>Ga0255182_1000119_pt1 | contig 77852 bp, 70 predicted proteins | sample Atl_UVDOM_RepA_8_FD_188420 | JGI IMG/M metagenome (GOLD analysis project Ga0255182, IMG submission 188420) | Freshwater microbial communities from Altamaha River, Georgia, United States - Atl_UVDOM_RepA_8d | ecosystem: Environmental > Aquatic > Freshwater > River | place: USA: Georgia...
CAACTCTCCGGCCAGATACTGGCGCTCGAATTCTTTGTTTTCTCCGACATAGGAAGAGATCATCTTTTTCACCTGGCGGGACTCCAGCAGCACGCCCAGCCCGATGCCATCGACGCCGGCGTTATTGCTGATACAGGTCAGGTTTTTTGCACCCAGTTCGCGCACCGCAAGGATCAGTGACTCAGGAATACCGCACAGTCCAAAGCCACCCACGGCCAGCGTCTGCCCATCGCGCAGCACGTCGCGCAGGGCGTCAACGGCGGTCGGAAAGACCTTATTCATGGAACACTCCAAATCAAGGAAAAAACCCTGATAGTGTAACGGCATCAGCCTGCTACACCCGGAGGAAACCACATGGAGCAAGCCCGCGAATCAATGGAATATGACGTGGTCGTTGTCGGTGCGGGGCCGGCCGGCCTGTCGGCCGCCATTCGACTCAAGCAGCTCAGCCCCGAGATCAGCGTCTGCGTCCTGGAAAAGGGCTCCGAGCCGGGGGCCCATATCCTGTCCGGCGCGGTAATGGATCCGATTGCGATCAATGAACTGCTGCCCAACTGGAAGGCCGAGGGCGCCCCCCTCACCACGCCAGTTTCGGAGGACCGATTCCTTTTACTCAGTGAAACCGGCGCGGTGCAATTTCCGCAATGGATGCTGCCCGCATGCTTTCATAACCGAGGCAACTATGTTGTGAGCCTGTCGAACTTCACCCGCTGGCTTGCCCAGCAGGCCGAGGGACTCGGTGTAGAGATTTTTCCGGGATTTGCGGCTGCAGAGGTGCTCTATCACGATGATGGGCGGGTCAAGGGTGTGGCCACCGGCAACATGGGCGTAGGCAAAGACGGTCAGCCCACGGGAAATTTCCAAATGGGCATGGAGCTCTGGGGCAAGTACACTCTTTTTGCAGAGGGCTCTCGCGGACATCTCGGACGCCAGCTCATTTCAAAATTCCGACTCGACGCCAACGCCGACCCCCAGGCCTACGGGATTGGCATCAAAGAGATCTGGGAGATCGATCCCGCGCAGCACCGCCCGGGGCTGGTCATTCACACCGCCGGCTGGCCGCTGGACAGTCATACCTATGGCGGCTCCTTCATGTATCACATGGAGAACAATCAGATCGCGATCGGCTACGTGGTGGGGCTGAACTACAGCAATCCGTGGCTATCCCCGTTTGAGGAATTTCAACGCTATAAAACCCATCCAAAAATTCGCCCATTTCTCGAGGGCGGAAAACGAATCGGCTACGGCGCCCGAGCCATTACGGCCGGCGGTCTGAACTGCCTGCCAAGGTTTGTATTTCCTGGCGGCGCACTGCTTGGCTGCGATGCCGGTTTTCTCAACGCTTCCAGAATCAAAGGCAGCCATACTGCGATCAAAAGCGGGATGCTGGCCGCCGAGGCAATCACCGAGGAGCTCGCCAAGGCCTCACCCGGCGCAGAGCTGTCAGGCTATGAGACCCGCTTTCGACAGTCATGGATGTACGACGAACTCTATCGCTCCAGAAACTTCAAACCTGCGATGGGCAAAGGACTCTGGATGGGTACCCTACTGGTGGGTATCGATCAGAAACTTTTTGGCGGCAAGGCACCGTGGACAATGCACACCACCAAGCCCGACCACGCCTATCTCAAGCCTGCTGCCACATGCAGCAGGATTCAGTACCCCAAGCCCGATGGAAAAATCACCTTTGATCGACTGTCATCGGTATTTTTATCCGGTACATCACACGAAGAAAATCAGCCCGCGCATCTGACGCTCAAAAATGCGTCCGTCCCTGTGGCGACCAATCTCACCCAATTCGCTGGCCCCGAAAGCCGATACTGTCCGGCGGGGGTTTATGAGTACCTAGATGCATCGGGCAACAACATTGATCAGCCCGCAGAAGGTGCACGCCTTCAGATCAACGCCCAGAACTGCGTGCACTGTAAGACCTGCGACATCAAAGACCCCACACAAAATATTGTCTGGGTGACCCCGGAAGGCGGTGGCGGGCCCAACTACACGGGCATGTGATGGTGCTTCGCCGGCTGATGCGCGCCAACACCAAAGAGGCTCGCCTGCTGGGGCTGCAGCTGGGGCCTCCGCCGCCTGCGGCCGATGGCCCAGAGCCATGCCCGCTGTGCGGCCGGCCGCTCGTTGCAGGGCTTAGCATTGATGAGCATCATCTTGTCCCACGCTCTCAAGGCGGCAAAGAAAAGTTTTTGGTTCATCGAATCTGCCATCAGAAAATTCATCAGACAATTCCAGAAAAAGAACTCGCCCGTCGCTATCACACCTGGGAGGCGCTCTCCGAGCATCCCGAGATCCGTGCATTTATCTCCTGGGTGAAAAAGCGTCCACCGGAATTCATGCCGTAAATCCATTCGCATCGCCAAAGGCCGACACCCCGAATGCCCACCGAACAAGAACAACGCCGAGACCTCGCGGCCGCCTATCGGCTCGCTGCCCAGCGCGGCTGGGATGACATTGTCTGGACCCACATCTCGGCAGCCGTACCCGGCCAGCCCAACGCCTATCTGATCAATCGCTTTGGGCTGCGCTTTAACGAAATCACTGCATCCAACCTGGTCACCGTGGATGTAAACGGCAACGTCATTGACGGATCCAATGCACCTGTGAATCCCAGTGGCTTTGCCATTCATGGCTGCGTGCATCGGGCCCGGCCAGATGCAGTCTGCGTGCTACATCTTCATAGCTTTTGGGCGCAGGCTTTTGCCGCATCGGGGCAAGACCTGCTGCCCTGTTCACAGCCAGCCATGCGGCTGTATCAACGGCTTGGCCGACACGCCTACCGAGGCCTGGCCTTTCCACCCGATGAACAGGCCCAGCTTGTTGCGGCACTTGGCAGACGGGACGGCGTAATTCTGGAGCAGCATGGCATTTTGCTTGTCGGCCGCACCGTCGCCGAGGCATTTGTGCTGATGCATCTATTCGAGCGGGCTGCGCGCGTGCAGCTTACGGCTATGGCCTGCGGCAGCCCGGCACTGGCCAGCGATGCCATGGCCCGTGACACATATGCCCAATGGATCGGCGACGGACAGACACCGGAAGGGATCGATGAATGGCCCGCATTATTGCGTGGCCTGGCACAATCCGACCCCGATTACGTAAACTGAATTACTGAACCTTAAGGAGCATGACCATGCCGACAATTCGTGTCGAGTTTTTTGAAGGCCGCACCGACGATCAGAAACGCCAATACGCCAAGGCATTAACCGACGCATCGGTTCAGGTACTCGGCTGCAGCCCACAGGCAGTCGATGTGATTTTTTATGACGTGAAGAAAAGTGACTGGGCCACCGGCGGCGTCATGCACAGCGATAAATAGAATCATCTGACCACCGGCCATCACTTGATATCACGACCGCATGGCCTACGGCATTACAGACCTTAGCACCTTTATTCTGGGCACGATCTTTATCGTGCTGCTGCCCGGCCCAAACTCACTGTATGTCATGACGCTGGCCTCTCGACGCGGCCTGCTGGAGGGCTATCGCGCGGCAGGCGGTATCTTTGTTGGCGACACCATTCTGATGCTATTGGCTGCAACGGGTGCCGCATCGGCACTGCATGCATCTCCAGCCACATTTACATTACTGAAGTTTGTCGGAGCAGCCTATCTGGCGTGGCTTGGACTGGGCCTTATACGTGCCGCATTCTCCGGCGATTACCAGCAGCGTGTACATGCCACAGGGGATCTGCGGCGGCCGTTTCACACAGCCTTGATCATTAGCCTGCTTAATCCCAAGGCGATTATGTTTTTTATTTCTTTTTTTATTCAGTTTGTTGATCCCGGCTATGGCCAGCCAGCGTTGTCATTTCTGATTCTCGGCATCATCGTGCAGATCATCAGCGCCATTTATCTATCGGCGTTGATTTTTGGCGGCACACGCCTGGCAAAAAAATTTGGCCAGACCCGCTGGCTTGCCGCCACCGGCAAGGCCGGTGTGGGCGCGTTATTTATCGGCTTTGCGGTAAAGCTTGCGCTTTAATCAGTAAGCTGTGGCTCATTGCGTGCAACCGCAACCACCGTACGCAGCAGCAACCAGACAATCAGTAGCGTAGAAAAAATCACCATCGCGACGGCCATTGCATGGTTAAAGGCACCAGGTTCAAACTGGGCGTACACCAGCGCCGCATTGGTAAATGCCGCACTTGGAAATGAAAAGGCCCACCAAGAGACATAAAACGACAGCCGCAGAAAACGATGGACCTGGGTAAATAAAAACAGGGCAAAAAATACGGCGATGCCAAACAAGATATGGCCCATTGCATCCAACTGTACAGATCCAGGATGCTGGCCCGATAGCTGCAGCCATGACAAAAATCCGACTGCAGGTGGCGCCAGCAAAATGCACAAGGTCGGCACCAGCCGCTCCGGCAAAGGAGGCTGCACAAACAGTAGCCGCTGTAAGACCACCGTCAACAGCACGAGCCAAAACAAAATGCCGACGGCAAAAAACCACCACGAAATCTCTACAAACCCAAGACGAACACCTGCCAGGGGCAGTATCACGTTGGCCACAGCAGGAATGAACCAGACGGGTGTGGCATGCGGAGGCTGAAGGCTCTCACGATGAATCCATGCATTGAGCACCATGGTCATGGCAATCACCTGCAGTACCGCGCCGATTGCCCATAACGGCAAGGCCAAGGGCGCAAATGCCCCCAAGGCCACCGTGGCGAGCAGGGCAAATGACACCGAGACCGCTGCAAAAAATGAAGACTTCACCGGGTGCTGCCACTCTTCATAGACCCGTTGGTGATTTCCCGCCCACTTCTTGATGTACAGAATCAGCAGCAAGACAAACACCAGTCCATCAATGACCGCAAAGGCCATGGCCAGTGGCTCAGCAAGTCCCGGCATCCAGCCCAGATTGGCGAGTTTTCCCCAGACCAGCGCCAGGCCCGACAGGCCCATGACCATGGCGAATGCGCCGATTGGCAAAGCATCGATAAAGGGATTGCCCACAGGGGCGTGATGGGGCGCAGAAGGGGAATGGGCAGAAGAAGACATCTTGTCCTTGGGTAAGTGTTCGATCAATTCCAAAAGGGCCATGTGGCCAGGTGCTTGCAGTTTATCCGTGAACCAAGTACTGTACGCATATCCAGTAACTGATAGCCATCACGCCATGAAGACCCTCACCCCTCGCCAGCAGGAAATCCTGGACCTGATCAGCTCCCATATCGCCAAGACCGGCTTCCCCCCGACCCGCATGGATATCTGCAATGCCCTGGGTTTTAAGTCGCCCAATGCCGCTGAAGAACACCTACGGGCTTTGGAGCGCAAAGGCGCCATCAGCCTGAGCTCGGGCACCTCCCGCGGGATTCGACTGCTGCATCAGGCGCCCAAAAAATCCTTTGTCGATACCACCACCATCGGCATCCCGCTGATCGGCCGGGTTGCCGCCGGCCAGCCCATGCTCGCCCAGGAACACATCGAGGCCCACTACAGCGTCGATCCGGGGCTATTTGCCCAGACGCCGGATTACTTCCTAAAGGTACGCGGCATGAGCATGCGGGATGCCGGCATCCTGGAAGACGATCTCCTTGCAGTAAAAAAAATCTCAGCTGCCACGCAGATTCGCAATGGCCAGATCGTCGTGGCCCGTCTTCACGATGAAGTCACTGTCAAACGCTTTAAGCATCAGGGCCATGAGATTCACCTGCTGCCCGAAAACCCCGCCTTTAAGCCGATCGTCGTGCAAGACAGTGATCCCGAGTTCGCCATCGAAGGCCTGGGCATTGGCATCATCCGCAACCCAAAGGTTCTGTCGTGATTCACCCTGCCGTCTGGAAAGGCCAGGCACTCCATCAGACCGACTGCAGCGGCATCAGCAGCAGCTTTCGTCTGCTGGACCGCGAACTGCCTGGCAACGGATGGCCGCGCGGCAGTCTTACCGAACTCTTGGTGCACAACCTGGGCATTGGTGAACTCAGATTTCTTGCCCCCACGCTACGCAGCCTTACCCAATCCGGAAAACATGTGGTGCTGCTAACACCGCCCCACACACCTTATGCGCCCGCATTCGAGGCAATGGGTATTGATCACCGCAGAATTCTGATTGTCCAGGCTGATCGGCCGATTGATCGACTCTGGGCGGTTGAACAATCCATTAAAAGCAATCAATTCGGCGCGCTTATTACCTGGCTTGATCACACCGGCCCGACACGCCCCGAGCTCATCAGAAGACTGCAGCTGGCCGCCAGTACAACCCAAGGGCTGGTCTTCGTATTTCGCCCCTTTGCCGCACAAGACCATCCATCACCTGCCCCGCTGCGTATGCTGCTGCTCCCACGACGCTATCCAGATTTAGCCGTGCAGGTCATCAAACGCCGCGGCCCTGTCATGTCAGCACCAATCGATATTGCTATTCCAATACCAGGCAGCGGTCTGCGCCCACTGCAAGACCACGAGGCCATCATCGCCGCCCCTACCGCAGCCCCGACACGACAGGCCGCCCATCACCATGCTGTGGATCGCATGCATCATTCCCCGTCGCTACCTGACACCCTTTCATCAACCCCTGCCGCCCACGGTTCGTCAGCACACCGCTGAAACTGCGCGTCAGGCTGCAGAAAGAATTGCCCAATGGGCCCTGCAGTTCACGCCCTGCGTCACCATCACCGGCTGGGCTCATGCAGTGCTGATGGAAGTGCAGGCCAGTCTTCGACTATGGGGCGGTCAAGAACGGCTCGTGTATCAAGTCATCCATGGCAGCCAAGGCCTGGGATGGCGTGGGCCTGATGCCCTTACGATTGCATGCGGGCCAACTGCCCGGGCGGCACTGTGGCAGGCGCTTGGATGGCAAGAGCAAGGATGGCATTACACCGCAGAACTACAGGCGAGTTCATTCGATACTACCCGTCTAGATGCACTGCCGTTAACCGTCATCGAAGAGCTACATTGCCATCTGGACATTCTCGCCCGAATGGGTGTCCACACCATTGGCCAGTTCAAAAAACTTCCCCGTCCAGGCATTACACGGCGATTTGGAATGTCAGTGCTGGATGCACTAGATGCTGCCGAAGGCCGTCGGAATGAATCCCATGCATGGATTCAACAGCCTGCCGAATTTCACATTCGGCGTGAACTTCCAGCACGGGCTGACCATGTCGACATGATTGTCCAGGCAGTCCTTCCCTGCCTGCATGCATTATCCGCGTGGCTGCTGGCACGACAGTCCGCTGTGATAGCCATTGATCTGCAGCTCTTGCATGATGGACCACCGCATAGCCTGCTGGAACTGCGCTGCGCAGGGCCCACACGCGATACACAACGACTTCTACGGATTCTGACCGAACGGCTGACGCGGTTTCGTCTGCCACGGCCTGTTTATGATGTGGCCCTGCATGTGGCCGATGTCATTGCCCTGCCCCATCAGACAAAAGATTTTCTAGGCGGCAGCCACGAAGCCGAACAGGCCCTACAAGAACTCATCGAACGTCTGCAGGCACGACTCGGCACTGACAATGTATGCCGGCTCTGTATCGAGGATGAGCATCGCCCCGAAAAAGCGGTGTACTACAGTGCAATGGAGCCTGCCGCATTGCCCGGCCCGCGGCACAGGCCACGGTCTGAGACCGATCAACAGCCCATCGGCCAGACGCCCCACCGCCCCACCTGGCTATTAAATCAGCCCCTGCCGTTGGGCATTCAACATCATCGGCCTGTCTATCACGGTCCGCTGCAGCTGCTCTGCGGCCCCGAACGCATTGAAGCGGGATGGTGGGATGAGACACCTGACAGCGTTGTACAGCGGGACTACTTCATCGCCCGATCACCACAGCAATCATTGCTCTGGATTTTTCGTACACCGGCACACGACTGGTACCTGCATGGATTTTTTGCCTAGACGGAACTGCTGGCGTGGAATTTGCTGAACTCGTCTGCCGCAGCCATTACTCGTTTCTGCATGGTGCGTCACACCCCGCAGAGCTTATCGAGCGGGCTCATGCACTGGGCTATCGGGCCCTGGCCATTACCGATGAGGCCTCCGTGGCCGGCGTTGTACAGGCCCATATGGCCGCCAAACCGCTGGGCATTGAACTGCTGATTGGCGCACAATTTTTATGCGCCGAACTCGCGGGACGAATCGTTATCATCGCCACATCACGCAAAGGCTACGCGCAGCTCGGCCAGCTGATCACCCAGACACGACGCCGTGAAATCAAAGGGCAGTATCGTCTGCTGACAGAAGATCTCAGCAGCGGCCTGCCCGACTGCCTGGCGATCTGGCTGGGAGATTCTCAGCAAAGCCAGTCCCAACACTATCAGGCCATACAGCGGCTTAAGGCATTGTTTGCAGACCGACTGTATATCGGCTGCGCACTGCTGTTGGGTGGGCATGATGCTGCCTGGCGAGATCACCTGCAGACCCTGGCGGCACTGTATCGGGTGGGCATTGTTGCAACCAGTGATGTCGTCATGCACCGCCGATCCCGCAAACCCTTGGCAGATACGCTCACAGCAATCCGCCACGGACTGCCGATTGCCGCCTGCGGAAAACGATTTACGCCCAATGCTGAGCAGCATTTACGCAGCCGACTAAGGCTGGCCCGTCTTTACCCTCCCGAGCTTATGGCCGCCAGCATCGCCATTGCCGAGCGCTGTAATTTTTCGCTTGATGAGCTGCGCTATGAATACCCCGAAGAAATCGTGCCTCCGGGACTTACGCCGACACAATGGCTGCGGCATCTGACCGAAGAAGGTTCGCGGCGACGATTTCCAAACGGCATCAGCCCCAAGGTACGGCAGCAGATTGAACATGAACTGCAACTGATTCATGAGCTGCACTATGAACCGTATTTCCTGACGGTCTATGACATTGTGGCCTTTGCCCGCAGCAAGGGGATTCTCTGCCAGGGACGGGGATCAGCCGCCAACTCGGCGGTGTGCTATTGCCTTGGCATCACTGAGGTCGATCCCGCCCGCATGAGCATGCTGTTTGAGCGCTTCATCTCCAAAGAGCGTAATGAACCCCCCGATATTGATGTCGACTTTGAACATCAACGGCGCGAAGAAATTATTCAATACATTTATCAGAAATATGGCCGCGAACGTGCCGCACTGGCGGCCTCAGTAACCACTTATAAACCCCGCTCCGCATTGCGTGATACCGGCAAGGCCTTGGGATTGCACGCCCTGCTAGTGGATCACGTGGCCAAACATCACCAATGGTGGGATGGCCGCAAGGTAGATGCCAACGTGCTGGCGGACCACCTTAAAGAAGCCCTCGATAGCCCCGCACTGCTACCCCATCGCCATGAAATGAGCCACCCCTCGCCAGCCCAGTGCATGCGATGGGCAGCGCTATGCAATCAGCTGATCGGCGCACCCCGGCATCTATCTCAGCACGTGGGCGGATTTGTCATCGCACGGCATCGACTCTCGGATCTGGTGCCAGTGGAAAACGCCTCCATGCCGGAACGCAGCGTCATTCAATGGGATAAAGACGATCTCGAGGCCTTGGGTCTGCTGAAGGTCGATATATTGGCGCTGGGCATGCTCTCGGCGATTCGCCGGGCACTGGAATTTATCGGTCAAAAACTTGGCCGAGATTTTCAGATGCAGGATATTCCAGCAGAAGATCCCGAGACCTACGACATGATCTGTGCCGCACAGACAGTCGGCGTGTTTCAGATTGAATCACGGGCGCAGATGTCGATGCTGCCGCGGTTAAAGCCCCGATGTTTTTATGATTTGGTCATCGAGGTGGCCATTGTTCGGCCTGGCCCGATCCAAGGCGGCATGGTCCATCCCTATCTACGCAGACGGCAGGGCCTTGAGCCCGTGGAATATCCCAGCCCCGCGGTGCGCGAGGCGCTCTCACGCACACTGGGGGTGCCAATCTTTCAAGAACAAGTGATGCAGCTTGCGATTCTTGCCGCTGGCTTTAGCGCGGGAGAGGCCGATCAGCTACGCCGTTCAATGGCCGCCTGGCGACGCAAGGGCGGACTGGGGCAGTTCTATGATCGGATTGTCAATGGCATGCTCATCCGCGGCTACCCACGAGAGTTTGCAGACCGGGTATTTCGTCAGATCGAGGGCTTTGGCGAGTACGGCTTTCCTGAGTCCCATGCCGCAAGCTTTGCCCTGCTGGTCTATGTCAGCTGCTGGATTAAACGGCACCATCCCGATGCGTTTGTGGCGGCCATGCTCAATGCGCAGCCATTGGGATTTTATTCACCCTCACAGCTGATTCAGGATGCAAGACGTAACGGTGTAACTGTTCTGGCAGTCGATGTGCAAAAAAGTCAGGCTGAAACCCGGCTTGAATCCGCAGGCGTACGGCTAGGGCTCAATCGAGTTTCAGGACTATCTCATCAGGCAATCGAGGCAGTTGTACTGCATCAGCCATTTGCTTCGGTCGAAGATCTTGCACTACGCAGCCAGATTGACCGAACCGGTATGAATGCACTGGCTGCAGCTGGCGCACTGCGTTCAATTGCCGGAAACCGACATCAGGCGGTCTGGGCCAGCAGTGGGCAACATCGCAGACCAGCATTACTTCGTCATGCTCAGATCCACGAACCTATTCCTGTACTTCATCAACCTTCGGAGGCCGAGGACCTGGTGGCCGACTATGCAAGTCTGGGACTCACCCTGGGCCGACATCCCCTGGCGCTGCTGCGGCCGGCCTTGCAATGTCTTGGCGTACAAACTGCAGAGGCCTTAAACCAGATGCCCCATGGGCGACTGGCTCGGGCTGCCGGACTGGTGACCCATCGCCAGCGGCCCAGCACGGCGCAAGGCACGCTATTTGTTTCCCTGGAAGATGACACCGGCATGATCAATGTGATCATCTGGCCCAAGGTATTGGAACGCTTCTACAAGGCGGTGCTGTATTCGCAACTCATGCTGGTCTATGGCACCTGGCAGCGAGACCGCAATATAGATCCTAATGCGCCAGGCCAGGTGCGTAATCTCCTGGCCCAACGTGTGGAAGACCGTTCAGATCTATTGGCCGAACTGGTCGGGGCGCTGGAAACTTCCTCCAGAGATTTTCATTAACGCAGACATGCACCAGCTGTTTCCGGTGCGAAAAGAATCTATCCTTTGGGCCGCTGCAGCCCATAGGCGCTGACAAGATCCCATACATGGTCCGGCACCATAGACTTGATACGGCGGGGCTCTTGCCGCTGCAGATGAATCACCGTCTCAATGGCCTTCATCTCTACTCTGGCACGGGCAAACTCCAGGCCGCGCGGACCAATCTTGGGCATCAGCCAGCCCACAATCGGCCGCAGCCAGCCGGGCATACTGCGCACTGGCAGGCCACCGGCCGCCTGCTCTGTGTTGCGCATAAATCCTTTGACCGGCCCCACACGATTACCTGCGCTGCCGGGGTCTGCGAGTGTGATCTCATCGCCTAAGAGACTGAGCAGTTCAGCGCCCGTATCGTTACGTACGATGAGCCACTGCTGGCCCTGACCCCCCATATACCCTACTGTGATATCCGACAGCACATTGGTGTAATCGACACAGGTACGACAGGTCAGTGGAAAAAAATCTGCTGGTAACTTTGATAATGGCAGCATCAAAAAAGGGATCCGTTTTTTTCGTCCATCATTAAAACGAATCTCAACGTGATAGTCCGCACAAAATTCCAGATAGGTAATTGTCTCGGGCTTGGTCGACAGCAGCTTCAGAAACTCGTGAAAACGCTCAGTGGTCGTGTTGTCGGAACAGGGTGTGCCAATCACATAGAGCTTTTTTAATCCGAGTTCCTCCTCTAAGGCACGCAGGGCATAGACCTGGCAGGGAATTCCGATGACTGCGAGCCGCTCAATGCCCTTCGCGATCGCTGGCTCCAGCATCGCCAGCAATGGCGCATAGCCCATACGCATTCCTCGGCACTTGGCGAGATCCTCCGCCTTGGTGACCAGCACCGGAACAGGCCGCCAGGAATCCTGTTCATCGGGTGCCATAGTGAGTACCGCATCCACCAACCCCTGCTCCAACAGCCGCTCTGCAATTCGGGTGGTGATTCCAGTCCACTGAGCTCCTGCAGAGGGCTGTTTCAGCGATGCCCGATACAGGATCTGATAGGGGCCAAAAAAACGTTCATCCCATTGATGTGGACGACGGGCTCGGCCATGGACCTGACGCTCCATCTTGGGATAGTCGGGCGCAATAAACTGACAGGCGGTCGCGCAACGCTTCGGCTGGGAGGTCCGCGAAACACCACAGTCCGTGCACAGGTCACGATGCGGCGGCGGATCTGAGGTTAACAGCCGATCCATCGCCGTTGTGCTCAGGCCGCGAGGCCGGAGTCCAGATCCGCTTTGAGATCCTCGATGTCTTCCAGACCTACCGCGATTCGGACCAGCCCTTCGCCGATGCCAGCCCGTTCACGGGCCTGCTGAGAAATGCGTCCATGGGTGGTTGAGGCGGGATGGGTAATCGTGGTTCGTGTATCACCAAGATTGCCCGTCACTGACATGATCTGAACAGCATTAATTAAGGCAAACGCTCGACGGCGCTGCTCCTCTGGGCTTGCGCCTTTTAGTTCGAACGACACGATCGCTCCGCCAGCAGACTGCTGCCGCATCGCCAGTCCATGCTGAGGGTGTGACACCAGCCCCGGATACAACACCCGATCAACAGCAGGATGCTGCTCTAGCCACTGGGCCAAGGCCAGGGCAGCGCCGCTATGCGCGCGCATCCTGAGCTCTAGGGTCTCCAATCCTTTATGCAACACCCAAGCGTTAAACGGAGACAGCGACGGGCCACAGCTTCGAATCATCTGAAAGACAGGCTCGATCAGCTCTTTACGGCCCGCAACAGCACCCCCAATCACACGGCCCTGGCCATCGAGGTATTTTGTTGCGGAGTGAATGACCAGGTCCGCGCCCAGCGCCAATGGCTGCTGCAAGGCGGGCGTACAGAAACAGTTATCGACCACCAGTACAACATTGTGCTTTTGGGCGACCGCTGAAATTGCTGCAATATCAGCAATCTCAGTCAATGGATTTGATGGTGTCTCCAGGTAAAAGAGACGGGTCGCGGGACGAACCGCTTTTGCCCACGCATTTGGATCGGTGAGCGAAACATAATCGACGGCCACACCAAACTTGACCATGTAGTTATCGAACAGCTGAATGGTGGCCCCAAACAGACTGGGCGTAGCAACGATATGATCGCCAGCCTTCAGCAGCCCCATGCAGGTGGCCAAAATGGCGGACATGCCAGAACTGGTGGCGACGGCACGCTCTGCATTTTCAAGCGATGCCAGCCGCTCTTCGAACATTTGTACTGAAGGGTTCGTGAACCGTGAATAGACCATGCCCGGCTCGCGATTCTGGAATCGCGCCGCGGCCTGCTCCGCATCATCGAATACAAAGCTCGACGTGAGATACATCGCTTCGGAGTGTTCCCCGAAATCCGATCGCGTGGTACCCGCACGAATCGCACGGGTGGCGAATCGCAGGTCTCTGCGGTCTGCTGACGGCGGGCGTTTTTTAGTCGTCATTGCTGAGATTTAAGGCCAGCTGTCGGCGCGTTGCCTCTGCATCGCCATGAATACGGGCATATTCAAGCGAATCAAGCACCCGTTCGGTGATATCACCAGTAATGTACTGGCCATCAAAACAGGATGCCTCGAGCCCCTCGATGTTGGGGTTTAGGCTCATCACATCGGAACGCATGGATTCAATATCCTGATAGATCAGCGCATCAGCACCGATCGCTCTGCAGATTTCCTCATCATCACGGCCAAAGGCAATCAGCTCCCCACGCGTGGGCATATCAATGCCGTAGACATTTGGAAATCTGACCGGGGGGGCCGCCGAGGCGAAGATCACCCGCTTGGCGCCCGAATCCCGCGCCATCTGCACAATCTCCTGGCTGGTCGTTCCCCGAACAATGGAATCATCAACAATCAGCACGCTTTTGTCTTTAAATTCATAGGGGATCGCATTCAGTTTTTGACGCACCGATTTTTTTCGGGCGGCCTGTCCCGGCATGATAAACGTCCGTCCGATATAGCGGTTTTTAATAAACCCCTCACGGTATTCAATGCCCAGACGCATCGCGAGTTGAATGGCTGCAGGGCGGCTCGAATCGGGAATCGGCATCACCACATCAATATCACCCGAGGAACACTCGCGTCGGACCTTTTCCGCAAGAGACTCCCCCATCCGAAGACGGGCGTCATACACACTCACACCATCAATTACCGAATCGGGCCGGGCAAAGTAAACGTATTCGAAGACACATGGATTCAAACGGGTATGACGCGCGCAGACCCGAGAGTGAATCTCGCCATCTAGAGTCACAACCACACATTCACCGGGGGCAACATCCCGAATCGGCGTGAACCCCAATCCCTGGATCGCGACAGTCTCTGAGGCAATCATCCACTCCTCGCCCTGGGCATCCACATTGCGGCCGAGCGCAAGCGGACGAATGCCATGGGCATCCCGGAATGCGACGATACCGTAGCCAGCAATCATTGCGACACAGGCGTATGCGCCGCGAACCCGGGCATGTACCGCGGAGACAGCGGTAAATATCGCCGATTCATCCAGCGACAGGCCCGAGACCGCCTGCTGCAGCTCATGGGCAAACACATTGAGCAGCACCTCGGAATCCGACTCCGTATTGATATGGCGCCGATCGCGCCGATACATATCCTGCTGCAGCTCTTCCGCATTGGTCAGATTACCGTTGTGCCCCAGCACAATGCCAAAAGGTGCGTTCACATAAAACGGCTGGGCTTCTTCAGAGTTCGACGCACTCCCTGCGGTTGGATATCGGACATGCCCAATGCCCATCTCGCCCTGCAGATTACGCATATTACGGGTACGAAATACATCTCGGACAAGGCCATTACCCCGATGGATATGAATACGCTTGCCCTGAGCGGTTGCAATGCCCGCAGCATCTTGGCCACGATGCTGAAGCAGCAACAGGCCGTCATAGAGCAGCTGATTCACTGCAGAATGCCCAACCACGCCGATCACACCGCACATGCTGAACTCCCCAGGGATCCGGATCCGGATGACGAAGAAACCGGAAGTCTAAGCCGATCTCCCACCGGCGGGGGCAGCCAAGGGGCTGCGGTGCGAATTCCGAGCTCCAAAAACGGCCTTGTCTGGGCGGAGCGCCAGGCCGGCTGGGTGGGCAAAGCCGTCATCGCCGCCAGAATCGCCAAGACGGTCACAAGCAGCCCCCCCCGGGCCAGGCCAAAGCCCATTCCCAGCAGACGATCCAGACCACTGATGCCCGCGGCACTGACCATTTCTTTCAGCAGCATGGTCAACAGCCGGCCAAGCAACAAGATCACCAGCAGGATCACCACAAATGCAACGGTCTGCTGAAAGGCAGGCGCAATCCAATCGGGTACAAACTCGGCCGCAGGCGATGCAAGTCGACTTGCCCCGACAAATGCGAGTACCCAGACCGCTAAAGACGCGATCTCTTTAATCAGGCCGCGAAATAATGACAACAGTGTCGAGAGTAAAACAACCCCAATCACCACGAGGTCGATCCAGGTAAGTGCCTCGAACCACTGCATCAAGGGCCCACCACCATCGCGTCATAGCCTTGGGATTTCGCACGATCGCGCACCTGATTGGCCAGCTCCCGCGTCTCAAAGGGGCCAATGCGTACCCGGTGCCGCTCAGATCCATCGTCAAGCTTAATTGTCTCGATATTGACCCGGTGTCCGCCCGATGTGAGTTTTGCCTTCACGGAATTTGCGGATTCAATTTTTGCGTAAGCTCCCACCTGCACCATAAAGCCGATCTCAGAAGCCGGCTTCGCCTCGGACTTTTTGTTGCCCGGTTCTGCAGCGGGTCGTGCATCGGATTTCTTCGCGTCCGGTTCTGCCGCCTGCCGGGCCTCTAACTTTTTCGATGGTGATTTCTTCGGCTCAACAGCCGCCGGTTTTTCCTCAGCCGCTGGCGGAGCTGGCGTAGCCGGTGTCGCCTGGGCCGTGTCCTGTGCTGCTGGCTCGGCAGCGGGCTTTAAGGAGTCGATCTTAGAGAACAGTGAATTCCGCGATGGGATTTCGATCAGCAAATCCTGAGACAGCGGCCGAGCCTGATCTTCTAAGAGCAAAGGTGCCAGGGCGGCTACGGCCGCGGTGATGATGACCGCACCCAAAAGGCGCCAACGGGCACGACGCTTGTGATCCGCCATAGGGTCCGACGCTTGATCATCACGCTGGTGTGGACGGGACTCGCGATCAGCGGACATGGCGCAATTGATAGAGTGCAGCGATAGTCAAAAAAGACCCGAAGGCCACAATTCTATCACTGGGCTGCACCATCGCGGCAGCGGCCTCATATGCCTGTGTCGGATCGGCATAGCAGCTATAGGCCGCGTCGGGAATTACTGCTGTAAGCACTTCCGCTAACTGCTGTGCTGTCCGCGCACGGCCGGCAGTGTCTACGCCCTCAAGGGAGCACAGACACCAATGATCGATTCGATCACCCAGTCGCTTAATAATCGAAGCCGCATCTTTGCCAGCGACAATCCCCGCGACCGCAACGGTCTTCGGGAAAAATCCCATCTGATCAAGGTTAGCGGCAAGTACAGCCGCTGCATGTGGGTTATGCGCGACATCGAGCACCACCGCAGGCTGGCCTGGAAGCACCTGAAACCGCGCAGCGAGCTCGACCATGGCAAATCCCTGACGCACCCCACCCTGCGATACGGGCAGAAGATGGCGGCACGCCGCTAAGGCGGCCAGCGCTGCTGATGCGTTAAGTAATTGATTTGCGCCGCGTAATGCGGGATAGGCCATTGCGTTACGTCGCTGCCCTCGTCCCGCCCAGCTCCATTGCTGACGATCTCCTTGAAAATTAAAGTCGGTGCCAAATTGCCATAAGTCACCCCCACGCGCACTTACCACCTGCGCAACGGTCGCGGGGGGCTCAGGATCTGCACAGATAAAGGGCCGCCCTGGTTTTGCGATATGCGCCTTTTCCCAGCCAATTACCTCTCGGGTATCGCCGAGAAACTCCTGGTGATCAAGATCAACCGAGACAAGAACAGAGCAGTCCGCATCAACGATATTGACCGCATCAAGCCGTCCGCCTAAGCCTATCTCAAGAATTGCGGCCTCTACGCCCGAGCGCACAATCACATCAAAAATCGCCAACGTAGTGAATTCAAAATAGGTGAGAGAGACCTCACCCCGAGACTGCTCAACACGGGAAAATGCCGCTAGTAACACCTCATCTTCTACCGTCTGGCCATTAATTCGTAAACGCTCATTGAATCGACAGAGATGTGGGGAGGTATACAACGCCACCCGATAGCCCGATTGCAGCAAAATGGACTCCAACATGGCACACGTCGACCCCTTGCCGTTTGTGCCACCGACCAGAATTGAAACGCACCCAAGGCTGATACTGGCGCTGTCGCCCTCACGTCCTGCCTCAAACCCCATCGACTGGGCGACCCGCACGACCCGATCCAGGCCCAGGTCAATGGGCCGGGCATGCTGAGAAGAGATCTTTTCTAGCCAGTCCTGAAGCGTCAATTGGGTGCCACGGCGCGATAGGACATCACAGCACTGGCCATTAGCGTAACGCGTCGGCCGGCTGGCGCAACAGTAGTGTCAGTAAGTCGGCAAGTTCATCACGCATTTTGCGTCGATCCACGATTCGGTCAATCGCGCCTTTTTCAAGCAGAAACTCAGCCCGCTGAAATCCCGCAGGCAGCTTCTCACGCACGGTCTGCTCGATGACGCGCGGCCCAGCAAATCCGACCAGGGCCTTCGGCTCTGCCAGGACCACATCACCCAGAAACGCAAAGCTTGCGGAAACACCCCCCATCGTGGGATCGGTGAGCACCGAGATATAAGGCAGTCTCGCTGCGCTTAACCGCTGCAACACAGCGGTGGTGCGGGCCATCTGCATCAGCGACAGCAAGCCCTCCTGCATCCGGGCCCCACCACTGGCCGCAATACTCACAAAAGGCACTTTGCTCTCAATCGCCACCTCTACGGCCCGAACGAAACGCTCGCCCACCACGGAGCCCATTGAGCCGCCCATAAACTCAAACTCGAAACATGCAATGACCACCGGTACCGACTTAATCGAGCCACTGATCGCGATCAACGCATCGGTCTCGCCCGTCTGCTCCATCGCCTCGCTAAGTCGCTCCGGATATTTACGACTATCTTTGAATTTCAAAGAATCGATCGGCAACACTTCTTGTCCAATCTCGTATCGACCCTCTGGGTCCAGCAGCTTGTCCAGCCGATCACGTGCACGAATACGCAGATGATGATCACACTTGGGACAGACCTGCTGATTGCCCTCTAGGTCGGTTCGATACAGCACCGACTCACAGGCCGGGCATTTCAGCCAGAGGCCCTCTGGAACGCTTCGGCGCGGCCCCTCCGAGCGCTGAATCTTCGGCGGAAGTATTTTGTCAATCCAGCTCATGCTGCCTCCGATCTGATTTTTTGCGGCATTCCATCTAGGGCACTACGTATCCCCGAAAGAAAATCTGCTGCAGCCTGCAGGACATCCGCACCCACTAGGGATGCATCCTCCATGATGCGAATCAACGCACTACCAATCACGACTGCGTCGGCAGACGAGGCAACCGCCACCGCCGCCTGGGCATCACTGATGCCAAAACCCACACCGATCGGCATTGAAGTAAACCTGCGAATCTGCTCAACACGCTCGGAGACTGCCGCAGGATCAAGATGGCCTGCGCCGGTCACACCCCGCAGCGAGACATAGTACAGATAGCCCGCCCCCAGGCGCGCGACATCGCGCATCCGAGATTCTGTGGAGGTTGGTGCAAGCAAAAAAATTGGATCAAGCCCCCGAGACTTAAGCGCAGCACTGAACTCTTCACATTCTTCAGGCGGATAGTCCACAATAATGGTTCCATCAACGCCCGCCTCTTTGGCCTCCGCCACAAATCTTGCGACACCAAAACGCTCGACTGGATTCGCGTATCCCATCAACACCACTGATGTTGCCGCATCCGATGTGCGAAATTCGCGCACCCAATCAAGGCAGTCCGATAGCGTGACATGCCGAGCAAGGGCCCGCTCGCTGGAGCGCTGAATCACGGGGCCATCGGCCATCGGATCAGAAAATGGAACGCCGAGTTCGATCACATCAGCGCCACTTTTCACCAAGGTATGCATCAGTCTGACTACGGACTCACGGCCAGGGTCACCTGCCGTCACATACGGAATTAGTCCCGTTTTTCCTTGACGGGCAAGACGATCAAAAGTCTGCTGAATTCGAGACAAGGAGTTGTTCCTGATCAGAAGCGCAGACCGCTTCGCTCAGCCACAGTGTGCATATCTTTGTCTCCGCGGCCCGAGAGGTTGACCAGAATAATGTGGTCTTTCGGAAGATCGGGAGCGATTTTCGCTGCATATGCCAATGCGTGACTGGATTCCAGCGCCGGAATGATGCCCTCGATTCTGCAGCAGGTGTGAAATGCATCCAGGCTTTCCTGATCCGTTATCGCAACGTACTGCGCCCGAGAGGAATCCTTCAGCCATGAGTGCTCCGGCCCTACGCCGGGATAGTCCAGGCCCGCAGAAACAGAATGGGTTTCAATAATCTGGCCATCGCGATCCTGCATCAAATAGGTACGATTCCCGTGCAGCACGCCCGGCGTTCCTGCTGATAACGGCGCTGCATGTCGGCCTGAATCAATGCCCTCGCCTGCCGCCTCAACGCCGACCAGTCGGACACCAGGCACATTCAAATAATCGTAAAAAATTCCCATCGCATTACTGCCTCCACCGACACAGGCCACAATCGTGTCCGGCTGGCGGCCCACCATCTCTGGCATCTGCCACAGGCACTCCTTGCCCACCACCGAGTTAAAGTCCCGAACCATCATCGGATAGGGATGCGGGCCGGCAACCGTACCGATGATGTAGTAGGTATTGTCAACATTGGTGACCCAATCCCGCATCGCCTCGTTTAGGGCATCTTTCAGAGTCTTAGAGCCACTCTCAACGGGAACAACCGTCGCCCCCAGGAGTTTCATGCGGTAGACATTGGCAGCCTGTCGAGCCACATCGGTGGAACCCATATACACCACGCACTCCATACCAAACCGTGCCGCTACCGTGGCCGAGGCCACGCCATGCTGGCCTGCACCGGTCTCCGCAATCACACGTGGCTTACCCATCCGCCGGGCAAGCAGTGCCTGCCCGATTGTGTTGTTGACCTTATGCGCTCCGGTGTGATTCAGATCTTCGCGTTTGAAATAAATCTGCGCACCACCCAGCATGTCTGACCAACGCTTGGCGTGATAGATCGGACTTGGCCTACCAACAAAATGCTTTAACTCCCGATGAAACTCTTCAAGAAAATCCGGATCCTGCCGATAGCGATCGTAGGCATCACGAAGCTGCTCCAGCACATGGGTCAGGGTCTCAGAGACAAAACTCCCGCCATAAGGCCCGAAATGTCCTCGCGGATCAGGGTAGGCATAGGGAACCTGCTCTGCATCAGAGGAGGATTGGGGTAGGTCGTTCGGTTTCATAAGAGTGTTTTATCTAGAAAGCGCATCCGCCGCCTGCACAGCAGCAACAAATTCACGGATCCTGCCGGCGTCTTTGATTCCTTTGAGCTGTTTTCCGTTGTCCCAGGCCTCCACCCCGCTGCTGACATCGACACAGGGAGGGTGAAGGCGTTCGATTGCCTGTCCGACAGACCCTGATTCTAGCCCCCCAGACAGTACCCAGGAAGCCCGATGACGCGGAGCCCGATCAAAGGCCCCACTCAGCAAGGACCAGTCAAAGCGTTGGCCGCTTCCACCAAAGCCTGCACTATCAGCATCAAAAAGCAAGGCGTGACAGTCGGAGTAATCCGCCACTCGGTCCGCAACCGAGTGCCCGGAGGGCCCTTGGGGTGAGAGGCCCCCTATGTCGGCAGCGCCCAGTCGGAGCGCCTTAATCACCGGCCGGCCAAGCCCGCGGCAGTCATCCGGAGATTCGTCGCCGTGCAACTGAAGATGTGACAGGCCCACCTCGTCGGAGACGGCGCGGATGATATCCCGTGGCGCATTCACAAAAAGCCCCACCAACGCGACCCAGGCCGGGACGCGTCTGACCAGCCGTTGGGCCTGCTGAACCGACACGGACCTGGGGCTTGGCTCGTAAAAGACAAAGCCGAGCGCATCCACCCCCGCATCAACCGCGGCCTCGACATCGCCCTCACGGGTCAGTCCACAAACTTTGATTCGGGTACGCATAGCAATTGAGAATCGTACTCGACCTTCTCCAGGCACAGCCCCTGGGCGGGAAAGGTCCGAGCCGCCCGGGTACGATCACGCCCTTCGAGCACGTCGTGGGCCCAACGCACAGACTGCGCGCCCCGGCCCACCTCCACCACCGTGCCCACCAGATTACGCACCATGTGGTGCAGAAATGCATTGGCCGTGAGATGGAACTCCAGCAGACCGTCATTTTCGATGATCTCGAACTGGGTAAGTTCACGAACAGGAGACTTCGCCTGACACTCCGAGGACCGAAATGCCGTGAAATCATGCTGCCCCACCAAAAAGCTCGCCGCCTTACGCATCTCGTCGATGTCTAAAGGCCGATAACTCCAGGCAGCAAATCGCTGCGCAAGAGGTGAACGTGTGGGCGAATTTAAAAGGCGATAAATATAGTGGCGTGAGCGCGCAGAAAAACGGGCGTGAAACTCTTCGGTGACCTCTGCCGCCCACTGCACACTGATTGTCTCTGGCAGTAGTGCGTTTAATCCCCGCACCCAGCTCCAGGCCGGCCGATCGACGACGGTATCAATATGCACCACCTGACCGCGGGCATGCACGCCCGCATCGGTTCGACCTGCGCAGATTGTCGGATGCGGCGCGCCGGTAAATCTCAGCAGTGCTGACTCCAACTGGTCTTGAATCGTTCTGCCACCGGGCTGGGTCTGCCAGCCATTCCAATCGGTGCCATCGTATTCAAGTCCCAGGGCAAGACGCATCAGCGCTCAAGCAGTATGCGCAGCATTCGGCGCAGCGGCTCGGCGGCACCCCAGAGCAGTTGATCGCCGACCGTGAACGCTGCCAGATACTGCGGACCCATAGCCATTTTGTGTAAACGGCCCACTGGAACAGTCATCGTGCCGCTGACTGCAGCAGGCGTAAGCTCACGCTCCGAGCGTTCGCGTTCATTCGGGATCACCCGCACCCAATCATTGGCTCCAGAAAGAATATCTTCGATCTCATCCATAGGCACGTCCTTAGTCAGTTTGACCGTGAGGGCCTGCGAGTGACATCGCATTGCACCGATACGAACACAGAGTCCGTCAATTGGAATAGATCCAGGTGAACGAAACGCCGGTCGGCCGAGAATCTTGTTCGCCTCCGCACCGCCTTTCCACTCCTCTTTGCTTTGCCCGTGCTCCACTGGCACATCAATCCAAGGAATTAGGCTGCCCGCCAGAGCCACGCCGCGAAAATTCTCAACCGGCAGTCCTGCTGCCTGACCAGCGCGGAGGGTTTCACTAATCTTCCGATCGATATCCAGAATCGCCGAAGAAGGATCAGCGAGCTCCTGCTGCACAACGCTGTGCAGCCTGCCCATCTGCGATAACAACTCCCTCATATTCTGAGCGCCAGCACCGGATGCGGCCTGATAGGTCATGGCACTGACCCACTCCACCAGGTTCTCGCGAAAGAGTCCCCCCATGGCCATCAGCATGAGGCTTACGGTGCAGTTGCCACCAATCCAGTTTTTCCCGCCAGCCGAAAGCGCCTTATCAATCACTGGGCGATTTACTGGATCCAGAATGATCACGCAGTCGTCCTGCATGCGAAGCGCAGAGGCTGCATCGATCCAATGGCCGGACCAGCCTGCAGCCCGAAGCTTGGGATAAATCTCCTTGGTGTAATCACCCCCCTGACAGGTGATGATGACATCCATCTCGCGGAGTGCATCAATATCTGAAGCCGATTTCAATGGCGCGTTAGATTTCGCAAACGCAGGCGCCTGGCCACCTGCGTTTGACGTACTGAAAAACACGGGATCAATCAATGCAAAATCGTTTTCCTGCTGCATCCGTTGCATCAGGACCGACCCCACCATACCCCGCCATCCGACCAGACCGACTTTATTCATATGCATGTCTCTTTTGATTCATTAATTCATTGCTGCGAGCACCGCATCGCCCATCTCTACAGTGCCCACTCGCTGACAGCCATCGCGATAGATATCCGGCGTGGCCATTCCACTCGAGAGCGTCTTGCGAACCGCCGCCTCAACAGCATCTGCGGCCTGCGCCAGTCCAAAGGTATAACGCAGCATCATGGCCGCCGACAGAATGGTGGCCAATGGATTGGCCAGATTCTTGCCAGCAATGTCCGGTGCGGACCCATGGATGGGCTCATAGAGCCCCTTATTTTTCGCATCTAGTGACGCAGAGGGCAACATGCCAATCGAGCCCGTCAGCATCGACGCCTCATCCGAGAGAATGTCACCGAACATATTTCCCGTGACCACCACATCAAACTGCTTAGGTGCTTTCAGTAGCTGCATCGCTGCATTATCGACATACATATGGGTGAGGGCCACATCCGGATAAGACTTGCCGAGATCGGTCATCACTTCGCGCCATAGCTGCGTGGTCTCAAGTACATTGGCTTTATCCACTGAGCAGACACGTTTGCCACGCTTGCGGGCCGCCTGAAAAGCGACATGCCCGATCCTGACAATCTCGCTCTCGCGATAGACCATCGTGTCAAAGCCCTCTCGCTCACCATTTTCTAACACCCGAATGCCGCGCGGCTGACCAAAATAGATATCACCCGTAAGCTCGCGGATGATCATGATGTCCAGACCAGAGACAACCTCTGGCTTTAACGTCGAGGCGCCTGCAAGCTCCGGATAGATCATCGCAGGCCGCAAATTCGCAAATAAGCCAAGCTCCTTACGCAGCCCCAGAATGGCCTGCTCCGGACGCAGCTCGCGAGGTAACGTATCCAGACTGAAATCTCCAACCGCACCAAATAAAATCGCGTCGGCAGACTTCGCCAAAGCGAGTGTGGCCTGGGGAAGCGGGTGGCCGCTTGCCCGATAACCCACCCCGCCAACCGGGGCCTGCTCAAGGGTGAGGCCAAAATGACCCTGCGCAGATAACTGCTGCAACACACGAACCGCCTGGTCGGTAATTTCCGGACCGATACCATCACCGGACAGAACCGCGATCTTCAGATGCTGTGTCATCGCGCCACCCCCTAGCGCCCAAGCGCAGCATGCGGATCCACCGCAAGCCAGGGCTGGGATGCCATTCGTTGCGACTCAAACTCCTTGATCTTATCGGCATGCTGCAGCGTCAGTCCAATATCATCCAGGCCATTGATTAGGCAATGCTTACGAAAGGGTTCGATCTCAAAAGAACGCTTAAAGCTGCCATCAAGTGTGGCCACCGTCTGGGCTGCGAGATCGACAAGAAGTGAGAATCCCTCCTGCTTGGCAACAAACTGAAACAGCGTTTCGACATCGGGCTCAGACAACACAATCGGCAGAAGTCCATTTTTAAAACAGTTATTAAAAAAGATATCTGCATAAGACGGCGCAATCAGCACACGAAATCCAAAATCCTCTAATGCCCAAGGCGCATGCTCGCGACTTGAACCGCAGCCAAAATTGCGACGTGCCAGCAGAATACTTGCGCCCTGATACCGACTCTGATTCAGCACAAAGTCTTTTTTAATCGGACGCCGGCTGCAGTCCATCCCCGGCTGGCCCTCATCCTCATAGCGCCATGCATCGAAAAGATTCGGGCCGAAACCGCTACGCTTAATGGACTTGAGAAACTGCTTTGGAATAATGGCATCCGTATCGACATTGGCCCGATCCATCGGCGCCACGAGACCCTGATGCTGATTAAGAGGTTTCATTGCATCTTTCCTTCTGACCTAAAACTGCCGTACGTCGACAAAGTGTCCTGCGAGTGCCGCCGCAGCGGCCATCGCCGGCGACACCAGATGGGTGCGGCCCCCTGCGCCCTGGCGTCCTTCGAAATTTCGATTGGATGTGGATGCACTGCGCTCGCCGGGCTCAAGCCGATCTGCGTTCATCGCCAGGCACATCGAGCAGCCTGGCTCGCGCCATTCAAATCCTGCCTGAATAAAGACTTGGTCCAAACCCTCTTGTTCGGCCTGCGCTTTCACTAGACCCGAGCCGGGTACGACAAGGGCGAGCTTCACATTGGCGGCCTTCTTACGGCCCTTGATAACCGCTGCTGCTGCACGAAGATCTTCGATCCGCGAATTCGTACAAGAGCCGATGAATACCTTATCCACCGCAATCTCGGTTAACGGCGTATTCGGCGACAGCCCCATATAGGCTAATGCCCGCTCCATGCCCTCGCGGCGCGAAGCATCTTGCTCTCGCTGCGGATCGGGCACTCGAGATCCCACCGGCAGCACCATCTCCGGAGAGGTCCCCCAGGTAATCTGCGGGGCGATCTCCTCCGCTTTCAGTTCCACCACAGTATCGAATCTGGCATCAGAATCAGAATGCAAGGTTCTCCAATAGGCAACTGCACGATCCCAGTTCTCGCCGGTCGGCGCCATCGGCCGGCCTTTGACATAGGCGATGGTCTTCTCATCGACCGCCACCATTCCTGCGCGGGCACCGGCCTCAATGGCCATGTTGCAGACGGTCATCCGCCCTTCCATCGACATTTCCTGGAATACATTTCCGCCAAACTCAATTGCATAACCCGTGCCGCCTGCCGTACCGATCCTGCCGATGACCGCCAAGACGACGTCTTTCGGAGTAACCCCCGGCATCAGGCGGCCTTCGACCTTCACCAGCATGCGCTTGGCTTTTTTCATCAGCAGGCATTGGGTAGCCAATACATGCTCAACCTCTGAGGTGCCGATGCCCATGGCCAGACATGCGAAAGCGCCGTGGGTGCTCGTATGCGAATCCCCGCAGACCACAGTCATGCCGGGGAGAGTCGCCCCCTGCTCTGGACCGATCACATGCACAATGCCCTGACGGTGATCATTAATGTTGAAATACCTGATATTAAATTTCTTGGCATTCGCATCAAGTGTCTCCACCTGCAGTCGAGACACAGGATCGCTGATTCCTTGCGAGCGATCTGTGGTCGGAACGTTGTGATCGACAACTGCCAGATTGGCCGCATTACGCCAAGGCTTTCTCCCGGCGAGCTCGAGCCCCTCGAAGGCCTGGGGGCTGGTCACCTCGTGCACCAGATGGCGGTCGATATAAATCAGACAGGTTCCGTCTGGCTCCTGATGAACAACATGTTCATCCCAGAGCTTGTCGAAAAGGGTGCGTCCTGACATGGGTAATCTCGCGAAAAAAGCTGAAAGAACCCTCAATTATGCCCGGGGTAACCCGAACGCCCCGCTAGCGCGTGTCGGTCAGGCGCGCTAGCCCAGAGGCGGCAACCGCGGTGCCGAGCAGAGCGGCCATCGCAGAAACGATAAACACAAACTCCGGGGAGACGGCCTCCCAGAGCCATCCCGCCGTGATGCCCCCAATGGAGCCCCCCAGGCCATACGACGCCATTGTGTAAAACGCCTGCCCCCGCGCCTGGGCCTGCGCGGGGAACCACTCCCGAATCAGGGACATGGAGGCGCTGTGGTGGACCCCGAAGGTTACGGCATGCAGGACCTGCGCCAGCACGATCACCAGTAGCGACCCTCCGGAAAAAGCAATCATCAAAAAACGGATCACTGTCACCACATACGAGGCAACCCAGCACTGGCCGACCGTAAACCGATCAAACAACCGATGCTGAAACTGAAACATCAGGATCTCTGCCACCACACCCAACGCCCACAGCAATCCGATCTCGGTACTGCTGTAGCCCTGCTGATGCAGCCAAAGTGAAAACAATGTGTAGAGCGGCGCATGGGCGATCAACATCAGAAACGAGGCAATCAGAAAAGCCCGAATCCGCCGATCTCTTATGACCTGACCAAGCAGCCGGGCTCGTGGTAATACGTCATGAACTTCTCGATGAGGCAGCAATGCGCTGGCCAAAACCAAAAGCAATAGCACCGCGATCAGCGATGCAGGCAGAGTGCCAATTCCCACCCAATCAAACCAGGGGCCGGCAAGCATCACTGCAACGATAAAACCAACCGAACCCCAGACCCGCATGCGCCCATAGCGCTTCAGACTGCCGCCGCCAGCCTGCATTGCCAGAGACTCGGCAATCGGGACCTGCCCGCTGAGAAAAAAACTCAGCACACAAAACAGCATGAACAAGGACCAAAAATTCAAATCCGCTAAGAGTCCAAGGCTCACAACCAGCGCGGCGAGCGCCGCAGCCTGGATCAGCCGCGCGACCCCGTGGGGGCTACGCACATGGTCGGCCATCCATCCCCATGCAGGCGGTCCCACAACACGGGCCCACTGCATGGGAGAGATCAGAACACCAATCTCAGCAGGACTGAATCCCCGCGCGTTTAACCACAGCGGCAGGTATGGCGAGAAAAGCCCAACATAGGCAAAGTAGGCGCCAAAAAACGCCCCAAGCCGCGCAGGCGCGTTCACCCGGTAATCGGCGGCGTGGGAACATGGACATCAGCGTTTTGAGCGCGATGCCGCAGGGCGTGATCCATCAGCACCAAGGCCAGCATGGCCTCGGCAATGGGTGTGGCCCGAATACCAACACATGGATCATGGCGTCCATGGGTCTCCACCACTGTGGGCTGACCTGCAAGATCAATGGACCGACGGGGCGTACGAATACTCGAGGTGGGTTTGACCGCAATCGATGCAGTAATCGGCTGCCCCGTCGAGATTCCGCCCAGCACGCCACCGGCATGATTGGTGACAAACCCCTGCGGGGTGAGTTCGTCGCCATGCTCTGAGCCACGCTGGGTCACGGCATCGAATCCAGCCCCGATCTCCACACCTTTCACCGCATTGATACCCATTAATGCCGATGCGAGGTCAGCATCCAATCGATTAAAAACTGGTTCACCCCAGCCGACAGGCACATGAGAGGCCTCGATATTGATGCGGGCACCACATGAATCACCCGCTTTCCGTAACGCGTCCATATAGGATTCAAGCTCGGCAATCTGGCTTCGATTCGCAGCAAAAAATGGATTTTTTTCTACCTCTGCCCAGTCCTCGAATCGAATCTTGATCTCGCCGAGCTGGGCCATATGGCCACGAATGCGGATATTGAACTTTTGGGCGAGCCATTTCTTCGCAATCGCGGCAGCCGCAACCCTTACTGCGGTCTCACGCGCAGAGGATCTACCCCCGCCCCGATAGTCCCTAATGCCGTATTTGTGCCAGTAGGTGTAATCGGCATGGCCAGGTCTAAAAGTGTTTTTGATGTCGTTGTAGTCCTTGCTGCGCTGATCCTGATTCCGAATCAATAGCGCGATCGGGGCACCCGTGGTCACACCCTCGAAGACCCCAGACAAGATCTCAACCGTATCGGGCTCCTGCCGCTGGGTGACATGGCGTGACGTGCCGGGACGACGGCGGTCCAGCTCGGGCTGAATATCGGCCTCCGCTAATGCCAATCCCGGCGGGCAGCCATCGACTACGCATCCAATGGCGGGCCCATGCGACTCGCCAAATGATGTTACCGAGAATAAATGGCCAAAGGTGTTTCCGGACATACCTGCAGTTTAAGGCATCGCCCGGCCAGAGTCGCTAAGGGGCGAGTCGCTCCCGGATTCGGCGAACCACGCAGTCCTTACCAAGCACCGCCATCACCTTGTCGATCGATGGCGTATCCAGCCGGCCCATAAGCATCAGCCGCAGCGGCATTGCAAGCTGCGGCATCTTCAGGCCACTCTGGGCGAGCGCACCCTTTAACGACGTTGACAAGGCACCTGCCGTCCACTCCGCTGGCAGCGATGACACAAACAACTCGATGGCCTCCCGAATACCGACCCCCAGATGCTGGGAGAGTTGCTCAGACTGGTGCGGTGGTTCGACATAAAACATGGCGACCTCCTCCGCGAGCTGATTCAACGTGTTGGCCCGATCCTTGAGCAGCTCACAGACAGCTGCCAACGCAGGACCATCTCGCAAAGAAAATCCCTCCTCCCGAACCCGGGACATGATCATCGATGCCAATGCCTCACCTGAGCGCTGTCGAATGTAGTGATTATTCAGCCACTTCAGTTTTTCGAAATCAAACTGGGCTGCTGACTTGGTGCAATGATCGAGCGAGAACCACTCTTGCAGCTGGAGCATGGAAAAAATCTCGTCGTTACCATGACTCCATCCCAGTCTCGCCAGATAATTCAGTAACGCCTCCGGTAAATAGCCGTCTTCGTGATACTGCATTACCGAGACCGCCCCATGGCGTTTCGAAAGTTTTTCTCCGTCAGGGCCGTGGATCATTGGAAGATGGGCGTAAATTGGAACATCGGCACCCAAGGCCTTGATGATGTTGATCTGACGGGGTGTATTGTTGATATGGTCATCACCGCGGATAACGTGCGTGATACGCATATCGACGTCATCGACCACCACGCAAAAATTGTAGGTCGGCGTACCATCACCTCGGGCAATGATCAGGTCATCGAGCTCTTCGTTCGAGATCGATATACGGCCCTTGACACCATCGTCCCAGCTTACAAATCCCGCATCGGGATTTCTAAACCGAACCACTGGTTTGATCCCCTCCGGAATACGCAAGCCCTTCGCCTGCGAGCTTTCCGGCCGCCAACGGCCATCGTATCGAGGCTTTACGCCCTTGGCCCGCTGCTCCTCTCGCATCTGATCCAACTCTTGCGGAGTGCAATAGCAGTAATAGGCAGACCCCGCGGCGAGCATCTGCCCAATGACCTCGCGATAACGCGCCATACGCTGCATCTGATAGAACGGGCCCTCGTCCGGATGCAGGCCCAGCCACGCCATCCCATCGAGGATCGCCCGCACTGCCTCAGGAGTGGAACGTTCCAAATCCGTATCTTCGATTCGGAGGATGAACTGCCCACCAAACCGACGGGCAAATGCCCAGCAATATAGGGCCGTACGAGCACCGCCGACATGGAGGTAACCCGTTGGGCTTGGGGCAAACCGTGTTCTTACTGGGGAGTCAAAGGGTTCCGACATGGGGCGAAAGTGTAACGCCTGCCGGCGTCTCGCCCTGTCGGCTTCAGGCAGATGCGATAAGCGCCTGCCTAGCCCGCCTTAAGATAGGCGGGAACCACCAACATATCAGAGGGTCCCGCAATACACTCATACTTGTCCTGCCGTGCCGCCTCTGCCAGTTCTGTTTCGCATCCATCACCCAACAAGCCACGGTACTCTGACAGGATGCTCAAGAATTTTGATTCCTTGCGATAAAACGCATACACATTTCCACTTTCAATACTCAGCAGATCCTCTGGTCTGGCATTGATCTGCTCGGCACAAGACCGAATCGACAGACCTCTGAGCTCGCGTTCACGCCGCAGGCCCAAGCCCATTTCTCTCCAGTAGCGTAAGTCCTTGAAATTCGACATCTCTGATATGTCCCTTCAGAGCGAAGCCTACCGATGCCGATATTTTCAAACAACTGCTCTAAGGTACAGAGCTAATCTATTGCACCGCAACATTATCGATCCGTTCCAAAAGCCCTGAGTCACGCCGACCTTGGAGTCGGGTCGATTTAATTTAAGACGATGGCCGACCGTGATAAAGCGTGACCAGATGGGCAGCGTTAGTCGCTCCGACTTTACGCATGATGTTGCCCCGATGTAGTTTCACCGTCCTAAGTGTGATGTCGAGCTCTTGGGCAATCTGTTGGCTTCGAAATCCCTTGATCACCAAAGCGAGAACTTCCCATTCGCGCTCCGACAGCGTCTTGAACGCATCCGAAGATGTCGGACGATTGGGTGCGACGTACTGACTAAAGGCTTTGCTCACCCCTTGTAACAGCTGCTCAACATCTACCGGCTTTACCAGAAAGTCCACTGCACCGTGCCGCATGGCCTCTACGGCCTCTGCGACCTCGCTTTCGCCCGATACGAACACCACTGGAAGAGATATTTGATGAAGCTTTAACCACTCCTGCACCTGCAAACCCGACGCCTCCGACATACGCATGTCCAACAACAAACAGGCGGGCCGAGTTGAATCAAACTCGTTTGCGATGTAACGCTTTAGCTCAGAAAAGCTTTCAAAGACCCTCGCGTAAAAACCACTCTCAGAAAGCACACGGTAATAGGCGGAGCCGACAGAGCGATCGTCGTCAAGAATAAAAATAAGCCCGTGGCTGACACTTTGATTCACAGTGTCATTATTCTATTCTTAGTCAGACTGTACTTAAGTACTAAGTGCCGGAAGCGAAACAGTGAAGCATGCTCCGCCACCCGGAGCGTCAGCGTAGGCAATTGCACCCTGATGATGCTCCGATACGGCGCGCGCAATCCACAGGCCAACGCCCATGCCAAGTGATTTCGACGTCTGATAAAGATCAAAAAGCCCGGCAACTTGGGCAGGGGGAATGCCGGGGCCATTATCGATGACGCTTAGAGAAATTGTGTTTTCGAGGAAAACCGCACTAATGCTTATCTTTGGCGCATCGACATTTCGAGCGAGCGCTTCCACAGCGTTCTTCACCAGGTTCAATACCAGCATATGAAGCTGTGCTGCCTCTCCCTCTATCCACAACGACTCGGGTAAATCCGCTTGAACCTGAATACGGTGGAGATCGATCTCCTTGCTCAAAGAATCGAGCGCCTGTTGGATCACCAAACAGAGATTGACACGCTCAAAGGGTCGCGGACTCGGCTGAAACATGAGACGAACCTTTCTGACAAGCTCCACCAAACGCTCGGTATCGACCAACATATCTGTCAGAGCAGTTCGCGTAGTGGGATGCGTGATCGTACTGTGTAGCTGCCGCTTTAGATAGCCCACATTCAACCACATTGAATTCAACGGCTGACTAAGTTCATGAACAAGAGCGCTCATCATCCCGCCTCCACTGGAAGCCATACTGGTCAATGAAAGGCTTCTCAAAAGTTTGTTTTTTTCCTGCAAAACATTCTCGAGCTTTTCATTCATGGTTTTGGCATCAAAAAGCTGTTTATCGATCAGCCGATTTTTAAGCCACATTTTTTCCAGCCGGATCTGAACAAATCCATAATTACCAATAATGAAACCCACGAGTAACAACAGTAGAAATATCACCTGGTCAATACTCTGAGTAAACAGCGCGAGCTTCTGCGGCCATAGCACATGAACTGCAATACGCAATAAAAAACCAAGAGTCATCAAAACCGCCATTGCCGCGAGTAACAACGCGCCGTCTGTCTTTAATCGTCCGCGAATACGCAAGCTCACCACAAAAAATTCGGTGAACATTAAGATATGGGCGCAATAGACGAACAACAGGCGTATGTATTCCTCGAATCCAATAATATGTATCGCGGTGTAGAGACAAAAATAAAGTAGGCCAAATGCCGTATTGATCCGAAGTGCAGAGCGGTAATCCCCGGGCCCCGAAAACAATTCCTCTCGAATCGAGAGCGTTCGGCAGACGTATCCAGCCGCCAGAAATGCATGGGCCAACAGGTAACTGACGAAATCAGGAATGGCCCCGCGTTGAGCAATCAGCAAAAGACCTGCTCCCACCAATATCCAGCCGACGCACCACAGGGAGAGTCCACGATCCCGCAGACCTCGGGTGGTGTAGTAGACGCCGAGCGGTGCAGCAATAAACACCACCGCCGTGATCAGGTACATCGTGCGGATATCCATGGACGATTAGTCTAAGCTTGGCGAGACTTTCAGATGCTTTAACGGACATGTACTTTAGTACATATCGACTCAGCAACGACCCACCATGACCTTTGCGATCTCGCTTTATTTCTTCCTGATCTCCGCTGTGATGCTCGGATTGCTGGTCGAGAGCCTACCCTTTTACAAAGCGAGCAACATTGTCCGACCCTCACGGCTATGGGCAATAACGCTCATGCTCAACAGCCTGGGGACATTCTTTTTTGCCCTGGCGATCAGCATGACTGAAGATACGTCTAGGCCGGTGTTCGTCAGCACAGTTGCCAATGCCCTTTTAATGGGCGCCAATGTCGGGCTAGGTTTATTTTTCCGCTCCCTGCACAGCAAGACCGGCAGACATTACGAGATTTTCACACTGGCGTTTGTCATAGGCTTTGCAATAGCTTATGACTTATTTAAAACAACTACAGATGTTCAAGGACGGCTCGCAGTGGTTGGGCTATTCGGATGTCTCATGCTTCTCTGGCAGTGCGTCGAACTATTACGATCAAAACGTATCATTCGTTCGTACCATATTTTAATACTCATTGTCGCAACAGCCTTTGAGTTCCTCATGGTCGCGGCACGCGTCGGCCTCGTGATACAGCAAGATGCTGGCTTCAGAACAATCGCAGAAATTCCTGCAATGATTGTCGCAGTGACGTGGATTCAGTTTGCAGTCCAGGTAATTGGATATACCGCTCTAAATGGTTACTGGACCGAACTGATTTCACGCGAGAATGCAAAAATTGATCATGAACACGAGCGAATCAAAGAGCTCTACTCTAATCAGGAGAAACTCGTTCAGACGCTCACAAGATTGAACAAAACCGCAATGACCGGGGCACTGTCAGCATCGATTGCGCATGAGCTCAATCAGCCACTACAGGCGATACAGTTAAACGCAGAACTAGCACAGAAGAAAATTGACACACTCCCTTTAAACGATCATTTACTTCTTCGCGAGACGATCAAAGATATCCTCACTGACAATCGCCGTGCGACAGCTATTATTTCGACTCTCAGGGGTGTCTTTCTCCAAGAGGGTCCAGAGGCCCGCGATACCGATCTATGTGAAGTCGTGCGCTCACTGGAGGCCCTTTTTCAACCCCTTGCATCACGCCAAGGCCTGAATATTCAGTTTACTTATCTTGACCATGCATTTGCTAAAGTTCGGGCCGACGAGGTTCGACAAGCGCTTCTCAATGTCATCAACAATGCCTTTGAAATCCTACAGGCCAATCGCAACGCCGGAAGTGGTATTACGGTGTCAGTGCAGCGAAAGTCGCCCTACATTGAGATGGTCGTTTCGGATAACGGCCCAGGTGTAGCAGCATCTGAGGCAGACGAAATATTCCATCTGCTCAAAACTAATAGAAACTCACACATGGGTCTTGGGCTTTGGCTATCCAAGTACATTATCGAGCGTAACGAAGGAACGATCACCCTTATTAACCCTCCCCACGGCGGAGCGACGTTCATCCTTCAATTTATTGAAGAATCACCGAAGGCTTCGGTATCGGCTTAGTATCTTGTTACGCTTAAATTAGCACGCAAAAGGCCCACTGTTAGAATGCGGTTTACAGACTCGGGGGCAAAAGCCGCATAACAATGGATAAAAAATTCTTAATTTTTGGCGGAATCGATGGAATCGGCGGCGCACTTGCAGCTGAACTCCACGCCCGTGGCCATACCGTGTTTGTGACCACCTCCAACCCGGAAAAAACCCCGCGTAGTCCGGTATCTGCAGAAAATACGCTGATTGCTGACGTTTTCCAGCCAGAAACGATCTCAGCGGCCGTTTCAGCTTCAAGTCAAAACGGTCTTAATGGGATTGCCTATTGTGTCGGATCGATTGATCTCAAGCCGCTCGCGCGAACGACAGCGGAAGATCTCATGCACAGCTTTCAGTTAAACACAGTCGGTGCGTTTCTTGCGATTAAGGCCGCATCCCAGTCGCTTTCTCAGTCACAGGGGTCTGTTGTGCTTTTCTCTTCAATCGCCGCCTCCCGCGGATTCGCAAATCACAGCGCAATTGGCGCCGCTAAAGCCGCGTTAGAGGGGCTCGCAAGAGCACTAGCAGCAGAGCTGGCTCCGAAAATTCGGATAAATGTAATAGCGCCGAGCCTGACCGACACGCCACTGGCCAGCCCTATGACACGCAATCCAAAGATGGCGGAGGCGATTGCCTCGATGCATCCGATTCCGCGACTTGGCCAGTCGATCGAGATGGCAAAGGCGGCCGCTTTTTTGCTCTCAGAAGACTCAGGCTGGATTACTGGCCAGATAGTTGCGATTGACGGCGGACGCTCGACCCTGGAGAAAAATAAATAGGTCTTCATTCCGGTGGTCTCAGATAGACCTGTTAAACTCTCTCGCGCTAAAGAGAGTCCCTTTAGTTTCTTACCGGACGCGTAGCTCAGTGGTAGAGCACCGCCTTCACACGGCGGGGGTCGTAGGTTCGAACCCTGCCGCGTCCACCAAAAAATCTTTTCAATTTCAACTGGTTACTGAATTTTCATCAGTAGCGCGCTAAAGAAAAAGTAGCATAGAAGTCACTACGCTACTTTTTCATCAATCTATGCATTAAAAATAAATCTAGACCCAGTTGAAGAGCGAATAAACTTCGGGCCAAATTCTGCGGCTGCCATCGTAATGAAGTTTTCACCACTGCAGTGCATGGGGATCAGAAAATCAGGATTAAACTGTTTTAAGCCCTCAATAGTCTGCTTTAAGTATTCAGGGGTATGCGGGGCCAAATGGAAGCCTCCCATAACTGCGTGCACCTTATTTATCCCCGACACTTTGATAGCAGATCGAACTGAATTCACGATACCCCTGTGCCCACAGGAGGTCATAATGACGAGACCCTTCCCTCGTACGTTATAGACGGTTGCCTGCTCGTGCTCAAAGTCATCAGGAACGCTGACAGCGGTCTTTTTTGATGGGTTAAGCTTTTCCGGAGCACACCCAAATCCACCGCGAATGCCGGCAGACATTGTGGTGGGTGATAAAACCCTCTCGAAACCTTCTGTTGGAATAAAGCCTGTTGTAAAGCCGTGAGATGCCAGGATCGATGGACGCTCCGCAAAAGTCACAATCAAGCCAGCTTTCTTGATTGCCTCTCGGTCAAGGGCGCCAAAATTCCCAGGATTACCTGGAATGTTAAGCTCCCGAGTACAAAAACACTCTTCGCTTCCCAGGTAAAAGGGCAGATCTTTTTTCAGCTTTCCTTTCGTCGCCTCAAGAAACCCCACCATACCGCCAAAATGATCATAGTGTCCGTGACTGAGCGCAATCGCATCGAGTTTTGCAGGATCTATACCGAGCAAAGCCATGTTATTCAAGAGCGTTTCTGGGGTCCATGCAAAATCAAAGAGCACCTGCTTAGTATCATTACCTTGCTGTGACTCGATGTGCCAGGCGAGTCCCCACTCATTTAATAATGCTCTTCTAGGTAGATCTTTTGAGACAGTGAAGCCAAATCGCTGAATCTCTAACGAGCCTATTTTTGTTGGACGCTCAAAAGCGTGATGGTAAGAATCCGTTACAACACGAACTGCAACGCGATCAACCTCTGGAACCTTAGGGCCAAGCGGTTGTGCCGTGGCAACTCGGGTTCCAAACAAGCCGCCCGACGCGGCTGCGGCGATGGAGCCCATTCCAGCTCTAAGGATTTTTCGACGTCCCGAGCTGCCAAGGTATTGCCCGTCATTTAGATTGCCCATTTAACCCCCTGTTTTTCGAATTATTATCTTCAAGCTAGTAGATAGGACCCAGATGCCACGGTCAATTTGCAGCGCACAAAAACACCCTCATACGCCTCTGAGCAGACCACGTCAGCACAGATTCGTAGCAAAAAAATGGGGCCCGAAGGCCCCACTCGTTGAGTGCTGAATTGCATCTGATTCGGCATTGATTACTTCACAACCGCCTGACTAACCAGATTCTTCATCGCCCTTCGATAATGGACCCGCGATGGCCCTGATTGCTGTGTCATCAGGACAACTGCAAGTTTTTCAGCAGGGTCAACCCAGAAGAAGGTCCCCGCGTAACCTGCCCACATAAATTCACCAAGAGACCCGTGAACTCCTGCCATTCCCTGCCGATCACGAACCAAAAATCCAAGTCCAAACGAATATCCCTCGGGGGTGCCAAGAAGTAAACCGCCCGGTGCTGCTGGGCTCGACTTACGGTCTCCCAGATGATCGGAAGCCATTAAACGCACAGTCGTTGGGCTCAGTACCCTTGCCCCATCCAGGCTGCCGCCATTAAGCAGCATCTGGGCAAAACGAAGGTAATCGCTTGCGGTAGAGACGGCACCAGCACCGCCTGAGTCGTTCTTCGGTACCGTTGAGACATCCATTAAAGGAAACTTCTGCTTTGTCCAAGGCTCTGTCTCAAACGGCTCGGCAACCCGCTTAATGCTTTGTGAAGAAACTGAGAATCCGCTGTCAGCCATTTTCAAGGGCTTAAAAATACGCTCATCCATAAAATCCGAGAGCCGCTTTTTTGAGGCTGCCTCAACCACGCGCCCCAAAATGTCGGAAGCAACGCTGTACTCCCAGACGGTACCGGGCTGGTGAATGAGCGGGGCTTTTGCAATTGCCGATACCTGCTCGGCGGGAGTTACGTCGCGAGAGTCAAAATCTATCCTACCGGGCTTATATGCGCCGGCGGCTTGATAAGCCTGACGTACCTGTTCGTTGGTATTGATCTCTCCATAAGCTAGGCCAGCGGTATGTCGCAAAAGATCCTGGACGGTCATTGCACGCTGCGCGGGAACTTGCTCATAGGTCATTTTCCCATCGGGGCCTTTGGTCCCAACGCTAACTCTCATATTGGCAAATTCAGGAAGCCATTTAGAGACAGGATCTGTAAGCTGCACCGTTCCATCTTCGATTAACTGCATGGCTGCAACCGAAACCAGCGGTTTGGTCATTGAGTAGATACGAAAGATCGCATCTTTTGGCATCGCTGCCGAGCCGGCTGGATTATGTTTACCAAAGGACTCGTACATCACTAATTTGCCATTTCTTGCCACTGCAATCACACCGCCCGGCAGTCGGCCGGCTTTAACCTCACCGTCAAAGAATGACTTTAACTTTTGAAGCCGTGATGACGACATTCCGACGTCTTCAGGTTTTGCGCGTGGCAGGGCGTCAGCAGCGTATGCAACTGCAGAAACCGTCACAAGCGCTGAGGCAAGAAGTGCGCGCAGCATTAGACGGCGGTAAGTTCTAAGATGATTCATGGTCTCCCCTTGATTGATAAATCTAATGACGAGTCTATAGATTCACCGTGAGCACGAAAATACAGTCTAAGGGATAACACGTAGGGCATCTGCTCTACGCCCCTGAGCTAAAAGGGATTCCCGCAAATTTTTTGTACGACAGTTGATCGTAACAAGTTCAAGTTATCTAAATCAATTCAGCTCGATAGTCGATTGCTTTCTCTACCCAGCCTTAAATCATCGAATACCACTGACTTGAGGGACAAATGAATAACTCAGTATGGGCTGTACCCGGTCTCGTAGACACGGCGGGGGTCGTAGGTTCGAACCCTGTCGCGTCCACCAAAACACTTTTATTGCATCAAGCGTGCAACTTAGCGACGGCTTATCTAGGATACTTGTCGAAAAGCACAACTCTTCAAAGTGAACCCGTCGCATATGACACAAAAACTTCGAGTATTTTTCGATGGTAGCTGTCCCTTATGTCAAAAAGAAATTGATATCTATAAAAACGCAGATACGGCAGGAAGGATTCATTGGATTGACGTGTCCACAGAGCAGGAGACCGAGCAGCTGCCCTTAGCTGAACCACTACTGTTAGAACGGTTTCATATTCAAACCCCAGAGGGGCAGCTCATCAGCGGCGCCCGAGGGTTTATCGAAATGTGGCGACTGCTTCCAGGCTGGCATTGGCTAGCAAGGATCTGCAGCGCTCCGGGTGCACCCCACATTCTTGAGATTGGATACCGTGCGTTTTTAAGGGTTCGACCGGCGATTCAGCGTTATTTCCGATGAGCTGTGCGATTCTTTTTGAATCAATAACACCCCTTTAAAAAATTTTTCGGTACTGAACAAAACCACTTTTCTCTGCAATCTGATCGTACAACCGCATCGCCTGATCATTGGACTCATGCGTCAGCCACCAGACACGCGCGGCCTTTAACTCATCGACCGAACCGCTCGAATACGCACGTTCTACTCCTGTGGTTAGCGCCCGATTTTAATCCGAACGAGTAAAAGCGGTCATGACAACATCGATAGACAAGAGCCACTCTTATCTATGCAAAGAGTAGGATTGACATTAAACTTTCACTCGTGACCAAACACTCACACCCCGGAAACAAAAGTTTCTTGCCCACAAAGACCTGCGCAAGATGCGGAAGGCCAATGACCTGGCGTAAATCCTGGGAGAAAAACTGGGAACACGTGAAGTACTGCTCTGATGCCTGCCGTAAGAAGTCAGCCTAATCGTTTCAAGATCTCCTTAATGAACTTACACCCTCACCTTCGCCAAAGAACTTACAACGATGCCTGCTTTGAAAAAATCCTGCGGTTATTACTGCCGACCTTCGCTTTAATCGTCAACTTTTTTCCGGACGCTGCGATGGCCGTTGAAGAACCAAACTATCAGGTCTTAATAAGCGAGCCCCCCTTCGAAGTTCGCCGATATCCCGGGTTCGTGATCGCCGAAACCCAACTTGAAGGTGACTTTGACGCCGCAAGTAGAACTGGATTTCGTAGAGTCGCCGGATATATCTTCGGTGATAACAGCGCACCATCAGGCGGCAACAAAAAAATTGCTATGACCGCGCCAGTCACTGTCACTCCAAAAGACCAGGGATGGAAGCTGCACTTCGTGATGCCAAGCGCCGAACAGCCGGAATCACTTCCAAAGCCAAATAATCCGGATGTAACACTGCGCAAAATTGGGGCGCACGAAATGGTATCGATTCAATTTAGTGGCTGGACTACTACTGCTTCGATCGAAGAAAACACCGCAAAGCTAAGGGCATGGGCAGCGAGCAAAAATCTAACTCTTGCTACCAACTTTCAGGTTGCCCGGTACAACGATCCTTTTACCTTGCCATGGCGAAGAAGGAATGAGATTTTGATCGAAATTGTCCGCTAGCAGAAGCGCGAATTTGTTACCCGTACTGACCTATCGAACCATAAATCGTCGTGAGAGGTAAGACAGGCTGTCCACCAATACGACGAGAACAATCATCGCGATAAGCACACTACTGGTTTCTCGCATCTGAAAAAGTCCCATATAAAAGGCCAGCATCTGTCCAAGCCCGCCGCCACCCACAACCCCTAGCACCGCGGCAGCCCGGATGTTGTTCTCCCAACGATAAAGCGTGTACGACAGTAGTTGCGGCAAGACGGTTGGAAACGTTGCATACAGAAATATTCGTCCCTCAGGTACACCTTGAATCCTTAGCGCCTGGCCTGCGCCAGATGGTGCGTTTTCGATCGACTCTGAAAACAGTCTTCCCAGCACACCTGTGGTGTGCAGCCCCAGAGCCAAGGTACCAGCAAATGGCCCCAGACCTGCAGAGATCAGCAGCAATGCAGCCCACACCAACTCGGGAATGGAACGCAATGCATTCAGAGTAAGTCGGGTAAACCAACGCCACCGAGCGGGATCCGCTACATGGTGTTTACTTGCCGGAACTGCAAGGAGCAGGCCAAACAAGGCCGCGATCACAGTACCCACTGCAGACATCGCAAGAGTCTCTACGCTTGCTACCGCCAGTTTCCACAGAAATGATGGATCGATATTGGGAGATAACAGCTCGCCTAAAAACCGTCCAATGCGCTTTAAACTCTCAATAGAAAAGAGCCGTGATAGCTGCAGATCCAAAGACCAGAAACTCGCTACTACCAAGATCACAAGTCCGAGTGTGACCCAGCAGACCGAGCAATCCCAGCGCAACCAAGGATTTGGACGGGCAATCGATCTCATTGAATAACCCGCCTTAACCAAGCACTCAACAGATCCGCAAGCCCCACCATCAGCATGAAGACCACCAGCATTGTGGCGACCTCACCGCCATTAAACATTTTCATAGAGTTGTCCATCTGCTGACCAAGCCCTCCTGCACCAACAAATCCAAGCACAGCCGAGGAGCGGATCGCGCACTCCCAGCGATAGACCGTATAGCTCGTCAACTCGGTGGCATTTTGGGGCAGTAGCCCAAACAGAAACGCCTGAAGCCGACCGGATCCGTTACGCAGAAGCGTTGTCGTGGCATGGGCTTCTCCGCTTTCTAAGATTTCTCCGTACACCTTACCAAGCATGCCGGCGTAGGTCAGCCCGATCGCCAGAACACCTGCCGCGGGGCCAAGACCCACCACCCGAACAAACACGAGGGCCCAGACCAGCTCAGGAATACTCCTGAGCAGAATCAATAGCCAACGAATGAGCTGCCGAACCGCAAAGGGAATGGCATGCATCCGCCCAGGCAACGAAGAAATAGACAAAATGCTCGTCGATGCGAGTGTCAACGGAATCGCCAGGACCAAGGCCAGCGCCATTCCAGCGGAGGCAATTGCAATCGTCCGCCATGCCTCCTTCACTACCATTAGAAGAAATTCAGTTCCGAACGCAGGCGGAAAAAAATCGCCTACGAAACGTGCCGTGACCTTGAGGTTATCCGCCTGAAAAAATATCCACGGCTTGAACTCGGTCGCCACCAAGGCGGGGGCTAACAACACTAGAAACACTGCGGCCCAAAACACCCTGCCCGTCCATGCCGGATCCCGCATCGAGGGGTGAGCTGTGGCAGTGGCCATGGCTAACGACAGTGAACGATCTTGGCTTGAGCCGGCTCAGCTGGCAGATCAAATTGGGGTGCTGCGACATCGGCAAGTTCATGCTCATGCTGCGCATAGAGCTCCCCGAGCAGCGTTCGCGTGACATGAGCAGCAGGGAGATCAAAGGCACACTTCCCATCCCGCAGACCAATCACTCGGGGAAACCGGCTTGTGGCGACATCAACCTGATGCAACGTAACGATAAGTGTCACATTTCGCCGACGGGCTTCAGAGACCAGAGTATCCATTGCCAACTTCGCCCGAGTGGGATCGAGGGCCGAGAGTGGCTCATCAATCAGCCAACACTCTGCAGGCGACATCAGCGCGCGAGCAAGTCCAACCCGCTGTCTTTCGCCACCGGATAACCGATCCACCCTTTCCCAAAGCTTTTCAGACAAATCAAATGCAGAAAGTGCAGTTACAGCCTGATCAAGATTGCTGGGATAAATCAGTTGCAGCAGGCTCTGCATAAGGGAGAGCGCAGGCAGACGTCCCGCCAGCAAAGACGTCACGACACGTTGGCGCGGAGGCAAGGGAGGAGTCTGCGGTGCATATAAAATCTGACCACGAAGTTTCTGCAGGCGTGATGTTGCAAGCATCCACGGATTCTCGCCATCCAGCGTGAGATGGCCCGACGCTGGCTTTAACGCCAGCGCAAGCATCTGCAGCAACGTGGTTTTTCCGGCCCCAGATGGGCCAATCACAGCGATCTGCTCGCCGCGTACGGCGGAGAGCGAGAGTCCCGAGATTGCCGAAGGCGCACCGGGCAAAGCAGCCCAGTGACGGCCCTCAACAGAGTGAAGCGAAATATCCAATTACTTGATGAGACCCATCATGCGACCAGCCTCTTCAAATTGCTTGTAATTCTCGTTTTTGGTCGCGATATACCGGGTTGCGCGATTAAGCGTAAGAATCTCTTTACCCTCGGGGGTATTGGCGTCGATCGACAAGAGCGCCTTGGTAATTCTCTCCCTCAGGGCTTGGGGCATATCTGCATGGACTGACCAGTTGTAGTTGTAAAAAGGCGGTGTGGTAAAAAACACATCTACCTTTGTTGTATCCACTTTGTTATCACTGACAAATTTGCGCCAAACCGTGATGTCCAGGGATGCAGCCGCTACCCGCCCGCTCACCACAGACGCGATGGTGGCATCGTGTGCGCCGGAATACGCAACCCGCTTGAAATCCTTATCAGGATCCACACCCGCCTTCAGCAGATTAAACCGGGGCATGAAGTGGCCCGATGTACTGGACTGGGAGCCAAAGCTGAACTCTTTGCCCTTCAGGTCAGTAAGTTTTGTGATTCCCGAAGATTTTTGGGTGATAAATACTGACCGGAACTTATTATCGTCTTCTTCACGCTGAGCGATGGCGATTACTTTTCCACCCGAGCGAATCTGTGCCTGAACATGGGTAAAACCGCCAAACCAGACCAGGTCCACCTGCTTATTCACAAGTGCCTCAACTGCAGCCGGATAGTCATTGACCGGCGTGAACTCGACCTTCATGCCAAGCGACTTTTCTAAATAGCGGGTAAGCGGACCAAATTTTCTTACCTGCTCAGTTGCTGCCTCCTCCGGGATCGTGGTGACTTTCAAAACCTGCTGGGCCTGGAGAAAAGGAGCAAAGAGAACAGCAGAGAAGCCCACGACGGCTTTCAGCCAGTAACGACGAATCATTTGAAATTCCTTTGATGGGGAGATAGGGCCCAGCCTGGGCACGTCAGCCTCACGAGCGGTCGTGAGGTTTCTAAATTTTATTCGGTTTTTGGGTCTCTCACCCGTGGGTCTTAAGGGATCGAAAAAAAGCCCTCAAATGAGGGCCTCTTACAACAAAAAGACAAAACGGATCACATGCCGAGCAGCTTCTTCGCCTCTGCCAGGGTATTCATGGAATCAGTGTGTTTTCCATCTTTATGGAGCTGCTCACCCTTCGCCCGCAGATCCTTCACCTTGGACATATCCGCAGCCGATAACTTTGCCGAAGGCAGCTTTTCATCAATTTTTTTCATCTCACCGGGGCAGCCGTGAGCCATCGCCAGTGAACTTGACACCATGAGCGATGCCATCAGAACCAACTTCTTCATAAAACCTCCTGTAGTCGCAGAGAATTGCCGTTGGATATTGAGGTGTTTTAGTCCAAATAGTTGCCTAGTAAAAACCCGTGAGATTCCAAAAAAAACCGCCACGGCATGGTGACCGTGACGGTTTGCGCACCTACCGGGCGCTTGCCCGGGGCCAGCGCGGGACTAGTTCATCCCGCCCAGCCTTTCGTTACTTCTTCGGCGGGGGTGGCGGAGGAGCTCCGCCGCCTCCCGGTGGGGGTCCACCAGGACCGCCCTGAGGCGGAGGTCCTTTGCCATCACCCTTGTTGGGAGGAGGCCCCTTCCCTTCACCCTTTGGGGGTGGGGGTGGTCCTTTGCCTTCACCCTTTGGGGGTGGCGGAGGTCCTTTGCCATCGCCCTGAGGAGGCGGGGGTGGTCCCTTCCCTTCGCCCTTGGGAGGTGGGGGTGGAGGACCTTTTCCATCGCCTTTGGGTGGGGGGCCGCCAGGGCCGCCTTTTGTCGGGGGACCACCAGGGCCGCCATCTGGGGGCTTAGGCCCACCTTCAGGAGGCTTTGGACCACCGGGGCCACCTTTACCAGGCTCACCCTTCGGAGGCGGAGGCCCTTTACCAGGCTCACCTTTTGGCGGCGGCGGTGGGGGTCCCTTGCCCTCGCCTTTCGGCGGAGGACCACCAGGAGTTCCCTTTGGCGGTGGGCCGCTAGGACCGCCTTGTGGCGGCGGTCCCTTTGGCGGAGCCGCTCCAGGGCCGGCAGAACCAGGACCAGGTGGCTGCTGCGCGATCGCAACAGATGCACCCAGTGCCAGAAGTACGGCTGAGGCAATTACTTTGAGTTTCAAGATTTATCTCCCCGATTGTTCGGAAATGGAATTACAGGCTAGGTGTAAAAAATAGTCAACAAGTACGTAAGGCTATTAGGAACTAATTGAAAACCGGCGAGGTGAAGCGTTCGCCTATTCTTTGAAACGCCTGGCTCAGAGGGGTTGTTGACGCCTTGCTGGCCGAATCACGATTTAATTTCCTCAGAATCTTGTGTGGTACATGAGAAAAATAACTGAATTGTGATTCGTTTCTCCGATAAACCGTTCTAAATTGAAAAACATCCGCAAATCACAGAACATCCCCTATTAAGGTAAGGAGAGGACTCTGGGGGATCGGAGGTTGGAAGTAACGTTCTGGGGTGTTCGTGGCAGCTTTCCGTGCCCTTTATCGACCCATATGCGCTATGGCGGCAACACAAGTTGTGTCGCTGTGCAGTGCGGCAATCATCTCGTGGTCCTCGACGCTGGAACGGGGATTCGTGCGCTCGGCCAGTCAATACTCAAGAGTTCGCAAAAGAAAATTAACCTGCTGCTCTCCCATGTGCACTGGGACCATATCAATGGTTTTCCATTTTTTGACCCCGCCTACCAGGCGGGCTTTCAGATTGATATCCGCGCAGGCCATCTCAAACACCAGGGCCACTCAACTAAAGACATCATGGCCCACCAAATGGGCGAGCCGACCTTCCCGATCAAGCTTGATGCACTATCGGCTGAGCTCAGTTTCACCGATTTCCGATCAGGAGAGACTTTCTCTCTTAATAATGAGATCGAAGTAAGAACCGCCCCACTCTCACATCCGAACGAAGCAACCGCGTATCGAATTGAATATCAAGACCGATCCATGTGCTACGTGACGGATACCGAACATTCGAATGGCACATTAGACCCATCGATCTTAAACCTCATCCAGGGGACAGATCTCGTGATCTATGACTCAACCTACACCGATAAGGAATATGAGACGCGGGCCGGTTGGGGCCACTCCACCTGGCAAGAAGGTGTTCGACTCGCGAAGGCCGCAGGCGCAAAGCGTCTTGCAATTTTTCATCATGATCCAGATCATGATGATGCGTTCATGGACGAAGTCGCGAATGAGGCAAGAGCACTATGGTCCGGTGCGTTTGTGGCAAAAGAGGGACTAACAGTCTCGCTCTCGGAGTAGGTGGATGAACAGGTGCTATCGGGTTGTCTGGAACGAATCTACACAGACATGGCAGGTGGTCAGTGAAAATGCCCGATATCGCGGGGGCTCCCCAGCAAAATCTGTTCTCGCCGCAGCTGTATTTAATCTAGGCGCAGTAGTAGGCGGCGTCGCGATCGCCGCAGACCTTCCGTCTGGAGGTCAAATTACGTTCGGCGCGGGTTCGATACAGCAAAGCCAAAACCAGCTCACGATCAATCAGTCCTCGGAGCGCATGGCGCTCGACTGGAAGTCCTTTAGTGTTGGTGCGGACAAATCTGTTCGATTCGTGCAGCCATCGACATCAGCAACAGCAATCAACCGCGTAACCGGTATAGATGCATCGGTCATTGCCGGAAAGTTGCACGCTAACGGCACGGTGGTCTTAATTAATCCCAACGGAGTTTTGTTTACCCCCACGGCAGAGATCAATGTTGGCAGCCTGATCGCCTCCACATTAAAGACAATCAGCAATGATTTTTCCAGTAACCAGCTAATTCTCGAGGGTGACAGCAAAGCAGCCGTCGTTAACCAAGGCAGGATCAACACTGCATCGGGTGGTGCTGTTGCCTTTATTGCGGCACAAGTAAAAAACCTAGGGGAGATTAACGCGCCCAGCGGCAAGGTCTCTCTGGTCGCAGCAGGAAAGGTAAAACTCGATTTTGGTGGCCCGGTCGATCTTGAGATCGAAAAGGGGATCATCGATGCCTATGTCGAACAGGGCGGCATCATTCGGGCTGGTGGTGGGCGTGTGCTCATTGCAGCGAAAACACTCAATGAGCTGATGTACACCGTCGTCAACCATACAGGTGTTACTGAAGCGCTCAGCGCACGCGAGATTAATGGTGAGATTGTTCTGGATGCCGGATCACAAGGCACCACCCAGATTGCCGGCCGTTTGGATACGAGCGGAAAAGATGTCAATCAAACTGGTGGCCAGATTAAGGCCTTTGGCAGAAGTATCGTTGTAAAAGACACGGCGGCCCTTGAGGCGCAGGGCGCAAACGGCGGTGGAAAAATCTTTATCGGCGGCGGCTGGCAGGGTGAAGTTATTGATGGCCGACTCAGTGCCGAGCAAGTGCGTATCGAAAGTGGCGCGACGCTAAATGCAAGTGCATTAACGAGTGGGCAAGGGGGGACGATTGTTGCCTGGTCGGATGTTACCAATCCGAGATCATTAACCGCAGTTGCTGGAACGTTACAGGCAAAAGGTGGTCAGCAATTCGGTGATGGCGGAAGGATTGAGACATCGGGTCGGATGCTCGTGACTGATGGGATTCGCGTGAATGCCTCGGCAGTTAAAGGTAATGCGGGGGAGTGGTTGCTGGATCCGAGCGATATTGAGATTCTTCCAGTCTCCCCCACACCATCTGGGACTGCAATCCCGAACAATAATGGTGCGTTTGCGCAGGGCGGAGATACGCCTTCCTATGTATTAGCAAGTGACATCGCGGCCGCGCTTGCTACGACGAGTGTAACGATCTCCTCCGCGACAACTAGCACTACGACGACAACTAATAATGTCACCACTATAACCTCCGACGGCAGAGACATTCTAGTCAAAGCGATGATTGCATCATCGGCAAGCTCAGAAAAAACCCTCACGCTCAATGCATACAGAAATATAGAGTTTGCAGCTGGCTCCGGTATAACGTCAGCTACGAATAAATTAAATGTTGTCCTCAGGGCAAACGTCGGAAATTCGACTGGAAAGGTCACCCTAATCGGCACAGATTCAACTACCAACAAGGTATCGGTCAATACTAAGGGTGGTAGCTTATCGATTGGTGGTGGATCGGCAGATCCGATAGGACCGGCCATTGGGGCCTCTACTGATGCCGGCGTTTCACTAAGTTACACAAATATCAATACTGACGGCGGCAATATTGATATCAAAGGGAAAGGCGCAGCTGCCGGCTTAATTATTGCGAATTCAAAGCTCCAGACCACCGGTGGAACCTTTCCAAGTGGGCTAATCAATCTCACCGGGGAAGGAACGGCCGGCCTTGGAGTCTCCATCATTGATTCGACTCTAGACACTAGTGGCGGCGGGATAAATATCCGAGGTAAAGGCACCAATATTGGCGCCGAGATTAAGGGTGTTGCCACAACTTCGCGATTAAGAAGCTTTAGCGGTCCAATCAATCTCTCGGGAGAGGCTGTCGCGACCTCATGCGCAAGTAACTGCTCTGGACTAGATATCTCAGGCGCTGTTGAGCTCAGCTCTATCTCTAACTCGACCTATGGCCCAATCACACTCGCCGGCATACATCAAACACCCCAAGCAAGTGCTATTAGAGTCAATGTTTCCGCCATCAATGGAGAAGCTTCACCGACTAGTCCAATACCAAACGTTGCCGGGAGCTCCGTCATACTGATTGGTCTCAACTCATCCGCAAATACGCCGCTCGGCACAGGTGTGCTGGCCTTTGGTGGCGACTACACACCCCTCTCTCCCAGCTCAATACCAACCGGATCCGGGCTAATTAGATTAGGCAGCTCGGGAGAATCTCCACTGATTTCCTCCGTGGACGATCTCATGCTAAGCGGCCCAGTCAACCTAACGAGCGATGCAAAGTTATCTTCAACCCTCGGGAAAATTAGCTTTGAACAAACGGTTAATAGCAACGATAGCGCAACGAAATCACTACATCTGACTGCAGGAAACGAAATTTTACTAAAAGAGAATGTTGGCGGAATAAATGAACTTTCAACGCTTCAAGCTTTTGCTCCAAAGATTTCTCTAAAACACGTCTACACCACCGGAAATCAGCTTTATAGCAACATAAATGGCTCCGCAACCCAATCCACGATGGCCTTACTTTCGGATACGGTGCTTAGGGTTTCCGGAGGAGGCTATTCGTTCACACCAGGCGGAAGCGGAACTCTGGCGACCTCGAATACCCAACTTAGAACTGATGCAGATACGACTGCAAACGGAACAATTTATGTTTATGACGTTCCCCTCGGATCCGCAGCAATCGGGAAAATTGTTGATTCAGTTGGTATTGCTACCGGACCGCTTAACAACCTCGGAACTTCGACTTCGAGCTATCTGACCCCCCTTCTGTTCGAGAAAGATGTCACTACCGGAAAGTTTGTTTTAAGAGCAACCGGAAAATCCATACAGATACTCCCCGGCGGAACAACCGGAGATCTGTATTTTTCTCCGTTCGCTCAGAACTTTTCTGATCAGCAAAGTCTCTACATAAAGAATCAAAATTACCGAATTGGTTGGCGAAATACAGTACCAGATGACGATTTGCGATTCTCAAATACACTAAAGAACCCAATAATTGGATTCACCCAAGGCACAGGTAGCACTACGACCAAGGTACTTTTCTTAGATGGTGCCACTCCCAGTGATCAGCTCAACACAAGCAGCAACATAGGAAGCACCTACGTACCATCCGCAACCAACCTTGGAGATCGAATCTATCAAATTAGAACAATTCATACCTCAAGTATTAATCTTGATGCATCAGTCTCGGGGGCTGGATCGAGCCCAAATAAAAGTTTAAGTATTTTTTCTACTGGAGCCGGTTCTGATACATCACCCGAAATATCTTCAATCGGCGGCCGAGTGAATTTAAATGGAGCAATCAGCGCACTTTCATCTCTGGACATTCGAGCAAGAACGATCAGAATCGGAGAAGAGGTTGCGAATATCGGGAATGTGAGTCTGTCCGGACGTTTTGTGCTTCTGGGAAACACCTACCGCGCCTCTCCCTCACCACCACTGAACCCGATAAGTCTTGGTGCTGCTAATTTGACAATAACCACACCCACAGATTTAGGCCTTGGAAATTCCGAGGTCTACATTTACCGCCCGATTTCGGGCACGTCTTCAAATATAACGGTAACCGGGAAAGGCTCGGTATACAGCAATATCGATGGAACTATAAAACCAGGAACGGGAAATGTTTCGATAAGCGGAAGAAAAGTCATCTTATCCGGCGACATAGAGACATCCTCAACGGGCGGAGTCACTCTAACGGGTGAGTTGGAAACCAGTTTGACTGGCGGAATTAACACATCTGCAGGAGCTATTAACCTGGTGACCACAAATGGCCTGACATATATTGATAATCTACCCAACCAAAAAAGTGTTCAGTCCATAAGTGGCAATATTTCAGTTACGACGCCATCCCTAATGCTCTACGATGGAGCACGAATCATAGCCGGTCCCGCTAGCCCAACGCCAACGAGCACCAGCGGTGACATCTCAATAAACTCAACAGATGCGCTTTCCATAGGACAGGTTTACGTTAATGGCCTGATACAGACTGCATCTGGCGCAATCAGGATCAACCAAAACTCGACATACAACCGATTCGGCTATGTGACTTTTGGGGGGAACTCGATTGTTAAAACCAATTTGACGGATTTTGCTCCTGGATTCGGAAACTCTGTAACGATTCAGTCTGCCCCCCTGCCAGACTCTGCAAACTCCCTAAGCAACCCCTTCGAAAGTGTTCTAGGTGTGGTCTACGACACTAGCGCCCTACCTAAATTCTCGGCGAATAATCCAGGGTCGGGGATCATGGCATTTTCGGGTGGTTTGTTAAGTTTTAAGAACTCCGGAATGAGCTCCCTTTATCCGGTCTCTTTTGGGTCGGGAAATGTTGAGATTTCCTCGAACATCATAAAAATTTCACCTCAGGTACAGATCGGAACGGACTCGACGACAGGCGGTAGCGTTGCGATAAAAACGGATAGTCTGAGCGCAACCGATCAGGCAAAGATTACGGTACTGAATACATCAAAGTCGCTGGTTGTCTCCGCGTTGACGCCCCCACCACCGCCCGCGCCTGCGCCTGCACCAGCGCCTGCACCAGCGCCTGCTCCAGACCCGGGCCCTGAACCCGCGCCCGCGCCCGCACCGGCCCCCGCTCCAACACCAACGCCCGCGCCGACACCTACACCTACTCCAACGCCTACACCGACCCCAGAGCCCACACCTACACCTACTCCCACACCAACTCCGACACCGACACCGGCGGCAGAACAAATTAAAGAGGAGGTCTCAACGGTTGTTAAAGAGGTCACAGCAGTGGTTCGAGTAGCAACAATTGCGTCAACTGCGGCAACACTACTGCCAACAAGCTCAATTACAACTTCAGTTACACCCTCCGTAACGACCGCATTACCGACAACCACTACGGTCGCAACGGCAACAACTTCTACACTCGCATCTTCTACAACTACGACGACAACGACAGCGACGACCACTACTGCAACTCCCTCAACCTCGACGTCCTCAACAGCAACGACAACCAGTACGCCGAGTACAGGGACAACCGCGACCACAACAACAGAGTCCACAGCCACCTCGTCGACAACGACTACTGCGGCTTCACCCTCACCATCACCCTCACCATCACCCTCACCAGCGGCCTCTCCGAGTCCGGCTCCAGCCTCTTCCTCACCAACAGCAGCACCCGCAACAGTAACCGCGACGGCAGCTTCGCCGGCACCGACACCTGCGCCATCGGCAACGCCGACGGCATCTACCTCCGCATCACCGACTGCTGCGGCAGCCCCACCACCGCCGCCACCTGTCGCTCCGCCACCGCCCTCGCCCGTTGCAACCGAGAAACCGCCAACGCCGCGTGATACTGCAGATGCTGGGGATCGAACGCTCGCCGCGGCTGCGCCGCCCGCACCGCCCCAACCAGCCAATCAGCCACAGCGGACTACCTCACGCACGGTGCCGGTGTCGCCCGTGGTCAGTGTTCAAGTACCCACTCCACCACGGCCTGTCGGACGTCAGGCGGCTGAGCAGCGAGTATCCCTACAAGGCAACTCAGGACGCTGGTAACCGATGCTCAACACGCGTCTATCCCCCTCTTCTCTGTCTCGCCTCGCGATCGGGCTGATCGTCTGTCCGGCGCTGCTCTCGGCTCAGGCAGTCGCAAATCAACAAGAGTCTGATGCCCAGTGGGTGCTCAACACACTGTCCGAGGACGCCTGTTACTCCACCCCCGTGGAGGACGTCACGCCGCAGAAAGGTCTACCGAAAGACCGCGTGCTGGTGTGCGGGAACGCCCAGACCGGTACGCTGCATCACGTCCGCACCAACACTGAAAAGCTGCTGGCCGATCCACAACTCTTTATTAGCGCAGTCCAGTCAATTCAGCAGGGCGCGGTCTTACTCAGACAAATGACGTGCGATAAGGTCTCGACCAAAGAGTTTGATGGGCAATCCATCGCATTTGTCGGATGCCGCATGAATAATGGTGGCTGGCCGGTGGTGATTGCCATGAACGCCGCACACTCAGTCGTTCGATTCATTAGCGGCCCTCCGGCGACTCTGCCTGCTTTAGTGTCATCGCTTCATCCCAAGACGCAGAATCGCCCAGGTCCGGAGTGGGTGGAGCTTCTGAGAACGGTCTTTGGAAAACCCGTGCCACTGGCGACTCCCGCAGATCAAGAAAAGTTCTCCGGGCTCTTACAGGGTGCACGTGCTGCGAATGCCCAGGGACTGAACGCAGATGCAGAGCGCATGCTGCGGGAAGCGCTCACCATCCAAACCCGGCTGCTTGGTGAGAACGATCCAGCGATCGCAGATACGTTAATGGACTTAGCGCTAAGCCTCAGCAACCGCGGACGCAGAGAAGAGGCGGAAATTCTTTTTACGCGTGCTAGCGCAATCGTCCAGAACTCCCCGCGAGACTCGGACCGGGCACGGCTTTTCTCTTACTACGGTTTTCATGCGGCCAATCAAGGAGACTATGAGGGCGGCCTGAGGGCGGGGCTCAATGCGGTCGACGCCTGGCGGCGTCAGCTATCGGCACCACGTCTAAACCTGGGTGCAATCGCTGGGTACGGGGACGAATATTCGGATGACTATCTGGAGCGTGGCGAACTGGGGCTTGCGCTCAATCTGGTGGCCAATATGGCCCTCAATCTGGAGGATCTGGGACTGGCTTCGGTGACTGCATCGGAAGCACTCAGCATCTTTAACGCCAACCAGGGGCTGCCCAAGGCATGGCGCTCCGATGTATTGCTTACTCTCGGGAAAATCAGTTCTGCGCAGGGCAGGCTCTCCGCTGCGGAGACGTACTTCAATTCATCGCTCGCGGAGCGACGTCAGTTGCACGGCGATGGGCCCCAGACCATTCAGGTACTGGCCGCGCTGGCCACCGCCTACCAGCGCGAGGGGCTGCTGACCTCGGCCATTGTGACGTATCGGGAAATTTTTAAGCTGCTGGGCACGCTGAAGGTGCCACCATCGGCTGCAATCACTACAGAGGATCTGATTCCATTCGGACGTGCAGTGACTGCCTATGCACAGACGCTGAAGGATCCAAATCAGATTCAGGGTTTGTTCTCTGAGGCCTTTGATGCGTTTCAATTTGTTCGGCCAGAAAATGTCTCCCAGATCATTGTTCAGTCTGCTTTACGGCTATCAAGCACCAATGAAGAGATGCAGAATCTGCTGGATCAGCTCGCGCAATCCAAGCGACGCAGAGACACCACGAATACCGAACTCACCTATGAAATGGGCCTGCCCGCCGAGCAGCGCAGTAAGCTTGTCGAAGATCGACTCACGAGTCAACGTAAGCAGGCCGAAGACGAGATTGCCTACTATGAGCAAGAGCTTGCCCAAAAATTTCCCGACTATGCGAACCTGACCAAACCCAAGCCCCTAACACTGCTTGAAATGCGGCGACGGCTGGGTGCACAAGAGGGGGTAGTCTCGTTTCTAATTGGCCGTAAAGAATCGTTCGTGACGTTGATTCGCCGTGACGGCATCTTTATTGGCCAGGTCAAGGAAAACGAAAAGAGCCTTGCCGAAACCGTCACTGCGCTGCGCCGCGGTCTGGAGATTCAAGGCACTACTGTTATTGACTTTGATCTCGACCGTTCGTTTCAGCTCTATAAGTCCCTCTTTGGCGAAGTTGAGCCACAGCTAAAGGGGCTAACCCATCTCGTGGTGGCGCCATCCGGCCCGCTGGCAAGCCTCCCTTTTTCTGTCTTGGTCACCCAGCCGCCAAAAATCAATCGCTATCGAGAGGCCGCATGGCTCGTCGGACAAAGCGCAGTGTCCCACGTGCCATCGCTACAGGCATTTTTCTCGCTTCGTACGATCGAGCGATCCGTAAAGCCGGAAAAGAAGCTCTTTGCAATTGGCAATCCCATTCTGAGCGGGAGAAACCAAAAACTCATCAATCCAAATGCCTCGCCCCTTGCCACCAGCTGTCGACAGGAGGGGCCAGTACCCCCCGAGCTCATCTCCGGTCTGCTGCCACTTCCCGACACCGAATCCGAGCTCAATTCAGTAAGCCGCGCTCTCGGGATCGCCGGAAAAGATCATCTGCTGGTTGGCAAGACTGCTACCGAAGAGAACTTCCGGAATAAAAATCTCACTGACTATCGGATCCTATATTTCGCGACCCATGGCCTTTTACCCGGAGAACTGAAGTGCCAGACCGAGCCCGGGTTGGTGCTGACACCGCCACAAAAAGCCAATGACCGCGCCAACGATGGCCTTCTGGAGGCAAGTGAAATTGCCACCATGCGGGTGAACGCTGACCTGGTGGTGCTCTCTGCTTGTAATACCGCTGGCACGGGGGGCCGATTTGGTGGCGACGCCCTCTCGGGACTTGCCGAATCATTCTTTTTCGCGGGCGCGCGCAACCTTCTGGTCAGCCACTGGCAGGTTCCCTCGACGGCAACCACACAGCTGATGTCGTCACTTTTTGAGGCAGTTGGACCGGATCTGACAAAGGGAATCAGTCCGTCACTACAAGCAGCCCAACAGAAGATGATTGCCGTTGATAAAACCGCACATCCTTTTTTCTGGGGCGCTTTTGTGCTGGTCGGTGACGGCGCAGCGGATAACGCCTTACCAGTGCCACGCGGCGTGAATATAGCGGCAGCAACTACGGCATCCAGCGTGGCAAGCCCCGCCCAAGTGACCAATAAAACACAATGAGCACGAAGATGGCCGGACGATCACTTCAATCTCTTCGTAATCTCTGCGCGGTCGTGTTGTGGACGACAGTGCTAGCTACTCTTGGCCCTGTTCATGCGGCGAAGATGGTCGTCATGGAGGTGCGCGGCACGAGCCTGAAAGTCGGTGAGAGTGTCGATGGCACGCAGACCCTGACGCTTAAAGAAGGCGAGCGCGTGGTGGTAATCGGACCGGATGGCAAGACCACCACCCGCAGAGGGCCATACAGCGGTCCGCTCCTGAGCGGTGGTGGACCTGCGCCCGACCCCAAACAGGCCCTATCGGTGCTGATGGCCTCGCGAGATGCCCGGACCAGCTCGATTGGTGTGGTTCGCTCCGGTGCAGGGGCAGTGAAACTGCCCTCACCGTGGCTCGTCGATATCACCCGCTCTGGACAGCGATGCCTGCAGGAAGGCGAGACTCCGATCATGTGGCGGCCGGACTCACAGCAGCCGCTGCCCTTTGTGATTTTCCCGGCGGATCGTTCCTGGCGGGCGGATTTCCAATGGGGACCCAGCGAGACCCAGATGCGCATGCCCCCACTGTCACGTTTTCAAGGGATGACGACCATGCTGGTCAATCTGGATCAGCAGGAGTTTGCGATCAGCTTCTCCTCGATCCCGAAAGAAGTCGATAACCCCATCGTGCTGGTTGCATGGATGCTTGAAAAAGGCTGTATCCAACAGGCGGATGCGATTCTTGAAAGCATGAGAACTGCCGCATCCGCTAATGATAAAAAATAGATCCCACGATCTTAAACAATGGGTCGCGGCCGCCTTAATTGCCGCTGTCGCTGCAGTCATCACCGCCCTGGCGACACGCAACCTAGCCTTTTTATCGAATCTTGAAAATGTGGCCGCAGATATTCGTGTGGCTGCCTTTCAGCAGCCCCTGCCCCAGTCAAAAGATATTGCAATTATTGCGATTACAGAAGAGACCCTCAGCCGATTTCCCTACCGCTCTCCGGTCGATCGTGCGTTTCTTGCAGCGCTGCTGAAACAGTTAGAGGCCAAGGGTGCAAAAGCAATCGGGCTTGACGTGCTCTTGGATCAGCCCACTGAGCCGGCAAAGGATGCCTCACTTGCCAGAACCATTCGGGAATTGAAAACGCCTTTATTCATCAGCTACACCAATACGCCCGGCCTTGTGAATGAAGACCAGCTCGATTTTTTAAACGCATTTGTGCCCAAAGAATTTCGGGCAGCAGCCAATCTTGCCACTGATGCTTTTGATGGAACCGTCAGATGGATTTTTCCAGGGGAAACTAACCCTGATATGCCTGCAAGTTTCCCAAGAAAAGCGGTGGCCTTCATGGGCAAGCCCCTGCCGCCGGCACAACAATACGAAATCGCATGGCGTCCGGGGCCCGATGCCGAGACGCCACCATTTCCAAGCTATCCTGCCCATGCCGTTGCTGCCCTGCCCAGCGAGTGGTTTCAAAACAAACTACTGCTGATCGGGGCCACGCTCTCGATCACCGATCGCCATCGCACGCCAATTGCCATTGTCTATGACGACGCCCGCGGCATGATGCCTGGTATCACTGTTCAGGCCCACAGCATTAGTCAACTTCTTGAGGGCCGCCAGGCGCAGCGGCCTACCGCAACAGGCACACTTTTGTTCTGCCTATTATTCGCACTCATTGGAGTGGCGATTGGGTTGCTGAAAAAAAGCATCGCATTTAATTTCACAATGGGTGCGACAGTACTCACTGTGTTATGGGTTGGGGGAATACTCGGGCACGCCTATGGGCTGCCGCTTTACCCTCTGCTGGCTCCATCGCTCGCACTTGCGCTATCACTATGGATGATGGATACCTTTATTGGAAAAGCCGAGCGCAAGCAAAAAGAATTTATCCAGGGGGCATTCTCACGCTATGTATCCCCAGTCGTTGTCGAACAGCTAGTGGCCAACCCACAGGCCTTAAGCCTTACTGGAAAACGCCAAGAGGCATCATTTATCTTTACGGACATTGCCGGGTTTACCACCCTATCCGAAAAGCTTGCCTCGGATCGTCTCTCGGATCTGCTGAATGCTTATCTGGACGGCGCCTGCGGCATCATTCAACGCCATGAGGGTACGGTCGATAAATTTATCGGGGATGCCATCATGGCTGTATTTAATGCTCCCCTGCCGCAGGAGGATCATCAGGAACGGGCAGTACGATGCGCTCTGGAATTAGACGCTTACGCAGAGGCGTTTCGGGAAACACAGAACAAGAACGGAATCCCCCTGGGCGTCACCCGTATCGGTGTGCATAGCGGCGTAGCCACAATTGGAAACTTCGGATCCCAGTCCCGAATGGACTTCACTGCCCTGGGAGATACTGTCAACACCGCATCCAGAACCGAGGGAGTAAATAAATATTTCGGGACAAGAATCTGCTGCACCGCAAATATCGTCGAGGGCTGTAAAACCCTGCGATTTCGGCCCATTGGCGATATCGTGCTGAAAGGCAAGGAGACCGCGGTGCCACTCTATCTTCCAGCAGGAGAACATGCCTCAGATCAGAAGCTTTACACTGACTACATGGCGGCTTACACACTGCTCCAGCGCAATGATCGCGCCGCTGTCGAAGCATTCCAGGCACTTCATGCGCAGTACCCAACTGATCCCTTGGTCAGTTTTCATTTAGAACGACTCCATTCCGGCTCAATCTCGACCCACATCGTGATGGAAGAGAAATAAAATAACGATCTTATGAAACTTCGTCACTCCGCCCTTCAGTGCTCAATTGCTGCCATTGTTAGTGGGCTAGCCTCTTTCAGCTGGGCGCAGGTTCCTCGGATTATTCCGCCGGATGCAGACACATCTCGGATGCGTGTTCCCGTTCCGATGCCTCGACTGCCTGAGTTTGATCTTCGGATTCAGACCCCAGAGAAAGCCGCAACCCCACGGGCGGTAGATGAGCTCGAGTTCGAACTTAAGGGCGTAAAATTCGAGGGCGCTCAGCGCTACCCCGAGCAGGAAATGCTGGCGCTCTTTCGTCCGCTTTTCGGCAAAAAAATTCCGCTAGAAACCTTCCGTGAGCGGGTCCGACTTCTAGAGGATCGTTACCGCAAGGATGGATTTTTCCTCACCCGTGTGCTGATTCCACCGCAACAGGTCAAAGACGGCATCTTTACCATCCAGGTGATCGAAGGCTATATCAGCGAGACCTTTGTCGATGGCGCAGAGGGGCCTGATCGCAACCTGGTTGAGCGCATTATTTCAACGGTCAAAAACAAAAAACCAATCGACCTCACATCGCTGGAGCAGGCCCTGCTCATTCTCAATGACATCCCGAGCATGGGGGCCACCGGTACCCTTCGGCCCGGTGCCCTGCCGGGATCTTCTGAACTTCTGGTCACACTTGCGCCTCCACCAACGATCTCGCATAGCGTCGGGATTAATAACTTCGCCTCCAAGACAATTGGTCCTTGGGGAATGGCCGTGAATACGGTCATTCCCAGGCCATTTAACCGGCTCGGCTCCCTTGGCCTCGGGCTATCAAATTCCGCATTTGGTTTCGACCGGCTGCATGCTGTCACCGCCTCTTACTCAACGCCGGTTGGAGCATCGGGCGGTGTCTTTTCCATGGGCGGCCTCGCAGCGGTTGCACGACCCGCCGGATCAATCAAAGACTTAAAAATCTACAGCGAGAGCTGGTCGCTAAGCCCGCGCTTTCGGATGCCGCTTCTGAGAACCGTCCGGCACTCGGTGTTTATTGATGCGGGCTTATCGATCAATGAGAGCGAAGCATTTATCAATCACAAGACCGCAGAGCAGGCGCCTGTTTCTCATGACCGCTCCAGCATTGCCGAGATTGCACTTGGATATCAGCAGTCCGGTTTTTGGGCGGGCAGCACACAGATGAGTGTGAGTCTGTTTCAGGGCCTGGATGCCTTTGGATCATTCGATCGATCGGAGGCCGCGCTGCCCTCTACACAAGGATTTAAGCAGCGGTTTCAGAAACAGACCGTTACAGTTTCCCGTCAACAGGTACTTCCGAGCAGATTCACGCTCAATTGGCTCGCCCAGGCACAGTACGCCCGGGATATTCTGCTCTCCGGTGATCAGACGTTTTTCGGCGGGACCGGAATCGGCAGAGGCTACGACAGTGGTGTACTGTATGGCGAAAGAGGCTTTGGCACACTGGCCGAACTGCGCTGGGACTTTGCCAAACCGGCCACACTCGGATTGCCCGAGGACATGAGCCTGCAGCTCTTTGGCTCTTATGACTTTGCCCGTGCCACCCGTCTCGCAAATCCAATTGCGGAGACCGCCCAGGCTTCTGGCGCGATCGCCTCCACGGCAGTCGGATTTAGGCTTCGCAATACCAAAGGGCTCAGTATTGAAACCATGCTGGCCAATGCCAACACGTTTGTTCCGAGTAACGATAGAAAGTCGAACCCGCGGCTTCTATTTAGCCTGAATCAGTCGTTCTTTTAAGCCCTTATCACTGGTCCTGACTACGAATCTGCCTCTCAAAGACGGGCCAAGATTCCTGAGTCGGCAGCGCCTCCCAGTTTGGATTGGGAATCTGATTAAAGACCTTACGCAGCTCGCGGCCCCAATCGTTACGTATCGTATTGAAATATTCATCGTCGGCGGTGATCGTGGCGTACTTTGACACGCGCAGGGAGTCACGCTCATAGACCAGCAGATCCAGTGGCATGCCCACGGAGAGATTCGACTTCAGGGTGGAATCCATCGAGATCAGGGCACACTTTGCAGCGACATCCAGTGGTGTCTCAGGCTTGACGACCCGATCAATAATAGGTTTTCCGTACTTGAACTCTCCGATCTGAAAATATGGATTCTCGGCATAGGCTTCGATGAAGTTGCCTGCTGAATAGATATTAAACAGCCGGCAGTCTTCGCCTCTGATCTGGCCACCCAGAATAAAACTGCAGTTAAATTCCAGTCCAAACTGCTGCAGCGAAGCGCCATCGCGCCGATGGACCTCGCGGACTGCCTCGCCGACCAGCTCTGCGCCTTTTGCAAGAGACGATATCGTCCAGAGATTCTCCGGTCCCGACCCCTCTGCCAACAGATGGCTCACCGCCTGGGTAATTGCAAGATTTCCAGAACACATCAAAACCAGCACACGATCGCCCTGCCGTTCAAAGACAGTCATCTTCCGAACGGTTGAGATATGGTCCACACCCGCATTTGAACGGCTATCGGATAAGAACACGATCCCGGAATTCAGGCGCATGCCAACGCAATATGTCATCTCAAATCATCCATAAACAGTTACACAACAGTCTCATGCTGCTGGTGGACAAGATACTCGCTACTAATGGAGATGCCAAGATAATAGTTCTGTTCTAGAAAGCGTTGTAAAAATCCGTGGATTTCCCCCGCAAAAGCCGCGTCAATTCTCAGGTACTGCAGATCTGCCCTCAGGCGTCCAGCGCAGCGATGAGACTCGCTGCGATCACTCCCGCCAACGGCATCCAGATTGATACAGACCTCGTTCATGCAGGCGAGCAAGGATCGCGGCATGTCGGGCCGTTGAATTAAAAGCTCTGCCACCCGGCGCGGTGAGACTACATCCCGATAGACCCGGCGATAGATATCGAAGGCAGATACCGCCCTGAGAATAGATGCCCAGTAGTAGTAATCCTCTCGATGGCCACCGCTGTCCTGAGATCCAGGCGAACCTCCACTGGTGTGCGTAAAGTCAAACTTCGAGTCAAGAATTCGGGCAGTGCTATCGGCGCGTTCAATAAACGTGCCCAGGCGCATGAAATGAAAGGCTTCATCTTTCAGCATGGTGCCGATGGCTACCCCGCGGAAGAGATGCGATCGCGTTTTCACCCACTCAAAGAATTCACGAGGATCTTTATGCCATGCCGACGCCGACAAGAGCGCCTGGAGCTCTAACCAGGTAGTGTTTACCGTCTCCCAAACGTCGGTATTCACGGAATCCCTCGCAATCCGGCAGTTCTCCCGGGCCGCAGACAGGCTATTACGAATGCTGGATGGGTTATTGTGGTCTGCGACTAATTCGAGTAACAACTGGTCATAGCTTGAATGCTGAAGTACAAATGCGCTCGGCAACAGTGCGGCCTGCCGCTGCACGTCTAACAGACGAGCGGTATTCTCGGCACGCTCGATATAGCGGGCCATCCAGAAAAGGCTATCGGCGGTGCGGCTTAGCATCGGTTTACCTTAATCCTGCAGCACCCAGGTATCTTTTGTTCCGCCACCCTGCGAGGAGTTCACCACCAGAGAACCCTCTCGCAGCGCGACCCTGGTAAGCCCTCCCGGCACGATCGAGATCTCTGCACCTGAGAGCACAAATGGCCTGAGATCAATATGTCGTGGCGCCACCCCAGATGCGACAAACGTTGGACAGGTCGACAAGGCAAGTGTGGGCTGGGCAATATAGTTTTCAGGACGCTGGGTGACCAAGCTCCTAAACCGCTCGAGCTCCTCGCGGCTTGCGCAGGGGCCGACCAGCATGCCGTAGCCGCCCGCACCCTGAGTCTCTTTCACCACCAGCTCATCTAAGTGGTCAAGCACATAGGCGAGATCATCCGGTTTGCGACAAAGATAGGTTGGTACATTGGCCAGGAGCGGCTCCTCACCAAGATAGAAACGAATCATCTCGGGCACATAGGGATAGATGGACTTATCGTCTGCCACGCCAGTTCCCGGGGCATTACACACAGTGAGCCTCCCGGCCCGTACAGCCTTCATCAGCCCGTGAACCCCCAGAGCGGAATCCGCACGAAAGATCTGTGGATCGAGAAAATCATCGTCGATACGCCGATAAAGCACATCGATACGTCGAGGCCCCCGGGTCGTTTTCATGTACAGACGCTCTTCTGAGACAAACAGGTCTTGGCCCTCGACCAGCTCTACCCCCATCTGCTGGGCGAGAAATGCATGCTCGAAATAGGCCGAGTTGTAGCTGCCAGGAGTAAGCACCGCCACCGTCGGTTCACCGATATTGTCCGGCGCCACGGATCGCAGATGCTTTAACAGCATATCGGGATAGTGTTCGACCGGCGCCACCCGGTGCAAAGAGAACAACTCGGGGAAGAGCCGCATCATGGCCTTACGGTCTTCAATCATGTACGACACGCCTGAAGGCACGCGAAGGTTGTCCTCAAGCACATAGAACTCGCCCTTACCCGCCCGAACAATGTCAATGCCGCTAATATGGGCATAGATATCGCGCGGTACATTCACACCCTGCATTTCCGCCCGATACTGGGAATTTCTAAGGACCAGTTCTTTCGGAATGATTCCCGCACGCAGAATGTCCTGCTGGTGATAGATGTCATGAATAAAACGGTTGAGCGCCATCACCCGCTGCCGCAGTCCCCGATCAAGGGTCTGCCACTCATTGGCCGGAAGAATCCTTGGGATCAGATCAAATGGAATCACCCGCTCGGTACCGGCCTCATCCCCATAGACATTAAAGGTGATCCCCACCCGCCGGAAAAACAGATCTGCCTCGGTCCTGGCCCGATCCAGAGACTCGGGGCTTTGTGCGAGTAGCCAAGCCCAGAATTTCTCGTAATGGGCACGCGGGCTAGCAGAGTCCCGCGGTCCCGAGTGCAGTACCTCATCGACACTACTGACCGGACGATTAACTGATGTAGCAGTGATAGAGCGAAGTAAGCTGGCCATGATGGTCTCCTTCCTTTCTTAAGCAGGGACCGTGCCAGGCAAATCCATCCAAACTCTCTCCTTGTCGATGGCATATCTTTTGCTCAGAAGTTGTTAGGGAGGACAACAACGTGTCAGGACACTATGGGCAGGATCGCTGGAACGTATTTACCTACGGCTCTCTGATGATCTCGTTTGTTTTTCAGCATGTCACCGGCCGCTGCCCCCGCTCTGTCGAGGCAACACTGCACCACTGGAAGCGGTTCCGGGTCGAGAATGAATCTTTTCCGGCAATCGTTCCCGCCCACGACAGCGCTGTGAAAGGGATTGTCTGGATCGGGCTCACCCCAGAAGAACTCGCTCGGCTCGATGAGTTCGAGGGACACTTCTACGATCGCGTGAAGGTCGAAGTCAGTGACGCTACCGGACTACGCTATCCCGCAGAGGTCTACCGCTGGTCTAAGCCCGACGGCCTGATTGACGCCCCATGGGATCTCGACTGGTTTAAGACCGTCGGCATCAAAGACTTCTCCAGCAAGTACCTCTAGCCTTCATAGGCTGCCCGCCCCAGCGGAAGTCACCAGATCGGTGCAAGGTCGACCCCTTCCGGTGCATCGCCTCACCAAAGGGTTGCAGGCGAATCCCATCTCCGCCGACCAAAGCCCCTCCATGGCCGTGAAATCAGCAGTGCCGAGGCATCTGGCCCATGGCACGCTCCTTGCATCTCATCTTGTATACAAAAAGGATTCCAATGAACGCGCCTTCTATCTCCGCCGCCAACGCCTGGGTCAAAACCTTTCCATCGCCGTTGTTCACACATGCGGATGGTCCCCTCTCAGGACTCAAATTCGCCGTCAAAGACAATATCGATGTCGCTGGTGTGCCGACGACAGCCGCCTGTCCAGACTTCGCATTTACGCCATCCACCCATGCAACCGTGGTCGATCGGCTGCTCGGAGCAGGGGCACAGCTGGTCGGTAAAACAAATCTTGATCAGTTCGCCTGCGGTCTGAATGGCACACGCTCACCCTTTGGTCCGGTTCCGAACGCGGTAAATGCCGCTTATGTCAGTGGTGGATCGAGTTCCGGATCTGCATTTACAGTCGCATCTGGGCAGGTAGATTTCGCACTTGGCACCGACACCGCCGGATCCGGCCGTGTTCCAGCGGGGCTCAATGGCATCGTCGGGCTTAAGCCCACCAAAGGACTCATTAGTACGCACGGTGTACTGCCCGCCTCTCGTAGTGTGGATTGCATATCGATCTTTGCGCGGACGTGCAGACCGCATGGCGCGTACTGTTGTCGGCGATGGGATTTGATACACAGGATCCCTACTCCCGTGAGATTCAGCTAAAGACAAAACCATTTGGAAAGTCTTTTCGATTCGGAGTCCCCCAACAGCTCGAATGGTATGGAGACACCCAGTCCGAAAACGCATTTGCACAGTCGATTGCTCAGATGAAGGCAATCGGCGGCCAAGAGGTGAGGATCGACTACCGCCCATTTCTTGAAGCGGCCAACATGCTCTACGGCAGTGCCTTGCTCGCTGAGCGGCTCGAGGTGCTTGATGATTTTTTCCAAAACCAGCCTGAATCGGTGATTGAGCCCGTGAAAACGCTGCTTGAACCTGGACTGAACTTTTCCGGTGTGGACGTTTTCAAGGCACTAACAAAGCTCAAGACGCTCTCTCAGGTCACCTCTAAGATCTGGGCTGATATTGATGTGATGCTCGTGCCCACGGCACCCTCTCACTATCGCATCTCAGACATGCTGGCTGATCCCATCGAACTCAATCGGCGACTGGGCTACTACACAAACTTTGTCAATCTCCTGGACTATGCGGCCCTGTCCGTTCCCTCAATTACACGGCCAGACGGACTGCCTTTTGGGCTGACGCTAATTGCGCCGGCGGGCAGTGATTGGCAATTGGCAGAGCTGGGCATGCGTCATCAGGCAGCCCTCGCCCATCACTCAACGGAAGTTTCAAACACCCCCAAAGGCCATCAGAACTCCTGGTCTGCCTTGCCTATTCCTCAACAACAGACGGATACGGTTCAGGTTGCCGTGGTCGGCGCCCATCTATCGGGCATGCCATTAAACGGGCAACTCACAGAGCGCGGTGCCCAGCTGATAAAAACGACTACCACCGCAGACTGCTATCGACTGTATGCACTCGCTGAAACGGAACCACCCAAGCCAGGTCTGATTCGCGTCAGCACCAACGGTGCTCCGATCGAGATCGAGATCTGGCGTATCCCAGTTGCCGAGTACGGCAGCTTTGTCTCGATGATTCCCCGCCCCCTGGGCATATCCCAGATTCAGACCCGAGATGGAGAGCTGGTGCAGGGATTCATTTGTGAGCCAACAGGTCTTGAAGGCGCTATCGATATCACCGAGTTCGGTGGCTGGCGGGCGTATGTCGCATCCCGACAGCCCACCACAGCATAAGCAACGATACCAACGACTACACCACAACCTCTTTCCCCACCCCCCCAAGGAGCGCACCATGGCATCACCATCCCACCCCAAGAGCACAAACATTCCTTCTTCAGTTAATTGCTCGGCACAGCGTCGCACATTACTGAAGGCCTCTGCTGCAGCGGTCGTTGGCTTGGCAAGCCCGGCAATCCTTAAGGCCCAGAGTGGTCCAAAAATCCGCATCGGCTACTGGCCCGTTGCATCGGGAATTCCATTTTTCGCTGCAGTCGAAAGGGGATTTTTTAAAGAGGCCGGGCTCGATGTCGAGGCAGTTCGATTTGCAAGTCCACAGCAGGTGGCCGAGGCCATGCTGGCCGGCCGCCTGGAGGGAAGCTCAAACGGTACCGCATCGGCAGCCCTCGGTATCGCAGAGCTTGCGCAGCCTGGCTTACTGAAGATTTTTTGTACCAATCCGACCAACGCGAAATATGTGTTGGATGAATTCATTGTCGCCAAGGACAGTACATTGAAGTCAGTCGGTGAACTCTCCGGGAAAAAAGTGGGCTGTGGGCCAGGTGTGCAGAATGTCACTCTTGCGAGAACTGTTCTCGAACGCGCAGGCGCCAAGAACAACCAGATTATTGAGCTACCGATTGCCCAGCATGTGGCTGCTATCGCTGCCGGCCAGGTCGATGCGTGCTACACGCTTGAGCCGACCGGTACCATCGGCAGACTCAATGGCACCACGCGTAATCTAGAAGTGGGGGTCATTGCCAAATACGTGCTTGGAGACCCGATGGCCCCCTGGCACGGCGGCTCTGCAAGCCTGACATCAGAGTTCATTCAGAAAAATCCGGACATCACCAAGCGTTACATCGCTGCCTATAAAAAAGGAGTTGATCTGGTGAAGACTCGGCCTGCTGACGCCCGGCCCTTCTTGAAAGGCTACACCGCAATCGAGGGCGCACTCACCAACGAGGTTCCGATGGCAGATTACATGTTCTCGACCGAATTTAAAGCCTCTGATACCGCCGCATTCCAAAAATTCTTTGATCTGTTTTCAGATAAAGGAATTTTCAGTAAGCGGATCCTAATCGACTCTATTCTTTATAAGGGATAAGCATGGCCCAAGAAGCCACCAGTAACACCGCCGCAGGCGCCTGGTCAGGCGCAGCACACGGACTACCGGCATCCGTCAGCAAGGCGGGGGATTTCACCCGCCTGTTGCCGGCTGCCGGGCCGCTTGTGCTGCTGATCATCTGGGATATCGTGGTCCGGTTCGGGCTCATCAAGGCAATCCTGCTACCACCGCCCCTCGAGACCATGCAGACGCTGATCTCAGGCATGCTCGGCGGAGCGTTGCTCCATGACTTCTGGGTCACGCTCTATCGCACCCTGGTCGCCTTTGCAGTGGCCGTCGCCCTTGGGATGCCCCTTGGTATCGCCTTAGGCAGCAACGAACGGGCCTACCAGAGTGTTGAGTTCGTGGTCGACTTTTTTCGCTCCACTCCCGCCTCGGCACTGATTCCGCTATTTTTGCTGATATTTGGTACGTCCGATATCAATAAGATCGCGATCGCCTGTTTCGGCGCATGGCTACTGATTGTTTTTAATTGCGCCTATGGGGTCATTAACGCACGCAAGCAGAGAATCGCTGCTGCAAAAGTGATGGGCGCCTCCCGTTGGCAGATCTTCAAAGACGTACTGATCTGGGAAAGTCTACAGGCGTCCTTTGTCGGACTTCGATCAGCGGTATCAATGGCACTGGTGATTGTGGTGGTTGCCGAAATGTTTATCGGGTCTGAAAGCGGGCTGGGCCACAAGATCATTAATGCCCAGCAGGTGATGAACACCAAAATGATGTATGCGGCCATTATGTCTGCAGGCATTCTGGGCTATGCCTTAAATATCGCCTTTCTGGCAATCGAGAGAAAAATTGTCCACTGGAGCGGCCGATGACCAAAGTAATTAATGCACCCTTGTTTATTGATGTTCCCCGGCCTCAGTTTCGACCGGGGCCACATGGCACCCACATCACAATTCGAGGGCTAACCAAATACTTCGCAGGCTGGCCACTATATGAAAACTTTGATCTGGATATTCCAAAGGGGAAAATTGTCTCAATTTTTGGGCCCAACGGATGTGGCAAATCCACCCTGATCAATATGATCGCCGGCCTGATCCCGATCGATTCCGGTGAGATCCTGTTCGACGGCAAGTCGCTCAAAGACACCACGATTGGCTATGTATTTCAAAACTACCGCGAGGCCCTATTTCCTTGGTGGAGAACGATTGATAATATCGCCTACCCTTTGAAACTGATGGGCAAATCAAAAGCCGAGGTCGATCATCGGTTAGAAGAGTTGGTGGAGTCATTTGATGTCAAGTTCGATCTGAACCGATATCCTTATGAGCTCTCAGGCGGCCAACAGCAGACTGCCTCGATCATGCGGGCACTGGCGCCAAATCCCGAGGTGTTATTTCTCGATGAGCCCTTCTCAGCCCTGGATTTTGAGATGACGCTGTTTATTCGGGAAAAGCTGCAGGAGGTCTTCATGAAGACCCACACCACAATGATGCTGGTCTCCCATGATCTCGAAGAGGCCGTCTACCTGGCCGACCAGATTCTGCTGCTTACCAAGCGGCCGACCTCGATTGCAGATATCCTGCACTACGATGACGCCCGACCCCGCACCACAGCGACCCTTTCCGAACCCAGCTTTATTGCCACCAAAAAGCAAAGCCTAGAGATATTCCAGCGCGAAGTCCGAAAATGAGCTCAGTCTCCGTCTCCGATTCCTCCAGAGCCCTATTAAGCGAGGAGGCCTATCAAAAGATTAAATCAGCAATCTCCGACTTTCTGCTCATTCCCGGAGACCGCTTCACCGAGGCTCAGCTCTGCGAGCTCTTAAACGTCTCTCGAACACCAATCAGGACTGCATTATTTCGTCTTCAACAAGAGGGCTTTGTCGAGGTGCTGTTTCGCAATGGCTGGCGCGTCTTGCCCTTTGACTTTCAGCACTATGACGCCCTGTATGACTTTCGGATCCTGATCGAAACCGAGGCTGTACAGCGCCTATGCGAGGGCCACAGTCCGGGCGGCCCAGCCAAGCGGCACCCCCTTTTAGCAAAGCTTTCCGAAGACTGGCTCGTGACAAAGAACCAGCGCAGTACAGATGGGCATCGGGTGAGTCAGCTTGATGAGGCGTTTCACTGCATGATTGTGGATGCCTGTGGCAATGCCGTCATCAGCCGAACGCACCGCGAGATCACCGAGAAAATTAGGGTGATCCGGCGGCTCGACTTTACCCGCAATCCCCGTATCGATGCGACCTATGAAGAGCACGGGAAAATCCTTCGGGCCATTCTCCAGCAACGCTCAGATCAGGCGCGAATGCTGATTAAGGCGCACATTGAGACCAGTCAGCTTGAGGTAAAAAAAATCACTCTTCATCAGCTGGAATCCGCCCGTACAGCCTCAGCTTTGCATCTTCGCTAGCGCCTGGAGTGCAGTCTTTAAGTGGCCGACAGTCCGCTCTGGATTCTGAAGCTTCTCCAGGCCGAATAGTCCGATCCGAAAGGTCCTGAAGTCCGCAGGCTCGTCGCACTGCAAGGGTACTCCCGACGCAGTCTGAAGTCCCAGTTGAATAAACTTCTTGCCGGACTGAATCTCCGGATCCCGGGTGTAACTCACCACCACACAGGGTGCCTGCACCCCAGAGGCTGCAACACTTGGGTAGCCAAACGACTCGAGCAGCTGCCGGACTTGCCTGCCCAATTCAATCTGCTGTTGACGCGTTTTTTCGAATCCGCACGCCTCAGTCTCACGCATGACATCGCGCAGTCGGCACAGAGCATCCGTTGGCATTGTGGTGTGATAAACATGAGACCCCGACTCGTAGGTCTCGATTACCTGAAGCCATTTGCGGAGATCGCACGCATAGCTTGAGCTGGTGGTCTCCTCAATTGCTATACGGGCACGTTCACTGAGCATCACCATCGCGCAACAGGGTGAGCTACTCCATCCCTTTTGCGGTGCCGAGATCAGTACATCCACGCCCGTTGAACGCATGTCCACCCACATCGCGCCCGATGCGACACAGTCAAGCACCAGTAATCCGCCCACTTCGTGCACCGCATGGGCGAGACGAGAGAGGTATTCATCCGGCAGGATCATGCCTGCGGAGGTCTCGACATGCGGCGCAAAGACCACCGCCGGGCGTTCGCGGGCAATCACTGACTCCACCGCCTCGATCGGATGAGGAATCCATGCGGATTCTGATGCCTGGGCCACACGCTGAGCCTTGAGCACCACCACCTGATCAGTAATTGCTCCAATTTCAATAATCTGGGACCAGCGATAACTGAACCAGCCATTACGAACAATGACCACCTTTTTCTTGGTCGCAAACTGGCGGGCAACCGCCTCCATACCAAAGGTGCCGCTGCCCGGCACCAGAATCGCCGAGCGCGCCGAATAAACTTCCTTGAGCATAGACGAGATGTCACAGACAACGCTCTGGAAGCGCTTTGACATATGATTCAGAGCGCGATCTGTATACACAACAGAGAACTCTAAGAGTCCGTCTGGATCGATATCCGGTAGCAGGCCTGGCATGTTTCCCCCTTTTTTACAGCTTATTGAGCTTATATACCGGATGAATTTGAACACCAAACCCTGATGTTTTCAAACCCCTCCCGCGAGACCGCAAAACCCCTTACACTTGATGACGTCTTGGACATTAGCTTACAGCGCATCATCACTGTCCTTAAAGTCTGAGGATTTTTTCAGCATTATGAAAAAATCTGCCGGAAAAACCTAGGCATTCGCAGCAATATTTTTCTAAGAAAGTGTTAATTTTGGTCATAAAAGGCCGTCCATCTGGCATTCTTGTCGTGACACTCGCAGCGTTTTGCAGCATGGTCTCGATGAGAATCTCCGATCCTTTGCTGCCAGTGATCTCCGAAGAGTTTCAGATTCCCACCGGTGACGCATCGGTGATCGCGGGTGCGTTTGCTATTTCCTATGGGATCAGCCAATTCTTATTCGGCCCGCTTGCAGATCGTTTCGGGAAGCTCTATATCTTGGGATGGGCACTGCTTTTATCCGTAATCGCAAACTGCGGTGTGAGTTTTTCGCAGCAATTTGATGCGATCGTGTTCTGGCGGGCCGTCTCCGGCGCGACTACAGCGGGGATTGTGCCTCTATCAATGGCCTGGATCGGCGAGACTGTTGCCTATCAGGAACGTCAGCCTACCCTCGCAAAATTTCTATACGGCGTTCTTGGGGGTGTGATTGGCGGGCAGATTATTGGCGGTTTTTATGCCGATTTTGGCCAATGGCGCGGAAGCTTTCTGGTGGTGGCCGCCCTTTACCTGACATGTCTCGCGCTTCTCATGGCCTCCGGCACAGCCCAACGGATTATTCACCAGCCCGAGACGGGACCGGCTACCAAGGCACACCGCCATTTTATAAACGTCTTTTCGAATCGCTGGGCCCTGTTCATTTTATGCATCACAGGAATCGAGGGGGTATTTCTTTATGGCGCCATGGTGTTTATTCCCGCCTATCTGCACCTAGAACTTGATATTCCATTAAGTCTTGCGGGCCTGATGATGTCCGGATTCGGTCTTGGCGGGCTGTTGTATGCCAGTACCGCGCGGATGATGCTGACCAGGCTAAAAGAAACCGGACTTGTCTGGGCAGGCGGGGGGCTCCTGGGAATCGCCTTTTTGCTGGTACTGGTTCAGGTGCACTGGATCATTCCCGCGACAGGAATTTTTGCAATGGGACTCGGTCTTTACATGTTGCACAACACACTACAGACTCACGCCACACAGATGGCCCCCGCGTCCCGCGGTACGGCGGTGTCACTGTTTGCATGCTCTCTGTTTATCGGACAATCAATAGGAATCAGCGCGGCTGGGGCTCTGGTCGATTTTGCTGGGTTTACACCGCTGTTCTGGATTTCGGCAATTGCACTGCCACTACTCTCACTCTGGTTTGCCCACTTCCTGCGTCGTCATCCACTTAATCAGCGGTAAACTTTCAGTTGTCGACATCGCCAGTATCAGGCGCTGATGCAACCCGGCCAAAGGAGTCGTGTGCACCCATCCCGAATCATTCTGCTTGCCGCCGGACTATCGCTCGGGCCGACGGTCTCGAACTCGTTTGCCCGGTTCGCCTATGCCCTGGTGCTTCCCGCGATGCGGGAGGATCTGGCGTTTAATTTCTCACAGGCAGGCTTACTGAATACCGCCAATGCGCTGGGCTATCTTTTGGGCGCAATCTTGACCCGGCTGCTTGTGAACCACTGGGGAAACAAGGTGTTGTTTCGTCAGGGGATGATACTGACCGCAGCTGCCCTAATCGTCACAGGGTTGGTCCATGACCTTTGGTCACTCGCAGCCTGCCGTATCGCAGGTGGTATTGGCGGAGCCGCCGCCTTTATCTGTGGCGGCGCTTTGGCGGGAAATATCGTCGCCCAAGACCCCAAATGGAGCGCCCGCTGCATCACCATTTATTTCGGTGGCGCTGGGCTCGGACTTATTCTCTGCGGGGCCTTTGTTCCGCTATGGCTCGATGCCGAAGGCGCTGCAGGATGGCCAAGCATCTGGATTGCTATGGGAATTGCGGCTGCAATCATGACCGCGATTTCACAGACCTGTGTCAATCAGATTGAAGAGCCAAGCCACGCTGCCGGAAGTGCAGCATGGCCGCTTTCTCCTATGCTGGCAGCGTTTCTGTCCTATATCTGCTTTGGGCTTGGCTATATCGTCTATATGACCTTTATCATTGCCTGGCTAAGGATCCAGGGCGCAACCAGCGGTGATGTCGCCATCATGTGGTCCATGCTTGGACTCACAACCATTCTCTCCCCATTGGTGTGGTCCGGCCCACTGGAGCGTTGGCGGGGCGGCCGACCCATGGCTGCCATCATGCTGACGCTCGGGATCGGCGCAGGGCTACCTGTCTTGCCGGTAGATCCATCATGGCAACTTTTTACGATGCAGTGCTCGGCCGCACTCTTTGGTCTTGGAATGTTTAACGTACCCGCATCGGTAAGCGCACTGATTAAACACTCATTACCCCGGCCTGCATGGGGTTCTGCTATGGCCACCTTCACAATTGCCTTTGGCCTAAGTCAGGTGATTGCACCGCTGACCAGCGGATGGATGGCAGATATCAGCGGATCACTACGAGGGGGACTCACCCTTTCATCTGCAATTATTCTCCTGGGTGCGGTTCTGGCCTTGGCCCAGCGCCCGCTCCATCGGCAGCAGCACTAGCGATCCAGAAACTGTTCGGTGTCGATTTCCTCTTGTGTCGCTTGGTTATACCGCTCACCAGAAACCGTTTGGCGATTGACCAATTGATCTAACGCTGTCATGACACTTGTATCAAGCACAATACTCGCTGCCGCTACGTTATCCCGCAAGTGATCTATCGATCGTGTCCCGGGAATCACCAGCATCTCGGGATAGCGGTTAAGGATCCAGGCCAGAGCAAGCTGGGCCATGGTGCAGCCAGCCTGATCTGCAATCGATCTTAGCTGGGGTAACAACTGAAGGTTGTGCGGATAATTCTCTGCCATGAATCGCGGCATCTGTAGCCGAATATCACCGCGCTGAAGTTGCGACCCTGGATCGGTGAGCTCACCGCCGAAAAAACCACGTCCGAGTGGACTAAAGGCGACAAACGCAGCCCCAATATCACGGCAGGCCTGGATGACAGCGATCTCCGGCTCCCGTGTCCATAAGGAATACTCGCTTTGCACTGCCATGATCGGATGCACCGCGTGGGCCTTGCGAATAGTCTCTGCGGACACCTCGGACAGCCCCACTCCACGAATCTTTCCGGCCTTCACCAGATCGGATAGGGCGCCCACGCTTTCTTCGATGGGCACAGCAAAGTCAAGGCGATGCAGATAATAAAGATCAATGACATCCGTCTGCAGACGTGCCAGTGCCTGATCACAGGTAGCCTTGATAGTCTCTGGCCGACCATCAATCACACGTTTTCCATTAACCCCCGTCATGCCGCACTTGCTGGCCAGCACAAAACGATGTCGATGATGTTTCAAAAATCGGCCTAGAAGTTTTTCATTTTCACCGAATCCGTAGAGGGCGGCGGTATCAAAAAAATCTACGCCCTGATCGATCGCCGCAAGAAAAAGCCATCCGGCCGACTCCGCATCGGGCAGGTCGCCATAGGCATGACTCACATTCATACAGCCGAGACCCACCGAAAACACTGAACCATCCCCCAGGGCGCGCCGTTGATTCACTGTCAGACCTCCCCGATTAAATGAGCTGCTGCTCCAGTTCACCCAGCACCCGATAACAGTCAAGCACGCGATGCACAGAGGCGTTGGGTTCGCGGTTCTCTCGAATCGCAGCAATGAACTCGCGGTCCTGTAACTCAATACCATTCATCGAAACATCAACCCTCGAGACATCGATTTTTTCTTCTTTGCCATTAAACAGATCATCGTAACGGGCGATATAGGTGCCCGAATCGCCAATGTATCTAAAGAATGTACCCAGAGGACCATCGTTGTTAAACGACAGTGATAGTGTGCAGATCGCACCGTTGGCGGTCTTTAGCTGAATCGACATATCCATGGCAATTTTTAATTCCGGATGTATCGGTCCCTGAAGTGCATTGGCCTTCACGATGGGCGAGCCGGTCTGATATGCAAACAAATCTACAGTGTGGGCTGCATGGTGCCACAACAGGTGATCTGTCCAGCTGCGTGGCTGTCCCAGTGCATTTATATTGGTGCGTCTGAAGAAATACGTCTGTACATCCATCTGCTGAATGTTGTACTTCCCAGCGGTAATATTCTGATGTACCCACTGATGGCTCGGATTAAATCTTCGGGTATGCCCGACCATCGCGACCCGTCCTGTTTCTTTCTGTGCGCGCACCAATGCCTGGGCATCCGCCCAGGAGTCCGCCATCGGAATTTCTACCTGAACATGCTTACCCGCCCGCAGACATTGGATGGCCTGCGCTGCATGTATCTGGGTTGGCGTACAGAGGATCACGGCATCCACATCCGGCCGGGCGAGCGACTCCGCCAGATCCTGAGTGACATGAGTGGCGCCATACTTGGCTGCCACTTCCTTTGCCTGCTCAAGATTGCGTCCGATTAAGGAAACGACACGGACACCATCAATATTTTTTAACGCATCCAGGTGTTTCTGGCCGAAAGCCCCGGGACCGGCCAGCGCAATGCCGATAGATTCGCTCATGTTGTCGCGTTCTCCAGAATTAAATGGCCCACCGCTGTGTTAGAGGCAGGTACATGAAAAAATCGATGACGAAGGGTTGGCTTTTGTCCGCCCGCTACGTCCGCCATAGCACCACGGGCGATCAGCCACATGACGAGCTCGATGCCCTCGGAGCCGGCCTCACGTACGTAGTCAATGTGGGGCACTTGAGACAGGCCGGTGGGATCATCAATCAGACGATCCAGAAACTGGTTATCCCAGGCTGCATTAATCAGCCCGGCACGCGCACCCTGCAGCTGATGGCTCATCCCCCCAGTGCCCCAGATCTGGACATTGAGATCCTGGTCAAAAGACTCGATGGCCTTACGGATCGCCTGGCCAAGCATAAAACATCGCCTGCCCGAAGGCACGGGATACTGCACTACATTCACCGCAAACGGAATCACCCTGCACGGCCAGGCATCCAGCTGTCCAAACATCAGCGATAGCGGTACCGTCAGCCCATGATCAACGTCCATCTTATTGACCAATGTCAGATCAAAGTCATCCTGGATCACGGACTGAGCAATGTGCGATGCAAGCTCTGGATGGCCGAAGACAACAGGTACGGGCCTGGGGCCATAACCCTCATCTGCAGGCGTGAACTGAGGGCCGGTGCCCAGGGCAAACGTTGGGATCAGCTCTAATGAGAATGCCGTAGCGTGATCGTTATAGACCAGAAAAATCACATCAGGCTTTTGGTCTTGAATCCATTGCTTAGAGAAGTCATAGCCTGCGAAAACCGGTTTCCAATACTCTTCGGCGGTCTTGCCCAAATCAATAGCGGCACCGATTGCGGGCACATGCGAGGTATACACAGAAGCGGTAATTCGCGCCATCTAGGCACCCCCTTTTTGATCTGATTGAGCGTTACGGCCCTGGGGCTGACGATGCGGCTGGGCATCGCCGTCCTCGCCAAGATACCGGTTACCCTGCACCGAGCGGCCGCCACGGATCATCATGTCGCGATACTCCTGCTCTGTCATGCCGGTCATGCTGCCGGCCATCTGCTGAAAGCTCAGCCCATCGGTCGCGCCGACCTTGGCAAGAAAATAAATATTTCCACCAAGCCGCATACACCAGTTCAGATCACGCGCCAGTACCGCCTGCTTTTGTTCTTCGGTCATGGGCCATTCATCTAGATAAGCCCGTTCGTTGGCCTTGAAACGCGCGCGATTATCCGCCTTCATGAGGGACATGCAGAACTGATTGAGCCAATAGCCTTTACGGGATTGGTCCGCATCAAAAATGATAGTTCCTGGTATATCCAGATAGGGTTTATCTAACGCCATGGTCTAACACTCCTCGGGCCAGTAAAGCCGCATGGGGTTATCAACAAGAAGTCGCCTCTGCAATTCAAGGGTTGGGGCGATATGCGGAATGAAGTCGACCAGCAGACCATCATCGGGCATATGGCCTTTCAGATTGGGGTGCGGCCAGTCCGTGCCCCAGAGTACGCGATCGGAGAATTCTTCAACGACAGTCCGGGCAAAAGGAACCACATCCTGGTAAGCCGATTGCTCGCCGTGTAATGCGGGAGGCCCCGAGACCGAGAGCCGCTCGGGGCAACTGACCTTACTCCAGATATTCGGGTGTTCACGCAACAACCTTAAAAAAAGACCAAATTCCGGACCATCAAGAGGTTTGCGGACATCGGGCCGGCCCATATGATCGACCACCACAGCAGTCGGCAGGGCTGTAAAAAAATCCCAAAGCTCTGGAAGATCCACCGCCTCAAAGTAGATCACGACATGCCAGTTCCAATTTGCAATTCGGCCAGCGATCTCGAGCAGCTCATCCTTCGGCGTGAAATCCACAAGTCTTTTTACGAAATTAAACCGTACGCCCCGCACGCCGGCATCATGCATGGCCTGGAGCTCAGCATCAGTAATGCTGCGACGAACGGTTGCCACACCCCGGGCACGGCCCTGGCTATGCACCAATGCATCGACCATCGCACGGTTATCCGCCCCATGACAGGTCGCCTGTACCACCACATTACGAGAAAAACCGAGATGATCCCGTAGCGCAAAGAGCTGATCTTTTGAAGCATCACATGGCGTGTATTTGCGCTCTGGGGCGTAGGGAAAAAGGTGGCCCGGGCCAAAGACATGGCAGTGGGCATCTACCGCGTTGGCAGGTACTTTAAACCTTGGAATAGAGGGACCAGAAAACCAGTCCAGCCATCCCGCAGTCTTCACAAACGCACCGGTAGTCGTCATGCTCATTCAGACATCCTTAGTCGATGTATTTCAGACCTTTTTTGGCAAGCGGTTCGCGCATACTGTACATATCCAGCCCCAGTACGCCGCTGGCGAGCTTATCCCGCTTAGCCCCCTCGTTGGCCTCGCGGGCACGCGCCGCCTTCAGAGTCTCACCAGCAATGGCTTTTGGAACACAGACCACGCCATCATCGTCAGCTACGATGACATCGCCGGGGTTGACCAGCATGCCTGCACAGACCACCGGAATATTCACAGACCCCAGCGTCTCTTTAATGCAGCCTTTACTCGAAATGCACTTACTCCAGACTGGAAACGCCATTTCGTTTAATGTCTTGACATCTCGCACACCGGCATCAATCACCAACGCCCTTGCGCCACGGGCCTGAAAACTTGTAGCCAGCAGATCGCCAAAATAGCCGTCCGTGCACTCCGCCGTGATGGCCGCAACCACAATGTCTCCCGGCTGAATCTGCTCGGCAGCCACATGCATCATCCAGTTATCACCCGGATGCAGCAGCACCGTGACCGCGGTGCCAGAGACCTGCACACCACGCTGGATTGGACGAATATAGGGCTGAAGCAGGCCGACCCTGCCCATGGCCTCGTGCACTGTCGCAGAACCCAGACTCGCCAGGCCATCGGCAGCCTGCCGATCGGCACGCACGATATTCCGATAAACAATACCCAGTTCGTGCATATCAGAGTCCTTTCATTTTTAAGGCCTTATCCAGCCGAGAATAGACGCGCCGTGCGTTTGCCTCAAAGACCTTATAGCGCTGCTCCTGGCTTAAATGGGGTGTAGCCAGAACATAGCGCTTGGTGTCGTCATAGTAGTGGCCGGTCTCAGGATCAATCCCGCGGACCGCCCCAATCATTTCGGACGCAAACAGGATATTGTCTACAGGGATCACCTTGGTGAGCAGATCAATACCTGGCTGGTGATAGACACAGGTGTCAAAGAAGATATTTTTCAGCAGGTGTTCCACCAAGAGCGGTTTCTTGAGCTCCTGGGCAAGACCACGATACCTGCCCCAGTGATATGGCGCTGCCCCACCCCCATGAGGAATGACAAATTTCAGCGTAGGAAAATCTTTAAATAGATCACCCTGAATCAGCTGCATCACGGCGGTGGTATCGGCGTTGATGTAGTGGGCACCGGTGGTGTGAAAGCAGGCGTTACAGCTTGTGGAGACATGAATCATTGCCGGAATATTCAGCTCTACCATTTTTTCATAGATTGGATACCAGTGGCGGTCAGTCAGAGGCGGGCTATTCCAGTGACCCCCTGACGGATCGGGATTCAGATTGATTCCGACCATTCCATAGTCATGAACACAGCGGTCGATCTCGGCCAGGCAGGTCTTGGGATCAACACCCGGAGACTGCGGCAGCATCGCTGCGCCAATAAAATGATCCGGAAAAAGCTGAGAGACCCGATAGCAAAGCTCGTTACAAATCGACGCCCATGTCGAGGAGATATTCACATCCCCAATGTGATGGGCCATAAAACTTGCCCGGGGACTGAAGATTGTGAGATCGGATCCACGCTCTTTCATCTTGGCAAGCTGGTTTAACTCAATTGACTCACGCAGTTCGTCGTCGCTGATCTTGAGGTCCGCCACCTTGGGCATCACGGTCGGATCCTTGATCCCCGCAATCTGTTTATTTCTCCACTCTTCTAACGCCTTCGGGGCAGTCGTGTAGTGTCCATGGACATCGATGATTAAGGGCTTTTGAAGACTCATAATGATGTTCTCAGTAAGTAATCAGGCGGG
>Ga0255182_1000122_pt1 | contig 76369 bp, 70 predicted proteins | sample Atl_UVDOM_RepA_8_FD_188420 | JGI IMG/M metagenome (GOLD analysis project Ga0255182, IMG submission 188420) | Freshwater microbial communities from Altamaha River, Georgia, United States - Atl_UVDOM_RepA_8d | ecosystem: Environmental > Aquatic > Freshwater > River | place: USA: Georgia...
AGGGCTGGGGGAAGGCGTGGTCAAGGTGTCGGTGTCCTGGCGAAGAAGGGTGGCGTCGGGTTCAGGCAAGGCTGGTGATCAGCGTCAGCGGGTGACGCTTGCCAGCCAGATAGTCATCGATCACGCGCAGCACGATCTGACTGCGCAGCTGGTCGCGGCGTGCCTCGAGGTCTGCCCTGCTCAGCCAGAGCGCGCGCAGCACGCCGGTGTCCAGCGCACGATCGGCGTGGTGCAGCACGGGTTCGGCCACGAAGCAGGTGCGGATGTAGCAAGTGCCATCGGCCGTGGTGTAGTGATAGAGCCCCAGCAGATCAGTCAGCCGCACATCCCAGGCAGTTTCTTCCAGCGTCTCGCGCAGCGCACCTTCCTGCAGGGTTTCCCCGGCTTCCAGGTGGCCGGCAGGCTGGTTGTAGAGAATCCGCCCCTCGACCATTTCCTCGACGATCAGGAACAGCCCGTCGCGCTCGACGACAGTGGCGACAGTGGAGTGAGGGTGCCATTGACTCATGGGAATAACGCTTTCCAGTGCATTTTTCGAAGGCGCCATGCTACCCGAAACGCAGCGCTTTTGCCTCCCGGAATAGGCCCGGCGAAGTGCTTCAGCTCCTTGGACAATCCGTGGATAATGGCCGCCTGACAAAATTCGAGGCGCAGGCAGGCAACATGAGTGGATTGACACATCTGGATGCACAGGGCCATGCCCACATGGTGGACGTGGGGGGCAAGAGCGTCACATCACGCGAGGCGACGGCCTCGGCCACGGTGCACATGCTGCCGCAGACGCTGGCGCTGATCGTTGCCGGCGGTCACAAGAAAGGCGACGTGCTGGCGGTGGCCCGTATCGCCGGCATTCAGGCCGCGAAGAAGTGCGCCGATCTGATTCCCCTCTGCCACCCGCTGATGCTCACTCGCGTCAGCGTGGATTTCTCCATCGACGAGCCCGGTCACTGCATTCACATCGCCGCCACCTGTGCGCTGGATGGCAAGACAGGCGTTGAGATGGAAGCGCTGACGGCGGTTTCTGTGGCCGCCCTCACGATCTATGACATGTGCAAGGCAGTGGACAAGGGCATGCGCATTGACGACATCTGTCTAATCGAGAAAAAAGGCGGTAAATCAGGCCACTATGTCAAACAGTGAAAGTCATTTGGAAGTAGTCCTGCCAGCGAGGGGAGTGCCTGAGTCATGCTGAACATCCAGTATTTCGCCAGTCTGCGGGAAACGCTCGGGCGCAGTTCCGAGCCCCTGGCGCTGCCGTCTGAAGTGAACACGGTGGCCGCACTGGCAGCGCATCTTGCCACCAGCCGAGGCGGGGCGTGGGAGATTCTGCAAGACACGACCCAGGTGCTGGTCGCCGTGAATCAGACCATCGTCGATCGCAGTCATCCGCTGACAGGCGCGGAAGAAGTCGCCTTCTTCCCGCCGATGACAGGAGGCTGAGCATGCTCAGTGTGCAGGAAGCCGATTTCGATGTGGCGGCGCTCTATGCCCAATTGCGCAGCACCGCCCGCAATGCCGGCGCCATCGTCACCTTCACGGGGCTGGTGCGCGAGTTCTATGAAAGTACTGAGGCGGGTCGTGAGCCGGCCGTTCAGCGTCTGGTGCTGGAGCACTATCCCGGCATGACGCAGAAGGCTCTCATGGCGATCGTTGACGAGGCGCGTGCGCGCTGGGACGTCCTCGCCTGGCAGGTGATTCATCGCGTGGGGCCCCTGGATGCGGGCGATCAGATTGTTTACGTCGGCATCGCCAGCACCCACCGCGGGGATGCCTTCGCCGCGGCCGAATTCATCATGGATTATCTGAAGACCCGGGCGCCGTTCTGGAAGAAGCAGCACACGGCGGCCGGTGCCCACTGGATCGAGAGCCGCAGTGCCGATGAAACGGCGCGTGCGCGCTGGGAGAAGCGCTGAGCGTCTGTGGGCTCAGCGTTCATTGCCTGTCACCTCCAGCAGCCGCCATTGGCCGGGCTGCAAGTCTCCCAGGGTCCAGGGGCCGATTGCCGCCCGCACCAGTCGCAGCGTGGGCAGTCCGACGGCGGCCGTCATCCGCCGCACCTGACGATTGCGGCCCTCGAACAGCGTGATCTCCAGCCAGGCGGTCGGAATGTGGCGACGCTCCCGGATCGGGGGTTGGCGTGCCCAGAGTGTCGGTTCCTCCAGCAGGCGCACCTTGGCAGGGCGCGTCACGCCGTCGTTCAGCGCCACGCCATGGCGCAGGCTCTCCAGCGCTTCGGCAGAGGGGCTCCCTTCGACCTGGGCCCAGTAGACCTTGCCCATCTTGTGGCGCGGATCGCTGATGCGCTGCTGCAGCCGACCATCGTCAGTCAACAGGAGCAGACCTTCGGAATCCCGGTCCAGGCGTCCGGCCGGATAGAAGCCGGGCAGGTCGATGCAACTGGCCAGCGTGGCGCGTCCGCTGTCGTCGGTGAACTGGGACAGCATGTCGTAGGGTTTGTTGAGAAGAATCAAGCGGGCCATGCCAAGTGTCTGTCCGTGGGGAGCGGGCGGCTATTCTAGCAAAACCTCTGCTGCTACAATGCCGCCAGTTTCAGCTTGAGCATCAAGCTCTTATCAATCTCTGCAGTGTTGAGATCAGCTCCGTATCCCGCCACTGAACACCTCTGGTGAAGTCTGTCCACGCAATCAAGGAAATAAAAATGACGAATGCACCCACGATCATCTACACCATTACCGATGAAGCGCCGGCTCTGGCCACGTATTCGCTGCTGCCGATCGTGCAGGCCTATGCGCGTGCCGCAGGCATCGATGTGATCACCAAGGATATCTCGCTCGCGGGCCGCATCATCGCCAACTTCCCCGATGCCCTCACCCCGGAGCAGCGTCAGAGCGACGCCCTTGCCGAACTGGGTGAGCTCGCCCAGACGCCGGAAGCCAACATCATCAAGCTGCCGAACATCAGTGCCTCCATCCCCCAGTTGCAGGCCGCCATCAAGGAACTGCAGGCCCATGGCTATGCCGTGCCGGATTATCCCGAAGATGCCAAGAGCGACGAGGAAAAGGCTGTCAAGGCACGGTATGCCAAGGTGCTGGGCAGTGCCGTGAACCCGGTGCTGCGCGAAGGCAACTCGGATCGCCGCGTGGCGGCGCCGGTGAAGGAATATGCCCGCAAGAACCCGCACTCCATGGGCAAGTGGTCGCCCGACTCCAAGTCCCATGTCGCCCACATGCAGGATGGCGACTTCTACTCCAGTGAGAAATCGGCCGTGATGGCGGCGGCGGACAATGTCCGCATCGAATTCGTCGGCAAGGACGGAGCCGTGAAGGTGCTGAAGGAGAAAACCGCGTTGCAGGCCGGCGAGATCATCGACGCCTCCGTCATGCGGTGTCAGGAGCTGCGTCGCTTCTTCGCCGAGCAGATCGCTGACGCCGGCCGCACCGGCGTGCTGCTCTCCCTGCACCTGAAGGCCACCATGATGAAGGTCTCTGATCCGATCATGTTCGGCCATGCCGTGACCGTGTATTTCGAGGATGTGTTCAACAAGCACGCCGCGGTGTTCGCGGAGCTGGGCGTCGATCCCGCCAATGGCCTGGGCGATGTCTACGAGAAGATCAAGAAGCTGCCGGCCGCCCAGCGTGAGCAGATCGAGGCCGACATCCAGTCGGTCTACAAGACCCGCCCGGCACTGGCCATGGTCGACTCCGACAAGGGCATCACCAATCTGCATGTCCCCAGCGATGTGATCGTCGATGCGTCCATGCCCGCGGCGATTCGTGCGTCCGGTCAGATGTGGGGGCCCGATGGCAAGCTGCACGATACCAAGGCCATGATTCCTGATCGCTGCTATGCCGGTGTCTATCAGGAGACCATCGACAACTGCAAGAAGCACGGCGCCTTTGATGTAGCCACCATGGGCAGTGTGTCCAATGTCGGTCTGATGGCCCAGAAGGCAGAGGAATACGGCTCGCACGACAAGACCTTCAAGGTGCCCGCCGATGGCAGCGTGCGAGTGGTCAACAGTGCCGGCGAGGTGGTTTTTGAACACGAGGTCGCGCAGGGCGACATCTGGCGCATGTGCCAGACGCGTGACCTGCCTGTGCAGGACTGGGTCAAGCTCGCCGTGGTGCGTGCGCGCGCCACGTCCACACCTGCCGTGTTCTGGCTGGACGACAAGCGTGCCCATGATGCGCAGCTGATCAGCAAGGTGCAGACCTATCTGAAGAATCACAACACGGACGGGCTGGATATCCGCATCATGTCGCCGGTGGAAGCCGTGCGTTTCTCGCTTGAGCGCATCCGCGCGGGCAAGGACACAATCTCCGTGACAGGCAATGTGCTGCGTGACTACCTCACGGATCTGTTCCCGATTCTGGAGTTGGGCACCAGCGCGAAGATGCTGTCGATTGTGCCGTTGCTGGCGGGCGGTGGGCTGTTCGAGACAGGAGCCGGCGGCTCTGCGCCCAAGCATGTGCAGCAATTCCTGGAAGAGGGCCATCTGCGCTGGGATTCACTGGGCGAGTTCCTGGCGTTGGCTGTTTCCATCGAGGACCTGGCCATGAAGACAGGTAACAGGAAAGCTCAGGTGCTTGCCGACACCTTGAACAAGGCCACGGGATTGTTCCTGGACAACGACAAGTCCCCCACAAGACGGGTCGGTCATCTGGACAACCGCGGCAGTCATTTCTACCTGGCGCTGTATTGGGCGCAGGCCCTGGCCGCACAAACGGATGATGCCCAGTTGCAGGCGCATTTCGCTCCGCTGGCGCAGACCTTGACGCAGAGGGAAGGGGAGATCGTGGCCGAATTGAACGGCGTGCAGGGAAGGCCCGTCGACATCGGGGGGTATTATCAACCGGACAATCAGAAAGCGTCGCAGGCCATGCGGCCGAGCGCGACCTTCAACGAGGCTGTTGCCAGCCTGTAGGAGATGGGAAGTGCTCCCTCATCATGCAAGGGGTGATGAGGGAGTGCGCGCGCTCTGGTTGTCGGTTCGAATGCCGTTCAGAGCAGCTCAGCTGGACCCGGCCTGGGTCTGGCTCTGCTCGGAACTGATCGGTCGAATATTGGCGGCGTGCAGGCCTTTCGGTCCTTCGATGGTCTCGAAGCTGACGGGCTGGCCGGCCTTGAGTGTCTTGTAACCATCCATTCCGATTGCGGAGTAGTGCGCGAACAGATCGTCCCCGCCATTGTCCGGAAGAATGAATCCAAAACCCTTTGCGTTGTTGAACCACTTCACTTGCCCAGTACTCATGGCAAAACTCCCGTGTAACGTTTTGTTGTTATTGTTTACCTAGGAAAACCACTAGCACGGTTCGTATATCGCAATGAATCTGGCTTGTCAATTGTGCAGGGCAGCCCATGGCCGGCCGCAGTCACCGCAGGATGCACGCAAGCCCGCGTGACACGGGTCTTGTGTGAGGGTCGGCAGTCCAGCAATATTCAAGAGCTCAGACAGGAACTCAGGAAAGTATGTGGATGAAGCAGATCGAGAGACCGGCCCCGGCATTCGAGCGGGTGCAGGCGATGAGTGAGTGGGATGGAAATGCGGGCGATGATCGTGACAGCGGCCTTGCAACCTCGGCCGTTCGCCCCAAACTTGCACAACCACCCCTGTACAAGGTCGTGTTGTTCAATGATGACTACACGCCTATGGATTTCGTGGTCGATGTGCTGTGTTCCTTCTTCGCCATGAATGTCGAGAAGGCCACGCAGATCATGTTGAAGGTGCATACCGAGGGCAAGGCGGTATGCGGGGTGTTCAGCAAGGATGTTGCGGAAACCAAGGCGCAGCAGGTCAATGACTATTCGCGGGAGTGCGAGCACCCGCTGTTGTGCAATGTCGAAGTGGATCGCTAACCGGAAGACATCATCATGTTGAGCAAGGATCTTGAAGTCACGTTGAACAGTGCATTCGCCGGCGCCCGCAGGAAGCGTCACGAATACATGACCGTGGAGCATCTGTTGCTGGCGTTGCTGGACAACGAAGTCGCAGCCGATGTGCTGCTGGCCTGCGGTGCCAATATCCCCAGACTGCGCAGTGAACTGAGCGAATTCGTGGATTCCACGACACCGCTGATTCCCGAGGCAGAGGCGGGCCGTGAAACCCAGCCGACACTGGGCTTCCAGCGTGTGCTGCAGCGCGCCGTGTTTCATGTGCAGTCCTCCGGCAAGCGCGAGGTTACCGGCGCGAACGTCCTGGTTGCCATCTTCAGCGAGCAGGAGAGTCATGCCGTATTCCTGCTGCGCCAGCAGGACATCGCCAGGATCGACGTGGTGAACTACATCACCCATGGCACCTCCAAGGTACCGGGTCACAACCCCCAGCCGGAATCGCCGCAGCAGCGTGAAGGGGAAGAAGAGGCCGCCGAGCGCACTGCCAGCGCGCTGGAAAGCTTTGCCACCAATCTCAACGAGCAGGCATTGCTGGGTCGCATCGATCCGCTGATCGGCCGAGACGAAGAAGTCACCCGAGTCATTCAAGTGCTGTCACGCCGCCGCAAGAACAATCCCTTGCTGGTAGGGGAGTCCGGCGTCGGCAAGACGGCGGTGGTCGAGGGGCTGGCCCGCATGATCGTGGAAGATCAGGTGCCCGATATCCTGCGCGACAACGTCATCTACTCGCTGGATCTTGGCTCTCTGCTGGCAGGCACCAAGTACCGCGGCGATTTCGAGAAGCGCTTCAAGGCTCTGCTGGGGGAGTTGAAGAAGAATCCCAAGGCGATCCTGTTCATCGACGAGATCCACACCATCATCGGGGCGGGCGCCGCCTCCGGTGGCGTGATGGATGCCTCGAATCTGCTCAAGCCTGTCCTGACTTCAGGCGATCTGCGCTGTGTCGGCTCCACCACGTATCAGGAATACCGTGGCATCTTCGAGAAGGATCGTGCGCTCTCGCGCCGCTTCCAGAAGATCGACGTCAACGAGCCGGACGTGGAGACGACCTATCGCATTCTGAAGGGCCTCAAGTCCCGTTTCGAGGAACACCACGATCTGCGCTACAGCGACAATGCGCTGCGAGCCGCCTCCGAGCTGGCCGGGCGCTACATCAATGACCGTTTCATGCCCGACAAGGCCATCGACGTGATGGATGAAGCCGGGGCCTACCAGCGCCTGCAGCCGGCCAGCAAACGCAAGAAGCTGATCCAGGCTCAGGACATGGAAAAAGTGGTGGCGGCGATAGCCCGGATTCCTCCGAAGCATGTCTCCACCTCAGACACCGAGTCCTTGCGCAATCTCGAGGAGAACCTGCGCATGGTGGTCTTCGGTCAGAACGAAGCCATCGACAATCTGGCCTCCGCCATCAAGCTCTCCCGGGCCGGGCTGAATCATCCCGACAAGCCCATCGGTTCCTACCTGTTTTCGGGCCCGACGGGTGTGGGCAAGACAGAAGTCAGCCGTCAGTTGGCCAAGATCCTGGGTATCGAGCTGCTGCGTTTCGACATGTCGGAGTACATGGAACGTCATACCGTGTCGCGTCTGATTGGTGCGCCACCGGGTTATGTGGGCTTCGATCAGGGCGGGCTGCTGACGGAAGCAGTGAGCAAGGCGCCACACTGTGTGCTCTTGCTTGATGAGATCGAGAAAGCCCACCCCGATGTGTTCAACCTGTTGCTGCAGGTGATGGATCACGGCACCCTGACCGACAACAACGGCCGCAAGGCCGATTTCCGCAACGTGATCCTGATCATGACCACCAATGCCGGCGCGCAGGAAATGTCACGCGCCTCCATCGGCTTCAGTCAGCAGAACCACAGCAGCGACGGCATGGAGGCCATCAAGCGCATCTTCACGCCGGAGTTCCGCAATCGCCTGGATGCCATCGTGCAGTTCGGCCCGCTGAGTCTTGAGACCATCCGCACTGTTGTGGACAAGTTCCTGGTCGAGTTGCAGGTGCAGCTGGACGACAAGAAGGTCACGCTGCACGTCGACGACACGGCACGCGACTGGTTCGTGCAGCATGGCTACAGCGAAACCATGGGCGCACGCCCGATGGGTCGCCTGATCCAGGACAAGCTCAAGAAGGCGCTGGCGGAAGAGATACTGTTTGGTGAACTGGTTGATGGTGGAGAGGTGCAGGTGTCCATCGTGAACGATGAAGTCAAGCTGCAGATCAGCCGCAGACGCAGTGCAGGGAGCACACAGAGCAGGGAGTTGAGTCCGAGCGAGGGGTGACCCTCGCTGAATCAGCGCGCGCGGTAGGTGATGCGGCCCTTGCTGAGGTCGTAGGGCGTGAGCTCCACCTTGACCTGATCGCCGGTCAGGATGCGGATGTAGTTCTTTCTCATCTTGCCGGAGATGTGGGCGGTCACGATGTGACCATTCTCCAGCTTCACCCGAAACATGGTGTTGGGAAGGGTGTCGACCACTTCACCATCCATCTCGATCTGATCTTCTTTTGCCATCAACAAACATTCCTGAAATGAATTGACACGCGTGCCGGCGGTGCCGGGACAAAAACGTGCGCGCATTCTGCCTCATCCGGGCGGGATTAGCAAAAAATCGCGCCAAACCTGCGGGTTGCAAGTCTTCAGGTGGGGCTCAGGTCAGCAACAGCCACTTGTTGTCCACCAGCAATTCCAGCGGACGGAAGTCTGTCTTGTAGCGCATCTTGTCGCTCTCCCGGATCCAGTAGCCCAGATAGAGGCAGGGCAGATGCAGGCGTCTGGCCTTCTCGATCTGCCACAGGATCACCCAGGTGCCCAGTGAGCGCGCAGCCAGATCCGGATCGAAGAAGGTGTACATGGCCGAAAGGCCGTGATCGAGAGCGTCGAGCACGCACAGCGCGACGGGGCGCTCCTCGAGCGTGAAGACATGATACTGAGTGCTCGGCGTGTGTGCCGCGATGAAGGCGCGATACTGCTGCAGGTCCGGGGGGTACATGTCGCCATCAGCGTGACGGCCATTGATGTAGCGGCTGTAGAGCGCGAACAGTTCCGGCGTGTCCGGCGTGCTGATCTGCGTCGACTGGATATCCGCATTGCGCTTCCAGATCCTGGCGAAGCGCTTGTTGTGCGTGAACTCCCGCACACGCACGCGACAGGCTATGCAGGCATTGCAGTGGTCGCAGCCGGGGCGATACAGATGTTCGCCACTGCGACGAAAACCCGCTGTGATGAGTCGGCTGTACAGTGCCATGGTGGCTGGCTGCTCGGGGTCCAGGAACACGGTACGCGCCTGGCGCTGCGGCAGGTAACTGCAGGCGTGCTCGGCTGTCTGGAAGAATCTTAGTGCATGAATATCCTCAGACTGCATCGGCAGGGATCTCCAGGGTCCAGGGGCCAGAGTGCCCTGTGGCATCGCGGTAGCGTTCGAGGTACTGCTGGAACTGCGCTCGCGACATCTCGCTTGCCCCCAGACTTCGCAGATGCTCGCTGGGCACCTGACAGTCGATCAGCTGAAACCCCCAGCGTTGCAATTGCCTGGTCAGGCAGATCAGCGCCGCCTTCGACGCATTGCTGCGCAAACTGAACATGGATTCGCCGAAGAACAACTGCCCCATGGCGATGCCATAAAGCCCGCCCACCAGCGTGTCCTGGTCCCAGACCTCCACCGAATGCGCGTGGCCCAGGGCATGCAGTCGGCAGTACGCAGCCTGCATCTCGGGCGTGATCCAGGTGCCGGGATACTCCTCGCGCAAGAGCGCACACTGGGCGATCACCCGGGCGAAGGCCTGGTCGAGAGTGACACGGAAATGCCCCTGACGCAGGAGCTTGCGCATGCTGCGCGAGACATGCAGTTGTTCTGGGTGCAGCACCATGCGTGTGCCAGGCGACCACCACAGGATCGGCTCTTCCTGGAACCAGGGGAAGATGCCCCGCTCGTAGGCCTTGAGCAGGCGCTCCGGCCGCAGATCGCCCCCGACGGCCAGCAGGCCGTCAGGGTCGCGCAGGGCCTTGTCGACGCTTGGGAAGTCCAGCGAGGCAGCACTCAGCCAGGGCAGTCGCGCCATGAGGGCAGTCTCCCGGGCGCTGGGTCAGTGGTCGAGGAACTTCTCGGCGTCCAGTGCCGCCATGCAGCCGAAGCCGGCCGAGGTGATGGCCTGGCGGTAGACATGGTCTGCGATGTCACCGGCAGCGAACACGCCGGGGACGCTGGTCTGTGTGGCATTGCCATTGATGCCGCTGTGGATCACCACGTACCCGTCCTTGAGTTCCAGTTGTCCGGTGAAGATGTCGGAGTTGGGCTTGTGACCGATGGCGATGAACACGCCGTCCGCCTTCACCTCCCGGGTGGCGCCATTCTGCGTGCTGGCGATGCGCAGGCCAGTCACGCCCATGTCGTCGCCCAGCACTTCGTCCAGCGTGTGGTTCCACTCAATGCTGATCTTGCCAGCCTTGACGCGTTCGAACAGTTTGTCCTGCATGATCTTCTCGGCGCGCAGAGAGTCGCGTCGATGCACCAGCGTCACGTGGGAGGCGATGTTGGAAAGGTAGAGCGCTTCCTCCACCGCGGTGTTGCCGCCGCCAATCACGGCGACCGGCTTGTTGCGGTAGAAGAAGCCGTCACAGGTGGCGCAGGCGCTGACGCCGCGACCCATGTAAGCCTGTTCGGAGGGCAGGCCCAGGTACTGGGCGGACGCGCCGGTGGCAATGATCAGCGCATCACAGGTGTAGACGGTCGAGTCCCCCCACAGCGTGAAGGGGCGTTTGCTCAGGTCGGTTCTCTGAATGTGGTCGAACACGATCCGGGTATCGAAACGCTCGGCGTGCAGGCGCATCCGCTCCATGAGCGCGGGGCCTTGCAGACCTTCGACGTCGCCTGGCCAGTTGTCGACCTCGGTGGTGGTGGTCAGTTGCCCGCCCTGGATCATGCCGGTGATCACGACGGGTTTGAGGTTGGCGCGGGCGGCATAGACGGCTGCGGTATAGCCGGCGGGGCCGGAGCCCAGAATGATCAAACGGTGGTGCTGTACATCGCTCATTGGGGGGTGATTCCTGTATGCTCTGTGACGTTTTCAGTAAGTGGTGGATGCCGCTGGCGTGCAGAGCGCCGCGCTGTCCTGGATGTGGCGCTCATTCTAGTGGATTAGTGCGGCTTGCTCATGTGGTTTTTCTGCACATGTCGACCTCAGTCTGCTGAGTGCGTGCGGTTTGCTGTCGCTGCCAAATTGATTATGATAGCGCCCGCCAAATCTAGAAAATGATGCAATTTCAATTTGCAGGTGCATGAAAAGTTTGAAAAATAAATCAAACAAAAAATTGGAACCAGAGCAACAGCTCAGTTCCGTGACCCAGCGCATCGTGCGTGAAGGGACGCTCATCCTCAGTTTCCTGGCCGGATTGTTCCTGCTGATTTCCCTGCTCAGCTATTCCCCGTCGGACCCGGGTTTCACCACCACTGGCTCGGGTCGAGAGGTCAACAACGCAGTGGGTTACATGGGCGCCTGGCTCTCCGACCTGCTGTTTCAGTTGTTCGGCTACTTTGCCTATCTGTTTCCTCTGGCGCTGGTTTTCAAGGCTTACAGCCTGCTGCGTCAGCCTCTGGTGCCGGAGTCGTCTGTGTCCTGGCCGATGTTCGCCCTCAAGTGCACGGGCATCGTGCTGCTCGCCGTTGGTGCCTGTGCGCTGGCCACCATGCATTTCGAGATCGACCAGAATCTGCCCTGGATGGCAGGCGGGGTCATTGGATCGATGATGGTGGACGTGACTGTGCCGGTGTTCGCAGTCGTGGGCAGCACTCTGCTGTACTTCGCCATCTTCCTGTTGGGCCTCACGATAGCAGTGGAGATCTCGTGGCTGCGCGTCGTGGACCAGACCGGCTTCGTCACGCTGGCGCTGTTCGGCTACCTGCGCCGCACCCTGAGCGGCTGGATGGCCCGCCAGAAAGAGGAGCATGACACCCGGCAGATCCTCGAAACCCGCAAGCGCGCACTGGATGTCTATATCGAGAAGGAAAAGACCCGTGTGCCGCCCACTATTGCACCCGCGCCCAAGCCCGCCGTGGTGAAGAGCGCCAGGGTGGAGAAGGAGCGGCAGGGACGGCTGTTCACCGCCCCCAACCCTGGCGATTTGCCGGCGATCTCGCTGCTGGATGAGTGGTCCGGCAATGCCAAGGCGGGCTTCTCCAAGGAATCGCTGGAAGCCATGTCGCGGCTGCTGGAACTGAAACTGGCTGACTTCGGTATCGAGATCCAGGTCACGGCCGTGAATCCCGGCCCCGTGATCACCCGCTTCGAAGTGCAGCCGGCGCCGGGCATCAAGGCCAGTCGCATCACCGGCCTGGGCAAGGACCTCGCACGCTCGCTGGCGCTGGTCAGCGTGCGGGTGGTGGAGGTGATCCCCGGCAAGACGGTCATCGGCATCGAGATTCCCAACGAGCACCGCGAGATGATCATGCTCAGCCAGGTGCTGGCCTCGCCCGATTTCGACAAGTCGCCCTCGCCGGTGAGCATGGCGCTTGGGCATGACATCGTGGGCAAGCCCGTCATCGTCGATCTGGCCAAGATGCCGCATCTGCTGGTGGCCGGTACCACCGGCTCGGGCAAGTCCGTGGGCATCAATGCCATGATCCTCAGCCTGCTCTTCAAGGCCACGCCGCAGGACGTGCGGATGATCATGATCGACCCGAAGATGCTGGAGTTGTCAGTCTACGAAGGCATTCCGCACCTGTTGACCCCGGTGGTGACCGACATGAAGGATGCCGCCAACGCCCTGCGCTGGTGTGTGGCCGAAATGGAGCGACGCTACAAGCTGATGTCGGCGCTGGGCGTGCGCAATCTCGCGGGCTACAACAAGAAGGTGACGGATGCCGCCAAGGCTGGCCAGCCCATTCTCGACCCATTGTGGCGCCCGGATCCGATGCAGCTCATCGAGGAGCAGCAGGCCAGTGTGCTTGAATCCCTGCCGGTGATCGTCGTGGTGGTGGACGAGCTGGCCGACATGATGATGGTCGTCGGCAAGAAGGTGGAAGAGTTGATCGCCCGCATCGCCCAGAAGGCGAGGGCCGCCGGCATCCATCTCATCCTGGCGACCCAGCGGCCGTCGGTGGATGTGTTGACGGGGCTGATCAAGGCGAACATTCCCACGCGGCTTTCCTTCATGGTGCAGTCCAAGATCGATTCCCGCACCATCCTGGGCGAGGGCGGGGCAGAGCAATTGCTCGGCCATGGCGACATGCTGTTCCTGCCGCCGGGTGGCGGTGTGGCCACGCGCGTGCATGGGGCCTTCGTCAGTGACGAGGAAGTGCATCGCGTCGTCGCCGACTGGAAAGCCCGTGGCGAGCCGGTGTACATCGACGAGATCACCCAGGGGGCGGATGAGCGCGACTATGGCGGCTTCGGCGGAGGCGGAGATGACGACGAGGGCGGCGAGGAAGACGATGCGCTGTATGACGAAGCAGTCGCCTTTGTGACCGAATCGCGCAAGGCCTCGATTTCCGCCGTGCAGCGCAAGCTGCGCATCGGCTACAACCGGGCGGCCCGCATGATCGAGGCCATGGAGTCTGCCGGCGTCGTGTCCCCCATGGGCAGCAACGGCAGCCGCGAAGTCATCGCGCCGCCTCCACCGCGCTAGTCAGGATCATCACCATGAGCCCAGTTTCCCAGTGCCTGCGGCACGTGTCAGTCAGCCTCGCGACGGCCTTGCTGCTGCTCGTCGGCCCGGCGCACGCGCAGGATGACGCCGCCAGACAGCTCGAGGAGCTGCTGGGCAGCATCCAGACCTTTCAGGCCGATGTCCGGCAGCTCATTGTCGAGTCCAGCGGCGGCGTGCTGGAGGAAAGCATCATCAAGTTCAAGCTCAAGCGCCCGGACGGTTTCTACTGGGAGACGCTGGAGCCTTTCCCGGAACTGATCGTCACTGATGGCAAGACGCTGTGGAATTACCAGCCCGATCTGCTGCAGGTCACGCTCGAGAACTGGGAGTCAGAACGCTCCGAGCTGGCCGCGCAGTTGCTCAGCGGCCGCATGGCCGAGATCGAGGCAGATTACTTCATCACCGGGGGCGACCTTGGTAATGGCACCGCCTGGGAGTTCGTGCTGGAGCCGGTGGATCCCGCCAGCCTCTATGAACGTGTGACCCTGTATTTCCGCGAGCGCCGCCTGGATGCCATCCATGTCGACAACGGCAACGGCCAGCGCACTTTCTGGGAATTCTTCGAGCATGTCCTCGATGCCCCGCTGGCAGACGAGGAATTCGTCTTCACCCCGCCGGCCGACATCGAGGTCGTGGACAATCGCGTCAGCCCCTGAGGAGCGCCATGTCGAGCGGCATCACCGAGTCATTGTTCGCGCAGGAGCACGAGGACGCTGCCGCCGCTGTTGCCGTGGACGCCTTGCAGCCTCTTGCTGCCCGCATGCGTCCGTGTGCCTTGAGCGACTTCATCGGACAGGAGCATCTGCTGGGGCCGGGCAAACCGCTGGGCGAGGCCATTCGCCGCGGTCTGCCGCATTCCATGATTCTCTGGGGCCCGCCCGGGGTGGGCAAGACAACACTGGCGCGCCTGCTGGCGCATGCCAGTGGCGGACAGTTCGAGAGCCTCTCGGCGGTGCTCTCAGGCGTCAAGGAGATCCGTGCGGCGGTGGAGCGGGCACAGTCACGCAAGCGCATCAGCGGCCACGGCACCGTGCTTTTCGTGGATGAAGTGCACCGCTTCAACAAGAGTCAGCAGGATGCCTTCCTGCCCCATGTGGAAGACGGCACGCTGATCTTCGTGGGCGCGACCACCGAGAATCCTTCCTTTGAACTGAACAATGCGCTTCTCTCCCGCGCTCGGGTTTACCTGCTCAAGTCACTGCAGCAGGACGATCTGCTGCGAGTCATCGATCAAGCCCTGCGGGACAGCGTGCGCGGCCTTGGCGGGCGCAGCATCGTGCTGAAAGAGGGGCAGGCCGAGCGCCTCGCCGCTGCTGCAGACGGCGATGCCCGGCGCGTGTTGAATCTGCTGGAAATCGCAGTCGACATGGCGCGAACCGAGAACGGCGTGCACCACGTGGACGAGGCCGTGGTGGAGCAGGTGCTGCAGGGCAGCGCCCGCCGCTTCGACAAGGGGGGTGACCTGTTCTATGAACAGATTTCGGCCCTGCACAAGGCGGTGCGCGGTTCCAGCCCCGATGCTGCGCTTTACTGGCTGGTCCGCATGCTGGATGGGGGCTGCGATCCGCTCTACATCGCCCGCCGACTGGTGCGCATGGCCAGCGAGGACATCGGCAACGCCGACCCGCGCGCCCTGCAACTGGCGTTGCAGGCCTGGGACGCGCAGACGCGTCTTGGCAGCCCGGAAGGGGAGTTGGTGATCGCGCAGGCGGTGATCTATCTCGCCTGTGCTGCCAAGAGCAATGCCGTCTACATGGCCTACAACCAGGCGCGCGCCGAAGTGCAGAACGGCCCGTCGCTGGAAGTGCCCGAACACTTGCGCAATGCGCCGACAGCCTTGATGAAATCACTCGATCACGGAACAGGGTATCGCTACGCCCACGATGAGCCCGGGGCCTATGCGGCGGGAGAGAACTACTTCCCTGCAGAATTGCGCGACAGTCGTTTCTACTTTCCCACCGAGCACGGGCTGGAACTGCGCATCCGGGAAAAGCTGGAGATGCTGCGCGAGCGCGACCGGCTGAGTCCGCAGCAGCGCTATCCCGACCCGTCACTGAACAGGAAAGCGCCATGATGGTGTATTCTCTCGCCGTGGCTGTGGGGGGCGCGCTGGGCGCGGTCTCCCGTTACTGGTTGATGCTCTGGATCGGCTCGCTGGCCGGCACGCGCTTTCCCTGGGGAACCGCGGTGGTGAATGTGCTCGGCTCTGTCGTGATCGGCATGCTCTACGTGCTCATCAGCGAGCGGCTGTTGCTGAGTGAACAGTGGCGCAGCCTGCTGGTGGTGGGCTATCTGGGTGCCTTCACCACCTTCTCGACGTTTTCGCTGGACACGCTGCTGCTGTTGCAGGACGGGCGCTGGCTGCCGGCGCTGGGCTATGTCGCAGGCAGCGTGCTGCTGTGTCTGGCCGGGGCCTGGCTGGGCATGCTGCTGATGCGTGCCCTCTGACTGACATGATTTGTTGACTTACGTTCAAGGAACTACTGACTCCATGCTGGATCCGAAATGGTTGCGCACAGAACCTGAAAAACTGGCGGCACTGCTCAAGAAGAAGCACTTCGACCTCGACATCACCCAGATCAATGCCCTCGACGTGCGACGTCGCGAGTTGCAGCAGGAAACCGAGAAGCTGCAGAACGAACGCAATGTGCGCTCCAAGGCGATAGGTCAGGCCAAGGCGGCCGGTCAGGACGTCGCACCGCTGCTGGCGGCCGTGGCCGATCTCGGTGACTCCCTCGAGCAGAACAAGAAGGCGCTTGCCGAAGTGCAGGACGCCTTCAACGACCTGCTGATGCGCATTCCCAATGTGCCCCAGGAGAGCGTCCCGGAAGGGCGCGATGAGCACGGCAACGTGGAACTGCGGCGCTGGGGCGCACCGCGCGAGTTCGCCTTTGAACCCAAGGACCATGTGGCGCTGGGCGAAGCCCTGGGTTCGCTGGATTTTCCGGCCGCGACCAAACTCACCGGGGCGCGTTTCGTGGTCATGCACGGCAGCACCGCGCGTTTGCACCGGGCCCTGATCCAGTTCATGCTGGACCTTCATACCGGCGAGCATGGCTATCAGGAGGTCTACACCCCTTACATCGTGAACCGCGACTCCCTGCTGGGCACCGGCCAGCTCCCGAAGTTCGCCGAGGACTTGTTCCGGCTTGAGGGCGAGAACGAGTACTACCTCATCCCCACGGCCGAAGTGCCTGTCACCAACCTGGTGCGGGACAGCATCGTGGCGGCGGAAGATCTGCCCCTGAAATTCGTCTGCCACACGCCGTGTTTTCGCAGTGAGGCAGGCAGCTATGGACGCGACACGCGCGGCATGATCCGCCAGCATCAGTTCGAGAAAGTCGAGCTGGTGCAGATGGTGCGTCCGCAGGAGTCCGATGCCGCGCTGGAAGCCCTGACCTCTCATGCCGAGAAGGTATTGCAGCTTCTCGGCCTGCCTTACCGCGCCATGCTTCTGTGTGGCGGCGACATGGGTTCGAGCGCTGCGCGCACCATCGACCTGGAAGTGTGGCTGCCCTCGCAGAGCTGCTACCGGGAAATCTCTTCCTGCAGCACCTTCGAGGACTATCAGGCTCGCCGCATGCAGGCGCGCTGGCGCAACCCGGAAACGGGCAAGCCTGAGCTGCTGCACACCCTGAACGGCTCCGGGCTGGCCATTGGCCGCACGCTGGTGGCGATCCTGGAGAACTTCCAGAATGCCGACGGCAGCGTCACCATTCCCGAGGTACTGCGTCCCTACATGGGTGGACTGGATCGCCTGGCCTGAGGCCGGGCCGATCCGCCTGCAACACTTTCTGCGGAGGCCTCTGCCATGCAGTTCCTGCCCGTATTCCTGAATGTCCGGGCCCAGCACTGTCTGGTCGTCGGCGGTGGTGAGGTGGCCTATCGCAAGGCGGTGCTGCTGGATCGCGCCGGCGCGCGCCTGCGTGTTGTGGCTCCCGCGATCGAACCGCAACTCGAAGCCCTGGTGATCGCCGGTGCTGGCGAGTTGTGTCTGCGCGAGTTTCAGGACACCGATCTCGACGGCGTCTTTCTGGCGGTGGCCGCCACCGATGACGAAGAGGTCAATGCCGCGGTTTCCATAGGCGCCAAGGCGCGCGGCCTTCCGGTCAATGTCGTGGACAAGCCGTCCCTGTGCAGCTTCATCGTGCCGGCCATCGTCGATCGTTCACCCGTGGTGATCGCCATTTCCAGTGGCGGTGCTTCGCCCATTCTCACCCGCAAGCTCAAGGAAAAGCTGGAAACCCTCATTCCAGCGGCCTACGGGCGTCTCGGCCTGCTGCTCGCCAGCTATCGCGGCCGCGTCAAGTCCGTGGTGGGAGACTTCAAGCGGCGCACACGCTTCTGGGAAAGCCTGCTGTCCGGGCCGTTCCAGGAAATGGTGCTGGCCGGACGCGAGGACGAGGCACGTCGGCATCTGGAGCAGCAGCTCTCGCAGGCCGACCAACTGGATGTCCGAGGCGAGGTGTTTCTGGTGGGGGCAGGGCCGGGAGATCCCGACCTGCTGACGCTCAAGGCGTTGCGGCTGATGCAGGAAGCCGATGTCGTGCTGTATGACCGCCTGGTGTCGCCCGAGATCCTGCAGCGCGTACGCCCGGACGCCGAAAAGATTCATGTGGGCAAGGAGCGTTCGAACCATACCTTGCCTCAGGAGCAGATCAACGAGCTGCTGGTGCGTCTCGCACGGGAAGGCAACCGGGTCCTGCGCCTGAAAGGCGGCGATCCCTTCATCTTCGGGCGGGGCGGCGAGGAAATCGATCGTCTGGCGCAGGAGCGCATCCCGTTTCAGGTCATTCCGGGCATCACTGCGGCGTCGGGCTGCGCCTGCTACGCCGGCATTCCGCTGACCCATCGTGACTTTTCGCAGTCCGTGCGCTTCGTGGCCGGGCATCTGAAGGATGACTCACTGGATCTGGACTGGCCGGAACTGGCGCGCGAGAACCAGACCGTGGTGTTCTACATGGGGCTGGTCGGGCTGGAGCAGATCTGCCGCCAGTTGCTCGCCCACGGCATGGCCGAGGACATGCCGGTGGCGCTGGTGCAGCAGGGCACCACCGCCAATCAGAAGGTGTTGACGGGCAATCTCGTGACGATGCCGGAACTGGTGCGCAGCAATCCGGTGCAGGCACCGACCATCATCATCGTGGGGCGTGTGGTGGGTCTGCAGTCGCGCTACGCCTGGTTCCGCACCGACGCCCTGGTGGTGGGCGCCGATGCGCAGATGGCCGGGCGCTGAGGGTTTGCCTCAGACGATCAGGTCGTAGTCGCGACGCAGGACGTCGATGATTTCCTGGCGCGGATTGTCGGACAGCTCGATGCGGTGGCCGACGATCTTCGCGGCGATATCCAGATACGTTCGAGAGACCTGCAGCAGAATCTCCTCCGGCAGGGCATTGTCCCGTGCCAGGGCACTGCGCTCGGCCATGCGGTCCTTGTTCAGCAGAATGTCCGGGTCGGGGAAATGACTCAGCAACTGCTGACGGAACTCCTCCTTGGACTTCTCGATCACTTCTCCCTTGCGATAGGACGGTCCGTCCCAGATGCGGGAGGAGTCCGGCGTGCCGACTTCATCCATGTAGATCAGCTTTTCCTGCCCGTCCTTGTCCGTCACGTAGCCGAACTCGAACTTGGTGTCGACAAAGACCTGGTCGATCTTTTCCAGCGCCGTGCTGATGAGCCCGAAGCCTTCGCGCAGCAGCTTCTCGTAGAAATCGATGTCCTGCAGATTGCGGAAATTGAAGGCGGCGAAATTGCGCTCGATATCCATGCGCGTGATGTTCACGTCGTCGGATTCTGGAACGCCCGGAATGCCGCGCAGGATGCCCTTGGTGGACGGCGTGATCAGCAGTTCGGGCAGACGCTGGTCCTTCTTCAGTCCGTCGGGCAGGGTGATGCCGCAGAACTCGCGCTCGCCCTTGCTGTAGGAGCGCCACATGGAGCCCGTGATGTACTGGCGGCAGATGGCCTCGATCATCACCGGGCGCGCCTTCTGCACGATCCACACGAAGGGGTGCGGAATCTCCAGGATGTGGCTGTCCGCCAGTCCCTGCTGCTTGAACAGGCCGAACCAGTGGTTGGAGATGGCGTTCAGTGCCGCGCCCTTGCCTGGGACGCCATTGAGGCCGCCCTCGCCGTGCCAGATGCAGTCGAATGCCGAAATGCGATCGCTGATGACCATGATGGCGAGCGGAGCATCCGGCGCCACTGCGTAACCACGTTCCGCGATCATCCGCCTGCTGTCTGTGTCGGTCAACCAGTACACGGAGCGGACCTTGCCACTGTGCACAGGTTTGTCGGTGCGGATGGGCAGGTCGTTGTTGATGGCAAGAACGCGGTCAGCAAGGCTTCTGGCAGAGTTCATCGAGGGGCTTCCTGTGAGTGGGCAAGGGGGTCTGCAGGTGAATGAAAAACGCGCGAATGATAGCAGAAAGTGCTCTGCTGGCCAGGGCGCAGGATGCTCAGAAACAGTTCTCCGGCCTGGGCAGGCCGGCGATCCGTGCTCCCAGCAGGGCCGCATTGCCCGGGAACAATGTCAGCAGATAGACACTGCGGCCTTTCTCCGGGCCCAGATTCTGAGCAGCGAATTTCACCAGCGGGCGCATTGCAGGGGAAAGGCCGAAACGCGCATGAAATTGTCTCAGCAAGTGGAGGATTTCCCAGTGGGCTGGGGTCAGTTCGATACCGGCATCCCGGGCCAGCAAGGTGGCGACCGTTTCGTTCCAGTCCGCCAGTGAGCGCAGGTAGCCATCGTCGTCCAATGCCACCTGGCGCTGATCGGGCAGCAGCAGATGGCGCGCTCCGGTTTGCTCGAGGGCGTTCATCAGAACCAGTGCACCGACTGTCGGTGCTGGCAGACCAGTTCGACGAACCCTGTGTAGTCGATTGTCGTGATGTGGTCCGGCAGCTCTGTCTCCGCAAGCCCCCGCGCCAGAAGATCATCACGCAGCACGCAGACGTGCAAGCCTTCCAGCGTCACGCTCAATTGCGCGGCGACCGTGCTGAGCGTGCCTGCATTGTAGGTGCCATCCTCGATCAGCAGCAGCGTGTCGCCGGGTGCCGCGAGACGCAGACAAGACCGCAGCAGATCGCTGCTCCACGAGGGCTTGTTGATGGTGTGGAGTGTGGTCACAGGGTGAATACCGCGTCGGCCTCCTGTATGAGTCGGGTGATGCGTGCACTGTCACAGACCTCGGCAGCAATGGCGAGGTCATCATGCCGCATGCCTCGCGCTTGCAGCGACTGTGCATCCACGTAAACCTGCTGAATGTCGTAGAGGGGCAGCACCCCCAGCGCGGCGCCAAGATCCTTGGCGCCAATCACTGCTCCGGCCTGGTGCTTGTGCAACTGCAAAACACCGTCATCCATGAAGATCAGCGTGACCTTCTGGTCAAATACCGCGGCTGCCAGCACCATGTCCAGCATGGCTCTCGCCCGGGCACTGCCGTAAGGTGAATGGCGAGAGATGAAAGTCAGCTGCCGGGGCACGGGAGTGGATGTCATCGTCATGCTCCGAAGCTGATCGTGCGATCGGAGGCCATGCTGGCATCCACCAGTTGCCCGAGGCCTGACAGGACCGACGGCGCTTGCAGATTGTGGCCGCGCAATTCATGGCGTCTCGCTTCGCGCTCGTCAACGATGCCGCGCTTCATGGCAGAGGAAACACAGGTCACCGCGTCGATTCCGTGTGTCTGCAGCAGGGAGCTCCATGCCTTGACGAGATCGAATTCGTCTTGAGGTGCCACGCTGAACTCATTGCTGTTGTGAACACCGTCGTAATAGAAGAAAACCCGCACGATCTCGTGGCCGGCTGCCAGTGCTGCCTGTGCAAAGCGCAGTGCACTGAGTGAGGCTTGAGAGGTGTAGGGAGCTGCATGCAGAACGATGGTGAATTTCACGATGGGCAATCCATGTCGGCTGACCGCAAACAAAAAAGCCCCGACGCAGGTCGGGGCCTTGGAAAAAGTGCCTGCTCTCTCGCTTATTCCTCGCCGGAGAAGGCAGTGAGCAGATGAATCAGGCTCATGAACAGGTTGTAAATCGACACGAACAGCGTGATCGTGGCGAGAATGTAGTTGCGTTCGCCGCCATTCACGATCTCACCTGTCTGGTAGAGGATGATCGCGCTGGAGAACAGCATGAAGCCAACGGAAATGGCCAGCTGCAGGGCGGGAATCTTGACGAAGATGCCGAGAATCATCGCCGCCAGCAGAACGAACACGCCGGCCGTTATGAAGCCGCTGAGGAATGAGAAATCCTTGCGGGACACCAGCGCATAGCCGGACAGGCCCAGGAAGATGAAGGCCGTGCCGCCCAGGGCCGTGGTCACCACCTGGCTGCCGGCGCTGGTTGACATCAGTGCTCCGATCAGCGGGCCGGTGCCGTAGCCGATGAAGCCGGCAAACGCGAAGATGGTCAGAAGACCCCAGGCACTTCTTGCCAGAGCATGGGTTGCGAACAGCAATCCGTACACGCCAATGATGTACATCCAGATGTTCATGGGCGCAGCATTGGTGCTCACGAATGCCATCAACGCGCTGAAGCCGAGTGTCATGCCCAGCAGCATGTAGGTGTTCTTGAGAACCTTGTTGACTGCGAGTACCGATTCGCCGGTACGCGCCACATCCATTACATCGAACTGACTCATAGTGATCTCCGTGGTTTGTAGTGCCTTGCTGTTGATGTCCTCGAACAAGACTGCAGGGGCTTCAAGCCAACCGCTCCTGCTGTCAGGGATATGGCGTCAATCTCTTGCCAATTCAATATCCTTGGCCCATCAGACCGGCGAAGGCAATCATACCTTGCAAGTCTTCAAATGCAATCGCCTGGAGGGCAGCTCGCCAGGCCACGAATCTCTGGTTGACTGAGGCACTTTTTCCAGTAAGATTGGCCCCCGTCGCGGAGGGGTGGCAGAGCGGTTGAATGCACCGGTCTTGAAAACCGGCGAGGGTGTGAGCCCTTCGAGAGTTCGAATCTCTCCCCCTCCGCCACACTTTCTTCCCCGCTTCTTCGTTACTCCTCGCAGTGTGTTCGACAATCCCGTTTTCCGACAGCCATGCAGTTCCCTGCACATGGCTTTTGAATTCCGCGCCTCAATACGTTAGTCTCCCGGGGCAGGCAGCAGCTGTATCGCTAATAACAAAAATCAAGCCTTATCAGGAGCGTCCAAGATGAGTACGGCACTAAAGGTTGTTTCACGAGTCATTGTCACGGCCAGCGCAATTGCCTGTGCACCGATGGCCTTGAGTCAGACAGGTACCAGTATCGACAACGGGGATTGGCCGGTCTATCACGGCAACGAATTTTCCCAGCGTTATTCCCCCCTCGATCAGATCAATGCCGACAACGTCGCCTCATTGCAGATCGCCTGGCGTTTTTCCACACAGAATTTCGGCCCCACCACCGATTTCACCAATCCCTCCACACCGCTTGAGATCGACGGCATTCTGTATGCCAACGTCGGCGTGACCCGCAATGTCGTGGCACTTGACGCCACCACGGGCGAGGTGCTGTGGCTGTGGCGACCGGAAGAGGGCACCCGATTCGACAATGCGCCGCGCAAGGGTGCAGGACGCGGTGTGGCCTACTGGCGCGATGGTGACAAGAAGCGCATCTTTGACATCACGCCGGGCTATCACCTTGTCGCGCTGGATGCCGAGACAGGTGTTCCCGATCCGTCCTTTGGCGAGAACGGCATCGTCGACTTGATGGTCGGCCTGCGCAACGCCGAGGACGAGCGCTTCGACAATATCGATATCGGCGCTTCGGCTCCTCCTTTTGTCATGAACGACGTGATCGTCGTCGGAGCAGCACATGCCACGGGCGGCCGACCGCGCTCGAAGTCCAACGTCAAGGGTGACATCCGCGGCTTCGACGTGCACACCGGTGAATTGCTGTGGACCTTCCACACCATTCCCGAGCCCAATGAGTTCGGAGCCGAGTCCTGGCTCGAGAACAGCGCCGAGTACACCGGTAACGCCGGCGTCTGGGCTCCCATGTCCGGGGACCCCGAGCTGGGTCATGTATATCTGCCGGTGGAAGATCCGACGGGCGACTACTACGGCGGTGACCGTCCGGGCTCCAACCTTTTCTCCAGCAGCATGGTCGCGCTGGATATCAAGACAGGTCAAAGAGTCTGGCACTACCAGTTCATCCGTCATGACATCTGGGATTGGGACGTTCCCGCTGCCCCCGTTCTCATTGATCTGCCCAATGGCCGCAAGGTCGTGATGTCTGTGACCAAGCAGGCCTTCGTCTACGCCTTTGACCGCGAGACCGGCGAGCCCATCTGGCCGATCGAGGACTTGCCGGTGCCTGCCGGTGACGTTCCGGGCGAATGGTATTCCCTGACCCAGCCGTTCCCAACGCGACCTGCACCCTTCGACCGTCAGGGTTTCACGGAAGACGATCTTATCGACTTCACGCCGGAGCTGCGTGCGAAGGCACTCGAAGCCATTGCCGGCTTCCGTCTGAGCCCGAACCTGTACACCCCTCCCTCGACCTCCGATGCGCCCGATGGCACACGTGGTCTGCTGAGTCTGCCGTCCTCCACCGGGGGCGCCAACTGGGAAGGGTCCGCAATCGACCCTGAAACCGGCATCCTCTACATCCCGTCCCGCACTCAGCTGCAGTCACTGTCCCTGGCCAAGAACCCGGCCTCGGACATCGATTTCAGCCAGGGGACTGGTGTACGCATTCCGCGTATAGAAGGTCTTGAAGTGGTCAAGCCGCCCTATGGCCGTGTCACGGCCATCGACATGAACTCTGGTGAGCATCTGTGGTGGATCCCGAATGCCGATACGCCTGAGCGCATTGCGAATCACCCGCTTCTGCAGGGTGTCGATCTGCCGCCCACCGGGATTCCGACTCGTTCCGGTGTCCTGTTGACCAAGTCACTGCTGTTTGTTGCAGAGGGCATTGGTACCGCCGACGCCTTGCCGAGAATGCGTGCCTTCAACAAGGAAACCGGCGAGCTCGTGCATCTGATGGAGCTGCCTGACAATCAAACCGGGCTGCCGTTCACCTACGAAGCCGATGGCAAGCAGTATCTCGGCCTGTTTGTCGGCGGCCGCAGCACACCGGCTCAACTGGTGGTCTACGCGCTCCCCTGAGCCGTCGTCTGTTCGAGACAGTTCGCGCCCCGAATCAGTTCGCTGACTCGGGGCGTTTGCATTGTGGTACAGGAGAAAACATGAATCGAACAAGCGTTGTCGCACTGCTTTTCTTTCTGCTCCCGCTGGCGGCTTCAGGAGCCGAGCAGGGGGCTTTGATGCCCAATCGCATCGACCTGATCCGGCATGATGCCCCTCCGCTTGCGGCACCGGGGCCGTTCGAAGTGGGCGTGCGCACGCTGGAGCTGCGTGACCCGGACCGGGTCGATGTGCTCGGCACGCTCGAGCACGGCAGAATCATGCGGCATGAGCGTCCTCTGATAGTGGAGGTGTGGTATCCGGCCGCTGTGCAACCGAGCTCCACTGGAACTCAATACCTCACCGAGACCCGCAATCTCGACGTCATGGCCCGCCTGCAGGGGGCGGCACATCGCGATGTCGCTGCACTGCAGGGGCAGGGGCGATTTCCTCTGGTGATCCTCTCCCACGGCTATCCGGGGAATCGCTACCTGATGAGTCATCTGGGCGAGAACCTCGCCAGCAAGGGCTACGTCGTGGCTTCCATCGATCATACCGACAGCACTTATCGCAACCAGCAAGCCTTCGCCAGCACCCTCTACAACCGCGCTCCGGATCAACGCTTTGTTCTGCAGACTCTGGCGACGGCAGCGCAGACGCAGGGCAATTTCCTGCAGGGGGTCATCGATGCTGACAATGCGGGTCTGATTGGCTTTTCCATGGGGGGGTACGGGTTGCTGAACAACCTGGGGGCCTCCTACAACGAGGCCATGATCGAGGCCAACGGAGCGCCTCCGCTGGGTCTGCTGCGCGAGCACACCGATGCTGATCCAGCCTATCGACAGACTCTGGATCCTCGCATCAAGGCTGGCGTCGCGATCGCGCCGTGGGGAATGAATTCGGGCTATTTCACCGCCGAGACTCTGGCTGAAATCCGCCTGCCCCTGCTGTTGGTTGCTGGCACGGTGGACTCCACCGCAGGGTACGAAAATGGCACACGGGCCATTTTCGAGAGCACAACGCGAAGCGAGCGGATTTTGCTCAGCTTCGTCAATGGCGGACACAGTGTGGCGGCGCCCATCCCGCTGCCGCAGGAGATACTGCAGACAGCGGACAAGGCGGGGGCCGGTCACTATGCCGATCCGGTGTGGGACAGTGTGCGCAGCAACAACATTCTGGCGCACTATGCGACGGCCTTCCTGGATCTGCACTTGAAGCAGATGTCAGCGCGTGCGACGCCATTGGCTGAACTGCCGGAGCGCAGTGTCGGATTGCTGCTCGAACACCGCGCTGCAGGGGAATGACTGGCTGAATCAAGGGGCGACTATGCGCTGCCCGCTCACCCAGGTCTGCGCCACGGTGGCCTTCCAGATTTCACTGGCCGGATCCGCGAAGATGTCCTGATCAATGAGAATGAAGTCTGCGGCCTTGCCTGGCTCCAGGGTGCCAAGCAGCGCTTCCTGGTGCCCCGCGTATGCGGCGTCGATGGTGAAGCTGGCCAGAGCTTCGGCCGCTGTCATGCGTTCTTCCGGGAACCACCCGCCCGGCGGCTGATTCTCGTGGTCCTGGCGCGTGATGGCGGCATGCAGTCCGTAGAAGGGGTTCGGTGACTCCACCGGGAAATCAGACCCGTTGGCAATGATCGTGCCGGCCTCCAGCAGCTTGCGCCAGGCATAAGCGCCCTGGATGCGAACTTCGCCCAGTCTGTCCTGTGCCATGTTCTTGTCGCTGGTGGCGTGGGTTGCCTGCATGGAGGGAATCACGCCCAGCTCGGCAAAACGCAGGATGTCCTCGTAGCGCAGCACCTGCGCGTGTTCCACACGATGGCGTCGGTCTCGCGTGTTGGTCGCCGGAATCAGCGCGGCGAAGTGGTCGAGCACAATCATGTTGGCGTTGTCACCGATGGCGTGGATGTTGACCTGGAAGTCAGCCTTCATTGCTTGTTCCATGGTGGCGAACAGCTCCTGCGGCTCCAGCAGCAACAGTCCACGATGCCCTGGCATGTCGCTGTAATCCTCGATCAATGCAGCACCGCGGCTGCCCAGTGCGCCGTCAGCGGAAATCTTGATGCTGTTGATGGTGAGCGTCCCATCTTCACTCGCGAAGTGTCCGGCTGCGAGCAGGGAGGGCAGTTGCGGATCGCCAGCGCCGAGCATGATGTTCACGCGCACGGGCAGGGGACCTTCTTCCAGCAGTCGTTTGTAGGCCTCGACCGTACGGGCCGATACGCCGGCATCGTGCACACTGGTCAGGCCCTGGGCGCTGAGTGCGTACAGCGCGCGGCGCAGGGCGAACACCTGTTCATCGATGCTCAATGCAGGAATGTTGGCTGTGATGAGATCCATGGCATTGTCGACGAAGGTGCCTGTCGGGCGGCCTTCCGCATCGCGAATGATCTGCCCGCCAGCCGGGTCCACTGTGGCCGCGTTGACGCCGGCCAGTGCCATGGCGGCGGAGTTCGCCCATCCTGCATGGCCATCCACGCGGCTGAGCCAGACTGGCGTGTCACCGAAGTATTCATCGAGGCTCGCGGCCGAAGGAAATTCGTTGCTGTCCCACAGCACCTGATTCCAGCCCCGCCCCTGAATCCATTCCAGATTGCCATTCGCCTGCTGAAAGCTGCGAATGCGTTCCACCGCTTCCTGCTCGGAGCGGGTGCCGGTGAGATCCACCCGCAGAAGGCTCAGTCCGTAACTCAGGATATGGCCGTGCGCATCGATCAGGCCTGGCAGCAGTGTCTTGCCCTCGCCGTCAATGATCGTGATGCCACTGTCCGTTGGTAGTGCATCTTCTGCGGTGAACACTCGATCTATGGTGCTGCCCGTGAATTGCAAGGCTCGGAATTGAACCAGCTCGCGACTCTCGTTCACTGTGTAGCCGTTGACATCGGTGATGAGTGTGGTTTGTGCCTGTGCCAGCGCACACAGACTGAGGAGACTGCCTGTGGCGAGCGCGCGAATGGCAGTCGTGCGCCAGATTGAATGACGAGTGAGATGCATGATGATTTCCGGACGTAAGAAGTTTTGGAGGCGAATACGTTGCACATCAGTCCATTGTGTGTGTGCGTCACGGCACGCTATAGTCGGGCCGCCTGAAGCGCAGAACCAGTCGATTCCATTGCGGGGGGATGATAATGAAAAGAACTGTCGATTACACCAGCCGAGCCGCCGATTTCTCCTTGCCGGACATCCCGTCGCGTCGGCAACTGCTGTGTCTGCTGGCATTGAGCCCTTTCGCCGTGCATTTGCAGGCACAGGGTTCAGCCCAGGCAATTGCTGTCAGCAAGCTTCACTGCTTCACGCTGCGCGTCACTGAACTCGAACGTTCCGTGAGATTCTATCAGGCGCTTTTCGGCATGCCGGTGCTGACACGTCAGCCGGGGGCAGTGAGTCTGCGCATCGGGGCGGGTCCTCAATTCCTGACGCTGCAGGAATGCCAGCCTGGCGAGAACCCGGGAATAGCTCATATTGGGTTGAGTGTTCCGGACCTCTCGGTCGAGCGCATCGCCGCATCGCTGGCATCGCGCGGCTTGCGTGAGCGGGCAGTTCCCGCGTCATCTGCCGAGTTGCTGCGCGCTGCGCTGCAATACTGGCGCGCTGAATCGCCTGAAGCCGGTGTGTTCGTGGTGGATCGCGAAGGCCTGTTGTTGCAAGTGTGTGCACCTACATGGTGTGGTGTCGCGGGCGGTTGCACCACTGCGGAGCCAGCGCCAGAGCCCGGCCTGCTGCAGTTGAACGACATCAACCATTTCACCAATTACATGAGCCACGCGGCTGCGGCCAATCAGTTCTACCTGGAGCTTTTCGGCCTTCAGTATCAGTCCTATCAAGGGCCGACCATGCCCACCATTGGTGTTGGCGATGGCCGTCAGTTCCTGATGTTCGTTGGTGGTGCGCGGGAAGAACCGCCACAGGCCGCTGCTCGGATCGATCATGTGAGCCTGAGCGTGGAGAACTTCGATGTCGAGCGCATTCTCGCCACTCTCACGCAATTCGGATTGACTGGACGTGCTGAACCCTCCGTCACGCCTGCGCTGTCGCACTGGGTGAGCATGCGAATGCCCAATCGCGGCGGCGCCGAGGGCGGCACGCCGGAGCTGTATTTTTCTGACCCTGATGGTCTGCACATTCAGTTGCAGCATCTGGACTATTGTGGCGGTGGTGGCTATCTGGGCGATGCCTGTCCCGCACTGCCCTGAATTCCGGAATGTGACAATAGGTCACTTTGGTGGACGCCGAAAATTTCGCCGTTTATCCTTGCCCTTTTCCCGGCTGAGATAGCCTCCGCTCAGCATTTTCAACAAGAACATACAAGGTGACGCGTTTGAACTACCGTACCGCTATTCCTGCTGTCATTGCCTGTCTTGCCAGTTCCACTTCCCTCAATGCTCAGAATTCTCCCGCCGCTGCAAGTCCTGTGCAGGTCAATTTGAACGGTCAGCAGAACATCACACTCCAACAATTGGAGCATGATGCCGCCAATGTCGACGTCGATGGCCGACTTGACGAGTCTGTCTGGGGGCGCATCGAGCCGATCAATCAGATGCGCGTGATCGACCCGGACACGCTGGCGGAAGTGCCGTATGACACCCGGGTACGCTTCTTCTATACCCAGCGCGGACTCTATGTGTCCTTCGACATGAACCAGCCCAACGAGACCATCGTGCAACGCATCAGCACGCGCGACAATCTGGCCATCAATCGCGATACGGTGTCGATGACACTGGACACTTCAGGACAGGGATTGTTTGGTTACTGGATGACACTGGCCCTTGGAGACAATCAGGCCGATGGCACCATTCTGCCGGAGCGACAGTACTCCACGCAGTGGGACGGCGCGTGGTACGGTGCCACGGCCCAGACGGCGACCGGCTGGTCGGCAGAGTTTTTCGTGCCGTGGGGACAGATGGCGATGCCGCGCGAAGACGGTGTGCGTCAGATTGGTGTTTACACTGAGCGCAAGGTCGCCCACCTGAACCAGACCTGGGCATGGCCGCCGATTCCCGAATCCGATTCCATCTTCATGAGCAACCTGCCGCATCTGCAGCTTGAGGGCGTTGACGTCAGGCAGCAATGGAGTGTGTTTCCCTATGCGTCTTCCACCATTGACGAGATCGACAGTGACACGCGCTACAAGGCCGGTTTCGATGTGTTCTGGAGGCCATCAAGCAATTTCCAGATGACCGCAGCCGTGAATCCCGATTTCGGCTCGACGGAATCCGATAACGTTGTCGTGAATCTCACGGCCAACGAGACCTTCTTCCCTGAAAAGCGTCTGTTCTTCCAGGAAGGCCAGGAGATATTCAACACCACGCCGCGCTCCACAGGTGCCAACGGCAAACGCCTGTCCATCGTCAACACGCGACGCATTGGCGCAAGGCCGCGTGCGCCCCAACTGCCGGCAGGCGTGTCGCTGGCCACGCGTGAGCGTATCCGACCAGCCGATCTGCTGGGTGCCGTGAAGATGACTGGGCAGGTCGGCGCAGTGCGCTATGGTGTGATGACAGCCGTGGAAGATGAAAGTGAGTTCGCCGCCGGTGGTCGACGCTTCTATCAAGACGGCCGCGATTTCGGCACCTTCCGCATGATCTACGAGGACAGCATTGGTGCCGCGTACCGAGGTCTCGGCTACATGGGCTCGCTGGTGCAGCATCCGGAGTCAGACGCCGAGGTGCACGCCGTCGATTTCCATTACCTCATGACCGGTGGACGCTGGAACGTCGACGGTCAGATCATCTCCACCGACAGCGACGACCGAGGGCAGGGCAAGGGCGCCTTTGCCGACATCGTCTACACGCCTCGTCAGGGTCTGCGTCACACGCTGCAGATGACCTATCTGGATGAAAAGTTCTACGTCAACGATTTCGGTTTCCAGGAACGCAACGATTCCAGGGAGCTTTGGTACCGCTTCGAATGGGTGAAATCCGATTTGAAGCTGGTGCGCAACTTCCGATTCAATCCTTTCCTGCGCTACGAGGAAAATGCGGCGGGTGATCGCACCAACAATGCCTTCCCCGTGCTGGCCGCCAACATCACGCTGAACAATCTGGCGCGCATCAATGTGGGCCTGCAGCATTTCCCGAAGCGTTATGACGATCAGAACAGCTTCGGCAACGGCACCTTCGCCACTGCCGAGCGCAACAACTTCAACATCAGCTACCAGACCAACACAGCCAGAACCATCAGCTACACCGTGGGCATGAACACGTCCGGCGAGTTCGAGGGTGGCAACAGCGAAGGCGTGAATGCCGGCATCAACTGGCGGCCACGTGACAACATCGCCCTGAACACCGAGATCAGTTATGACGATCGCGATGGCTGGCTGTTGCATCAGGAGCGCCAGAACTTCACCACCTTCCAGGCGGAGCAATGGCGTTTCGACATGAGCATGGATTACTTCCTGACGGCGCGTCAGCAACTGAGCATGGCGCTGCAGTGGGTCGGCATCGAGGCCGAGGAGGACGAGTTCTACACGCTGCCATCGCATCTGCCCACGAAGAATCGCGACCTGGTGAAACTGGCCAGCAAGCCTGCCGGACCATCGGACAGTTTCGGCCTGTCGCAGCTCAACTTCCAGCTGCGTTATCGCTGGCAGATCGCGCCCCTCTCCGACCTGTTCATCGTCTACACCAAGGGGGACAACCGACGCAGTGCCTTGATGGCCTTTGATGAATTGTTCGACAATTCCTGGGAGAACCCGCTGGGCAGTGAACTGGTGATCAAGCTGCGTTACCGTCTTGGGACCTGACGCACACCTCGGTGCGGCACAAACGAAAAGGCCCTCTTGCAGAGGGCCTTTTCATTATGGTCGTGCACGTCGCAAACGTGGCGATCAGAGATTGGACGCGTTCAGATTGCCAGAGGTGCTGACGGCATCGGCAGTCATCGGGCTGCCAAGCATCTGTGCCATGTCAATGAGGATATAGCTGCTCTCGACCAGCAGGGGATCGTCTTCCTGATTTTCCTCCTCCTCGTCGGTCTCCTCGGGCGTGACCAGGGCGACCGCGTCCGGATCGAGCTCCTCGTCGGTCGGTTCCTTCCATTCCTCCATGGGCAGGCCCTTCAGGAACAAGCGCATGTTGTTGGCATTGAACTCGGCCAGACGATTGTCATCGCGTTCCTTGCGCACAGTGGCTTCGTTCAGCGAGAGCAGGGTACGCTCGCGCATTTCACGTGAACGCTCGATCTGCTCAGCCAGATAGATGAAGTCCGGGTCATTGGCGACGCGTTCGTCATGCTTGACCTGCAGATCCGTCAGGATGTCCTTGATCGGGAAGTAGGTGTTGTACTCCACCGGACGCACGGTATCCCAGGGCAGGGCGCCATCCAGATTGCTCTCGCCCATCTCCTTGATGGCCTGGTAACGATCGGGGAACAGGATGTCAGGCATCACACCACGATGTTGTGTGCTGGCACCGGAGATGCGATAGAACTTGGAGCGAGTCAGTTTCACCTGGCCGTAGTCCATCGGGATGATTTCCTGCACGGTGCCCTTGCCGAACGTCTGACCGCCCAGGATGATGCCCCGTTGATAGTCCTGGATCGCTCCGGCAAAGATCTCGGACGCGGAGGCACTGGCACGGTTGACCAGCACGCCCAGCGGGCCGTCGTACGTCACTTCGGGATTGCCGTCGCCATAGGCGCGCACAAAGCCGTTGCGCAGTCCGGAATAGCGAATCTGCACGGTGTTGCCGGTATCGATGAACAAACCAACCAGATCGTTGGCTTCCGTCAGGGAGCCCCCGCCATTGTCCCGCAGGTCCATGACCACGGCATCCACACCTTCTGCCTTGAGTTCTTCCAGCAGCAGCTTCACGTCACGCGTGGAACTCTTGTAGTCAGTCTGACCAGCGGCCGCTGCCTCGAAGTCGAAGTAGAAAGTCGGCAGCTTGATGATGCCCACCTTGTAGATGCCTTCGTTGTAAGTGACTTCAAGCACTTCCTTCTTGGCGGACTGGTCTTCCAGCTTGACGGTGTCGCGGGTGATCGAGACGACATGTGCCTGAGTCTCGCCTGTGGCTTCCGCGGGAATCACGTTCAGACGCACCACCGTGCCTTTCTCGCCACGAATCTGATCCACGACGTCATCCAGCCGCAGGCCGATGACATCCTTCATCTCGCCATCCACGCCCTGGGCGATGCCGATGATGCGATCGCCGGCCTTCAGTTCCTTGCCTCGCTCTGCCGGGCCACCCTTGATGAGTTCCACCACCTTGGTGTACTCGTCCTCAGTGGTGAGTTGCGCCCCGATTCCCTGCAGGGACAGACGCAGCCCCATGTTGAAGTTCTCGGAGTCGCGCGGCGAGAAATAGCTCGTGTGCGGGTCGATGGTGCTGGCGACAGTGGCCAGATAGGACTGGAACACGTCGCGGTTGTTGGTCTTGAGTACCTGATTGAGTTGCTGGCGGTAGCGCTTGCTCAGACGCTCCTGGATTTCGGCGAGCTCCAGATTGGCCAGCTTCAGACTCAGCGCGCTGTTCTTGACGCGCAGGCGCCAGAGTTCATCCAGTTCCGCCGTGGTGAGGGCATAAGGGGCCTCCTCACGTTCGATCTCGATGCTTTCTTCCAGCGTGAAATCATAGGAGGTCAGGTGGTTCTCGACCTGATCGATGGCAAACACCAGACGCTCGAGAAGGCGCTTGTGATAGAGATTGTAGATCTCGAAAGCCGGATCGATGTTGCCTGTCTTGAGCGTGTCATCCAGCGAAGTGCTGTACAGGGACAGCTGGTCGATGTCTTCCTGCAGGAAGTAGAGACGCTGGCCGTCCAGTGCCTTGAGGTAGGCATCAAACACCTTGTCGGAGAACAGATCGTCGAACAGGACGCGGGAGTAATGCTTCTCTTCCAGTTCCGCAAGCAGTTCGGCGGCAGTGTTGCCATACACCTGCTCGGAGCTGAGAGGCGTGAAAAGGGTATTCACATCCAGGACTGGATTCAGGACCTCCGGCTCCTGGGCCATGACGCCAGTGGTGCCGAATGCCAGCATCAGACTGATGGCCGCTGCCAGCTTTCGGCACGCTGCGGGCGTGCGTGTTTCTGATTGTCGGTACAGAGTCGATTCAGATGTATTCATAGCGTTGCGCACCCATTGGTTGAGCATATTTCGTTACTGTCTTATAAACCATGCAAGCCCCCGGTTTCCAGCACTAATTCGCGCCTGAGCGGCCGCGGGGGAAACGTCCGGCGGTCTTGCGCCCGGAGAGCTCACTCCTGAATCTTCTTGTGTCGCGCGCTGGCGTGCCGCTCGGCTCTCTCCACATCGATGTAGCGGTCGGTGATGGCGCTGGAACCGTGACCTGCGTCATCGCGAACATGTTCCCGAGGGCGGTGCTTCACATCCTCCGAAATGCCGGTATGCCGCAACCAGTGCACCGTGGCAGCACTGAGGCGGTCTGCCTCTTCGGGGAAACCGTCCTTGCGCAGCTTTTCTTCGGCAGCGTCGAAGCACAGCTGCACGATGCCGCGAATCTGGCGCGTGCTGGTGATGCCTCCATTGCCGCGAGTCTTGTGAATCAGCGGTGTCGCTTCACCGGGCAGGGGCAGAGGCGTCAGGCCCCGCGAAACACGATAACGGCGCAGTGCCTCGAGCATGCTGTCACTGACGGAAATCTCGCGTTCCTTGTTGCCCTTGCCTACGGTGAGAAACCACCAGTTGCCCTCGACGTCCCGCTGAAAATGGCCCATCTGAGGAATCCAGCGTGGCGTTTCCACGAGCTCCGAAATGCGGAGATAGAGTGCATAAAGTGCATTCATGATGAACAGTGTGCGCTCGTGCATTGTCGGATCATGCGTTGCCAGCGCCTGGGCCGTCTCGATCACGAAAGACCATTGCAGCGGCGAGAGCCGGCGTGTCTGCGCGCTGGATTGGTGCTTGCGGATGAACTTGCTCTTCTGACGGATCTGCGCCACCGGGTTGGCGGCCATCTGGTTTTCCTGCATCAGGAACGAAAAATAACTGCTCAGGACGCTGAACAAGGACTGCAGTGCGGCCTGTGAGAGCGAATAGCTGCCAGTGCTGCACACATAAGGGCGCCACTGCGGGTTGGGCCGCCGCTCACCTTCCTGGGACACGAACCGCGCCACGGTCTTCTCACCGATCCAGCCCGCCGGCGGATTGCGCGCGAATTCCACATAGGCTTCGATATCTTCGCGCTGGATCTCGGTCACTGCCTTTCGCGCGATCAACCAGCTCCACTGCAGGAAATGCTCGATCTCGCGCCGGTATGTCGAGAAGGTATCCGGACTCCCGCGATAGCTGTAGAGAAATTCAGCAGCGAACTGATAGTCCGTCAAGGCCGATTCCGGAGGGGACTCCAGCAGTCCGGACAGACTTCGGCGCGGATGCCGGAAGGGATTGGGCATCTCGTCCAGAGTGTCGAACAGCGGCGAGGGGGAGGGGATTCTGCTCATCGTGGGACATCTTATGGGGTCAGCGCGCTCAAATGCAAAGCACGTTTGCGCTGGTTGCAGTCGCTGGTTCTACGCTATTCTCCCACCGGAGTCGTCGTGTCGAACGGCAGTGTCCGATATTCATCAATCAGGAGTTGTCATGCGAAATTCAAGCAAGTCTCGAACAGCCGGCTGGAAGGCACTTTCTGCGGGCCTGTTGAGCGCGTGTGTGGCATTGAGCGCCGTTTCTGTCGGCGTGCAGGCGCAGGATTCCCCCAGTGTGCGGGATATCCTCAATTACAAGTCCTACAGCCCGATGTTTTCCAGCTCCGGTCAACCCACTCGCGAGCAGCTGCCGCTGATCAAGGACGCTGGCTACGAGCGAGTGATCTACATCGCGTTCAGCACCGTTGGTCCTGCGATTCCGGAAGAGGATCAGCTGATCAAGGAGCTGGGGCTGGACTATCTGCACATTCCCGTGGACTTCAACAATCCCACAGCGCGTGATTTCAATGCCTTTGCGGATGCCATGCGGCGCGAGCCGGACATGAAGACGCTGCTGCATTGTCAGGTCAATGCGCGCGCCACGGCGTTCAGCTTTCTGTATCGCGTGATCTACGAGGATGTTCCTGTCGAGCAGGCCAAGGCAGACATGAACACGGTATGGCAGCCCAACGCAGTATGGCGTGATTTCATCTTCGCCGTGCTGGCCGAGCACGGCAAATCGCCGGAATGTCCGGGTTGCGACTGGACACCGCCACCGCCAAGAACGAACTGAAGGAGGGGCGGCGTGAGCTGCTGAGCATGATGAATCCGCTATTTCCGGTAATCTTTATTACCGGAAATAGCGCAAGCACCGAATGCGCATGCCTTCCTTCGTTAATTCTTTGAAAACAATCCGCTGCGCGCTCTTTTTAATTCTTTTCCTCATTCAGCATTGCTGGCTTCCAGCGTCGCAATAACAATGCGTTGCTCACCACGCTGACGCTGCTGAACGCCATGGCCGCGCCGGCGAACACGGGATTCAGCAGCCCGGCCGCAGCCAGCGGAATACCAACGAGATTGTAGATGAATGCCCAGAACAGATTCTGGCGGATCTTGCTGTAAGTTTTGCGGGAAATGCTGATGGCGCTGCCGATCAGCAGCGGATCGCCGCGCATCAAGGTGATTCCAGCCGTGTGCATGGCGACATCGGACCCCGTGGCCATGGCGATGCCGACATCTGCACTGGCCAGTGCCGGAGCATCGTTGATGCCGTCGCCGATCATGGCCACGGTGGCCGTGGCGGACTTGAGCTGCTGCACAACGCCGGCCTTGTCTGCCGGTAGCACATTGGCGAATATTTGATCGATGCCGACCACAGAGGCAACGTGACGAGCGCTGCCTTCGTTGTCGCCAGTCAGCATGACAGTCTTGATACCAAGTCCATGCAGAAGCTCGATTGCCTGTCGAGCTTCAGGCCGGACTCGATCTCCAAACGCAAAAAGTCCAAGCAATCGCGGGCGCTGCCCGGTTTCTGCCAGCCACGAGACGCTGTTACCTGCGTTTTCCAGCCGCTGTGCCTCTTGTTGCAGCGCATCCGTGTCAACGCCAAGTTCCTGCATCAGTCGCGAGCTGCCCAGCTGCAGAGAGCGTCCGTCGAAGTCGGCAGCCAGCCCGCGGCCAGGAATGGCCCGGAAATTGGTGAATTCGGGAAGTGTCAGTGCCCGATCCCTTGCTGTCTCCAGAATGGCCAGGGCCAGCGGATGCTCGCTGCCTCGCTGCAAGCCCGCCGCGAGCCGCAACAGTTCAGTTTCCTCCATGCCGAGCGCCGTGCAGGCTGCCAGAGCCGGCTTGCCCACAGTCAATGTCCCCGTCTTGTCGAACACCACGATGCTGGTCTTGTGTACCAGTTCAAGTGCTTCGGCATCCTTGATGAGTATGCCATGGCTGGCGGCAACGCCAGTGCCGGCCATGAGTGCGGTCGGCGTGGCCAGACCCAGCGCACAGGGACACGCAATGACCAGCACGGACACGGCATTGAGGATGGCCTGCTGCACGTCGCTGGCGTACCACCACCAGAAGATGAAAGTCAGCGTTGCCAGCACCAGAACGCTCGGCACAAAGACCGCACTGACTCGGTCGACGAGCTGCTGAATCGGGGCTTTTGCTGCTTGTGCATCCTCCACCAGCCGGATGATGCGCGACAAGGTGGTTTCGCTGCCGACCGCTAGCGTCTCGATCTGCAGCAACCCCGATCCGTTGATGGCGCCGCCCGTGACCTTGTCGCCAGAGCGCTTGGCAACCGGCAGACTTTCCCCGGTGAGCATGGCCTCGTTGACCTCGCTGCTGCCCTTCAGCACGCGTCCGTCGACAGGAATCTGCTCCCCCGGCTTCACGATGACGGTATCGCCCGGGCGAACTGCTTCAATGGGGAGCATTTCCTCGTTCTCGCCACGGCGCACCAGCGCAAGGCGTGGGCGCAGAGACTGCAGCGAGCGAATGGCGGCTGTCGTTTGTCTCTTGGCGCGCCCTTCCAGCCACTTGCCGGTCAACACCAGTGTGATGACCACTGCAGAGGCCTCGAAATAGTAATGGCCCATGCCGGAACCAGCCGAGCGCAGGACTTCGTAAACGCTCAGACCGTAGCCGGCGCTTGTGCCGATAGCCACGAGCAGGTCCATGTTGCCTGAGCGGGCTTTCACCGCTTTCCAGCCGGCGCGGTAGAAGCGTGCTCCGAGCCAGAACTGCACCGGCGTTGCCAGGGCCCACTGCAGCCAGCCTGAGAGCATCCAATGATATCCGGCAAGATCCGCCAGCATCGGCACCAGGAGCGGTGTCGACAGCAAGGCGGCAATCACCACCGCTCGTGCCTCGTGACGCTGCAGCAGTCGATGACGCTCGGCGTCATCCGGCATGGGTTGTGTGTCTGGAGCGCAGGCGCCATAGCCGGCATTCTCGATGACTCGGACCAGATCCGATGATGCGATGGTGCTGGTACGAACCTCTATGCTGGCGGTCTCGGTGGCAAGATTCACAGTCGCCGAGTTCACTCCCTCCAGGTTTCGCAGTGCCCGTTCCACTCGACCTGCACAGGAGGCGCAGGTCATGCCCTCCACCTTGAGTTGAAACCGTCGTGCAGGACTTTCGCTGCTCACTTGGAGAACCTCTTGCTCAGGATGGGGTGCGCATGGTGACGAATTCCTCCGCCGTGCTCGGGTGAATGCCCAAGGTCCTGTCGAAGTCGGCCTTGGTGGCTCCCATGGTCAGTGCAATCGCAAGCCCCTGAATGATTTCCGCGGCCCCCTCGCCCAGCATGTGTGCTCCCAGGACCTTGTCAGACTGCTCATCGACAATCAGCTTGAGGAAGGCTTTCTCGGCACGCCCGCTCAAGGTGTGACGCAATGGAGTGAAGCGGCTGCGAAAGACCTTGATGGCTGCCCCGCTGCCCCTGGCCTGATCTTCGCTGAGCCCGACAGTCGCAATTTCAGGATGACAGAAGACGGCGGTCGGAATGTTGTCATAGGTCATTTCCCGCGCTGGTGTGCCGAACAGACGCTGTGCCAGCAGCTGCCCTTCCGCCAGTGCCACTGGGGTCAGCGCCACACGATCGATCACATCCCCGACTGCATGAATGCTGGGCACACTGGTGGTGAACTGCTCGTTCACCACGATGGCGCCATTGGCAGCGAGTTGCACGCCAGCCGCTTCCAGGCCAAGCCCGGCTGTGTTGGGCAGTCGTCCTGTAGCGAACAGGATCTGGTCCGCGGACACCTCGGTGCCATCGTCCAGTGTGGCGACGGTCTGGTCCCCTGCTCTGCGCAATGCCTTGACCTGGGTTTGCAACCGCAGTTGCGCGTACGTCATGAGCTCGTTCTGGAAGTGCCCGGCAGTCTCGGCATCGAAGCCTCGCAGCAGCGTGGCACCACGATGCACCAGCGTGGTCTTGACGCCCAGGCCGGCGAAGATGCCCGCGAACTCCACCGCGATGTATCCGCCACCGACTATCAGGATTGATGCAGGCAGGGCTTGGAGGGCAAAGACATCATTGGAATTCAGTGCGAGCTCGCTTCCGGGGATGTCCGGCAGTGAAGGCCATCCCCCTGTGGCGATGAGAATTTCACGGCAGCGCAGGGTCTGCCCGTCCACTTCGACAGTATGTGCATCCAGCACTCTGGCGCGAGCCTCGATGACGCGTACTCCGGCGTTGCGCAGCAGATTGCCGTAGATGCCATTGAGGCGACTGATCTCCGCATTCTTGCGCAGCATGAGCGTGGGCCAGTCAAAGCCGGGTGTGGCATCCTGTTGCCAGCCATAGCCGCTGGCATCCTTGAAATCCCGCGCGTAGTGCGCCGCGTAGCTGAACAGTTTTTTCGGCACGCAACCCACATTGACGCAGGTGCCTCCCAGATAGCGTTCCTCGGCCAGTGCCGTGCGGGCCCCGAGCGCAGCGGCTGTTCGCGCTGCGCGGACGCCACCGGAACCTCCTCCGATGACGAAGAAATCCAGATCGAATGTTGTCACGTGTTGTTCTGCTCCTTGTCTTGCGGCCAACTCTGCTTGTTTGAGTCGGCAAATGCATGCGGCTATGATCCCAGATAACTCACCACCGTTACAGACGCGGCCCCGCATGACACAGCCTGCCAACTTTCAACCTGGACTGGATGTCTTGAGCGCATCCAGAGAGGTCTTGCGCATTCCCGACGGGGAATTGCTGCATTTTCCTGGCGTATTCCAAGGCAGTCATGCCCAACGCTGGCTGGCGCATTGCATTCAGCACATTCCCTGGCGGCAGGACCATATCCGCATTGCAGGCCGGACGCTGGCCGTGCCCCGGCTGCAGTGCTGGTTCGGCGATGCCGATGCGCACTACAGCTACTCGGGAATAGCGTTGACGCCCCTGCCTTGGACGACGGAGCTTCTCGAGATCAGGGCGGTGGTCCAGACACTTTGCCAATGGCAGTTCAATTGCGTGCTGGCCAATCTGTATCGCGACGGCAAGGACAGTGTCAGCTGGCACAGTGATGACGAGCCTGAGTTGGGCGAGGATCCGGTGATTGCCTCTGTGAGCTTTGGCGAGAGTCGCCGATTCGAATTGCGCCACCGGTACAGGCGCTCCCAGTCGGCGCTGCGAATGACCCTGCATCATGGCAGCCTCCTGGTGATGCGTGGAGCGACACAGCAATTCTGGCTGCACCAGGTGCCGAAGGAAAAAGGCGTGCTTGCGCCGCGAGTCAATCTGACCTTCCGCCGCATCCTGACAGGCGGGGAGCGCGGCTGACATGGATCATTTCGATTTGTGCATCGTCGGCGCAGGTGTCATCGGCCTGGCGATCGCCGAGGAATTCTCCGCCACGCTTCCCGCCTCTTTCTCGATCCTGTTGCTGGAGCAGCATCAGCGCTTTGGTCAGGAAACCAGCAGCCGCAACAGTGAAGTGATTCATGCGGGCATCTATTACGCTCCCGGTTCGCTCAAGGCCCGTCTGTGTGTGAGCGGTCGGGACATGCTCTACGACTATTGCAGGACTCACGGGATCGCCCATCGACGCATTGGCAAGTTGATCCTGGCGCAGGAAGGTGAGACAGACATGCTGGAGTCGCTGGCCATCACGGCAGCGGCCAATGGGGTCACGTCGCTGCAATGGCTGGACGCCGCCGGTATTCGTGCCAGAGAAGCGCTGGTGCAAGCGCATTCGGCGCTGTACTCGCCCGACACCGGGATCATCGACAGCCATGGCTTGATGACCTCTATGCTGCATCGCGCGCAGGCAGCCGGGGTGCTTTATGCGCCGTTCACGCGCGTCGACAGCATCGAGCCTTGCAGCGAAGGTTTCCTTGTGAGCGCCGCCTGTGGTCCCGACGAACAGGCCTATCGCTTCGCCGCCAGTCGTGTCATCAATGCCGCCGGTTTGCAGGCCACACGCCTTGCACGTCGAATCGATGGGTTACGCCCGGAGCACATACCGGCCATGCAGGTCAGCAAGGGCAACTACTTCCGATACAACGGTCCCCCCCCTTTCTCGCAGTTGATCTACCCCGTGCCGGAGGCGGACCAGCGCGGATTGGGTATTCATGCAACGCTTGACCTGTCAGGTCAGGTGAAGTTCGGCCCGGACGTGCAGTTTACGGGTGAGGAACTGGATTACCGTGTCGATCCTGCCAGGCGGACTGCCTTTGCCGAGGCGGTGAAACGCTACTTCCCGACATTGAGAGACGAGGCCCTGCTGCCGGATTACGCCGGCCTGCGGCCGCGGCTGGCAACGACAGCAGGCAAGCAGGCGGACTTCATGATCCAGGACACCAGCCAGCACGGGCTGCCGGGGTTGCTGCAGTTGTTCGGCATAGAATCACCCGGTCTCACCGCCAGTCTCGCGCTGGCGCGCCACCTACGGCAGGAAAGCGACATCCTGGGGTGATGGCACTCAGTACTGCTCCTGTTGCGTCGCCACGTGAGCGTAAACCTCTGTGCTGCCGTCACTCTTCATGACAAGGACATCGTAGGGCTGGAACTGATTGTTGATCTCCATGCCGGGGCTGCCGATGGGCATGCCCGGCACGGCGAGTCCCACGGCATCGTGGGGCGCCTCTGCGAGGAAGCGCTGAATGAGCCCGGCCGGAATGTGCCCTTCAAAGACATAGCCCTCTTGCGACACGGCGGTGTGGCAGGACTGCAGCTGCGGTGGAATGCCCAGCCTCAGCTTCACCGCATTGAGATCCTCCGGATGGCTGATCTGTGCGGCAAGCCCACGTTCGCTGATGTGGTCCACCCAGCCATTGCAGCAAAGGCAGGTCGGACTCTTCAAGACCTGCAGGACAGGCATGTCGGCAGTGACCGTCTGGGTCTGAACGGCAGTCGCACTGTCCGCCTGCTGGGGCTGACAGGCAGTGAACAGCAGGCTCGCCACCATGCCGAGAATCAAATTGCGCCAGGTATTCACGTCTCTCTCCTTACAGGGTGTGTGTGGTCTTGTCCGGATTGACCTGTCCGGCCAGCAGGTTCTCGATCTTCTTGCGCACCTGCCCATCGGCATCCTTGAATTGGATGCCGATACCCGCTGCGCGATTGCCTTGGGCCAGCGGCGGCGTGATCCAGACCACTGTGCCGGCCACGGGAATGCGCTCTGTCTCTTCCATGAGCTTCAGCAGCATGAACACTTCATTGCCGAGTTCATAGGTTCGCGTGGTGGGTATGAACAGGCCCCCATTCTTCAGAAACGGCATGAAGGCTGCGTGCAGTACACTGCGATCCTTGATGGACAGGGACAGAATGCCGTGCCGAACAGGTCTGGACTCACTTTGGGTAGAGCCTTGAAGCATGGGGTTCACCGCGCTCGATTGAATAGACGCACGAATTCCAGCAACAGGTCCTCCAGCATGAGTTGTGTGTTCGGATTGCTGGTGCCGACCAGTTGCACCTGTGCCGTTGCGACGCGATTGTACAAGTGCAGCAGCGCAAGTGTCTGCTCCTGCGATGCCGCTTTGCCCTGACTGCTCTCCAGCTGCACAGCGGCTGCAGGCAGAGTGCTGCCCTTGAGCCATGCCGGCGAGGCTGTCATGCGGAACTTGCTCAGCTCTGCCAGCCAGTGGAGCAAGATCGCGAGAAACTCGGTGCAGTGTGACTTGTGGTAGCGGATGGCGACACTGATTGGATGCTCCCGTCCCTGTGCCATTGCCAGCAGCGCTTCGCCAATTTCCATGTAGACCGACAAAAGACCCGAGTCGACGATAGCCTTGGCTGCCAGCGGGCGGCCCTGAGCCAGCTCAAGGACCTGCTCCAGATCGGCAACAGATTGCTTGTCGCAAACGCTCAGCAACCATGCCAGGACCTCGTCCCGCCGTGGACGTAGCAGGCGCAGACTCTGCGCCCGGCTGCTGATCGTTGGCAGCACAGCTCTCGGACGGTCGCTCAGCAGCAGAAACACAACATCGCGGGGCGGCTCTTCCAGGCCCTTGAGCAGCGCATTGGCTGAACTTGTGCCCAGACTCTCTGCTGTATCAAGCAAGATGATGCGTCTGCCATTGCCGTGTGAACGCATTTCCAGAAACTGGCGCACATCGCGTACCTGTTCGACCTTGATCTGCCTGCTGCCCTCTTCCGGTTCCAGCAGCAGAAAGTCGGGGTTGCTGCCCGCTGCATTCAGCAGGCAGGATTTGCACTCACCACATGCTGCATCGGTCAGGGGGCTCTGGCACAGCAGGAACTGCGCCAGTCGTGTCGCGAAATGGCGCTTGCCCGTTTCTGCATCGCCGTGCAGCAAGTACGCATGCCCTGCACTCCCGCTGAGGAATACCGCCAAAGTCTGTTGCCAGGCGTCCTTGTGCCAGGGCAAGGGGGCTGATTCGAGCAGGCGACTCACAGTACCCTCTCCAGCGCTTCCAGGACATCCCGCTGAACTTGCTCCAGAGTTTGCGCTGCGTCTATCAGCACACAGCGGGCAGGTTCCGCTTGGGCACGCTTGCGATAGCTGGAGCGGACGCGATCAAAGAACTCCAGCTTTTCCTGCTCAAAGCGGTCCAGTGCGGCTCTTTGACGGGCCCGCTGCAAACCGATCTGCGGTGGTATGTCGAGAATGAGGGTAAGGTCGGGCCTGAGCCTGCCTTGCACCAGGGACTCCAGACTGGCTATGGTGTCTTCATTCAGACCTCGCCCTCCCCCCTGATAAGCGTACGTCGCATCGGTGAATCGATCCGAGACAACCCACTTTCCCGCCTCGAGCGCAGGTTGTATCACCTGATTCAAATGCTGGGCGCGAGCGGCAAAGATCAGCAGCAACTCGGTCATTTCATGCACCTTTTCCGTGTGCTGACGCAGCAACAACGCGCGAATCTCCTCCGCCAGCGGGGTACCCCCCGGTTCACGCGTCACTACGAAGTCGATGCCCGCTTCCAGGAGGCGGTTCGTGATGAACTGCAGATTGCTTGTCTTGCCTGCCCCCTCGCCGCCTTCGAGCGTGATGAAGCGACCTCTAGCGGCTGGTTTGTCGTGTTGCATCCGGCTCATGGCTCCAGTCCAAGCTGATAGCGCCGCACTGCGGCATTATGTTGTTCGAGGGTGTCCGAAAACACATGACCGCCGTTACCGGTAGCCACGAAGTACAAGGCTGTTCCTGGACTTGGGTTAAGGCTCGCACGAATCGCGTCGCGTCCGCTCAGTGCGATAGGTGTAGGCGGCAGGCCATTGATCCGGTAGGTATTGTAAGGAGTGCTTTTCTCCAGATCCTCGCGCCGGATATTGCCATCGTAGGAGTCCCCCATGCCGTAGATCACGGTGGGATCCGACTGCAGGCGCATACCCAAGCGCAATCTGCGCACAAACACTCCTGCGATTTCGGCTCTCTCGTTGACCATGCCTGATTCTTTCTCGATGATCGAGGCCATGATCAACGCCTCGTAAGGCGAACTGTAAGGCAGATCTTCCTGGCGAACGGCCCATTCCTCGGCCAGCACCTGGTCGAGTCTGGCTGCGGCGCGGCGCAGGATGGCAAGATCGCTGGTCCCTGCGGTGTAGAAATAGGTGTCGGGAAACAGCAGACCTTCCAAGGACTCTCTCGGACTGTTCAAGGCAGCCAGCAGCTCGGTTTCCCCCAGTGATTGCAGTGTGGGGCGAATCCTGGGGCTGCTCCACAAGGAAGACAGGGCGTCTGCCACTGTTGTGCCTTCGATGAAAGACACAGGGTACTGAACAAAGGGCCCTGTCAGAAGGTGTTGCAAGGCACTGCGGGGAGCCATTCCGGGCTGCAGCTCGAACTCTCCGGCCCGAATTTCAGTATCAACACCCGTATAACGAGCCCAAAGCGTCAGAACATCCGGATGCGTGAGCGCAGCGTGCTGCTGCATCAGCCTGGCAACGGCCGACATGCTGCTGCCATTGGGAATGTCGAGAACGACACTGCGTTCGAGTGCCAGTGGCCTGTCCAGATAGCGCTGCAACCACAGATATCCACCTCCTGCCGTGACACAGAGCAGCAGAGAAAGACACAGCAGCAGGAACACAAGAGGTTTGCGCATGACTCAATCAGCTCTCCTGGTGAGCTCCTGCACCAGTCGGGTAAGCGGGCCGGGCTCCAGGTGGTGACGCTCTTGTCCGTCTCGCCATTCAATGACGGGCCAGATCCCCAGCACACTGTTGCAGACGAAAATTTCCCGCGCTTTCGCCAGTTCTGCGAGTTCCATATCGCGCATGGTGACGTCGATGCCACTGTACTTGCAGCACTCAAGGATGATTTCCCGCTGAATCCCGGCCACACCAGCAGTCGCAAGTGTCGGCGTCACGAATTTCCCGTTCACTGCAATGAAGAGATTGGTGCGGGTGCCTTCAATCACCTTGCCCGTGGAGGTCAACATCAAGCCCTCCTGGCAGTCAGCAGAGAGCTCCATGCTTGCCAGCACCTGATCCAGTCGGTTCAAGTGCTTGAGTCCGGCAAGGGCGGGGTTCTCGGAGACAGGGTGTTGGCAGCGCATCAGTCGAATACCCGCATGCTCATAGGTCGAGTAGTCCGAGGGGAGTGGATGCAGCGACAGGATTCTGCTGGCTTGAGCATTCTCCGGAGGGCGATAGCCTCGGCCGCCAGATCCCCGCGTGATGAGGATCTTGAGTATGCGGACGTCATCTAAGCCATCAAGAATAACTTCAACTTCATCATTCAATAGATTGAAGTTAATGGGTATTCTCAAAAATTCACAGGCTTTGGAGAGGCGCAGGAGGTGACGTGCCCAGTGTCGAGGTCGTCCATTCTCAATACGCACGGTCTCAAATGCGCCATCGCCGTAATGCAAGGCACGATCAGCAAGGTCCAGAAAATTCTGCGGCTTTCCGTTTACCAGCATCTCGTCTCCATGGGGCGCAAGTGAGGCTGGACATCCAACGCTCGGCCTGCCTCAGTTCAATCTGGAGAATACCAGACTGCCGTTGGTTCCCCCGAAACCGAATGAGTTGCTGAGAACTACATTCAACTGTGCATCCCTGCTGCTGTGCGGGACGTAGTCGAGATCGCATTCTGCGTCAGGTGTATCGAGATTGATCGTGGGGGTGATGATCTGGTCTCGCAGGGAGAGCACACAAATGATCGCTTCCACCGCGCCGGAAGCGCCAAGAAGATGCCCGAGCATGGACTTGGAAGAGCTGATGGCCAGTGTGCCGGCATGATCCTTGAAAACACTCTTGATGGCTTGAGTCTCTGCAATGTCACCTGCCAGAGTGGATGTGCCATGGGCATTGATGTAATTCACGTCCTTGATGTCAACTCTGGCGCTGGCGAGAGCATTGCGCATGCACAGTGCCGCACCTTTGCCACCTTCGGACGGGGAAGTCATGTGAAAGGCATCTCCGCTCATTCCGAATCCGGCGAGTTCGGCATAGATGCGAGCGCCTCGCCGGCGAGCGTGTTCGTATTCCTCAAGCACCAGAATGCCGGCACCATCGCTGAGCACGAAGCCATCACGGTCCTTGTCCCAGGGGCGGCTAGCGCGCTGCGGATCATCATTCCGAGTGGACAAAGCTCTGGCGGCGCAGAAGCCTCCAAGTCCAACAGGCGATGTTGCCATTTCCGCCCCACCGGCGAGCATGACATCTGCCTGACCACTGCGAATCATGTCTGCTGCAACGCCGATATTGTGGGTGCCTGTCGTGCATGCCGTGGTAATCGCGATATTGGGACCCTGAAATCCATAGCGTATGGATAATGTCCCGCCCAGCATGTTGATGATCGAACCGGGAACAAAGAATGGTGAAATCTTCCGGGGGCCTGAGTTCCTGACCAGTTCGGAGCTTTCCTCGATTGAGCTGATGCCCCCGATTCCGGATCCAATCGCAACACCGCATCGTTCGAGATCCAGCGCGGAGTCCAGCAACCCGGAGTCCTCTACCGCCTGCACGCCAGCTGCCAGGCCGTATTGGATGAAGATATCCATGCGGCGTGCTTCCTTGGCATTGAGATACAGCGTGCAGTCAAAATTCTTGATGGAGCCGCCGAAGCGAGTGGTGAACTCAGCAGTATCGAACTGCGTCAGCATATTGATGCCACTATGCCCTTCACGAATGGCGGACCATGAACTTTCGACGTCATTACCCAGTGGTGTGACAAGTCCCAAACCAGTGATAACCACTCTTCTGCCGTTCACTGCGCCGTTCTCCAGAAAAGATGAATGAGGATCGCCAATAGGAATTGAATACTTCAGACAAAATAAAAGCTACTCCGGGGATCATCCGGAGTAGCTTTGATATCTAGCCTGAGTTTGCTTACAGGTGCTTGTTGATGTAGTCGCAGGCCAGCTGGACAGTCGTGATCTTCTCGGCTTCTTCATCCGGAATTTCTGTCTCGAACTCTTCTTCCAGGGCCATTACCAATTCAACAGTATCCAAAGAATCAGCGCCTAAGTCTTCTACAAAAGAAGAAGAAGCCTTCACGTCCTCTTCCTTCACGCCAAGTTGTTCGCAGACAATTTTCTTAACGCGTTCTTCAATGCTACTCATAACTATTATTAGCTCCTAAAAACTGATTTTTGATACTGCTTTTCGATTATAGCTGGTTGCTTTTTGATCAACCTGGACAATTCAAAACGCAAGTTTACATCTATTTTCCGCGGGTTGTAATCTGAAACTCTGAAATAAATCTAAAATCGAAATAAATTATGTTTGTAATTAATGAGTTACGAAGATCTTCTTAGATCTTAAGGCATGTACATTCCGCCGTTGACATGCAGTGTTTCGCCGGTGATATAGGCACCAGAATCCGATGCCAGGAAACCTACCGCTGCGGCAATTTCCTCTGGCTTGCCAAAGCGCGCCAGCGGTATCTGTGACATGAGTGATTCGATCTGTTTTTCCTGCAGAGCGCGAGTCATGTCTGTGTCGATGAAGCCGGGTGCAACGCAGTTCACGGTAATGCCGCGTGAGCCGATTTCCCTGGCCAGGGAGCGGGAGAATCCTTCCATCGCTGCTTTGGATGCAGCATAGTTTGTCTGTCCAGCATTGCCACTGGAGGCCACCACAGAACTGATGTTGATGATTCTGCCCCAGCGCGCTTTTGTCATGCCCTTGAGGGCCAGCTTGCAGACTCGATAAAGTGAACTCAAGTTGGTATTGATTACGTCATCCCATTCCTCAAGTTTCATGCGCATCAACAAGTTGTCGCGCGTGATGCCGGCGTTGTTGACCAGAATCAGCGGCAGACCGAACTCCGATTCGATCTGCTCCATGAGGGTGGAGACGGAGTCAGCGCGAGCTACGTCAAGAGCATACCCACGCCCGTGAATCCCACTGTCCTGAATGTATGCGCTGATTTCTCCAGCACCATTCTCGGTGGTGGCCGTTCCCAGGACGATGCAGCCCTGACGGCCCAACTCCATGGCTATGGCCTTGCCAATCCCGCGACTGGCGCCAGTTACTAGTGCAATTCTCTTGGCATCTGTTGTCATGTGATTTGTCTGCCTCCAATTGGCGACTGCTTCAGGAACATGTTTGGCTCAGATCTTCAGGATGTCATCTCAACGGCGTCTTCTAGGCTCTCTGGATCGTCTGTCGCGCAAGTCTGAATCTGTGGGTCTATGCGTTTGGAGAGCCCTCCAAGTACCTTGCCTGGCCCGCACTCTACAAGAATATGGCAGCCTCGCTCGCTGAGAGTCTGAACACATCTCACCCACTGTACTGGCATGTAAAGCTGCTTCAGCAGATTCTCGCGAATGTCGTCAGTGGTGAGGGCAACTCTGCCATCGACATTCTGCACCACAGGAATCTGTGCTGGATTGAACTTGGTACTGCCGAGGTCTTCAGCGAGCCTTTCTGCCGCTGCGCGCATCAATTCACAATGGGAGGGCACACTGACATTCAGTGGCAAGGCCCGTTTAGCTCCAGCGTCCTTGCAGGCTTGCACGGCTCGCTCCACTGCAGCCTTCTCTCCGGCAATCACGGTTTGCCCGATTGAATTGTAGTTGGCGGGTGCGACTACTGAGTTGCCGGCCACGTCTCGGCAGATTTCCTCTATCCTGGCCTCGTCCAGTCCAAGGATCGCGGCCATGCTGCCAGTGCCATGGGGTACAGCTTCTTGCATATACAGGCCGCGTCTATGCACGATCCTGACGGCGTCTGCAAAGGAGATCACACCGGCGCACGCAAGCGCCGAGTACTCCCCTAGGCTGTGCCCTGCCAGCAACTCGGGCACTGCATGTCCGCGAGCCTTCCATACACGCCAGATGGCGATGGACGCAGTGAGCAACGCTGGTTGAGTGATATGAGTCTGATCCAGAAGGCCATCGGGATTCTCGGAAACGATTTTCCAGAGATCCATCGAGAGTACATCTGCAGCTTCTTCGAACGACTGAGAAACTTCAGAATGCATTTCACGAAGCGAAGACAACATGCCTGGCTTTTGCGAGCCTTGTCCTGGAAACACAAAGGCAATTTTTTTCATAGATTGTTCCTTGGCAGTCAAGTGTTGGCAATATCGACGGCATTGGCGCCAAGTGTCGCCACGTTTTCTTGAATCACACTGGGAACGTTGAACCTTACCTCCTGCAGGGCTTGCGTGATTGCCCGCTGGAAGCCTGCTGCAGATGCATTCCCATGGCTCTTAACGATGATCCCCTGCAGACCGAGAACGCTGGCGCCATTGTATTGTGCAGGGTCAAACTTATCAGTCAGGCTCTTGAAAAGAGGTCTTAGCAACAGGCCGAGCAGTCCGATCAACAGATTCCCGGACGATGCACGCCTGATGATCCGCGACATCAGTGTTACGACCCCTTCGCTGGTCTTGATCGCAAGATTGCCCGCAAATCCATCGCATACCACGACATCAGCCTTGCCGGAGTAGAGTTCGCTCCCCTCGATATAGCCAACGAAGTCAAGCACAGGCGACTCTTCAAGCAAACGGGCGGCCTGCCTGACCGGCTCCGTACCCTTGTGATCCTCAACACCGATGTTTAGCAATGCTATGCGAGGGCGTTCTTCTGAGCGTGAGACCCGCCACAGCACCGTACCCATGATGGCGAATTCCTGCAGATTGCGGGCGTCACAATGGACGTTGGCACCGACATCAAGAAGCAAGCCTGTGCTGCCTGACTCCGGATAAGGGATATTGGCGACTATTGCTGGCTTGGCGATACCCGGAATGGTTTTCAGCAAATGTCTGCCCATCATCAATAGTGCGCCAGTGTTTCCGCCGCTGACGCAGGCATCAACTTCGCGCTGCTTTACCAGGTTGACCGCAAGATACATCGAGGAGTCTTTGGCGCTGCGAAGGGCTTCTGCTGGAGAGGACTCATTCGGGACATGAACGGAGGTATGAATCAGTTGAATCCTGTTGCGTACAGCGTCTTCCAGACCTCGCATGAGCGGATCCACAAGAACTCTGTCTCCTACCAGGAGCAGCATGACGTCGGGGTTTTCCCGCAGAAACTGGATAGAGGCTGGTACTGTCACTGAGGGGCCGAAATCGCCCCCCATGACATCAATCGCAATGCGTGACTGGCGTGGCAAGCTTACTTGTCACCGAGGTCCAGCACTTTCTTGCCTTTATAGAAGCCATCTGCAGTCACATGATGACGGCGATGTACTTCACCAGTCGTCTGATCAGTGGACAAAGTGGGACCTGTCAATGCGTGGTGAGCGCGACGCATATTGCGACGTGAACGTGAAACCTTGACTTGTTGAACTGCCATTTTCGTACTCCTGAGTGTGGTGGCCAGTAGATTCGGCCACCTTGCATTTAATTGAATTTCTCGGGCTCTTTCAGCATTTTCAGGACGGCGAAAGGATTGTCGTCACGCTGATCGATTTTGCCTGCCTTGCCTTGTTGCGCGCTGTCCGCCGCAGCCACCAGCACTTCGCATGCCTGGGAGTGATAGCTCACGATGGGCATGGCCAGTATCAGTTGTTCTTCCAGAATATCGAGCAGCGACAGCCTTGCGTCTGCTGACAGCCACGGTTCGACTTCATCAGGGAGACGCTCGATCTGTGCCTCCGTCTCCACCAGGCCCAGCTTGAATGACTCTTTCAACTGGGTGCTGGTCTGTTCCAGGCAACGCTGACAAACAGTCGCAACAACGGTTTCGATGCTGCCATGGATTATTCGCCTGTGCCTTTCATCCAGGCCGAACTCAAGCGAAACCCGCACCTCGCCAGAAGAATCGGCGAGCAGTTCGCAGAAGCGCGACAGCCTTGAGACGGGTACGGTCCCACTTATAAGGGCACGTTGTGCAAAGATTTTTCTTGCATCGACGTAGTCTGGTACGGGGGTCTCAACCATAGGCGCGCAATGATAGGCGTCTGAATCGCCTGTGTCAAAATGAAAAACTACAACGGCATGATTTTTCTCGAATTACCGGAGTCTCTGCTGATTTCTGGAGAAGCGCTCGATGGTAGCTTCCATGGCTGGGTTGATCGGCGCCACTACCTCGAGATCACCACCGTCAGAAGGAAGCGCGAAGCGAATGGCAGCCGCATGCAGGCACAGACGAAGTGCGGAGTCTGGTCTTGCACCGGGAACTCTGGTGTATTTGGGATCACCCACGATGGGATGTCCGGCATGCTGGCAATGGACTCGAATCTGATGCATTCGCCCTGTTGCCGGCCGAGCCTCGACAAGAGTGAGATCGAACAATCTCTTGATGATACGGAATTGGGTCACGCTTGGCTTGCCGTCCTCACTCACCCTGACGACCTTCTCCTTCGCGCTGATCTCGATTTTCTGCAAGGGAGCATCCACCATCTTCAGGCTTTCAGGCCAATGGCCATGAACCAGTGCCTGATAGACCTTGGTCACTCGTCGCGCCTTGAGTTCCGCTTGGATGTGCTTCAAGGCAACTGCATTCTTGGCCAGGACGAGACATCCCGACGTTTCCTTGTCTATGCGATGAGCAAGCTCAAGATACGCTTGCCCCCTGCCCTGTGTCTTGTAATGCCAGCGCAGCGTCTCGACAAATCCCAGATGATTACCAGTGCCCGCGTGCACCGCAATGCCTTGTGGTTTGTTCACGACAAGAAAGTCGGCATCTTCGTAGAGCACAGAGCTCTCGACCAATGACAGCAAATGCATGCTTGGCGCCTGCTGTTCCGTTTCTTGTGCCCTGCGTACAGGGGGCAGCCGCAACAGATCACCACTGTGCAGTCGTGTCTCCGGCTTGACCCGCTTCTTGTTGACGCGAATCTCACCCTTCCTCAGCAGGCGATAGATGTGCGACTTGGGGACACCCTTCCAGTGCGTAATCAGGAAGTTGTCTACGCGCTGCGAGTCATGGTGCTCGTCAATGGTGAGAATCTCGACTGTGCGGTTTGCGCTGGGTGGGACAGCAGATTCTTGATCGCTCATGGGTCAATGCTTGCCATTGAGTATAGGGCGCGCAGTATAGCAAGTGCCGTTGTCGCAGCCCAAATGCACAAGTGTGATGGTGTACAATGCGCAGCGTTTTTGTTCTGGAGCCATGGACCATGGAAAACATCAAGCAAGCACTGGAGAGACTATTGAGCGACGCGCTTGGCAAGGCGTCTGGCGTTTCGGGAGTGCGAGCCAATGTAATAGGTTCCTCACGACCCGAGTTCGGGGACTACCAGGCCAATGGCGTGATGAGCGTGGCGAAGCAACTGCGCCGCGATCCGAGAGGCCTTGCAAGCGAAACGATTGCTTGCGTCCAGGACGACTCGCGCATTGCGAGCATGGCAGTCGCGGGGCCTGGGTTCATCAATATAGTACTTAACGATGTCGAACTTGCGAACAAGGCCACGCAAGCCCTCAAGTCGCGCAGGCTTGTCACCCCGACAGAGGAATCCCTGCGCATAGTTGTCGACTACTCCGGTCCGAATCTCGCCAAGGAGATGCATGTGGGCCATCTGCGCGGCACCATCATTGGTGACTGTCTTGCCCGGGTCCTTGATGCGCTGGGACACACGGTAATTCGCCAGAATCACGTTGGCGACTGGGGGACGCAATTCGGGATGCTCATTGCCTACATGGACTCACTGCAGTCAGAGCCCGAGAGTGCAACGCTGCAGCTGGCAGACCTTGAACTGTTCTATCGAAATGCCAAGACACGGTTCGACAATGAACCCGGTTTTGCGGAGCTTTCGCGGCAGTATGTTGTGCAACTGCAACAAGGTGATGCCGACTGTCTACGCGCCTGGCAGCACTTCATTGACCATTCCCTGGCACATTGCGAAGCCATTTATGACATGCTGGGCGTTACCTTGACCCGCGCTGATCTGCGTGCAGAAAGCTTTTACAACCCCGTTCTGCCTGACGTGATCAAGGAACTGGACGCGAAGGGCCTGTTGAGTATTTCGGAAGGAGCTCGCTGCGTTTTCCTCGATGAATTCAAGGGCAAGGAAGGTGCGCCACTGCCAGCCATCGTACAGAAATCCGATGGCGGGTATCTCTATGCCACGACAGACCTCGCTGCGCTGCGCTTTCGAGGTCGGGATTTGAAGTCAGATCGCATTCTTTATGTCGTTGACGCCAGACAGAGCCTGCATTTCCAGCAAGTCTTCGCCATCGCCCGCAAGGCCGATTTCGTCCCGGAGTCATGTCAATTGGAGCATATCGCATACGGCACCATGATGGGCAAGGACGGCAGACCCTTCAAGACTCGTAGCGGTGACACCGTCAAACTGCAGGAATTGCTTGAGGAGGCAGTCCGTCGCGCGATGACGATTGTCACTGAGAAGAATCCGGAACTTGATCTGGAAGCGCGAAGTCGCATCAGCGCTGTAGTGGGTGTTGCGGCAGTCAAGTATTCAGATCTATCGAAGAACAGGACCAGTGATTATGTCTTCGATTGGGACACCATGCTCTCAATGGAGGGCAATACCGCTCCATACATGCTGTATGCCTACGCCCGAATCCGCAGCATCCTGCGCAAGAGTGAACGTGGTGGACTTACCTTCCTACCAGCAGACATTGTTCCCGGTGCGGCTGAAGAGCGTGTGCTGTTGCTTAAATTGCTGCAGTATCCCGAAACTCTGCATGTTGTGTCCCTAGAGTGCTTGCCAAGTCAACTGTGCAGCTACCTGTACGAACTGGCGGGAACCTTCATGCGCTTCTACGAAGCATGTCCGGTGTTGAAGGCAGACTCGAAAGTACGAGAATCGCGCCTCTCTCTTGTTGCCTTGACCGCAGAAGTATTGAAGTCAGGGCTGTCGCTGCTTGGCCTGCAGACTCTTGAAGCAATGTAGGCGCAAGGACGCTCACACTATTATGTGCGCGCCCTTGCGCCTATGGATTCGAACTGCGAATCAGTCACATAGTTGCAACAGCAATTTGTTCAATCTGCGCGTGAAGCTGCCCGGATCGTCAAGTTGACGCCCTTCAGCAAGACAGGCCTGATCGAACAGAACCGAAACGAAGTCTCCAAACCTCTCCTCATCGGCCTCGAGATCCAGCTTCTGAATTAGCGGATGTTCTGGATTCAATTCAAAGATTGGTTTGCTTTCTGGCAGGCTTTGACCGGCAGCCTCCATGATGCGACGCATCTGTGCTCCCATATCATGCTCATCAACCACCAGGCACGCTGGTGAGTCAGTCAACCTGTGTGTGACGCGCACCTCCTTGACCTGCTTTTCAAGCTGCGCCATGACACGCTTGGTAAGCGACTCGAATTTCTTCTCTGTCTCCTGCTGCAGCTCCTTTTCAGCAGCATCCTCAAGTTTGCCTAGATCGAGCGTGCCGCGAGCGATGTCCTGGAAGGATTTGCCTTCATACTCGTGCATGTGACTCATCAGCCATTCGTCAATGCGATCCGAAAGCAACAGTACTTCCACGCCTTTCTTCTTGAATATTTCCAGATGCGGGCTGTTACGTGCAGCTGCCGGCGTTTCAGCGACGATGAAATAGATCTTGTCCTGCTCTGGCTTCATTCTGGATATGTAATCGGAAAGTCCCTGGTCCTGCTCAGAGCCACCAGAATGTGTGGTCGCGAACAATAACAGATCCGCAATCTTCTCCCGGTTTGTATAGTCCTCGCCGGGCCCCTCTTTCAGGACCTGTCCAAACTCCTTCCAGAATCTGCTGTATTTCTCAGATTCTTCTCTTTTCAGTCGCGACAACATGTCGAGTGCCTTTTTCGTCAACGCACTTCGCATGGAGTCAACAACGGGATCCTTCTGCAATATTTCGCGCGAGACATTCAGCGAAATATCATTTGAATCAATCACTCCGCGCATGAATCGAAGGTAAAGTGGCATGAACTGCTCGGCATCATCCATGATGAATACGCGTTGCACATAAAGCTTCAGGCCTCTTGCGGCGTCGCGATTCCATAGATCAAACGGCGCGCGGCCAGGAACGTAAAGCAATCCGGTGTATTCCAGCTTGCCCTCTACCTTGTTGTGACTCCAGGTCAGCGGTTCCTCGAAATCGTGGGAGATCAACTTGTAGAACTCCTTGTACTCATCGTCTTTGATTTCGGAACGTGCTCGTGTCCACAGAGCCTTGGCAGAATTGACTGCCTCAAATACCGGAGTGGTGTTGGTGTCATCATCGGACTGATCGTTGCTTTTCCGCATCAGTACCGGAATCGAAATATGGTCTGCGTACTTCTTGACGATATGCCGAATTCGATAGTGATCAGCAAACTCCGATTCCTCTGGGCGCAGGTGCAATATGACTTCTGTGCCGCGATGAGGTTTGTCTACTGTTTCCACCGAATATTCCGCTTCTCCGGTTGAAACCCAGTGCACCCCTTCTGCGCTGCTGGTACCAGCGCGTCGAGTGACAACCTCGACTTTCGATGCAACGATGAATGCAGAATAGAAACCAACGCCAAACTGTCCGATAAGTTGCGCGTCTTTCTTCTGATCTCCACTCAGGTTTGCGAGAAACTGCGCTGTGCCTGATTTGGCTATGGTTCCGAGATTGCTGATTACTTCGTCACGGCTCATGCCGATACCGTTGTCGATAATTGTGATGGTATTGGCGTCCTTGTCGAATTCGATCTTCACATTCAGACTGGAATCAGACTCGTAGAGCTCCGGCTTGGAAAGCGCCTCGAAACGCAGCTTGTCAGCAGCGTCTGAAGCGTTGGAGATCAACTCGCGCAGAAATACTTCCTTGTTGCTGTAGAGCGAGTGAATCATCAAATGCAGAAGTTGCTTCGCTTCGGTTTCGAAGCCGCGAGTTTCTTTTCTGGTTTCAATCGACATTCAATACAACCTCTTGTTCTTCCGTAATGAAAAAGCCCGGTCTCTCAATGAGTGACCGGGCTTTCAATTGGGGCAAGCCCCATTCATTTCAAGAAGCGAAAGAATCAGGAACGATAGAAATCGATCGCGTCTTCCTTGCGTATACGCAGGTTTTCGAAGCGAGCCTTGCTGTTCTCGATGTAGTTGAGGAACGAAGCAGCTGAGCTTTCGCCCAACTCCTGAGCGCGGCGAGCCGCTACGCTGGCTTCGTCAAACTGATCGAGCTCCACCAATGCTCGCGCGAGGAACAACTGAGCATCGCCTGTGTTTTCGAGTCCACCACGATTCAATGCTTCACGCATTGCAGTCACTGTGTTCTCGTAGTCATGCAGCATGTAATAGATGTATCCCAACTGGTCATAGGATGCACCATTCTCACCCATCTCCGCCGCCTTTATGGCTGGAGCAAGTGCCAATTCGTATTCATTGGCAAGCATGTACATTTGCACGAGGCGCTGGAGATTCTCTTCCGTTTCCTCGACCACGCCATCCTGAATGCCCTTTTCCAGTACCTTCGCACCCTTATATGGAGCATCGATACCAGCCAAGGACTGCGCGAGGTTAAGGAACTCAGATTCGCTGGACATATAACCCTTTGCGAAAGTCACGGATAGGGTCTCGATACGCTTCTTGTCGTTGTCGAGATAGCCGTATATCGCCGAAAGGTTGCGCCAGTCACTGGGCTCGTCGAACAAGGTGACCATCTGCTTGGTAATGCGCTCTGCGTTCACGTAGTCTTCGAGTTCAATGTACATCAGGTTGAGCAAGCCATAGATGTTCTTGGCGATTGGTCTACCCGCTGCGGACAGCATTTCCATGTGATTGATCAAGAATGGAATCGCTTCATTGTACTGAGCAAGGTTGTAATGCGAGTTCGCAAGACCGAGATAGACGTTCTCGTTCTCGTCCACTGACAGGTCACGCCAGCGAGTGAATGCGTCGATTGACTCGACGAATTTCTCTTCGCCCATGTAGAGCTGACCGAGGGCCATCAGTGCGCGCAGACGAGACTCGGGACGAAGATTCTCGATAGTGAGGATCTTCTCGAACGTCTCCAAGGCCATCGGGATATTATCGGTGTTCAGATAATAATTGGTGTAGAAGTTGAGCACCGTGGACTTCTCGAAATCGTTCAAACGATCATAGCGCTCGTTGAGTTGGTCGAGAATGACTTTTGCACGCTCATAATTAGGCTCTACACCTTCCTCTTCCGGACTCATTAGCTCCTGGATTTCGGAAACCTGATTGAATACACGCTCAGTCAACACGTCAGACGAACGGGTGGGCGGCGGAGCCCGCGGCCCGTCCTGTTCTTCTGCCGCCATCGCATTGAAGGAGTAAAGTGAAGCTGACGCCAGAAGCCCTGCCATTGCGATGGCAGTCAGAATCTCGCGTGAAAGCTTCCTCTGCAGAAATACTTTCGACATCACTGTTCACCTTCAAGCTGATAGCGGAAGACGTACTGCACGTTCGGAACTTCGACTCCTTTGCCATCGACCACTTTCGGCTGGAACTTGAATTTTTCAGCAGCGCGAATGGAAGACGTGTCGAAGATTCCCGGCGGCTCTGCATCTACGACGACGACGTCACGGACTCCACCTGTCTCAGTCACGGTGAAGCTAACCTGACACCAGCCCTCGATACCACGTGAGGCTGCACGAGTCGGGTAGGTCGGAGTCACGTTCACGAGAGGCAGCATTTCACCGTCTGTGATGGAGATGCTTGCACCGCCAATGGACAGATCCGTGTCGATCTGTACAGCTGCGCGCTGGATAGCCAAGCTGGGACCGGAGTCCATTGCTACCTGGCGATCAGGCACTTCCGGCGGAGGAGTATCAAGCTGCTCCAGCGGTTGGGGCTTCTCGATCTCACGTACCACTTCCATCTCGATCTCGGGCATTGTGGCGTCCACGATCTTGACTACATTGACCGTCTGCTCGAGCTGCGCACCGGTAGCAATTAGTGCCTGCATCACAAAGAACAAGCCGAGGGTGATAAGCAAGGCCAGAATCATCGAAACAAACCATCTGATCGCAATCATTGTTTATGCCTCCGTTGAAATTGACACGTTTGCTATTTGTGCTTCTCTTGCTGCACGCAAGATGGTCATGACGTGCTCATTGGTTGCAGCACGGTCTCCCTGAATGACCACTGAGGAATTGGGGGATTCCGCCAGTCGCAATTCAAAGCGTGACCGAATGAAGCGTGGATCAACCTGTTCGCCGTCAATCCAGACATCACCTGCTGGAGAGACCGCAATAAGTATCAAATCCTTCGATTTCGGCTCTGCAGTCGAAGCTTCAGGCTTGCTGACTTCGATACCAGCCTCTGTGACAAACACAGAGGTCACGATGAAGAAGATCAGAAGGATGAAGACGACGTCGAGCATGGGAGTAAGGTCGATCTCTCCCGGACCCTCGTCATTTCTTTTCTTCATTAAACCGCTTTTCATTTTTGAACCTTTTTATGAGTTTAATTGCTGAGAGCCAAGTGGTCTTCCAGGAGTTCAATATCGCGATCCATCTTGTGCTTGAGCCAGTTCGACGCAAAGATTCCAGACAGTGCGCCAACCATGCCAGCCATGGTCGGGATGGTGGCCTTGGACACTCCGCCTGCCATCGACTTCGCATCGCCACCACCTGTCAACGCCATCACGAAGAACACCTCGATCATGCCTGTCACAGTTCCAAGCAGACCGAGCAGCGGACAGATGACCACGAGTGACTCGATGATCGGCATGGTTGAGCGCAAGTCCAGAGATATCTCTGAAATCATCATCATGCGGATCTGTCGAGCTCTCCAGGACTTCTTGTCGGAGCGTGCACTCCACGCAGCGAGAGTCTGCTTGACCCTCTTGGAATGCGTGGAATGCAGATACCACAGGCGCTCGAACACCAATGAGAACTTGATCAGCAAAAGGGTGGCGATGACCCAGAGTACACCGCCTCCTCTATCCATGAACCCCATGATCGCGTCGTAAGCGTCCATCAGAGCAAAATACATAAGGAAATCCTCGTAAACGCTTTCGCTTTACTTGCTGGATGCTTCAGCTTTTCTGGCAATGATGCCAGTAGCCTGCTCTTCCATTATGTGGATGATTCGATCGCTCTTGCTCTTGACCCAGCTGTGCATGAGGATCGCGGGAATAGCTGCCACGATACCAAGTACAGTTGTCATAAGAGCCATGGAGATACCGCCGGCCATGATTGTGGGGTCACCAGCACCGTATACGGTAATTTGCTGGAACACCTGAATCATACCGGTCACCGTACCAAGCAGACCCATCAGTGGAGCGATCGTGGAGATGATCTTGATCAGCGTCAGGAATCGCTCGAGTGACGGAGTTTCCTGAAGAATCGCTTCTCCAAGCTTCAGCTCGAGAGTTTCGGTATCCACATTGGGATTGGACTCTGCCACCAGCAGAACACGACCCAGCGGGTTGTTCTTGTTGGGCTTGTCAGACTTGACCTGGGCGTTCACCTTGGCTGCAACGAGCGTGAGGATGAAGGACCGAATCAGCGCAACCAGAACAGCGATAGCACCGATGCCGATGATCATGAAGCCGATCACACCGGAGTTGTCACGAACCTGCTCTGCAGCGGTAGGGAAGTTGATGAGGTTGGCCATCATGCTGCCACCAAGTGCACCTGTCGGGTCGATACCTACTCGATGCATGCCGCTGGTGGCATTTTCCAGTGCGGAAGCTCGAGCGACGACATCCGGAGCCGGCTGACGCGGCAGTACCTGGAGGTGTCCAATGGCGCCGGAATAGCTCAGATACTCACCATTAGATATGGCGTTGAAGGCGCCAATGCGAGTCACGGTACGGCTTGACTGTTCGCCAGACGGCAGACTTACCATCGCGTCGTACTTCACAACCTTGCTTGACTCGACCAGTTCCTGCTGCATGAAGAACCAGAAACGCTCGATCTCGTCAATTCGCACCTGCTCCGTGTCACTGGCTACTCGGGCGATGAAGTCGTCGAGGAACTCTTCACGCCCCTGATACTGGGCGCTGATGAGTGAGTTTTCGAAGATGCTGCGGAAGTCACCGGCTACACCTTGGATTGTTCCGAGCAGTTCGTTAAGGTCGGCACGGGCAGTGCGCAGGGCTTCACGTCGCTCGGCAATGACCAGTTGATTGGCATCGAACTGGGATGTGAGTTGTGCGTTGAGCGCATTTTCCTGCTCGATACGGGCTTTTGTCTCATCCAGAATCTGCTGCTGCTGATTGGCCTGCTGCTGGAAACGCTGCTCGCGCTCACGATGCTCGGCTGACTGCGTGACACGATCCTGTTCTACATTGTTCAGCAGTTCCGCCAAAGTGGACGCTGGCTGCTGAGCGTAAGACTGTGACGAAATGGCCAGAAAGAGGCCGGTCACTGAAATGCCTGCGAATTTGATTATTTTTTTCACTGTGCTGACTCCGGTGCAACGATTGGAAGATCCATGATGGCGGGAGAAACAAGCCCGCTGGATACGTTGATAGCTCGCTGAACTGCTGTTCTGTACTCAACTGGATCAAGCGCGACCCAGCTGCCTGCTGTCTTGTCCCAGGCGCCGGTCAGTGTGCGATCCTTGGTCTGATACAACAGCGCGATTCGACCGACACGCAGGATGTCCACGTCACGATCAGTACCGTCGATGTTCAGAGTCGTCGGGTAGGTTTCATGAGTGCGGCCGTAATTGTTTTCAGTCTGGTAAAGCACCAGGATCTGACGGAATTTCTCAGCGACGGAAACATCGGGGCTGTCGATTGCATCACGTGCGAACTGCAGACGTGCACGACGCTCATCCTGCTGGAAGGGCATGTCCAGGTTGATGAACTGCTCGATGCTTGCCAGCATCTTGGACATCAGCAGCGGCATTTCCTGCGTAACTACGGCAACGTCTGTGATGGACTGCTGCAGGGTGGCGATGTTCTCTTCCTGCACGGAAATCTGCTTGCGCAGACCGGCATTCAGAACAAGCATGGCTTCAAGGTTGTCGTTCTCCAGCTTGAACTCTTCGAACAGAGTGCTGGCGGAGTTGGACAATCTGGTGATGTTCTCCTGGGAAGCAGCCGCTGCCTGGTTCTGCTGATCTATGATATTCAAGGCCTGATCGATGATGCTCGTATCAACCTCAGCTGCTTGAGTCGCGCCAGCTACCATCAACGATGCGAAAGGAGCTAGAACCTTGTAATAAAATCGACGGTTATTCATGTGCCATCCTATTATTGTATTTACCAATCAGGGTCTGTATGCAGACTGCGCTGTTCCGCCTGCCACGCGCCCTGACAACTTGTGTTTGAGTGAAACCAATCCTGTCTTCTCTGCCAGGACTCCCCGCATGTTCTTCCTTAAACAGAATCGGCAGACGCTCCATTTCGCATCCGATCACCTTCAACAGTTACCTTTTTACCCAAAGTGAAAAAAAATGGGATTTAAGGTAACTGATTTAGGTAACACTTTCATTTTCCTAGTCAAATTCGACTTTCCTTACCGAATTCTTCGGCAAGCCTATCACAACACGTCCGTTTTTTAGAACCTTTTGGCGCATAAAATTTAACGGAAAATGGGGTGCACAAAATGGCTTTTGTGCACCCTTTTCGGGCTACCAGCCAGTGACCTGCTTGATGGCCTTGCCGATGTCTGCGAGGCTCTTGACAGTGGTGACACCAGCGTCCTGAAGGGCAGCAAATTTCTCGGCGGCCGTCCCCTTGCCACCTGAGATGATGGCGCCAGCATGCCCCATGCGCTTGCCCGCCGGAGCGGTCACACCAGCAATGTAGGAGACTACCGGTTTCGAGACATTGTGCTTGATGTAAGCCGCCGCCTCCTCTTCCGCCGTGCCACCGATTTCACCGATCATGACGATGGCTTCTGTCTGGTCATCTTTCTGGAACAGCGCCAGGATGTCGATGAAGTTGGAGCCGGGGATGGGATCGCCGCCTATCCCCACACAGGAAGACTGTCCGAAGCCAAAGTCAGTGGTCTGCTTCACAGCTTCGTAAGTCAGCGTGCCTGAGCGCGACACAATCCCGACCCTACCAGGCATGTGGATGTTGCCGGGCATGATCCCGATCTTTGACTGACCTGGGGTGATCACTCCAGGGCAATTCGGACCAATCAGGCGCACTCCCAGTTCATCGCACTTGACCTTCACATCGAGCATGTCCAGCGTGGGGATACCTTCGGTGATGCACACGATCAACTTGATTCCAGCGAAGGCGGCCTCAAGGATCGAGTCCTTGCAGAACGGTGCCGGGACGTATATCACGGACGCCTCTGCGCCAGTATCGCGAACCGCATCCTTGACGGTGTTGAATACGGGAAGTCCGAGATGGATCTGCCCCCCTTTCCCTGGAGTTACGCCACCGACCATGCGGGTGCCATACTGGATCGCCTGCTCCGAGTGGAATGTTCCCTGGGACCCTGTGAAACCCTGGCAGATGACGCGGGTTTCCTTTGACAACAATATGCTCACTTCACACCCCCTGCGGCGGCTACAACCTTTTCTGCAGCATCGGTGAGACTGCTGGCAGCAATGATATTCAGTCCGCTGTCACCGAGAACCTTGCGGCCCAGTTCAGCATTGTTTCCTTCAAGACGCACCACAACCGGCACCGTCACTCCCACTTCCGCCACTGCGCCGATGATCCCTTCAGCAATCATGTCGCAGCGGACAATGCCGCCGAAGATGTTGATCAATACGGCCTGAACGTTGGTGTCGGACAGAATGATCTTGAAGGCTTCGGTGACACGCTCCTTGGTTGCGCCACCGCCGACATCCAGGAAATTCGCGGGACGACCGCCATGCAGTTGAACGATGTCCATGGTGCCCATAGCCAGGCCGGCGCCGTTGACCATGCAGCCGATATTGCCGTCCAGGGCCACATAGTTGAGTTCCCACTTCGCAGCGCGGGCTTCGCGTTCGTCGTCCTGACTTGGATCGTGCATGGCACGCAGCTTGGGTTGACGGAACAGCGCATTGCCATCAATGTTGATCTTGCCGTCGAGGCAATGCAGATTGCCTTCGGCCGTGATAACCAGAGGATTGATTTCCAGCAGGGCCAGGTCGAAGTCAGCAAACAGTTTCGCCAGTCCAAGGAAGAGATGGGTGAACTGCTTGACTTGCGCATCATTCAGGCCGAGCTGGAATGCCAGCTCTCGTGCCTGGAAAGGTTGGGCACCGCACAGCGGATCAATGACAGCACGCAGAATCTTCTCGGGTGACTCTTCCGCCACTTTCTCGATTTCCACGCCGCCTTCAGTGGAGGCCATGAACACTATGCGCCGCGACGAGCGATCCACCACCGCGCCCAGATAAAGTTCCTTGGCAATATCCGTGCAGGTTTCAACCAGGATCCTGCTGACAGGCTGACCATTGGCATCGGTCTGGTAGGTCACCAGATTCTTGCCAAGCCACTTTTCAGCGAATGCCTTGATTTCATCCTTGCTGGAAACGAGCTTGACCCCCCCGGCTTTGCCGCGACCGCCAGCATGCACCTGTGCCTTCACGACCCACTTATTGCCACCCAGCTTGTCTGCAGCTGCCGCTGCATCTTCAGCGTTGTCCACCGCAAATCCCTTCGAGACCGGCAGCCCGTATTCGGCAAACAGCTGTTTGGCCTGATATTCATGTAAATTCATTCTGCATCCTCGTGCATCTTGCTCAGTAAATGAAATGTGTCGTGCGCATCAACGCTTGCGCTTGTTGACCATGTGCACGGCATGCCCGTTGGCAGCCAGTGCAGCTTCGTGGATAGCCTCGGACAATGCAGGGTGCGAGAACATGGTCAGGCCGATGTCTTCGGCACTGGCGCTGAACTCCATGGCGATCACCATCTGCTGCACGAGGTCGGCTGCGCTCGGGCCAATGATATGGCAGCCGAGAATGCGGTCAGTCTTCGCATCAGTCAGGATCTTCACCATGCCTTCGGTATCATTGGCTGCCATCGCCCTGCCGTTGATGCTGAAGGGGAAGGTACCGATGTTGTACTCACGCCCTTCCTGCTGCAATTGCTGTTCGGTCTTGCCGACCCAGGCAATCTCGGGATGTGTGTAGATCACGAATGGAACCAGGGAGTAATTCACCTGTGTCTTCTTGCCGGCAATGCGCTCGGCAACCATGACGCCCTCCTCCATTCCCTTGTGTGCCAGCATGGGGCCGCGGACGATATCGCCGGCGGCATAGACTCCTGACACTGCTGTGGCACAACTTTCGTCAACAACTACGAAACCACGTTTGTCCAGCTCAACACCAGCTGCCGGATCCAGCAGATTCTCAGTCAGCGGACGACGCCCGACTGCAACGATCAACTTGTCGAAAGTGGCTTCCTGATTCCCGTTTGCGTCCGTGTAGGAGACAGTGACGGTCTTGTTCTTGCCCTTGTTGATCTTGCTGCCAGTGACTTTTGCGCCGAGCTTGATGTCCAGGCCCTGCTTGGTCAGGATTTTCTGCGCTTCCTTGGCAATCTGCGAATCGACCGCCGGCAGGAATGCGTCCATGGCCTCCAGAACAGTCACTTCAGCACCGAGTCGGGACCAGACACTGCCGAGCTCAAGACCGATCACGCCCGCGCCGATGACGCCAAGACGCTTGGGCACGCTGCTGAATTCGAGCGCACCTGTGGAATCGACAATGGTCTCGTTGTCGATCGGTGTGGGCGGAATGTTGATGGGCACCGAACCCGCTGCCAGGATAATGTGGTCTGCGCTGATTTCCTCAGTGCTGCCATCCTGCCTGGTGACCTGAACTCGCTTGCCGGGCAGCAGCTTGCCAAAGCCTGCAATGCCCTCAACCTTGTTGGCACTGAACAGCGATTTCACGCCTTGGGTCAGTTGACCGACGATCTTGGCCTTTCTCGCGATCATTGCCGGGACGTCCATGGTCACTTCGCCAGCAGAGATGCCGTGAGTGGCAAAGTCCTTGCGGGCCTCGACGTACTTGTGTGAGGAGTCCAGCAGTGCCTTGGAGGGAATGCAGCCAACATTCAGGCAGGTGCCACCGTAGACAGCGTTGCCCTTGTCGTCTTTCCATTTTTCGACACAGGCTGTCTTGAATCCAAGCTGTGCGCAGCGAATGGCAGCGACGTATCCTGCAGGTCCCGCTCCTATCACCACCACATCGTACTTATTGCTCATAATTTTCTCGCCTTGAACTTTGCGTCAGAATTAGATTTCCAGAAGGATGCGTGCCGGGTCTTCCAGCAGGTCCTTGATTGTCACCAGGAACTGTACCGCTTCCTTGCCATCGATCATGCGATGATCGTAGGACAGCGCCAGATACATCATCGGTCGGATCTTGACCTCGCCATTGATCGCAACCGGACGGTCCTGAATCTTGTGCATGCCGAGAATGGCGGTTTGCGGGGGATTGAGAATCGGAGTCGAAAGCAGAGAGCCAAAGACACCGCCGTTGGAGATGGTAAAAGTGCCGCCGCTCATTTCGTCGATGGACAACTTGCCATCCTGCGCCTTCAATCCGAACTCACGAATCTGCGCCTCGACCTGCGCCAGGCTCAGATGATCCGCGTTGCGCAGCACAGGCACCACGAGTCCGCGCGGCGAGGAGACCGCAACACCGATATCCTGATAACCGTGGTACACAATGTCATTGCCATCGATCGAGGCATTCACAGCGGGGAAGCGCTTCAGTGCTTCAACACTTGCCCGCACGAAAAATGACATGAAACCGAGGCGCACGCCGTCGTGTGACTTCTCGAAAAGATCCTTGTACTTGTTGCGCAGGGCCATGACTGGAGCCATGTCCACTTCATTGAAGGTCGTCAACATGGCTGTTGATTGACTGGCCTGCAGCAAACGCTCCGCTACCTTCGCACGCAGGCGACTCATCGGAACGCGCTCTTCGATGCGACCTGTGGACATGTCGGGCCTGATCGCCGGAGCGGGACTAACCGCAGCCACTGCCGGTGCGGCAGCAGGTGCAGTTCCCTTGCGTGCAACCGCTTCCAGGACATCTTCCTTGGTGACTCGTCCGTTCTTTCCTGACCCCTTGATCGAGTCAAGCGAGATGCCGTTCTCTTCGGCGATCTTCTTGGCTGCGGGGCTCAGCATGGGCTCATCTGCGGTGGCGGTTTCAATTTTCGCTTCAGTCGGGCGCGCAGCAGGTGCGGCGGCAACTGCCCCGGCCTCGACGTGCGCAATCAATTCATTGCTGACGATGGTGTCGCCCGTATTCTTGATGATCTTCTGCAGAATCCCGTCTGCAGGAGAGACCACTTCAATGACAACCTTGTCTGTCTCGATGTCTACCAGCAATTCGTCACGTTTGACGGCATCTCCAGCCTTCTTGTGCCAAGTGGCGATCGTGCCGTCAGGGACAGACTCGGGGAGGGTTGGCGCCTTGATTTCAATTGTCATTGTTTTTTCCTTTTGAACAAAATGGAATAACTTACTTGTTAAGTGTCATTGCCTGGTCAAGATACCGTCGCATCTGTTCCAGATGCAGTGCGGGATAGCCGGCAGCCGGAGATGCAGAGGCATCTCGGCCTGCGTACGTCAATGGCACATCATTCTTTATTTCCTGTGTCACACGACGCATGTGATGCTGACTGGAATACCAAGCACCCTGATTCATGGGCTCTTCCTGACACCACATGACTTCATTGAAGTTCGGGAACTTTTTCATCGCCTCTCGCAAATCGTCTGACGGGAACGGATAGAGCTGTTCCAAGCGGATGATGGCGATATTGTCGATCCCTCGGCTGCGTCGTTCCTGTCGAAGGTCGTAGTAAACCTTGCCACTGCACAGGATGATTCGCTCGACCTTGTCAGCCGGCAGATTGTCGGTTTCCCCGATCACGACCTGGAACGTGCCGTTTGCCAGCTCTTCCAGTGTCGATGTGGTCTCCTTGTGACGCAGAAGGCTCTTTGGAGACATCACCACCAGCGGCTTGCGCAGCGGGCACAGCACCTGACGACGCAACATGTGGAAAACCTGCGCTGACGTTGTCGGCAGGCAGACTTGAATGTTGTGCTCAGCACACAATTGCAGGAAGCGTTCCAGACGTGCGGAAGAATGCTCCGGCCCTTGTCCTTCATAGCCATGCGGAAGGAGCATGGTCAGCCCGCACAAACGCTGCCACTTGTGTTCGCCGCTGGTGATGAACTGGTCAATCACAACTTGTGCCGAGTTGGCGAAATCACCAAATTGAGCCTCCCATATGATCAGGGCGTTTGGCGTCGTTGTGGCATAGCCATACTCGAAGGCCAGCACAGCCTCCTCGGACAACAGGGAGTCGTAAATCGCGAAACTGCGCTGTTCGGAGGCGATCGACTGTAGAGGAATGTATTCCTCGCCGGTTTCCTGATTGTGCAACACGGCATGACGATGCGAGAAAGTGCCTCGACCAACGTCCTGTCCTGTAATGCGAACCTTGTTCCCACTGGTCAGGATGCTGGCGTATGCGAGAGTCTCGGCAAAACCCCAATCGACCGGTTTCTCGCCGGCAGTCATCTGCACGCGATCGTCGATGATCTTCTGCACCTGCTTGTGCAGCGTCAATCCTGCTGGCAGTTTCACCAGCTTGCGCGCCAATGCCTGCAGGGTGTCCAGCTTCATGGTGGTGTTGTAGTGCGGCGTCCACTCGTGGCCGAGGTAGGGACTCCAGTCCACGAACATTTCGACCGAAGGTTCCTTTACCAGAGACTTCACCACGTGTTCCCCGGTATCCAGCGCCTTGCGATAGGACGAATTCAGGAACTCTGCTTCCTCTTCAGTGATGAGCGACGCGGCAATGAGCTTCTCCGCATAAAGCGTGCGCGTGGTCTTCTGCTGACGGATCTGTGTGTACATCAGTGGCTGCGTGGCGGACGGTTCGTCCGTTTCGTTGTGCCCACGTCGACGGTAACAGATCAGATCGATGACCACGTCCTTCTTGAACTCATAGCGGAAATCGAGAGCAAGTTGCGTCACGAAGAGCACGGCTTCAGGGTCATCGCCATTCACGTGGAATATCGGTGCCTGCACCATGCGGGCGACATCCGTGCAATACTCGGTCGAGCGGGCATCTTCCTGCTTGCTGGTGGTAAACCCGACCTGGTTGTTGACGATGATATGAATGGTGCCCCCGGTGGAATACGCACGGGTCTTGGACATCTGGAATGTTTCCATCACCACGCCCTGCCCTGCAAAGGCTGCATCGCCGTGAATGATGATGGGAACCACCTTGCTGCCGATCTTGTCCAGACGTCTATCCTGGCGCGCCCTGACGGAGCCTTCAACCACAGGAGACACGATCTCGAGATGAGATGGATTGAACGCCATCGCCAGGTGGACTTCGCCACCCGGTGTCATGATGTTGGACGAGAAGCCCTGGTGATACTTCACATCACCCGAACTCTTGTAAGTCGCGCGACCTTCGAATTCGCTGAACAAATCAGCCGGATTCTTGCCGAGTGTGTTCACCAGCACATTCAGACGTCCTCTGTGTGCCATGCCGATGACGATTTCCTTTGCCCCATAGCTGCCAGAGCGTTGAATCAGTTCATCAACCAGAGGAATCAGACTTTCTCCCCCTTCCAGGCCGAAGCGCTTTGTTCCCGGATACTTCGAGTCGAGATGTTTCTCCAGACCCTCAGCGGCAGTGAGACGCTCCAGCAGGTGCTTCTTGACCTCAGCCGGGAAGTCGGGGTTGCCCAGATGCGCTTCAATGCGCTTCTGTATCCACTGCTTCTCGGCCAGATCGACGATATGCATGAATTCATAACCAATGGAACCGCAATATATTCGTTCCAGCACCTCGACCAGTTCTCGCAGTGTCGCCTTGTCCTTTTTGATGAACAGGGAACCCGTCTGGAAGACAGTCGAGTAGTCGACAGGTGAGAGCCCGTGGAAGTCGAGTTGCAGATCCGGCACCTGTTCGCGGCGCATCAGATTCAGCGGGTCAAGACGCGCCTTCTGATGTCCCCTTACACGATAGGAGCTGATCAGATGCAGCACCTGCACCTGCTTGTTCTCGTGCTCGGAATTGACCACTGCATCGTCGCAGAGCAAGGGCTTGAATCGGCTTGTCTTACCCAGCTCCTTGAAATATTTCTGGATCTCCAAATGTGAAATATCCGATTCGCTGGAATCGGATATTTGCGGGAGACTCTCGAAGTAGTTGCGCCACTCCTGCGGCACCGAACCTGGGTCCTGCAGGAATTGGTCATACATCTGTTCAACGTAGGACGCATTGCCGCCGGACAAATGTCCGGTTTTCCACATGTGTTCCATAATGCTTTCGTGCATTTGTTGTATTCCCGGTGAGTGGAGCAGTTATCGCTCTGCTTCGTGTTTTTCGTCTGTTGCTCTCAATAAAGTGCGCGCAATTCAGGATGCACGCTGCATTAGCATCGAGCGTATGTGGCCAATTGCGCGTGTCGGATTCAGCCCTTTTGGACAGACTGCCACGCAATTCATGATTCCCCTGCAGCGGAACACGCTGAACGGATCTTCAAGATTGGCCAGGCGCGCATCAGTCGCTGTATCGCGACTGTCCGCCAGGAAACGGTAAGCTTGCAACAAACCGGCAGGGCCGATGAATTTCTCAGGATTCCACCAGAATGACGGGCAGCTTGTGCTGCAGCAGGCGCAGAGAATGCATTCATACAAGCCGTCAAGCTTCTCGCGATCTTCGGGAGACTGGAGGCGCTCGATGGCTGGCGCAGGCGTGTTGTTGATGAGGAAGGGCTGCACTTTCTCGAACTGCTTGTAGAAGACGCTCATGTCCACCACGAGATCACGTATGACGGGCAAACCTGGCAGCGGGCGCAGCACGAGCTTGCCGCCACGTACTGCAGCCGAGACTGGAGTAATGCAGGCAAGGCCGTTGGTCCCGCTTATGTTCATTCCGTCAGAGCCGCAGACACCTTCACGGCAAGAGCGGCGATAGGCAATACTGGGATCCTGACGCTTGAGCAGTTCGAGGACGTCGAGAACCATCAAGTCCTTGCCAGCGGGCAGTTCCACTTCATAGTCCTGCATGCGTGGCTTGGTATCCACTTCAGGGTTGTAGCGATAAAGACTGACTTGCACGATGTTCTACCTTTGCTTGCGCTCCGTGGTCCTGTCGACCACGAGAGACAAATTAATATGTTCTGACCTTGGGCTCGAATTTCTCTACTGTCTTCGGCGAGAAGTTGACTGCTCGTTTGGAAACAGTCTTGCTGCCAGGGTTGTAGAGTGAATGGCACAGCCAGTTCTCATCGTCACGCTCCTGGAAGTCATCGCGGGCGTGAGCACCGCGACTCTCGGTACGGGCTTCCGCCGCAATCGCGGTTGCCTCGGCCACTTCGAACAGATTTTCCAGTTCCAGTGCTTCGATACGTGCCGTGTTGAACGCGTTGCTCTTGTCGGTCAGGGCGATGTTGGCAATGCGCTCACGCAGTTCGGCCAGCTTGTTGATACCTTCGCGCATGAAGTCACCGCGGCGGAAAACGCCGAAGTGGTTCTGCATGATGGTCTGCATGGTTGAACGCAGCTCAGCGACACTTTCACCTTTCGTTGTGTTGTTGAGGCGATTGAGTCGAGCAAGCGCCTGGTCGATGTCGGACTGAGAAGCTGAGCGCTGCTCGACACCCTGTCGCAGCATGCTCTCGATGTGCTTCCCGGCAGCCCGGCCGAACACCACCAAATCGAGCAGAGAGTTTCCACCAAGGCGGTTGGCACCATGCACGGAAACGCAGGCAACCTCGCCTACCGCGAACAGCCCTTCGATGATCTTGTCCTTCCCACTGGAGTCCTGTGTCAATGCCTGACCGTTGATGTTGGTGGGTATGCCACCCATCATGTAGTGACATGTGGGAACGACCGGAATCGGCTCCTTCACCGGATCCACATGGGCGAAAGTGCGAGAGAGCTCGAGAATGCCGGGCAACTTGGCGTTAAGCACTTTCTCGCCAAGATGGTCGAGTTTGAGCATCACGTGATCGCCCTGCGGGCCGCACCCTCGACCCTCGATGATTTCCAGGATCATGGATCGAGCCACGACATCACGTCCGGCAAGATCCTTTGCGTTGGGCGCGTAGCGCTCCATGAAGCGCTCGCCGTCCTTGTTGATCAGGTAGCCACCCTCACCGCGACATCCTTCCGTCACCAGAGTGCCAGCACCATAGATGCCGGTTGGGTGGAACTGCCACATCTCGATGTCCTGGACCGGATAGCCCGCTCGCAGTGCCATGCCGACGCCATCACCCGTGCAGATCATGGCATTGGTAGTGGAGGCGTATATGCGCCCCGCTCCGCCTGTGGCGAAAACCGTGGCCTTTGACTTCACGTACACCGTCTCGCCAGTCTCGATGCAGATCGCCGTGACACCAACGACAACGCCATCCTGATTGCGGACCAGGTCGGTGGCATACCACTCGTTGAAGAAAACAGTCTTGTTCTTCACATTGCCCTGATACAGGGTATGCAGAAGAGCGTGGCCGGTTCGATCTGCTGCAGCACAGGTGCGTGCAGCCTGCCCGCCCTTGCCATAGTCTTTGGACTGGCCTCCGAACGGACGCTGGTAGATCCGGCCATTTTCCGTGCGAGAGAACGGCAGCCCCATGTGCTCAAGCTCGAACACTGTCTGAGGGCCTTCGCTGCACATGTACTCGATGGCATCCTGATCGCCGATGTAATCGGATCCCTTGACCGTGTCATACATGTGCCAGCGCCAGTCGTCGTTCGGATCGGCACTGGCGATGGCACAGGTAATGCCGCCCTGCGCCGAGACCGTGTGGGACCGAGTGGGGAAAACCTTGCTGATGACCGCGGTCTTGTAGCCCGATTGAGACAGCTGCAACGCGGCACGCAGGCCGGAGCCACCGCCACCCACGATCACCGCATCGAAAGTAAGAGTTCTTACGCCTGACATTTACACACCCCAGAGAATCTGAATACCCCAGACGAGGTATATGAACATCACGATGACGCAGATGGATTGAAACGCGATTCTTAAGAAAGTTGCCTTGCTGCCCAGAAGGTCGGCAGTCAGGTAGTCGGTAGCCACTGTCCACAGCCCGATCCAGGCATGAGCGCAGATCGAGAAGAGCGCCGCCAGACTTGCGATGCGCATCCAGGTGGCGCCGAAAAGCGCACGCCATGTGTCAAATGTGAGCTCAGGGGTCCACACGAGGAATCCGAGGAGTCCGACGAAATATACGGCCAGGTAAACAGCGGTGAATCGCTGCACAACCCAGTCATAGAGGCCACTGCGGCCAAAGCTTGTGACGTTTGTTACCACAGCCATACTCCTGCAAGCACGATTGAAATGATGGACACTCCGAGCACCAGGCGAGCGCCAGTCTGGCCACCAGACAAGGTCTCACCAACTCCCATGTCCATGACGAGATGTTTGACGCCGGCAACAAGGTGATAGATCAGTCCGGCAACGATCGCCCAGACCACCAGCTTGACCAGCGGCATGTCCAGCCACTGGGCTGCGCTCGCGAAACCATCGGGTGAGCGCAATGACTCGCTCAGAAGCCACAACAGCACTCCAATGCCGGCGAAGATGAAGACACCGGAGATGCGATGCAGAATCGATGTGATGGCTGGCAGGGGAAATCGGATCGTCGAAAGTTCGAGGTTCTTCGGTCGCTTGTCGTTCACAGAATCTACATTTCCATGAGGCGCCAGAGGGCGCGTTTAGGGAGGATGGTCGGTCGCGTTGCCACCGATCTGTTTGATTACACTTGCAATTCCTGCCTGCGTAACTTGGGCGGGAAGTATAGTCTCCTGCTCCGGGGAATACAATAAAACCACCCTCTTTTCGCTGGATGATGACAATAACTTGTCACTATCGTCCAGCACGGGCATTTGTCTTGACTCTCAAGCGCTTGCCATTGCTAAAATGCCGCTCGAATTGGTTTCCGCAGCATCACGACTGCACGCCTTGCGCGGCGCAGGCTACTTCGCTGGAATCTCGCCGGCGTCACTTGACGCCCCTCTCAGGAACAAGCATTGCCAGGAGCTACAGATGAACAAGAAAACAGCCAGTCTGTCATTGGAAGGCGTCACGGACCCCATTGAACTGCCCGTCCTGGGAGGCAGTATCGGCCCGGATGTGATCGATGTCGGCAGCCTGACAGCCAAGGGTTATTTCACTTATGACCCAGGCTTCATGTCCACGGCATCCTGCGAATCCAGAATCACCTACATCGACGGCGACAAAGGGGTGCTTCTGCATCGAGGCTACCCAATCGAGCAACTGGCAGAGAAATCAGACTATCTCGAGACGTGTTATCTGCTCCTCAATGGTGAACTGCCCGATCGCACGCAAAAAGCCACTTTCGAAAACGACATCCGTTACCACACGATGGTGCATGAGAAACTTTGCGAGTTCTTCAAGGGCTTCCCAATGGATTCACATCCAATGGCCATCATGGTGGGGGTCGTCGGCGCCCTGTCGGCGTTCTATCACGACTCGCTGGACATCACCAAGGAAGAGGATCGCAGGATATCCGCGCACAGACTCATTGCGAAGATGCCGACAATTGCGGCCATGTGTTACAAGCACGCCATTGGCCAGCCCTTCATGTACCCACGCAATGATTTCAGCTATGCAGAGAATTTCCTGCACATGATGTTCAGCACTCCCTGCGAGGCGCCAAGGGTCAGCCCGATCCTCGCAAAGGCCATGGACACCATATTCCTTCTGCACGCCGACCACGAACAGAACGCTTCGACTTCCACGGTGCGGCTGGCCGGCTCCACAGGGGCCAATCCGTTCGCCTGCGTTTCCGCTGGAATAGCCGCACTGTGGGGCCCGGCACATGGGGGGGCCAATGAGGCCGTGCTGAACATGCTGCACGAGATTGGCGATGAATCCCGAATCGAGGAGTTCATCAAGCGCGCGAAAGACAAGAATGACCCCTTCCGCCTGATGGGATTCGGTCATCGTGTCTACAAGAATTTCGACCCGAGAGCCAAGGTGATGCGAAAGATCTGCGACGAGGTTCTTGCCGAACTTGGCGTGGAAAGTGACCCGCTTTTCCGAATTGCGCGCCGCCTCGAGAAGATTGCACTTGAGGACGAATACTTCATCGAGCGGAAGCTGTATCCGAACGTTGATTTCTACTCAGGCATCATCCTGAAGGCCATCGGCATTCCAACCTCGATGTTCACGGTTATCTTTGCTGTCGGACGGACGCCTGGCTGGGTTTCACATTGGAACGAGATGATCAGCAACCCCTACAAGATCGGTCGTCCTCGCCAGCTTTACACGGGGCATGCTCGTCGCGACTATCCAGGAGTCTGAGGAATGCGCATCTGTGCTGCACGATATGCAGCACAGATTGCCTCTTGGAACAAAGAAGGCAATTGCACGGGTGAAACGAAAGTATTGAAAGGAATTTGGTGGAGCCTATCGGGATCGAACCGATGACCTCAACGCTGCCAGGTTTGTTTTCTCCGCGACTAAGTTATTGATTTCTTTGTAAAACACCTCTTTTAGGTACGGTCTGGTAGGGTCTGGTAGGGTCTGGTAGGGTCTGGTAGGGTCATTTGCGGAATTCACGGAGACCTCAACACTAATCCCGCCATTCGCCTGCATTGCGAGCGCATTCAACAGTGATTTTTGGGGCCACGTAAATGACATGGTGAGAGGCGATGGTGGTGCGCAAGGACAGATATTCTCACCACCATCGGGCTTTCACTACCTATCTACTTATTTCTTATTTCCCTTCTTTTCGTCTTGCCCCAGCTCTGCTGCAGCCAATTTCTTGGATTCGTGCGGCGCAGGCCTTTATAGAGAATTTGAGAAAGTAGGCATGACAGCTTCGCTTTGTCGATCTTGGGTGCTGTGCTATGCAGAACTTAGAATGTCGGCAGTTTTATTTTCGAAGTAATCGAGAAGCATTTGGTTCTGCTGTAAGAAGGCTCTGCGTTGAGACCCCTCCTGCTCCAGTGTGCGTTTCATCTGCTCGACTTCACTAGTCGAATGTGTTTTTAGCAATATCTCCATGGCCTTGCTATCAGAGACTAAATGCCCCAAGAATGAGCGAGATATAACTAGGCTGCCATTGTGCGGCCTATCTTTGTAAATATAGTAAAGCTCGCGGTAAGCTGACTCCTTTGCTCCGATTTTGTATTGGGACATACAGATGTAATTCCATATGAAAATTTTGTCATCGGGTGCGTGCTGGAGGCTCTTCTTGGCATATGCTATGCATTCTTTGTACTTGCCGGCACCGAAGAGATACTGGACATTGTGCATTGCCGCAATTCGGTCCATGTACCTGAAATGCATTATTGTCAACTTCTGTAATTCGAGGTAGTACGAGTAAAGCTCTGAGATGTTATCTGCTCTGTATGAGATGTTCGGAACCAAGGGTAAAAGTGTTTTTCCGCCGATTTTGGTTGCCGGATTTTTCTTTACCGCCTCTTCTCCGAAGTCATATCGCTTTACAGCCTCTCGTATACGCTCGAGCAGGATAATTTCATCCGAATGCACGTACTGACTGAAATTCAGCACCTTATCCACCAACCTGTCTATGGACTCTGCTCGGCGAAAAATGTCGCGGCCAATCACTAGTAGGCTATTACTTATCTTAGAATCGTAAAGATAGTTCTCATTTAGACACTTATTCTGAATACCCAGCTTAATGTCTTCCTTAGTGAGCAGCCCGGATCGTATCTCCTGCTGGAAATACGATGGAGAAAGCAGTGTATGACGCATTATCTTGTCAAAAATATCAAATAACTCGTTTCGTATATTGATAATTTCTAACTCGACCAAAGGACGAATCTTGCGGCGCCTCGTGCAAAATGGCGCGAATGAAAATACCAGCCAGAATATTAGAGCTGAAAAAAGTGAAAGCCCGAGAGGGTAAAGAAAGACGCTGCCTCTTGCCCAAGCTGCTATATCCAAATTATGCAGATTCATTGTTTACTTTGGTGCTGGCTCTAGGTGCGAAGAACGCCTCTGCCAAGTCGCAAAGTGGAGCTGGCATGTCCTTTGCGCCCTTTGCTAAAGACAGGCGGCTTTTGCTTTGTCGCTTTGTTAGCGCTTTTCAGGCATTGAGGCCTCATAGTGCTTGGAAAGTCGGTCGATCTCAATCCAATTTATTGTGAGCCGGATTAGAATCTTAAAATCTTCTATGTCCGCTTTCTGCCACTTGGGTTCTACCCCGTTCTCACGGACGGTTATAAAACGCTTGAAAACTCCAGATCACGCCTTGCCAATCGTCGTCGCATCCGAGGATTGTGAAAGCGTTCGATGTAGTGGAACACATCCGCTTTCGC
>Ga0255182_1000124_pt1 | contig 74962 bp, 93 predicted proteins | sample Atl_UVDOM_RepA_8_FD_188420 | JGI IMG/M metagenome (GOLD analysis project Ga0255182, IMG submission 188420) | Freshwater microbial communities from Altamaha River, Georgia, United States - Atl_UVDOM_RepA_8d | ecosystem: Environmental > Aquatic > Freshwater > River | place: USA: Georgia...
GCGTTGCATGGCGGTGATCGCCAAATTGATGGTGACATCGGTATCCAACGCGCCTGTTTGTTTGAACTGGCGCACCATCTTGGTGATGGAGAGGTTGACAGTAGTGCTCATCTTACACTTCTTTGAGGGTTTGGGTTGACTTGGTCTTTACGCTCAGCATCCACCTATCCGGTGACTTGGACAGGCATTTCAACCAGTCTTGCACGGTGGGGATGTATCCGCAGTCCTCTGTTACGTGCTGCTCGCCTATCATCTTGACGGCCACGTACTCGCCGGATGAATTAAGGATGGCGTCGCCGAACAATGCGATAGCCCACTGAATGCCAGCGGAGTGGTGGCGCAGTGCTCGATGCGTCCAGTCTCCAGTATACTGCTTGGTCTCATCGAACCAGTCGTGTATACGGATGTAGTCCTTCCAGTGGCCACCGAACTTCTTTGCCGATGATACGGCGTGCATGTATGGCGTCATGGCTACTCGGTTTCGTCGATGGTTACGCTGGCCGTACCGAGGTCGTTGTATGCGGGTTGGTGGTACCACTCGGTGTGCGAGATGGTCATGTCGGTCAGGTCGAACTCGTAGTCGTCCCCATAGTCGGTGCCGTCACCGCCCCCCGAATAGCACATGGCCTCGTCAGCCCACGTTGTTATCTCTTTAACGAGGGCTGTGTGGTCTGGCGTCATGTCTTTCCAGTTCACCTCATCGAGGTCCACTTCAAGGAACCCCTCGTCACTGCCCCCGGAGAAGCGGCATGTGAACTTGGCGACTCCAAGGCGCTTACACTCTTCGATGATCTTCTTTGGGATGTTGCTCAGTTCTTTCATGTTGTTACAGTGTTTGGCAGAGTTCTTCTTCGAGTTCTTCGATGCTTGTGTTCTCGATATCATCGAGTTGTTCGTCCAGTAGGTCAATGACCGGACGGAAAGACCCAGCATAGTACTGGTCCAATGGCCACTCTGGGAATACCAGCATGACGCCGTACTTGAGGTCGTAACCTATCTCCATGATGGTGTACACTTGGTCCTTTACGGGGCCGTGTGTTTTTTCTTTGGTTCGTGCATCTTGCCATCCGCCTTTGATGCACACCACACGCTGTCCTATTCTGAATGTACTCATGGCTTATTTCAGGTTGAAATAGTGATGATCAGCTCCACTCTTGGATGGAGCTTACACAGCTGTTGTCGAGTAAGTACAGGTCGGCGATACTATTCAATCGCTGGCGCAACTCATCAGCGTTGGACGAATCGTCGTGAGCGTTCTGCATTTTTTGGTAGAACTCGATAGCCCCGCATTCGTCCTTATCGCTGAGTATAAGCTCAGCCTTGGCGTCGTCCCAAACTTTGTCGATACTGGAGTCCCATGACCTTGCGTCACACTTTATCGCCACCTCGTCGCTGAGCAGACACCCCACTGCACACGATCGGCCATCGGGGGTGCGGTACAGGCAGGTGCTATAGTTTCTTGCCGCCTTTTTCTGTTCTGCCAGATGCTTGACTATGAAGTCGAAGGTTTCTTGAAGCGTTCTCATGGTTACTTGGTTTTACTTTTTGTAGTGGTGTCGGATCAGTTCTGCTGTATCCGCGTTCCGCTTGTCTATTTGGCACTGGCTATGTGCCGTAAACAGGCTTGTGTAATACTCCGGCGTTTTGCCGTACTTGGCTGTCCGCTCCTTCGCTGATGGGATCAGCTCTATTTTCTTTCCACAAATGGTGCAGTTTGCCATGGTGGTCTTAGTGTTTGAAGGTGCGGGAGAAGAGGACGTTGTCCACCCATTGCACTTCGCTCTCCATGCCCTCGGTGATGCGCTTGTACGCATTCATAACGACCTCGTCATGGAATACGGTGACAGACAGCTGCATGTTGTCGCGCTCGAAGTAGGCCACTCTCATTAGCGGGCCGCTTCCGTCGTCTGCGCAGGTAGTTCGAAAGTCCACGCCTTGGTCGAACATATCCTGAAGGATGGTGGCCAGTTTGTTCAGGTTCGTTTCCATCGTTGTTCTTGTTTGGTATTTTAACTTGCTCTTATTTCACGTTGAAATAAGCGAATTAAACAGATGCGATAGGGCACAAAAAAACCCACGCTGTAAACGTGGGTCAATTTGCTTATGGTGTGTACGTCAGCGTGACATAGCGATGCGAAGGAAGTACTTGTGCCGTCTGTATTGAGCGGGTGACATTTTACCTATGCGTGTACGTTTACGCATAGCTCGCGGAGAAAGATCGTGGCCCTTTTTCTCGTCAGTGCAGAACCCGTCTATGGCTGCACCGGAAATAGTAGGCCATGCGTTCCCCTTTTCCCCAAAGGGCACGTTCATTGATAGCTGTGCTGGAGAGGTATCGACCACAAGGTCAGCACCGCAACAGGTACACCGTCCGATCGCTTTGTATCGGAACAGTGGGATGTGCGCCGACTCTTTCGTTCGGCGCAGTTCTACGTTATGTCCACGTTCAATGGCGAGATCGATCGCTTCATTGATCAGATCTCGCGCTGTTCTACGTTCTGTGCTCATGCGTTCGCAGGTTTCTACGTTAGGTCAATTTTCTTATTTCAGGCGAAATAAGGGGAAAAAGAAAAGGCCCCCCGATATGGGGGGGCCTCTCTTCATGCCTCTACTGGCTGCGCTTCCAACTGCGCGGCTTGCGCTTCTAACTTTGCGGCCTCTTCACGGAGTTCGTTCGCCCGTTCACGCATGGCGACCGGGTCACCTTCGCATGACGTGCGGACAAGTGCAAGGCCGGTCACCGCCAGCTCGGGAGCGGATCCGTATTTTTCAGCCGCTTCCTTGGCTACGTTCGTTCCCCATTGGGCCACAGTCCGACCTTTGCGACCTCCACCTTTGGCGCGGACTTTCAGGTCCAACGAACGTAGGGCTCGCGTGCATTGCACCGTAGTGAGGCCCGCGTCTTTCAGCGCGGCCAAAAGGAACGGTCCGAACTGTTCGCGGTCCACCGTTGGGTGCGTTGCGTGCAAGCTTTGCAGTACCTTTGCCGCTTCGCTGTTCAACGCTTTCTGTCCGCGTTCGTCCGCTTCCTTGCGTTCAGCTGCGATGCCATCGGCCACCCCTACGGCGAATGCTGTAAGGCCCTTTAGTAGGGCCTTGTCGGCGTCCGTAGGTTTGAACTTTGCCACCTTTGCGCCTTTGGCGCTCTTTACTTGCTTTGCCATTGTTTTTCTGGTTTGTGGGCCTTCGCGGCCCGTTGTTTCAAGTTGAAATAAGGCGTTCCGTTCACGAAAGGACATAGTTAGTCCGTTAGGACGTATCCTTTCATTTTTCGGATCGTTGCTACGTGCGCCCTGTAGCTTTGTCAAAGTATCGGCACCGCGTCCCCGTGCCTAACGATACAAAGATAGTCAAAGAATAGATAAATGCAACAAAGATGTGCCCTATATACAAAAATATAATATATGCAAGATAGATGTGATTAACGGTTGGATGTGGGACGAACGGTTAACCGCCCTCACGTGTACGCGTAGACGCAACTTGGTTGCATCTTGTTAGTGTGGGGCTATGTTCACGGGATATGGTAATTCCCCAACTTTCAGAAATTATTGAAAGTTCTGAACTTCCCATATGGAAACGATGGAAACGATATTTCCCTCAAAACGTTTCCTATGTACCCGTTCCATGGAAAATGATGCACCGGGCAAATGTCACCAACGTATTATATCCCATGGAAACTATTTGGGTCCCCTTTTGTTCTCCTGTGGAGCGCAGCAGCAGCGAGACTTTCCGGTGAAGGGGTGTGGGGGTGGGTATGGAGGGGGAGGGTCCCCTGTACCCAGATTTTCAGAAAATTGGTTTATTGGCCCCCTTACGCTCTCTGAGATTATACCATCATGTGTTGCCCTTGTCCTGAAACTGGTAGGGTCCCCTATTCTTGGCTCATTCCTGCCTCTGTGGGCGACTTTCTCCTTTTGGGTGGTAGTAGGGGGTGTTTTGGGTTGCGTTCGTGCGTCCAAGGGCTTATTTTTGCCTTATGGCAGCAAAAGCAACTTTTAGTGGTCAGGAGTTGGTGGACGAGTATTCTTCTCTTCAGGAGCGTTCTGGTGGGGATAGGCTACGTAGGAGACGGGAGTCTCTGTTCTCTGTGGAAGAGATGGCTGAGCTTATGGGTGTGTCTGTCTCTGTAGTAGAGGAGCTGGAGAGGTCTTTCTTGACCACTGAGCAGAGGAGGTACTTGAATGTGCTTCGGTATACCTATGGGTTCTACCCTATACGGTTAAAGAGGGTTCGTAGGGTAATGGATAGTGGGGAAGTGGCTATTGTCTCTCCGCGAGACCCAGATAACGATACCGAGTAAGTTACTTGGTGGTCTAATTTGTCTGCAACGAAGGACTCGAACCCTCATTTCCGGGTTCGTAGCCCGGCGTGCTATCCATTGCACCAGTCGCAGAGTGTTGTCGGTCGTGGACTCGAACCACGATACTCTCCTTCAAAGGGAGATGTCCTGCCATTAGACGAACCGACAATAGGTGTTGGATGGGATTCGAACCCACGACAACTGCCGTCACAAGGCAGCGCTCTACCGCTGAGCTACCAACACAGTCAGGGAGACAGGATTTGAACCTGCGACTACTCGCTTCCAAGGCGAGGCTTCTACCGGGCTGAACTACTCCCTGAAGATCTTGGTACGCTGTGAGAGACTCGAACTCCCATGCCTCGCGGCTCTGGTTTCTAAGACCAGTGTGTCTACCAATTCCACCAACAGCGCATAGTGACTCAGGCCCGCTGATGGGGTCGGAGTCGTGGCTGTCGATGAAGTAGAAGTGTCATTGCGATGCAAATATACAACAAGTTCGTCAGTAAACAGAAAAGCCACCAAGGAGAATTCCTCAGTGGCCTTTCGCGACCGCGCTTTGGGGATTCGCTTACTTTATGCAGTTGCGAGCTTCACTGCCCACATGGCCGCTTCTTCGTAAGCTGTCTGTGCGAGGGCCGCAAGGCGAGGGTCTTTGCTTTTCAGTTCTTCACAGATGTTGATCAGCTGCGCCGTGAGACGCTTGATGCTGTCCACTTCCGAGCTGCCAGAGGCGTTAAAGCTCACTCGCACTCGATATTCTCCGATTGATTGCTCTTCGTTCATTGTTGTTTGGTTGTTGGTTTTGGTGTTACTGGCCACATGATCGGCTCATACCCAGTAGGATATGCCGGACGACGGCCATGGGTGAAGTACGTATTGCCCTTCAGGTAAGCCTTCAGGCGACGCTGCTCATGGCCGCGCTCCCACCTGTCCTTTTGGTATGTCTCACTTCCCGGGTCAAGGGCCTTGTGGCTCGGAAGTGTTCCGGGATAAAGCCTTGCTTGTTTTTCTTCACTCATTGTTGCTTGGTTTTTGTCTTGCTTGTAGCTTCTTCCTCTTCTCCTCGCATGGCCCGCATGGCTTCTTTGCTGCAGACTTCAGGATGAGCTCTCCTTTGGTGATCAGGTCCTCGTAGTGCTTTCTGATTGCGCCGGAGAGTTCGTATGGGTCTCGCCCATTCTTGTATGCGTCAAGGACAATCGCATACAGATCATCATCGCTCAGAAGAGGCTTTCGATTTGTTTTATTACTCATGGTCATCTGTGGATCACGACTGCTCTTCTTGAGGATCGACCGCGATCGGGGTATCGGCAGCAACTACCTCGGCCACTGGAGAGTCGAACTTGGCCCGCTGGCTCAGGAAGTGGAACTGCTTGAACAGGTTGGCGAAGTCCAAGTCGTTCTCACTCAGGCGCTCCTTGATCTCATCAATGATAGCCCCTTGGGTCTCCAGACGCTTCTCGATGTTCTCTACACGCAGAATGACGTCAGTAAGCGTCATTGTCTTCATTTCTTGGCCACTATGTGGTGTTTCCTCCACAATGGTCGCATCGTGTGCAACGATGGGCCCGAGCTTCTTCTTGTTCTTAGTCATGGGTAACGTCGTTCTGAAAGTTCTCTATGGTCTCGCTCATCAGGTCAATAGCCTTCTGGCACATCATCATGGCCATCGGGTAGTCTCCAGAGTCTGCAGCACCGGTGGCTATGACCAAGCAGGCTCGCGGGTCGCCAAACGTCATCATGATCAGGTTGTCCTTCTCGGAAGCAGACGCCTCCGGCTTGGATGATTGCTGTTTTTTGACCACAGGAGGTGTCAAAGATACGAAGTAGTTTGCAGTCTTGCAAGAAAAATCTTCAACACCATGCAAGATTCTGGCCACAGGAGTATATTTGTCACTGAGTATCAGGGAGTTGCGTAGAGTCATGGGAGGTCCATGAACGGGTTTAGTTGCTTGTACCCCAGTTATCACAGCCCCTGATCACTCACTTCTCTGCTCTAACACATGCAGAAGGGCCACGAGCAGACAGCGTTCCTGCAGTCAGTAGTTCTCTGGCCACTGGGTAATCCCTCAGACACTTTCATTGCCCGCTGAGCCCTGAGCTTCAAGATAAGCTCTTGGTTGTGGTCAAGTGACTTCCTCTCTTCTTTTATGATTGGTTGCTTCATCTTCCTATGCTTGTTTCTCTGTTGTTTCTGCTTAGGAAACTTTTTCTTTCGAGAGGGGTTGACACGATGTCCCATGTGTGCTATGTTTGTCCCCACTTACTGAAGGCGGTTCATAGTAGCCTACCGTCCCGAGGGAGATAAAAAGGCTCTTTGACATTCTTAGGACAGTGGGTCAAGCGGGTAAGCCCCGCCCTTCATACTACTCTTCACGGAGTGGAAACCCCACTGGAACAATAAGCCCAATAGGGTTATGATCTTGTTCTTGTGTTGCATGTACAGTAACACTTGCCAAGATACTAAACATATCCCTATGAATACATAGTTAGTGGTCAGGGTTCTAAGAATGTCTGTAGGTTGTGGGATGTATCCTCGGTGCTAAATCCCCCGAACCCCCTATGAAGGGTATTAGACCCGGTGTGTTCTGTTCTGAAAATCAGCTACTTTTGTGTGCTTAGTCAGCCCTAAGAACAAGACAAATAAGCCATGGAGGTAAACATCTTCCCCAACAGACTCGAGATCATCGCCCCGCCGCTGATCGTTGGAATACCCGGGACAGACCTCCGATCTGTGGCCTATCGGTTCGACCCCAATCCAAACCCACAGCTCAATGCCGGTAGCTGGATCGTGTACGTCACCGACGTCTATGGGAATAGCTACGACATCCCGACCGCAACGGTAACGAACCATGGGACGTGGAAGAACGGGGAGGATGGAGCCAAGCAGGCAGTAAAGGACATCTCTGCCGTGGTCGGATACGTACCAAGCTCACCTCCAGCGCTTCCGGGAGTTCAGGACTCCATCGAGTACTCGGGTTCGAACCTTCGACTTGTTGGGGATGACCCGGCCCCGGGCCCTGACCACGTATTCGGAACAGACGCAGCCGGCAACAAGGGCTGGAAGCCAGACCCATCCGGAGGCAACGCCATCGAAGGTCTGACAGGCGATGTATCTGCCACCGGACCAGGAACCGTAGCCGCCACCATCCAGCCCGACGCCGTGACCAACTCCAAGTTGGCGAACATGGCTCAGGCAAGGTTCAAGCTCCGCTCTTCCGGTGCGGGGGCCGGAGATCCTCAGGACGGAGACGCCAACGCAGCCTCCACCATTCTCGACGGAGCAACCGACCCGTTTCTGCGCACTTCTGCTTTGCCCCCAATCCCAACCCTGACGCCCAACACCAATGTGGTATACGTCAGCAAGGTCGGCAATGACTCCGATACGGGCCTGACGGTAGCGGACCCCAAGCTGACCATCAACTCAGCCCTCACAGCCGCCCTTGCCCTGTCTCCGGCCCCCGCAGCGGTGTACGTTCTGGATGCTGGTGAGTATACAGAAGACCTAACGCTTGGTTCTGTTCCGGTCATTGCGCCATCCGCAACGCTGATCGGTCGCGTTGACATGGGTGCAAACGCAATGCTGGTGGTCAAGAACCACTACCCCGCCATTGATGCAAGCGTAGCTGTCGGTGCGCTCAACCAGACCGGCTACGCATACTACATCTGCGCCGACAAGCTGGATGTCCGTGGTAAGGCGGGCGGGTTCACCTCGTGCGATGCCGTCAGGAACCAGTACAACGGCATGGTGCTGCATGTGAAGTGCCCCGTCATCATCGGAAGTCAGACAGCGGTATATGCAACCAACAACACCACCGGACACATTCACCTCGATGTGAACGACATCTACTGCACGAGGTCCGGCAATGTGGGTCTGTACGCGACGGACACCGTTGGGGTCGGTGGTCGCATCTACGGCAAGGTTGATCACATCATCAACATCTCCGGCGCAACCTCCTCCATCGGTGTCTGGACAGCCAGCGCAAACTCCTTCATCTCCATTACCTCCAACGAGATCAACACTGATACAGCATACAACTGCACGGTCGGATCGCTGTATCTCATCTGCCCACGCATCCTCGGAACTCGCACCGGAACTCCGGTCTTTGAGGCGTCTACCCACATCGTAACAGGCACCCAGCCGCTCGATGCCGACCTCACCGCCATCGCTGCCCTATCCACCAATGGCCTTGTTGAGCGCACAGGTGCAGGAACAGCGGCTATCCGAGCTATTGGCGTAACAGCAAGCACAGATATTCCTTCTCGCGCTGATGCTGATGCAAGATACAAACCGATTCAGGTCACCGGGCTTACGCTTACTACTGGTGCATGGACTCTTGCATCAGGGCTTTACGAGCAGAGCATTTCTGATGCCAACATAACCACATCGTCCATTGTCGATGTGATACCGAATAACGCAGACTTTGCAGTTGTCGCAGCAGCATCATTCCTCCCAAGAACAGATAGCGCTTCAGGGTCTGTAAAGGTCTACTGCAACAACCTTCCGTCTGGCAACATCGGAGTAACCATCAACATCCTAAACACATGACAGTAGGAAGATTCGCGTCCGGCTCATCCGGATTGTCCACGGCAAATATCCTCCGCGAGTACACCTCAGGAGCAACGTGGAACAAGCCCGCTGGTCTGAAGGAGCTTTTCGTTCTCGTTGCTGGTGCTGGAGGCGGCGGTGGTGGTGCTGGTCGTAGGATCGGAGCGGCAACCGGTGCGTCAGGCGGCGGCGGAGGAATGGTCCGCTGGTTGCGCATACCGGCGGCGGGCCTTGGCACTTCAGAAACCGTCACTATCGGCACGGGCGGCTCTGGTGGCGTTGGTAGCTCGGCTGCTGCTTCTGGCGGAACGAATGGAGGCGACGGCGGGACCACTTCTTTCGGCTCGCACATCAGCGCCGCTGGTGGAGGAGGAGGCCTGAAGGGTGAAGCGTCCGGAGGTATAGCCGGTGGCGCGGGCGGGAATATCGTAGGAACGCGCTTTATGCTTCAAGGGAGCACCGGTGGCACTGCTTCGGGCAACTCCAACGGAGGCGCCGGATCGAACGGATGGGGCCAAGCCTCTGCTGGTCCGGGTGGCGGTGGTGGAGGGGCTTCTACCAATACGCCCGCTGCGTGGGCCGGTGGCAACGGTGGCGGCGTGTTTGAATGGAACGGTTCAGCTTGGGCACTTGTTGCGGGTCCGACCGGCCCAGCAGCCAACGGCGGCGCTGGAACGAACGGTTCGAACGATCAGTGCCTTCACATTCTTCAGTCGTTGACCGAAGTTGGCACCATTGGCATTGGGACCGGTGGTGCTGGTGGGTCAGGCAACCAAGGCACGGGGACCGCAGCAGGACAAAAGGGTGGCAATGGAGGACGAGCCGCTGGCGGCGGTGGCGGCGGTTCCGTTCAAGGTGGCACCGGTGGCAATGGAGGCAACGGTGGCGACGGTTTTTGCATCGTTGTGGAAATATACTAATTCAGCCGGTGGTTGAACTCACTCCCATCGAGTTCCCGTCCATCGAAGCTGTTGTGGATGACTACAACATCCCCATCCCCGTCCACATACGCCTCAGCAAAGCAGCCACAGCACCCGCCGTCTGTCACATGCTCCCTCCTGTCATTCACTGGGAACACATGCCACACAGTTCTGTTGCCGCAGCTATGTGCTTCTTCGTTTGACATGCAGTACAAATGTATGAGCGCTTCTGATTACATTCGCACCATGGAACAAGTAAAACAACCATCCGATCGATCTCGAACCAGTCGTCGCAAGCTGCATACGCTGGCAGAGAAAATGCACGCATACGCAAAGTCCAATGGGCTCAGCGTGTTTATCATGTTCGACGGATCTCAGCCCGGGGCGATCAAGCAAACTGGATACTACAACGCATACATGGCCCAGCATGTTATTGGGCACATGGCGCTATCGCATCCAGACCTGTTCCGACAGACCACGGAAGAGATCAACCGGCTCATTGAGCAGCGCAAGGCACAGGGAGAATCACCTGTCGGGTCTGTCGAGCAAGTTGATGGCCCTTCTGGTGTCGTTCACCCTACGCTTGAAGTCCTCAAGAAGGACGATGATCTCATCAGCCCTTCGGTTGACGAGCATCCCGAAGCGTGAGTCCGCTTCCTGCTCGAATCTTGTAACGGCTTCGTTCATTTTGACAAGGGCGCCGGCTATGTCCTGAACCGTGACATTGGTTTTGTCGACAGCGCTCCTGCCAGATGCAGGAGTTCTTAGGTCTGGGAATACGAGCTTGTTCATGTCGCAAATCTACTAAAAGCAAGAAGCCCCCTTTCGGGGGCCTCTTCGTTATTGAGCCGGTGTGTTAGGGAGGCGTGATGTTGCTTCCGTCGCTGTCCAACAGCATATATCCGTCACCAGCGCCCAAGGCGGCACCAATGGCAGCAATAGCATCAGCCGCTGCAGTGGCGTCATCCATCTTGAACTTGGTGTACAGTACGCCGGTAGCACTGTAGAAGCCAACGTATGCACCACCCTGACCCAGCGGGAACAGGACGCTACCGGTTGGGCCGACGGGGTCGCCATTGCTATCAACAGCAGTCAGCTGGCCCTCTACAGGGGTCGTGTTTCCCGTGGCTCCGCTGTTGCCGTTCGGGTCTGCGCCGTAGTACGGGCCGGTGTAGGTGTACGCATCAGGACCATTGAAGGTCGGGTACGTGATCAGCTTACTGAACGGCCCAACCGTTGCCATAAGCTGGGGCGTGACGAAGTTGGTGTTGACCGTTTCGCCGCTCGAGGTTTTGAACTGAATGATCATTGCGGTGTCTGTTTGTAATGCAAATGTACTGGGTTTCAGGGAGTTATGACATTCTTGAGAAGATTTTTTGAAGCTCTGTGCAACTGCACATATCTTTGACCCCCATGGAAAAGCAGGACATCAAGAACGTCATTCAGCTCAAGATCAATGCCCTTGAGACCCAGTGGAACAAGGTGGTTGATGAGGAAGACCGCAATACGCCGTCCGACTACCTAAAGGCGGGCGCCATTCAAGGCGCGATCAACGCATTGATCGACCTTCTCGTTGAGGTTGATCGAATGGCTTAGGCCGGCGTGCAGTTGGTGCGGATTGCAGCAACTGCGATTTCTGCGCCAGCTTGGGTATTGACCCAAGCGCCTTGGTTGCTGATCTGGCCCATAGGCAGGTCTTGGAACCAGCCCTCATCGCTGCGGATACGAACAAACCACTGCACGAACGGGGTGGCAGAGATCTGCGAGTTGCTTAGAGTTGATGCATCGCCCGGATCAGGGTAGTTGTCCTGACTCAGAGTGGCGTTGTTTGCACGCGACGCAAACGGAGAGTCTGTTTCGGGCTCCCACGCAGCGTCACCATTAGCCAGACCATACACACGGACGGTCTTTGCATGAACGGCAACATCCGTAACCATTCGGTAGTTGATCAGCGTTTGTGTGCCGCTTGCATCATTGATGCTGATGGATCCGGTGGTCAGCACCACGGTGTACGGGAAGCTCATTGGCGTATCGTTTGAGGGTCTATAAGGACATGCAAATATACCTCAAGTGGTTGATTCTCACTACTTTGTACTTATTTTTGCTGCATGGATACAAAGAAGTCCATTGCAGAACATACCGCCGAGCTCCTTCTTCAGCTAAACGCTGGCGGCGTTCTGTTGTCGGGCTCTCATAGGCAGGAGGTCAGAATTGCGGGGCTTGGGGAAGAGCTTGACAAGGCCGACAAGAAGGTTATATACGACAAGACGGTAGACCAAGCCAAGGAGGATGACGACACTGGGTTTGGAGAGTGCCACCTGTGGCTATACGAAATACCGGAAGTAACCGAAGGGGAAGACAAGGGTCGGCCACTGGAGGGAAAGTGCTACTACGATCGCATTCCGGACGACTGGAAGAAGAAGTGGGAGGGAGTAGAGATTGACCGTTCCATGTGGCGCCCGGCTCGTCCAGAGGTGGCAACACAGGAGTTCCGAGAGTTTATCAACTCGCATATCCCGAGGTTCGATCAGCTGATTGCCTACGAGCCCTTCTTTCTGTACGTAGAGCAGGCCCGTAGGTGGCTGGAGGACAAGAGAACCCTTGCAGACATAGACCCTGCCGAGAGGTTTGAGTGGAAGCAGCAGGAGCTGTCCCGAATTGCACAGAACAAGCTGTACGGACTCAACAAGTACGTCAGCATCAAGGAAGATGGATTCATCGGTGGTCGCCGGCCATACGAAGCCAGTACCCCTCAAGCCCTTCTGGCCTTCCTTGTAGACTGCGGACATAGCTTCGACCTTGTCAAGGGTCGTCAAGCAGCCATCACGTCCACCATGTTGGCCATGGCTGCTCTGGAGGCAGTTGTGCGCTCTTCGTTCAGCGGTGTGTTCATGGTCCACAAGAAGGACGGCACTGGTAAGACCCTGTTCCGGGATAAGTTCCAGAGCACCTTCCAGCACCTGCCCCACTGGATGATAGGTGAGGTGGATGTAAGCAAGGGCTTCTCATCCGAGAGCGCCATCATGGACTTTGACCCGGGCGACACCAAGGCTCAGAAGGGTCGTGACATCTCGGAACTCCGACTCCTCTCTGCGGAGGACAGCATGACCGTGAACGGTCGAACACCAACTTGGTCATTGTTCGATGAGTGCCAGAATATTCCCACATACCAGACGATCAAGAGCGAGATTGATCCGACGATGTACCAGTTTAACAAGGCCAAGGGCCGCTTCGAGCTCGTTCGACAGGCGTTCGCATGGGGCACGGGCTCGTCGAACAATACTGGTCAGGGAGCGTTTGAGAATGACTTCAAGTCGCTTTTGGCTGCTTGGGAGGGTGGTGAAGATACAAGTGGATGGGTGCCTGTCTTCATGGACTGGACCTGCCGCCCGGGCATGACCCGCGAGTTCTACAACAAGCAGAAGGTAAAGTATCTGCGTGGCCAGACCGAAGAGACCAAGGGTCTAACTGCCACAGAGCGCTTGTCGCTGTTCTCGGCCCACTATCCCAGCAAGCCAGACGATGCGTTTATGACCAGCCACAAGACGCTGGTCCCAATGGACATCATCGTCAAGCAGCAGAACAGGATCATTAATGACTGTCACAAGAGGGGGCTCAAGCCGGTTCCGGGAAGGTTTATTCCAGTGTTTGATGAATCCATCAAGCTCCCAGACGGAAGCGCGTTCCCGCATCCGATACGTGGCGCCAAGTGGGCGCCTTCGGCAGCAGATGATATCGAGGCTCCGGTCAAGATGTTCTTGGAACCGGACAACTCCTTTGCGCATCGCTACACACAAGGCACGGACCCCATCCAGAACGATGGCGGATTTTCGCGCTTCTCGTCGGTGATATGGGACGCAGCTGCCCGCGAGTTCGAGGAGAACGGACAGCCGGCATATGCACAAGGCGTGGCCTGTGTACTCAACTCTCGCACCACATTCCCTCAAGACCTATTCCTGCAGAGCATCCTTATGGGAATGTATTACAGGAACTACGGCCAGAAAGCCTGCCGCGAGCTTGTCGAGATCAACGTAGGTCACAGATACGTTGACTTCAAGTGCTCGCCGGTGTTCAACCTAAGGGACTCACTTCTAACCCGCCACGAGCTATTGCCAAAGTATAAGGTGGGCGGTGCCACGAACATATACGGAATTGACCTGAAGGGAGGAAAGGGTAGTCGCAAGGAATCGCTGTACGGAGACATCACCGACCTGATCCGCACCCATGGCCACAACATCTGGTACTATGACATCTGGAGCCAGATACGCAGTATTTCTGTTGAATCGAAGCCAGATGGATCTGTGGTGTGGGGAACGATGAACAAGAACGTCTACAATGACGACATGGTGTACGCTATGGCGTACGCCGAGCTTGCGCACCGGTGCATCAACAAGAATCCGCAAAGGATCTCACCGGAGTCCAAGCAATACAGAATCAAGAAGGTTATCAAACGTAGCGCGAATCTGAACCCGTACTACGCATACGAAAAAGTCGAAATCAAGTACTGAGAACATGGATAATGACATTGTAGGGCAGTTGCTCAAGAAGAACTACCTGATCTTCGCTCCGAAGAACGGAAAAGACCTCCGGGTCCAATATCCGGAACTGTCCGAATATCCGGAGTTCAAGCAGGATCAGATCAAGTCACACGACCTACTGTTCGTGTGGTGGTTCCGATGCTCGGCATCGCCATACGCCGACATGGAGGACAAGGACAAACTTGAGCCCTGCATTCGGATCGCATATCCGACTGAGCAGCAGCGCGAAGCAAAGCTCAAGGAGTTCAAGCAACAGTTCCCTGACGGCATCAAGGCGGCGTTTCGAAGAATGGAGTCGTTCAACCTTGGCGCTCGTGTTGAGAACTACCTTTATACCCTGAGAGTCAGGAGCAACTGTAAGGCAATGCTCGAGGTAGATGCCAAGATGATGGACATCGAAGAGCAGGAGTCTTGGAGTAAGCGAGCGCCCGGCATTTGGAGGCTAATGGAGGAGACAACGAAGGCCCTTGAAAAAGGCGGATTCGGTGTTTCTGAAGCAGAAGACACGCTCGTCAATGAGCTTGATGGATCAGTAAGGTCGTTTAGACAGTCGAACCGATGACACCAACCACAACGAACAACAGGGGTTTTTGGAGCTGGATTCCAATCTCCACCATGATCCCTCCAAGCATGACGCTTCCGGAGGAAAGCAAGGATCAGGCGTATCATGCCCTGTGGACGCGCTACTTCCTGTCGCGTCAGGTGTCGACTTGGATAGAGTTCTACCGCAGTAATTACGTCTCCAATATGGAGTACGCAATTGACTCGCGCTGGGGCGAGGAAGAGGATGTGAGGATGTTCCTTGGTGACGGCCCTGCACAGACATCTCGGATCCCGTTCAAGTTCCCCATCCTATCCCCCATGCTTACCCGCATGATTGGAGCGGTGGACAACATCTCCATTTCTGCTGATGTGGAATCCGTCACGCAGTACTACGCACAGACTCGCCGGGAAGAGGAGTTCCTCCGTGCCATGGCCCTATCCGAGGCATCTGCCGCTGGTCCGAACATGGCCGGCGTGTACGAGGATGAGGGTATTTCGCCTGACGTCAACCAGACCGAGCAGTTCTTCGACATGACCTATCAAGACCACATCAAGCGTGGCGGAAGGTCATTGGCCAACATGCTGTCCGAGCGCAGTAGACTGGATGACACCAAGCGAGTTGCGGCCACATTCATGGCCCTTTCTGGCGTATCGGCCGCACACTGCTTCATCAACGGCAACAATCTGGAGTGGGAGATGTGCGAGCCCCGTGAGGTGGGATGGGACACGTCCGCTCTTCGTCCAGATTTTAGTGACGGACAGTTCGTGTACACATGCCCACTAATGTCCGTGTCGGCCATTGCAGAGCGATGGAACTCCGAGAAGGACATCATCATGGCCCTTGACAAGTGGTCGCGGTTTATTCCAAACGGGACAAACTTCAATGCGGGTTGGCCGCAGTCTCGGCCTCGTGTCTTCACCATGTACTGGAAGGATATGAAGTATGTGGAGCGCGGGTTTGTGATGAAGGACGGCGAGCCGCAGTACTGCACCATCAATGAGATCAATCCGGATACCGGCAAGCCGGACTACACAGACGCCGACCTGATCACACCTCCGGAGAACATGTACACCAATGCGTGGACGAACTCCGAGCTCAAGGCCAAAAAACAGCGTCGTGCTATTGAGGTTGTGCGATATTGCTCAATGATACCTTGGGAGTACCTCCCGGGCGGATACACCAAGAACCTTCCGTTCCGCAACGACGTAAAACCCCCCGCGCCACCAGACAACTCCGGACTGCCGCACATCGGCGTCGTGGGAGACCTCGTGCTTGACTATGGCATGTACCCCCTACAGGAGGCAGATCCAGATGACGTATATTCTGTCAAGTTTCCGATCAAGTTCTCGGCATGGCGCTACCTCGGCGGTCACGCAGTAGCCCCATTGACGGCAGCTCGAGACCCGCAGCGCTGGATCAACCAGATCGCATCCGACATCGCTTGGAGGCTCCGTAAAGCCGGCGGCAAGTCTGTTCTCATTGCCAAGGAGGCCGTAGACGGCTCCAATATGGACGAGCAGGATATCGACCTCAAGGTGAAGGAGGGGGACACAATTGTTGTTCCGGCGTCCATGCTCGGTGGCTTACAAAACGCAACCGGACAGATCGACGCATCCCCGGGCCCGGGCTTCTACAACCTCCTTGGGGTATTGCCTCAGATGAAGGCGGTGGCCGAGTCTGCGGTCGGCGTGTACGAGAGCAACTATGGAGCTCCTCAGGGTCAGGACCAACTCGTTGGAACACTTCAGCTCCAATTGCAGCAAGCTGGTGTAATGCAGCAGCCATTCTACGCTGCTATTGCTGATCTGTATCGCCAGATCCATCAGTTCAACGTACAGGCCGGCAAGCAGTTCTATTCTCGTCGACCATGGCTATTGAGCCAAATGGTTGGCGATGATGACATGGCGGCTCTTATCGCAACCGATGATATGCAGCTGGAGCAGTTCCGCGTCCGCGTGAAACTTGCCCCAGATGGCGCCCAGTTGCGACTGATGACAGACCAGCAGACCATTCCGCAGCTTATGCAGCTTGGTATGCTTGATCCTACAACGGCCGCTCAGCTCATGGGCCGATCTACGCCAGATGACGTTTATGCGGCATCTCGTCAGTTCACCAAACAGGCTGCTGCTGCGGCTCAGGAACAAGCTCAGGCTCAGGCAATTGCCCAGAAGGAGGCAGACATGGCTGCTCGTCAGGCAGAACTTGACAAGAGTCAAATGGACCTGGCGAAGCAGGAATTGAATGCTGACACGAAAATGGCTGGCCTTGAACAGAAGTCGAACCAGCCATTTATTCAGGCAGAAAGTGAGTGGATGAAGCCGGACGCAAATCCGGCAGCAGCCCCCATAACTGTCTGATAATCAGAAAAAAAACTGCATAGAGCAGAAACAAGAACACAAACAGCACATATATTTGCATCATGGAAACCCAAACCACTGACACTCAGACGGTTGAATTGACTGGCGCAGCCCTTTCATCTGTACTCGGACCTATTCTGGCTGAGCGCAAGGAAGCGTATGCTCAACAGCCAGCTCAAGCACAAGAAGCTCCTGCTGCCGCACCGGCGCAGCCAGCCACTGAACAAACTACTGCTGCGGGTAATGAGCCCCCCCCTTCACAGCCCGCAGCGGAACCGGTAGCAGGGGCACAGCCAGCAACGGCTGCGCCTCCTGCCGCCACTCCGGCCGCTGCACCAGCGGCCCCGGAGGATCCATACGCACAGGTCGTGTCCGGTATTGTTGAAGAACCCAAGCCGGCCCTGACTTGGACGGATGAAGCCAAGGCTCTGTATAAGCAGACATTTGGAGCAGAAGACCCGCTTGCCCACAAGGAAGAAATCGATCGACAGCTTACTCAGGCAGAGCTTCTCAAGAAACAGCTTGATGAGGTGGCTCCGATCAAGCAAGGCATTGATGCCATGCCGCCCGCTATGCAGCGTGCCATCCAGCTTGCCCTATCCGGCAACGTGGCCGAAGCTCAGGAGTATCTGAAGTCCATTCCGAAGGTTGCTCTTGAGAACAAGGAGGCTAAGGACCTGAACGACCGAGCGCTGATTGACACCTACCTGCCCGGCAAGATCAAGCCAGAGCAGTGGGAGATGCTGAACGACCCCGAGGTGGATGACGACGTCAAGGACGCGCTCAAGACCCGGATCGGCCTGCTGCGCGATTCTGCAGCCGATGTCCATGAGGCCAAGCGCACCGAGGTGCAGCGAGAGTACAAGGCCCAGCAGGAGGCCAACCAAAAAGCATTCGAAAACTACCAACAGGGCATTGCTGCCACCATCGCAACGGCCAAGAGCTCGCCACTGCGTGCCTTCCTGAGCGATGACGTGGTCAGCGACATCCAGACTGGTAATTTCCTTGGGAAGTTCGTCCAACAGGACGGCGTTACCCCTACTGCCGACGCAGCAACTCTGTATTTGCGGGCGCTTCACTTCGAAGGAAGTGTGAAGGCCGCAGAAGCGAGAGGATATGAGCGTGGAAAGCAGGAGGCGCTACTGGAGGCTACTTCCCGCCAACCGGCCATGCCTCGCGGCGGTGGCCGTGACATTGGTGACACGCCTACGGCTCCGCTGAGCGAGCAGCAACAGATCAACCAAGTGCTGCTCCGCGTACACCAAGGAACATAAGTAACCAAAGCAAAACCAACCCTAAGACATGTCACTTCAGTCGTACACCCCGAACGTAAACAACGCCCCGTTCGGCCTCGCGAATACCAACGCGCCGGGCTCCCCGTATGCTGCAGCCTTCGGTCGCGGCACCACCTCTCACCTGAACCTCCCCGTCGATCCGGTTATCTTCGACGCCCAGCCCCAGCAGTTCCTCGACCTGCAGTTCCTCATGGCCTTTGCCACCGAGGAGGCTCCCGGCGATGAGATTATCTGGATGGAGAACGTATGGAGCCGTAGCCCCATCGTAACCGCTGGCGCCATCACCGGCGCGGCCGCTACCCCCGGCAGCCCTGTGACCGACACGGTCGTTGTTACTGCAGACGCTTTGAACTACGTTTACGTAGGCCAGAAGCTGCACTACACCGATGACTCCGGCGCTCCCAACCAAGTGATCGTCAGCAACGTCAACACCGGCACCGCCACCATTACACTGCGCTCCATGGTAGGCCAACCCATCGGCGCAGTGGCCGCAACCGGCGTGAACCTGACCAATGGTATGACCGCTGGTGGTGATGGTTTCTCGACCTTCGCCAACCCGGTTCGCACCAATACCATCCGTCGGACCAACCTGATCGAAAAGGTGGGCCCCGAGCAGATGATCTGGAACCGCTTGGAGCGCCTCAAGTGGAAGAACCTTGCGCAGACGAACTTCATGGAGGTTGATATGCGCAACCTGTTGACCCAGCTCAAGGTGAGCATGTGTCAGCGTATCTGGCTGGGCCAGTATGGCGAGGGTCTGGTGAGCTACAGCAACGCCGGCGAGACCGCCATTGCAAAGTTCACCGAGGGTATCATCCCGGCTATCATCAACAACGGCGGTGCAGTGCTGAACAGCACGATGAGCACTGTATGGGATGACATGACCACTGGTATCTTCCAGACCAACTTCGGTCCCGCCACCAACGAGCGCGTGATCTTCGGCACCCCCGAGATGCTGCACGCTCTGAACCTGAAGCAGAAGGCTGAGTTCGTCCGTTACAGCGGAGGTACCGCCGACCGCATCTGGGATCTGGACTTCGAAGAGTGGCGCTTCGGCGGTCAGAAGCTGATCCTCGTTCCGGTGCAGATCTGGAACGATCCTGCCAGCTTCCCCGCAGACTTCGCTCGCAAGCTCGTGGTCCTGCAGAAGAGCAGCGTGAAGCTGGTGACCATGCGCGGCGTGGCTATGATCAGCCAAGACGCCAAGGTGTCTCAGAGCCGTACCAACACGACTCCGTTCGAGATCTACGATTTCGAGCGCTACACCGTGGAAGGCATGGTTGGCACCAAGGTGATGAACGCTGCCCAGAACTTCGTGATCCAGATCGCCTAACGGCACCGCTCCGAAACTAAAGTGAATCACCCCCTGCATATCGCAGGGGGTTTTTCATTATACTTGCACCCAAATACCAAACACATGAACTGGGAGCAGTACTTCGATTACGACAAAAAGCGCGGTGAGCTTGTTTGGAAAGACAGGCCGCGTGAGCACTTTAGCACCGAAAGAGGGTGGAAGGTTTTTCGAACAAGGTTTTTGGGAAAGGCGGCAAGTACTGAACACAGCAGGGGATATAGGCAGGTCATCATATCCTCTCCCGATGGCCTCAGCAGAAACTTATTTCTTGCGCATAGGATTATTTGGGAGATGCACAACGGGCCAATACCAAGCGGCCTTGACATCGATCACATTGATCGAGACAGGGCCAATAACAAGATTGAGAACCTGAGGCTTGCCACGAGGTCTCAGAACCTGCAGAACTCTGATTATCATCGCGGATACAATGGGCTTGCTGGCGTCAGCTTTGACAAAAGGAGGAAGAAGAAGCCGTACTACTCGAGGGTCCGTGTTGGCGAAAAAGTTATACAGCTCGGTAGGTTCAAAACAGCCGAGGAGGCCCATGCCGCTTGGAACAAGGCGGTGGCCGACATCAGGGGAGAGTGGGCTGTCAGGCCATCCAAACCACAGTAATGACAAGAAATCCCCCGGAGAGATCCGGGGGTTTCTTTTTGTAAGTACATGTGTATCAGCTACAAACGGTTGTATATTTGACCCTCACAACAAAACCATGCACCATGGCAAATGCTGAAACTGCGCTCAAGGCGCGAATGGGCCGGCTGAAAAAGCAGGCGGACGCACTCGGTATCGCTTATACCGACGACACCACGGAGGACATCCTCCGAGAGGCGGTCAAACAAGCGAGGGATGTTCTTGCTGAAATCGAAGAGGATAGCCCCCGCGAGAAGGAGGCGGCTCCGGCTGTCGATATGGCAGAACTCGGAAAGACCATCGCCCAAGAGATGGCAAAGGGTCTTCGCACGGTCGTAAAGGACGCCCCAGAGGACCGGCTTATGGATGACCGGGATATTGACCCGGACGACCAGACGGACGAGAGGGTGTACTTCACTCCAATGTTCTTCTGGATCCTCCCGGCCAAGCGCATCGGCGGTCAGCTTGCAAAGGCCCCCTATGGCAAGATCGTGTTCTCCATGGACCACGGATCCGCTGTGCGAAACGGTGATCAGTGGCAGACCCGCTACCTGAGTGTGTACAAGACCAACTCCAAGCGCGAGCAGGCATACATGGAAACCCATGAGCTGTTCGGTAAGGTATTCTTCTCCAACACCAAGGAGGCGAGTATGACAAGCGATCAGGTTCGATTCGCTCAGAAGTTCGCGTTGCACATGCAGACGCTCAATACCCGAATGTCCCCAGAGCTTTACCGCATGGCCGGAACTTACGGTATTCCGGTGAATTCCAGCATGTCATTGTCAACCCTTCGTACCAACATCGCCAACGCTCTTGCACAGCGCGATATCATGGAAGAGGATCGACTGCGCGGAGGCGCGGCTACTGCAGCTGGGCGACAGGGCCTGATGACCTCGAACACGTAATAACGCATGATAACGTACGCCGAACTCGAAGCAGTGATGCGGGCAAACCTTGACAGCGAGGGCAGCGATCGCTACCTTCCCGAACAGGACTACATCCCGGCCATGAACTCTGCTGTGTCCCGAGCCATGACGGCCATTGGCTGGTCTCTGGCAAATCGGGATGGCAGTGAGGAGGCTCTTCGAGACCTGACGTATGTTCGTGTATTCCAGACCAACTCGGCGGGCGGGGTCGCAATCAGCGATCCCGCTCTCCTTGCCTCCCTCGGCCACGATATCTGGAATGTGTTGGGCGTGTACGCTCGTCCCGACACAATCCCAGCATCACCGTCACTCATACCAGCAGCAGATGACGTTTCACTGTACAGGGGTGATGTTGCTTGGGATGGCTCTGGCTCCCCTGTAGAGAGGGTTACGCTGGAGGAGGTTCCCCTGATCAAGGGCAACATGCTTATGAGCGGCAATGAGGTCTTGTCAGACAACCCAAAGCGGGTTACGTTCGCTTACTACATCACTGGCAACGCATCTTCCTCTGGCTACAGCAGCGGACTTGGGGAGCTTCGCGTACTTCCAAAGAGCGCAACAAAGAAGTCGCTGATCGCAATTTCATACCTGACAACCCCAACAGAGCTGACGCCGACCAACTACAACCAACCCGGCGTCGCCATCGAGTTTCCGCAGTCTATGAAGCGTACGCTTGCATCTTGGGCCCTTCAGTACATCTCTTGGAAGCAGGGGGATCAGACCAACCTGCAAATGAATGCACAGAAGGACGCGCAAGAATTGTTCTCGCTGACCACAAACTGAGTATCTTTGTAGGCAATGGCTACCACCTACGCACAGGTTGTTGATGACATCATGCTGGCGATGGGTTACACCCACGATGACAGCCTGCGCAACAAAGAAGCCGTACTCTACAACGTAAAGATCGCCCGGGACAAGCTCGTCTCCCAACAGCTGAACAAGGGTGACGTTACAGGAGACTACCGCCGAAACAGCAATCTGGTCTCCACGTTCATTGTTCCCATTGTCCACAACGACGTAGCCGATGGCGTAGTGACTGATTTCGACGCCAGCTACTTCGACCTTCCGACGACCATCTACTCGCTCAACCATGACGGAGGAGTGAGTTTTGTGCGCTACCTGCGCAATGAGATCCCATTCGGATGTCCTCCTGCCGTGGCCAAAGACCCGTTCACAGGAGCGTCACTCGCATCCATACACACGTTCTACCTCGCTGAGTATCAGAAGCCAAAGCCCCAGCGTCCTTACTTCGCTCGCGCAAAAGCTCTGACCTCTGGCGGGGTTCACAAAGACCGCGTGTATCTCTTTGGCGTGTCTCAGGACGTCAAGCATCTGCTTGTTGGCTTGTATGCTACACCTGACTTCACGGAGATCGACCCCGATGCCCCGCTGGACATCGCAGAGGAACTCCTGATGCCCCTGAAGCAGATGGTGATCGACTTGGAGCGTTGGGCGCTGCAGGTTCCTCAAGAGCGCCTACGTAACGATGGGAGAGACATGGAGCCCAATCAAATTGTCCGCACCGAGCGCCAGATGTCCCTCAACAACCCCATTCAACTCGATAACTAACAATGCCCTTAGGAAACGCCAAGTTTACCATGGGCGAGGTTATCGCCGCCGCAGCGCAGGAGCTCCGCGATCCGGAGTTCGGGCGGATGGGTAAGCCATTCTACGTCTCTGCCTGCCAGCGTGGCCTGACCGAGATGAACTCCTACACCAACTTCTACAAGAGGGTGTATGATGTTGCTGTGCCGGAGAATCTCATTCTGGATCTTCCGCAGGACCTCACCGAGAAGGACGGTATCTACCTGTACAGCGGCGAGCAGTGCAACATCACCAACTCTACCATCCTCTGGATCAAGCCCAACATGTGGCACCAAGGCGGAGAAGGATACATCGCCAACAACAAGGGCAGGAACTACGATGCACTTCAGTGGTCGTTTGCCGGCACACAGACCCCTCCGCAGCACCTGTACTTCGCCGGTGAGCGCGATGGTAAACTGTACCTGAGTCCATCCTGCCGCGTCTTCCAGAAGATCCACATTGCCTACACTGGCTTGGGCATGGATTGCTTCGGAGAGGACTTCGAGATCCCTCACTGGTGTCGCGAGGCCATCACCGACTTTGTCATCCACCGTGTAGCTCTGGCCATGGAGCGTGAAGACCCTCAGCACTTGGCTCGGGTCATCCAGCGCAAAGAGAACGAACTGAAATCCCCTACAGGGTCTTGGTGGACTGCCATCGGACGCTATAAGCGCCAAGATCGCAAGGGTCGCTACGACACCACTGCGTACACTTACCGAGTAGGACATTTCCCGTAAGTCATGCCAGACCCAAAGGATATACAGCCGTATGTGGCCAAAAACATGGCCGATTACTTCCGGAGAAGGAAGGCATTTAATGACAGCCTTTCTGCATACTCCAGAGGTCGTGCCCTTGCTCAAATAATGGATAGTGATGATGTTTGGACTGGCGGTGGCGGATCTGCTTCGTTCAGGTCTAATATATACAACAATCCCCCATCTGTAGAGCGGCCAATTTACACGGCTCAAACCGGGGAGGGATTTCAGGTATACTTTCCAAACTCTGTCGCAGAAAGCAAGTATAAAGCATATAGTAAAGCTGAGCAAAATTGGGTAGATCTTAATTCGAGGCTAATTCATAGAACTGTTCGAGATCGCCCAAATGCATTGGCGTGGGGTAATCAAGCATCTGCATTTCTTTCATCTGCATCAAAAGCCACAGTGAGGCCAATGGCGTTTTTTACCACAGAGGGAATGTACCCATTGCCCATTTGGCGCAGGCCAATCCAGCGGGTTTTACCGCCAGCAGAGACAAGCAAAATGAATGTAATACACCCGTCGGCTCCTAATCCAGAAATACCAGTACCCATTAGCTCGCCATCGCAAAGATCCGAGGTGCCAAAATATATATTCAAGCCTGGGTTTGTTGACGAAAAAGTTGCATCTTCGGCCAATCAGCCAGCGGCAGATGACGAACTCCTAACGAAAGAACAGTTGGAGTACAGGAGAAGGACTAAGCAGAAAAAAGTCAAGCCACTGAAGATCTAATGCCGAAGCTGCTACACTTCCCTTGGTTGCGTCGCCTCCTCAACCGGGGGGTGAATACAGACGTGCGTCCTGAGATGATGCCTGACGGCACGGCTCGGGAGGCCATCAACGTACGCCCTCGTTCCATTGCTGGCAACTCTGGTGCCGCCGAGTCCGTAGACGGCGAACAGATCCTGTACCCAGCACCGTTCGGTACCGGCTATGTCTTGATCGGTTCCGGTAGCTGCAATCAACGATTGGTTGAGTTTTGGGCGTCATCTACGCCGGGCGAGAACCCAGTCATCCGCGTGGATGGTGTTGTCGTGGCCAATAGCGAGAACATTCCGTATCGCTTTGACCGCCCGCTGCAGCTGGCCATCGTAGACGACCTGTACGGCACCAGCATCGCAGAGAACTCTGGCGCCGGTGGCAACGTGATCGGCAGAGGTATTGTGTACCCTGCTGACCACTGGTCAAAGCCACTGTACTGGGACATCACACAGATGCTGACACTGGCCGCGCAGGGCGACCAGACATACTTTGGGGCAAACTACAGCACCGACATCAACTCAGTGACCCTGCTGAGCTTGCCAGAGTTCCCTATCCACACCCGCAATGTGGAGCTCGGCTCTGGCGGACTCCTGACAGGGCAGTACGCCTACTCGCTGCGCTTTGTGACTCCGGCGGGAGACAGGACCAATCTCGGCCCAGAGACCCCGCTGATCTCTATCCCGCTCAAGCAGCACCCCATCGCTCCTTGGCAGCAGAACCAGTACCCGGGCGTTCTCACCATCGGCGGATACGTTGGAGAGGCCACTAACTACGGTATCGAGATCAAGTTCCGGATCGATAACCGGTTCGGATTCAGCTTCGTCGAGATCGTGCGTCGCAGGATCAACGACGCCGACAACGTGGGCCAGTTGGAGGTTGTTGGCAAGATCCAGATCGTTCCCGGTCAGGTATCCATACAGGCGTTCATTGACCCATCTGACGCCATTTCCGACCCAGAGGTCATCCCGGACGACGAAATCGCCCAGCGAATTATTGCGTTCGACAAGCCAAAATCCGTCGAGTATTCTGACCGCCGCCTCACGTATGCTAATTTCGAAGTAGAGCCAAAGGTCATCGAGGTGGAATTCACCTCGCGCAACGGCAGCTACATCTTCCCGATCACGCAGGGTGTGTATACCCGTATCGGAGAGCCCGGCAACTACATCGACTGGAACGATGGCTACTCGGATCCGGTCAACAACACCTACCTGAAGAGCTTTGCCCGTGGGGAGAAGTATGGGCTGGGTGTGATGTTCTGGGATCAGTACAGCTCTACCAGCTACGTCACAGAGGTGGAGTCCGTTCCCGACGGAGGATACCAGTTCCCCAATCGCCTTGACCCAAAGCGCAACGACAGCCTTCAGTTATCTGATGACCCATGCACTGGAGCCACTACGGACACCACGGCTCCGCAGGTCATCGAGGCCACGTTCGATGCCTTTACTCAGGGCTCTGCGCAAAAGAACTCAAGCTCTAACCCCGTCCCGGGATTCGAGGGCTATGACAACATTGCCGTCACCGCTGGCACAAACTCATTCTTCAATCCTTGGGGCCCAACCAACCCATTGACCATTACGGAGACTGGCACGAATGGCAACGACCAGACCCGGATGTCTCAATCCCCAGTGGCCAGAGGGACACCCACTACGAGCATTGACGACGCTGAGGCTATTCAGGGGGCTATCTGGGCCCCTCGCCATCACGCACTTGGTGCTGCCATCTCTGGCATCATCAACATCCCTGACCGCATCAAGGCATTCAGTGTGATGCGTACCGCTCCTGCTGAGCGTGTTATTGCACAAGCCCTTGCTTGCTACATCCCAAGGCAGGAGCTTGTCGTTGTGGATGGACAGATCCGCAGCAAGTACGCAAAGCACTTGAATCAGATCAGGCTTGTTGTTCCTGACTTCGCAAACTCCGTCGTTCCTCTGGATGTCATCGATAGGTTCGAAAGCAACCCATCTGGCTTCCGCCTGCAGTTTGTCCGTCCGGTCGGCTTCTACACCGAGATGTACCAAGCCCGGATGAATGACATGGTGTCGTACGCTGGTGTCAAGTTCGATGACGGATCCGTCAACACAGGACTTCAGCCAGCGTCTGGCACGCAGGGCTACGACAACAACGTCGGCTATGGCTCTTGGAGAACCACGGGTCCAACAGCTGGCGTATTCGGTGGCCCAAATGGAGGCAATATCGAAATAGCCGTAGACGCCGTACAGCGGGTGATATCCGAGAACGATGCCCTTTCTTGGCAGGTTGTCCTTGCTCAGGACGTGTATCAGCACGAGGAAACAGACCCGGAAGAGTCATCTGCCAATGACCCAAGCTACCGCAGGTTCCACGAGCCTTGGTACGTGGTGAATATCATTGCCCCTGACGCAGAGGTGTCAAACGACAGTATCGACCGCTACATCAACACCGGATACCACGTCAAGACCGAGAGCTGTATTGGCGTGATCGATAGCGATGCAACCGTTCAGGAGTTTCCGCTGCTGAATGAGCGTCGTGGTGATGTCTACGCAGACCCGGTCACATTCCCAGCCCCGCCGCTGCCACTATCCTCCGGATCACTGAACCGGTATGTATGGGTGGAGACAAATGGTGTTGAGCGAGCTTGGTTATGCGTGACCAACAACAACGAAGCAGCGCTTGCATATCCAGCAATTGCCGCAGCGGTTGGTTTTGATGGGTCCGGCAATCCGATCGGCGGTTCCTACACCATGCAGGATGGCGTAGAGATCTTCGGCGTGTATGAGTTCATCGACCCGAACGACTGGACCTCTTCGTCTGCAGCACAATGGACGGGCTCTGTACAATTTGGCCTATGGGGTGGCACGCAGTTCCCCGTCCCGGAGATCGGGTCACGTATCGTGGTCAAGTACGACAAGAACGAGCCTATTCGGTTCTTTGGTGGAGACGTAACGGTTGTGCCAAGCCTTGGCCTGCTATTCAATAGGTACGCGCACTTCACCCCAGACAACAACACCGCTTCAGCTGCCGCAGCGCAGAGTGGGTCCGTTGGTGCGCCTGTTCCATATCGTGGCTGGCTAAGGAATCTGGACTACGGAATGTTTGGACAGCCGGATAACGCAGTCCCTGCCACGGAGGTGATAGACGTAAACAGAATCCGACAATGGGCCGTGTATTGGGACGCAGAGCAGCGATCAGCCTTACGGTTCTTGAATGGTAATCCCGTGCAGCAGGGGCCGTTCGAATGGCCGCGCATGGGCTACATCATCAAGCCCAGTACATTCGACTCGTCATTGTATACAAACTCCGGCCTTGGCGGAAGCACATACCCGGCTGGTTGGTTCCAGTATCCACTCGTGAATGTCAATGGCGTTGACGCCGTTCGCCCAGACGACTACGTACAGGCTGGCTTCGGTGGATTCCTATGGCAGAGCGCACTGAACAACAACTACGTCCGACAGCCGTCCGTAAGCGGGTTTGGGGTGCCGTTCGATGACATCGGAGGCTACGAGGATCGCAGGTACTTCCCCACGGGGATGATCACATCCCTTGAGCTCAATCCGCTGCTTCAGGACTCCCCCGGGCTTCGAACCTTCCTCGACTCGAACATGAAGGTGGTTTCGGAGGAAAATGGGGAGATCAAGGTCATTGCATCCGCCCTTGCCGGCGGCGGAAGGAACCTGTATGCGTGGACAGAGCGAGGCATTGTTCGCGTTCTGACCAATAAGCACATCCTGTCCGGAGCGTCTGGAGAGCAGGTGTCCACTCAATCCATTTCCAACTACTGGGGTGACGAGATGTGGATCTCGCGTAACATTGGCCTGCCGGACCAGATGTGGCAGATGTTTGTCAAGGGCTTTGCCCCTACTGGCGATGGGTACGCAGACAACTTCTTCTGGGCCGACAGGAACTCCGTATATCGCATGGTCGGCGACAGCGTAACAGACATCGCTCGCGACAGCTTCTTGGCGTTCCTACTGCCCATCATCACCAGCTACTCTACCGGTTATGTGCCCGGTAGTAACGGGTTCTACAACCGTAAGTTCAATGAGGCTTGGATGTCGTTCAACATCAACGGCAAGAGAACGCTCGTTGTGTACAACCCGGCCATTGATGCTTGGAATGGCTTGTATACCTACCAGTTCGATGGCTACACACAGGTGAACAACAACGTGTTCGGCCATCGGTCCCTGCAGACATTCAGTCTCGACACTGGCTCGGTGATCAATGGCGCCACGCGCCCAGCTTCGATCACCGTTCCAATTGTTGGAGACCTTGATGCGTTCAAGGAGTTCATTCGCTGGAGGGTCATTGGTTCCAAGCCTGACAAGATCCAGATCCTTGACCCTGATGAGAACGTGATGTGCGAGATGCCTAATCCGCTTTCGCCGCCCAACCCACTATGGGTAAAGGAGTATGATGGATGGGAAGGATGGGCCGACAGGGTACTTTCTTCTTACGACCCCGCTCGCAAACTACCACAAAAGCAGTACTTTTACCTGCGCTTGGTGTGGAATACACCCGGCAGAAAGCAGGTGACGGCTCTGTCTGCACAACTAAAACCGATCAAGTAAATGCCAATCGCACCATTTATCCCGCTTGCAATGATGGGTGTTTCTGCCGTGGGCAACGCCATCCGTGGTGGCATTCAGGCAAAGCGGGCCAAGGGGCTTGAGGCTGACTTCGAGGCCGCAGACAAGGCCCTGCAGCCGGTGAGTCCCGAGCAATATGCCTATCTGAACCGCGTAAAGCAGATGGAGCGGTCCATGCGTATGGGCACAGACCCCACTACCGCCATGGCTCGCCGTGGGCTGCAGCAGGGTTTGGCGCAAACCCAGACAAACATCGGTCGTGTCGGCGGAGGGGCAAGCACCATCAGTGGTCTGCTTCGCGCCCAGCAGGGCTTCAATACCGGTATGGGCAATGTGGCCGCTGGTGCCGCTCAGAACGCAGACAACATGATGCGCTTTCAGGGCGGGCTGATCGACAACATCCAGAGCCGTATTTATGACCTTCAGATGAAGCGCCGTAGCTACGCTCAAGGCAAGGCTGCTTATGCTCGCCAAGCCGCTACCGACAGCGCAACTGCGGCTATTGGATCGCTGGCTCAGGCGGCTACGCTAATCCCCGCTGCCAATAAGTCATATGCCGATGCTCAGTGGGCCGGTACGCCGAAATCCCAGCAGTCTGCAATAATGACCAACCAGATCAACTCATCCCTCCCTTCGGGTCGCGCAATGGTTGGAGAGTACGACATGCCGTCTCCGATGCAGCCTCGATGGGGAAGCGAGGTAACGCCAATCGGTCAGCGTCAGCCTCTTGGATAAACAAGCAGTATAAATGGCCACCAATAGGATAGACGACCTTTTCAAGCTCGCAGGAGGTGATCAAGACACCAACCCAGCCACAGATGGACTACCACCCATCATGGCTGAGGATAGGCAGTCTAATGACCAACCTCTTGATATAGCGCAAGCTGTCCAGTCTTCTGGTGGCCAGATGGCTGCTGCTGCCCCGCAGACCCAGACCGCTACTACGGGAGCAGCCCCCGGCCAGCCCGCTGAGCCACAGCGCGAAGGCCCAGGTGTGACCCGCGAATGGTCTTCTCCCGGCGCGACCGAGGCATTCACGCAAGAGGACTTCTATCCCAACCCGCAAGACCCCGGCCAGCTTGGATACAGCACCGGGTTGGAGGTGTACGCCCGCCCGGGCCGTATGCCCATGCAGGCTATCAGCAAGGCCGCGAACATCCTGAACAATCGTCAGGTGGCCCTTGATCAAGAGCGCGAGGCATTTGCTCAGGAGTTATCCAAGACATTCAAGACCGCTGATCCCTATCAGCAGAACTTCAACCGTATTGCCAAGGGACAGCACAATGAATTCATCCAGTCCATTGCGGATGCATACGACGGTGGTAATCAGCGCAAGGCTTGGAAGCGCGTTATGTCATCCCCGCAGCTTCGCGCTCAGTGGCGCCAGATGAACGCAGACCTCGAAGGACTTGCCCAGCGTGGCCAATACGTATTCAAGAAGGCTGAGGAGTATCTGGCCAATGCCGCTTCGCTCAAGACCGGCAGTACTCCTGAATTACGAGCCCTTGCTCGTGATGTGATGTACGGTCTGGGTGGATATGGCACTACCGATGGCACCGGCGGTGACTTCAAGAAGCTCGTCGACAAGGTCAACCAGTTCGAGAACCTGCTCGGCCGGGATGAGTATTTCCGTACCGTGGTCGCACCATCCGTAGAGAAGTTCGCCGCCAGCATCCCACAGAAGCTGAAGTTCGACAGGAATAGCGGCTTCTGGATCATGTCCGACGAGACCAAGAAGACTTGGGAGACCCAGATCGATGCAGCGGCCCGTGAGATGACGGCCATGTACGGCTACGGCACCTACGAGGAGAACAAGAAGTATCTGGAGCAAATGCTCCCCGTAAGCATTGAGCGCGACACCACCGTGAAGGATACCTACCGTGGCGACGGTGGAGGTAGTAGCGAGGCTCCGGTCACAGAAATGGCCACTGCTGGTGTGATGAACCAGCGCAACTTCCCAGATGTATTCCGTGGTACCGTGCTCGAGGAATTCATGCGCAACTTCGGAGATCCGAACAAACAGGACATGAATGCCGTTTACGTGACCCCGAAATACAAGAGCGGGGATTCGTGGAAAACGTACTCAACCATTCAGGTCAACGATAAATCGGGAAGTCCGGAGACCGTAGGAAGTCCAAACTTCGTATACGACGCCGTGGCTAATCGGTGGGTTATTGTTGGCCAAGTAATGACCGACGCGGCCAAGGATGAGATCAGGAAGATAGAAACAGAGAAGGCTGGTGACGAGGACACAAGGTCGTCCGAGATCCAGAAGATCACATCAAAGGCTTCGAGCTGGAAGAGTACATCACAGTGGCCAGCATCTAACAATCAAGCCGCTGTTGAGCGTATGCTGAAGATGCGGACCGTTGACGACTGGGTGGCTGCTTCCGTAAATAAATCCGGTGGGACGAACTACACCGGAGAGGACATCAAGAGGATGCTTCGTGATCCGCAGCAGCGAGAGGTGATCATGCGCCAACTGAACCCCGACCTATATCGAGACCAGCCGCAGCAGCTTGGCCCCGTGGCTCCTGCTGCTCCAGCAGCTCCGTCAGGAGGCGCTCGCCTGCGATACAATCCGACCACTGGTAAACTGGAGCAAATCAAGCATAGTAAATGAGCAAGAAGCAAACAACCGGCTTTGTGGAGGTTGAAGCGCCGGACGGCTCGGTTATCGAGTTCCCGTCCAGCATGTCTAAGGAAGATATTGAAGGCGCAATGCGCAAGCTGTATCCGCCTCAGGATATCTCACAGCGCCCAGCCGAGTATCCGATTACCACTGGGTTGAAAAAGTCCCCGGAGGTTCCGCCTGTAGAAAACCCTACAGCGCCTACGGTCCCTTTTGCCCAAGCCCGTCCTTCGGGTTCAGCCTCACCATTGCAGGCTGGACAATCTCCTTTGCTGTCGGACGGGCAACCCCAGCCAAGCGAAAGCCCGGACGCCCAAGGGGGTCAAGGGACAGGAGGCCAAGAACGCGCACCCGGCGGCACGAGCAGGGTGATAAAGCCATTTAGGCCGGATGAAAGCGTTCCCGAGCGTGTTCCTCAGCTTATAGCCGGGCAAAGGCCATTGCAGACCAGCACGCCACAGGACGAAAAGCTCGCCCAGCAAAAGAGCGCAGAGTTTAAGCTGGCGAAGGAGGAGCGAACTACGGACAACGCTACGCTCCAGATATACAGCAGTGTTCGTTCGGAGCGCCTTAGCCTGAAGGAAGAGGCTGAGCGAATGATGGCCAATCAGGATCAGATCCCAGCGGGACAGAGGCGGGCATACGATGCCAAAATGGGTGATGTGCTGGACAGGATGGCTTCTTTGAAGAAGCGCGAGGAGGATCTAAAGGAGTATGCAGACGAGGCCATTCAGAGGATAGTTGATGAAGAAAGTATGATCGCTTCCAACACTGGTGACCCACTTTCAATGGAGCGAGAGGGCGCTGGTAAGGTGGCCGACCCCACCCGGATCAAGGAAGCCGTTGAGCTGCATTCGCAAAGGCTCGGTATCGAGGATGAGGAATTCAAGAAGAACTTGTACAACAGGCTCAAGCAGGAGATAGACATCAAGCCAATCCGTGAGAGTGCGGAGAAAAGGGCACAGGCCATGGTCGATGACCTGTTCAAGAATGAATTGGGTGGTGCCAAGCTAACCTCCACCGCAGAAAGCATCAACGTGGAGGCGGCTATCGGGCTGGATAGCCTGAAGAGTAGCTTTGAGAATGATTACGAGCGGGCAATGTCCGTATTTCGGTCCCAAGCCTCGCAAGCTGCCAAAGAGCTGAATGGGGGATATGAGCAACAGGTGGCTGCCCTACAGCTCGCCCTCGACGCAGGCCAGATCGATGCACAGACAGCCAATGCTCGCGTAAGCCAGCTTCATGAAGAATACTCCAAGAATTTTATAGCTGTAAATGACGCATTGCTCAAGGAGGCAAATGCAGTCAATATGCGATACAATCAGAAGTATCGCGAAGAGCAAAAAAGAATCATTGATGATGCGAATAAGCGCATCGAAGCGGCCAACAAGGAGTTTGACTCAAAAGTAAAAGATCCAAAGCTGCGCGAAAGAATAAAGGCAATTTACAAGGAGGCGTGGGGGGCCACAATTGCGGAACAGGCCGAGGCTATTGCTAAGGCCGAGCAGGGTCGTAGGGAGGATGCCAAGACGCTCGCCGGGCTCTACAATCCCGCTGGGGCGGTAATGCTCAATGCTTCTGAGATCTTCACAAGGACTACTATTACTTCATTTGGCGGTGCCATAAAGGGGTTGTCCGAAACGCTTGGCTCTGAAACCGGATACGTCTGGGGGGAGGAATTGGAGCGAGCATACTACATGCCTCGCGCAGAGGCCAAGGAGCTTTCCGACCTGCTCGACTACGAGAACTTTGCAGCCCTTTCTGGGCAATTGGCAGGCGCAATGACGCCGAGCCTTGCAGCGAGCGCAGGCGTTGCTGTATCCACAAAAGGGGCTGGGTTGCCTATCTCCGTAAGGCTGCTTGCTACATCTTTGGCTGGATGGGGTGCCGAGACCGCTGACATATCCGGTAGGGCCAAGGATCAGATGTTTGCCCAGACGGGAGATATTCAAAAGGCGAAGGAGGCGCAGTACAAGTCGTTCGCATCGCAAGTACAGCTACTGCCAGCCTATGCCCTTGAGGGCCTTCCCTTTGTTGGAGGTGCGCTGAGGTTCATTCCAAGCAAGGCCGGGAGGGTGTTGACCGGGGCCGGGATGGAGTACCTGACCGAGGCCATGCAGGAGATACCCCAGAACATTGCCGAGCGCAACATCCTTGCTGGTCGCGATGCGTGGGATGAATTTGCGCAGGGGCTCCTTGACCCAGAGAACAAGGAGGTGCTGATCTCAATGGCCCCCATTGCGATATTGGGCGCGGGTGGTCAACTCAATAGCACCAGCGCTAAGCAGGATCTCCAAAAGGCGGTCAAGGCATATATCGGCAAGGGCGCAGTGGCGAATCATGTCGATGGCGCAGCGGCGCAGTGGGTTACAGATATGATGATCGAGAGGGGCGATAACTTCACTACAGCGGTCATCACCTCCTTACTTACAAGCGGGCACATATCTGAAGCTCAGGCGCTTAAACTGGACCTGCTCCGCACCGAGGCTCAGCAACATTTGGACGAGGCCGAAAGAGCTGGGCTAAACGAAAGAGAGGCCAAGGTCTATGCGGCCTTTGCTTCTCAGATATCCGACCTGACTAAGAAATCTGATCAGGAGACTTCGCCGAGCATGAAGCGGGCGCTTGATGCTCGTATAAAGGAACTGACACAAGCAACAGCTGATTTCATAAATCGCAAGGAGGCGAATTATGTGGAGGTCTCTTATGCTGACGGTCGTTCCTCGATACTTGACATGGCTTCTGCGGCAAGGATGTTCGGCGATCCGTCATTTGCTCGAGTAGTCTCGCTTCTGGGCCAAGGAAAGGCCGGCATTGGCATAAAAGCGAGCGGGGCCGAGGCGGCCGCACTGGTTGATGGATTTGCTGAAAAGGTGGCCGCTCAGAAGCCAGCAGCCGACGAGGGGGGCAAGAAAGAACCAGCCCCCCAAGAGACCCCCCAAGATACTCCTCAAGTCGCAGAGGTCGAGGAGGATGTTGACGTGCGTCCAGTGCTCGAGCAAGTGCGAGCTGGAGAGTTCATCAACGACGAGAAGCTCAAGGCCGCAGAGGACAGGCTATACGACATCGCGGATGACATTGACAAGCGCACCGACCTTTCGCCCGAGCAGAAGGCTCAGATGATGGAGGTGGTAGAGTCCAACATCCAAAAACTACAGGACTATGGATTTAGAACAAGAACTGAGACTCGCACAGTTACCCAAGCGGTTGCAGCTGCAAGTCCTCGACCGACTACTGGCAAAGAAAGCCGTGGTGCCCAGCCCATCGCAACCGCAGCAGCCGACGGAATTGCCGTCACCCTCGATGACGGAGTCTCCGGCCCCAAGCCCGGAGTGATCAAGAAGGAGAACGGCCAGTACGTCTTCTACCAGCGTCCCTCCGGAGCTGTGAAGAAGTTCAAGCCGGTCGTTCTTGGTGACGCAGCCGTCGTTGATGGGTCTGTACAGTTTGCGGGCGTAGAGAACCCCACAAAGGGCCCGGTGGCCACCGTGGCCAAGATCACCATGCCCGATGGCCAAACGCTGTCCATTCTGGATGACGACCTGTCCATCGACGCAGCCCTCCATGTGAAGAAGATGGAGCTCGGGGCTACGCCTCAGGAGGAATTCGACGTGGTGTTCAATGAAGTGACCACAGAGAACCAAGTCGAGGTCCCGTACCTCTACGAGCCCCAGCGCATCCCCAAGCGCGAACAGCAGCAGAAGTCACAAAGCGGGGCGCTGCCCAATGAAATCCAGTCTCTCAAGGATGATCAGATCGTAACGCTGACATACAAAAGCCTTGATCAGGTTCCTGAGTCGCTTCGCCAGAAGGCCATGAAGACTGGCGGTGGTGAGATAACCACAAGGAAGTCCATTCTTGGCATTCCGGTAGGAAAGGAGCGCACAGTAAGAACTCCTGAGGCATTTGTAGTAGCAGCAACCGGAGCAGAGGTGAAGGAGGCTGCATCTGCCGAGCTTGCCAAGACTGGCAGGATCAGCGCCATGCGCTCAGACGCAGAGGATGAGGCGTTCAATGGCATCGAGGAGCCCAAGACGCCTATCGGCGACACCAAGACCGTGGTGGTGGATGGCGTAGAGCGGACGGTGTTTAACTCCGAGGGCCGACCCATCCATCCTACCGTGGAGGGGGTGCGGAACTTCTGGAGGTGGTTTGGGGATAGTAAGGTGGTGGATGAGCAGGGAAGGCCGTTGGTGGTGTACCATGGTACGAATAAGGACTTCAATGAGTTCGTGGTAAGTCCAATGTCACAACACCTTTATGGTAACGGCATCTACGTAACTCCTTATGTCGGAGAGGCTGAGTCCTACGCCAGGCATGAAGGCGGCAATATCTTGCCGCTATACGTAAGGCTTTCAAGCCCAGTTGTTCTCAGAAAAAATACGACCGATATTGACAGGTGGGTTCAAGAGCCAGTACAAGGAGGCAGAAGGGATCTTCCAACTGGGCTCATTATAGTTAGTAGAGGAAATAAGATTGAGTTGGCTGTTGCTGCAAATAGCAATGATGTTAAGTCCGCCACCGGCAACTACGGCACATTTAACCCTCAAGACGCAAGGATTAACGCCATGAAGTCCGATGATGTGGATTCGGCGGACAGGGCAAAGCGCAGGGAGCTGATCAAGAAGATCGGTCGCATGACCGATGAGAAAGCCTTTGCTCTCGCCAAGGCGCTTGTCCCAGACCTGAAGATCGTGCGCCATGATACCGAGGAAAGCCTTCAGGCTGCAATACCTCCGGGTGAAAGAAGTGGCAAGGTGGGCGGCTTCTACCACTGGAAGAACAAGACCATACACATAGGCCCAAGCAAGGATGGTCAGACGCATGTGCTTTCGCACGAGCTCATGCACCCCATCTTCGATGCATTCATTGGCGCCGATGACGCCAAGCTGGATAGGCTGTACAATGAACTCGTGTCGAACCCGGAGTTCAATATGTTCAAGCTGTTTGGCGAGAGGTATCTCAAGGACAACGACGGCAAGTACAAGTCCAAGGTAGAGGCCATCGTAGACTTCCTTGGGGCTGTGGCCGACGGTAAGTTCGATGAGCAGATCGAGAAGGACAAGACTTTCAAGGACAAACTCCGTGACTTCGTCAATTCCATCCTGCGGTTCTTTGGACTGAACTCACTGCCTACGGACCTGACCGATGTGACCACGCTGAAAGACCTGATGAAGCTCATTGCGGCTGCATCCAAGTACAACAGCGAGATCCGGTACACGGAGATCACCCCAACCGATAGGGATGGTATTTCTACATCCAAGTCCGAGGAAGAGGAGACAAAGAGTACCAAGCCAACTACCGTGGCCGAACTCAAGGCCAAGTACCGCCTTGACCAGAAGCTATCCAAGGAGCAGGAGAAGGAGCGTATGCGCCAACTGGCCAGCGATTTCCATGAATTCATGGCTCAGAAGGACGCCAAGAACAAGGCAGAGAAAGAAGCCCTGAAGGAGAAGTACGCTGAGCAGTTTGGCAAGTATAAGGACGAGGTCAAGGCTATCCTGAAGGAGCAGGCTGCTCAGCTCAAGCAGGTAAACAGGAACCTGCGCAACGCCATCGTGAGCGCGGCTACGGCCGTGGCACAGGGTATGCAAGCGGCAAAAGCATCGACCGCCGCTGGCATCGCACAGGGCAAGAAAGAGGCAGCTGCTGCCCAGAAGCAGATCATGCAAGCCGTTCACAACGAGCTTGATGCCCTGCGACTGGATGGCTCACTGACATTGGCTCAGGCCAGATTACTCGCAGACGCAGCGGCAGATGTGAACTTCGCCAGCATCCAGAGCTTGGAGAACTTCTACAAGGTTGTGGACAGGGTGATCAATGACTCTGCCTTTGCCGCCAAGGTAACCCGAGCAAAGAAGCTCCAGAAGAAAGCCCGCCAGCGCAACCACCCAGCCAACGAGGAAAGGGTGAACAAGTTCACTCGCGCCAACCCGCGCAAGATGACCGAGCAGGAGCTGGATGACTACCTCCAAGCCCTCAAGGGCCTTGCCCGTGAAACACCTCGGTACTTCGATATGGAGGTGATCTATGACAGCGTCATGGGCTACGCCCCCGTCAAGCGCCAGCAATCTGCCGAGAAGACCAAGGAGAAGCTCGAGAAGCTCCGTGTCAAAGCCACGACCACCGACCCCGCCAACACAGACGGACTGAAGGACATCATCTCGAGCACCAACGCTTTGATCCGTGGAGCCAATGCCGCTCTTTCCAATGGGACAATTACCCCAGACGAGCACGCAGAGCTACTGAAGGACATTCCGAACACTCAGGAAGCTCTCGAGCAGAAGTACGCCAAGGAGATCAAGGCCATCAAGGACGATCTTGTGCTGGAGCTCGAGATCCTCAGGCAGTCCGGCAAGATCGACGTCAGCAACAAAGGTATTCACCACCAGAACTTGGTGAAGCGGTACGAGGATCTAACCGAGGCTCAGCTGCTGGAGATGAACGTCTTCGACCTTGCTATGCTGTACGACGTGGCCGAAGCAGCCATGGCTGATGGGATCATCAACGTACAGATGATGTCCTCCATCGTGTCCAAGGCCGAGGCTCAACCCGGCATTGGGGCGGTAGCCAAGCAGATCGAAGCAGCCAAAACACCAACTGCCAAGTTCCGGGAACAAGTAGACCGCAAGCTCGAAACAGCAACGGCTTCGTTCTGGGAATACATGCTTGGACTTGGGTCGGTGAAGATGGGTGCCATGTGGCGCCATGTATTCACGCCAGCAAGGATTGCCAGTTCAGAGTCCAACAAGAAAATATCCGAGGCCAGTGCAGAATTCCTCAGGCTTAAAGAGAAGTACAGCATCGGAAACGAAAGACTGGAGGACAGGATACAGAGAAATGTTCCGCTAATGGACAGGAACAACGACACCATGCATCGGCTTGGCATGGTAGTCATCTATCTGCAGGAGTACGGCCGTCACCTGTCTACAGGCAGCCAGACGGCTGGCCGAAGGGACTGGTTTGACGACATGAAGACCCGTGCCGCAGACTGGAAGGATGCCAAGGAGGCTGAAGCCATCCAGCGCATCTGGAAGGCCATGCCCAAGACCAACGGCAAGGTCGACCCCAAGGATGTGTACGAGTCATTCATCGCAGGAGAACCGAAGTACCTGACCAAGAAAGAGCTTGGCTTCCTGCGCGAGGTGCTGGAATGGAAGGAGAAGAATTTGGCCCCCATGCAGCAGTATGCGAACGAGCTTCGCGGCAAGCCCATGGAGATGCTGATGTTCCACATGCCTCTCATCCGCGTGGGATCTGATGCGGATGTTAAAGGAGCGCCAAGGTACTTTGCGCAGCGTGGCGGTTTGCTGTCGATCGAATCTGCCACAGGCATGGAGCGCTTGAGCGATGAAATCACTCCGGTCAGGACCAATTTCGAGAAGCTGTTCTTCTACAACGCCGAACAGGTGGCGGTAGATTACTACTTCACTCCGGCCATCCAGAAGATCAACCATATCCTGAGTAACGCAGCCAAGAAGACAGATCGCTCAAAGAAGCAATACTATGCAGCGGCGGCGACACTTCTTGAGAGCTCGATGATCCACGAGTTCACAAAGGCGAGCGTGTACAAGCTGGTTCGCAATGCCTTCCGAGCAAAGACGATCACGATCCTCGCAAAGCCGTTTAGGATACTTCAGGAATTTTTCACAGCGACTCTTTTCTATCCTCTAAGAACGGGCGCTCCGATAAGCGTATGGGGGTCTTCCCTGAAGCGACTCGGAATGTGGTTCGCAAGAAATCGATCCGGTCTTCGTGTCACTATGGACCTGATGGAGGATGCGAAAAGCGCACTGACGAACAAGGAGAACTTCCGGAGGGTGTTCGAGTTCAGGGACGGCGAATACCAAAAAAAGATGGTGTTCGAGAAGCTGGCCCTTGCTGGTGCATCTCTGCCAGAGACCGCATTCTCTGTATCGTCTTGGGAGGCCCTATTTGAAAAGGAGTTCCAGCGCATTTCAGGGAAGCCATTCGATAGGCAGAGGTATCGCACCGACCGCGAGGGCTATGTTCGCCAGAACCGCGCAGCCATAGAGGAAGCTGGATCTGTGGCCGATGGCGTCTACGAGAGGATATCTGGACCCACAACTCAGTTCTCGGCAAGGAAGTTCATGAAGCTGCCAGCGCTGAACAAGTACATCAACCTGAAGACGACTTGGGGTTACTCTATAAGCTGGATGTCCAACTTCCCGGCAAGGGCTTGGATGCAGAACATGGCATCCATGTCGGGGTTAACAAGACTCGAAAAAGAGGTGAGGCTGTCTGGCGACAGGTACTCAAAGTCTGAGATAGCCAAGGATGCAGCAGCTCAGGCCGTTGGGGTTATCGGGGAGACGCTTATGTACACCGCACTCACCTCGCTTCGCCTCGCGTACGCACCAGCGATAACCCTCGGAATGATCTACGCATTAAAGCAAGCCGTGCGTGGCTATGATGATGAGGAGGAGGAACGCGCTCGCGTGGCGTATGAGAAGGCCATGCGCGAGGCCAATGAGACGCTTGAGAGGTCCATGTCTCCACAAAGCTCTCTTATTGGGGCTACGGTATCTGTCACATCACTGTGGCTGAGCCAGTACGGGGCCATTGGCAGGGACTTGTATCATGTCGTTGGGTCGTCTGCGTACACAGCAGCCAAGAATAAGATGTTCGGAATGAATAATTCCGACGCCAAGGAGATATCAAAGCTGGTTCAGGACATAACGTACCGCAAGCCTGTTTACATCAAGGGGAAATGGGGCACCACCGAGTTCATGGAGGATGTTCTGGCTACGAGCCTGCCGATCGTGAGCATTTATGCGAATGAGCTGAACAATTTGATTGATGCAAGCGGTGGGTTTGAGTACCTGATGGACAGGGTGGAAAGCGGGAAGGCTTTGACAGACCCGGAAAGGGAGGCTATGGCCGTTACTTGGCTTTGGCTGACGGCCATCAACACCACTGGTACTCTTATGACCGGATACCAAATACCGCTCTCTCCCGATGCTTACAAGGCCTTCAAGGAGGAGATCAAGGCGGCGCAGGCTGAGATGGACCTCGAACGTATGAATTCGTTTATGCAGTCCGGTTGGGCTCCGTACCGCGACCCGACCCCGGTAGAGAGGTAACTTTCTTGAAGGCTAATCACCTGAGCGACAGGAGAATACCATAACTTTGCGAACATGCTACAGCTTGAGGCCCGGGTCTGTGAGGGGTGCGACGAGTTCGACCTCGTCGACACTACTCGCCCCTACAACGAGGAGACGAATCCGGACGGCTACGGCCCCGAGAATGGCGTAGAATCCCCATCGGATTTCGACACCTACGTGCTCGAAGTGTGGTATCCGGGCAGTGATATCACTGGTGACCCCGACTACACTTACAACCTACTTACGGCTGTGCCCACACCCGACTCCAACGGGGACTACTCTTGGACGATCACCAAGTCCATGATGGGCCTGACCGTGATCACTTCGGGTGTGTACGTGATGAAGGCCACAGCCACGCTGGATTCGGCCACGTACATCGTGGACGTTGACTGCATCTTTGTGAACGATGTCGCTTCAAAGGTGGACGCCAAAATGCTGTCCTACGACCCCGCAAGTCCTTGCAAAAAGGGTTGCGAAGACCCGGCTGAGCTGTTCATGCAACTCCAGACCATCAAGTGCGGTGGTATCTGTGATGGAGAGAAGGCCCAGAGCGCCATCGTGAACCTGTACGAACGTATCAAAAACTGCTGCTAATATGTGCGGATGCACCTCTTCCCCTTGCGGATGCGCTACACCCAACATCCCTCGTGGCCCTCGTGGTTACCAAGGTGAGCCGGGGCCTGCTCCGAGCATTACCATTGGCACAGTAACCACCGGGGCTCCCGGTAGCTCTGCCGCCGCTACGATCACCGGAGCTACTCCTAACCTGACCCTTAGCCTGACCATCCCCCAAGGACCGGCCGGTGCAACCGGTGCAGCAGGAGCCAACGGACAGGATGCAACGGAGTTGTTCACTGGGCTCACTTCATTCACTGTTCCATCGCTCAATACATCCAGCGTCGCCACTGTTGGCGACACCTCTTGGATGGTTGCCGGAGGCTGGCTGTATATCAACGGCGCTGGGTATTTTAACATCGTGAACGTACTCAGTCCGACCACGGTGCAGTTGGCCAACCCGGGTAGCGTACTTGGCTGGCCGGCCGGCATCCCCGGTCAAGCATCCCCCGGCACCGTAGTCCCTTCAGACGCCACCACAAATCAGGTCATCCAAGCGGCCGTGCCGGGTCTTCCCGGAGCTACTGGAGACACCGGTCCCGGCGGAAGCAATGGCCCAAGCGGATTCATTGAAGTGGTCAACACCATCCCGACGGTGGCTCCGGCCCCGGGCGGCGAGTTCAAGATCTACACCAATAGCTCCACAAACCCAACGGTCATTACCGGCTACAGCTGGAATGGTGCTGTCTGGGCGGCTACCGCCAACCTCACCCCAGCTGCAGGAAGCCGCATCTTCAACCAGATCGGCGTACCGGGCAGCGGCGTAGGCAACAACGGAGACTGGTCATTCGACCCTGTATCTCTGGAGGTGTACTACAAGAGCGCTGGGTCTTGGACAAATCCGTTCGACCTGTCTGCTACGTTCACCCAAGTGGCCACTGCTTCCTCTGGTGACTTCGGGGCCATCCCGGTTCGCACCCAGAGCGTCATTGGCTATGTCCCGGAAACAGATACGATCTCTGCTCCCGGAACGTATACGATGGACCTGCAGTACACTGCGTTCCATTTGCAGGTAGACAAGAATATCACCCTCGACTGGGATGATACTTTGTTCCCCTACAACGCCCAATGGGAGCTGCAGGTCGAGAACGTGGATGGGTCGAGCATCAACCTCGACATTGCCGCTTCGAAGTTCGCAGAGGATTCGGGACTCTCTCTGTCGTTCCCGCTGGCTCTTGCCGCTGGTAACACCCGAGTGTTCATCCTGCGTAAGAACATGGCTGGCGACCGTCTGATCATCGAGAACACATACGAGGTCAATAACCTGTAAGCAATGCAGATCACCGACGAGGTCATTGGCCAGAGGCGTATAACGTACATCTGTTGCGCCATGAGCGCAATGGCCAAGTATCTCGTTGGCAAGAAGTACGGAGACGCATCCTGTGACAAGTGGCGCAAGCAGTGGTTATACCTGCTGTGGGCCAAGTCTGTTGCAGACCGCACGCCATTGTCCACGGAGACCAGCGGCTGTGTTTCGTATGAAACAGCCTCGGCCGTGTTTGAGAAGGCTGACTGCTACTGTGCTCAGTGTGGGTGCCCTCCAGAGGATGATACGATCATCTACCCGCCGCCCTCTGACCCGTGCGCCGTTACGGCAACATACACCGTGATCGGCGCGGTTGATGTCGACGAGCGCTTGATCATCGAGGCAGCGGGCCCCGTGATCGGAGATAGCTACTTCGTGGTCAGCGATTCCGGCGGATCTGGCTGGACGGTGAATACGATCGTGACGTGGAATGGGTCTGGGTGGGATAGCTTCACGCCAACCAATGGTGATGTTGTAGATGCCGGAGGGGTGTTTTGGGTCACATACGCAAATGACGAGCCCGGACTATTGTTCCCGGGCGTCACGGCCACTCTGGTAAACAACCCGGATGGCGCGTACATTATTCAGAGCGATGACCCGCAGATCGCCCTGTACTCTGGTCGCAACGTACGTCTGGAGATCCTGACCCCGGGCGGATGGATAGCCATACCGCAGTACCAACCGTTCATCCCAGAGGTGCAGATCGCGTCTCCGATCCCGTTCGACTCAACCGGGACCAACTTTACCCAGATACGGGCCGCTTACGTTGACGGAGACTGCACGTATCAGGGCCCGACCGGAACAGTTGTTCCGCCGGTGGGATCCTGCGGAACCATTGTTGTTGACGTGACGGCACAGAGCGACTGTGGAGAAGACCAGTTCTTCATCAATGTTGACATCCAGAGCGCAGAAGGATTCCCGCTGGGAGATCTTGTCGCAACCGTGAATGGCGGATCAACAACGAGCGAGCAGGCGGTACTTGGAACGACACTGCTGGGTCCATACGATACCGGCGATGTGGTGAACATCCGGATCGAGAACTCGTTCGATAGCGAGTGCGACTTCGATGCGGGAGACTTTGTTGACCCAAGCTACCCCGTGGCCGACCGTACCGTGCTTGCGGCTGTTGATGTGTCGTTCGAAGGCAGTCAGGTCCTCGGCGAAAGCTACCTGATCGCAACCAACACTGGCAATATCACCAATGCGTGGTCGCCCTACGTTGGACAGGTTTTCAACGGAGCCATCTTCATTCCCTTGAACGAGGGAGAGATCGTAGAGGCCACGAGTGTACTTGGCTTTGATCGGTACTGGCAGCGTGTCAGCGGAGTCACGGTACAGATGTACCCTCCGGTCATCCTCCAGAACGTACAGTCATTCCCATACCCATGGCAGGTGATCTCGGCAAGCCCTGACTCGGCCGTCACCCGCTTCCGCCCAGCTGTTGTGGAGGCAATGTTCGACGGTGAGTGGTTGCCCATCTGGGTGGGATTGGAGAATAGTTTGGCGACCGGCCAGCAGGTGGACTTCACCAGCATTGGTCTGTTGGAGCCACAGCAGGTGCGCGTAACGTACTTCGGTACAGACTGCCCAATCACCATTGATGGAACTATTGTGAGCGAGCCAGTGGAGCTGGAGTTTGAGTGTGGGGGCCCTGAGCAGATCCTTGGCAGCGGTGACCTGTACGACATCTACTACGACTGGAACGATGGGTTGTACCTGATCACCAGCGATGACGACGACCTGATCAACTCAGGCGACCCGACCTTTGCCGGCCTTGCCATCGGCGACATCATCGACGTTGATGCTACCTACGTCAGCACGCCTGCCCCCGGCACGCTGCTGTATCTGAGCAACGGGGGTGGGGCTTACTACATCGTAGGCACGCAGCCCGGAGAGATCATCCTGTCGCCATATCAGGGGGTTGGGCAGGTGTTCATGTTCACCCAGCAACCTTCTTCGTTGCAGACATGGACATTCACTTCTGATGACCCAGGCAACACAGTCACAATCTACTTCGTGGCCGGTACGATGGGTAGCTTCAATGTACTTCGGATATACGATGGGACTGATGATAGTGGGACGCCGATAACGTCAGGAAACTTTGCATCTCTCGCCGGCCTTTCTACTACATCGCTGAGCAACAGTATGTACATGGAGGCAGAGAGTAACAATGATCCAACAGACACTCAGACACCGTGGATCTTCATTGTAAACTGCACGTCTTCATCCATTCCTGCCGTAGCATCCGCAAGTCCCGTTGACAACTGCACCGACTACAACTTCTCCATCGACATCGACATCATCGACGTAGGAGATAGCGCCGGAGGGGTGGTGAATATCCAGTACGTAGTAGACAACGTGGTGACAACCGTTGCCGGCGTGGGCACTGGCATCACAACCATTGGTCCGTTTGACTACGATGACACCGTTCAGGTGTACATCCGTAACCTGACGGATTCGTCGGCTGACCTTTGGCTTGGGTCTTTCCAAAGCAGCGGAACGTGCAAAGCTCCGCCGAATCCATGTCTTCCGGATGCCGTGTTCAAAATCGACATTGTTGGTGACCTGTCGGAACTCCCTGTTCCTCCGCCCAACCCGTCCATCTCTGAGTTATTCTTTGTGTTGTCCGACAACGACAATATAGGGACGTTTGAACCCGGATCCATTCTTGCGTGGAGCATGATGGCACAGGAGTGGGAGTTCCTGTTCGTGCTTCCGGAAGGCGGTTTCATATACGGCCCGATGACAGAGGTGATAGGGGTTGTTGAGCAGGCAACCGTTTTCGGTAACGGACCAGCGGGTCCATACTTGGATTTCGCTCCGATCATTGTAGGCATCAACCCGAACTCCACAGGTGTTACGGACAACATTCGCATCCGACTTGAAGAGGTTGGTCAGGGCTTCATTACTACCGACCGACCGATAAAGCTGCAAGTTTTCAGCGAAGGGGAGTGGGTGGATGTATGGTTCGGAACAGAACAGATGCTCATTGGGTGGACCATCATCGGCGTACCATTCCCATTCACCCTCACCCGCAGCGTGTACAACTACGATACATGTGCGGTAGAGGCAGCATACATCATCGACGTACAACAAGGTCTTCAAACACCATGACACCGAGCGATCAGGCTAAAGACGCCGCCCTCCTCGCTTCAGGCATCATCAATGCAGCCCTGCCCACATGGGTGTCGCTGTTGCCTGATGCGACAGAGGCGCTTGAGGCTGTGCTGCGCATTATGGTGGCTGCGGCTACGCTCGTATTCCTTATCAGCCGCATTGTGTACTACCGCAAGAAGACCAAGTTGTTGACCCGTAAGAACGCCAAAGAGGACAGCGATGAGTGAACTATTTGCACTGCTGCTCGGATACGCAGCCGGATACCTGTGGGCCACCAAGAAGGACACGCTCACCGACATCATCAACCGATTCACCAAATGACTGAGCTGATCACTATATACAGCGATGCTGACTTCTGGTACTTCAACAAGCAGTCCATCGCATTGGCTATTGTCGTAGCCTCGGCCACTGGAATGGTGTTCGGCCTGAGCCATGAACTCGGGAAGTCCATCTGGTTCTTCTTCAAGAAGCTCCTTGGCAAGTAATGAACCTCCAGAGGCTCGCAGGTAGATGGGCCACCAAGTTGGCCATCAGGGGTGCGGTTACCATGACCGCAGCCGGTGGGGCTATTGGGTATTCATCCAACATCATCGACCTCAGGGACAGGCTTCCTCGCCGCTCCGACGTAGAGTACCGCTACCGCACAGAGAACACGGTAGAGGGTATCGTATGGCACCACTCAGCTACTCGTGGCCAGACCATCCGCTCCATCGCCGAGTACCACACACAGGTCAAGGGATGGCCTGAAATAGCCTACCACTACGCCATTGGATACGATGGGAAGATCTACCAGTTGCTGGATGTGACCAAGTGGAGCAACCACGCTCAGGGCCACAACAAGAAGACCATTGGTATTGTGCTTATCGGCAACTACCACGAGAAGGAATTGCCGGAAGCCATGAAATCATCTATCTTGTACCTGCAAGAGTACCTCTGCGACACGTACAACATTGACTACGTTTGGCTGCACCGGGACACCAAGCCAACTATTTGCCCAGGCAAGTATGCGGCTGAGTTCCTGAAGAACATCCAGTTCGATAAAACAAGCAAATGCGAATAAAGAGGTTGTTTTTGGATGTGGAGGTGTCGCCATGTACTGGGTACTTCTGGCGACCCGGGTACAACCTCACCATCCCATACGAGAACATCATTCAGGAATCGGCGATCATCTGCATCTGCTACAAGTGGGAGGGTTCGGACAAGGTACACTCCATGACTTGGAACAATGGCGACGACAAGGAGATGCTGCGCAAGTTCATCGACATCGCAGTAACCGCAGATGAAGTAGTCGCCCACAACTCAGACAGGTTCGACCTCCCGTGGATCCGCACCCGCTGCCTATACCACCGTATCAAGTGCCCAAACAATTTCGTGTCGTTCGACACCCTGAAGTCTGTCAAGGGGCAGCTCAGGCTCAACTCCAACAAGCTCGACTACGTGGCCCAATACCTCGGCCTCGGTCAGAAGATGGAGACCGGCGGATTTAAGCTGTGGAAGGACGTTATGAATGGCAATAAGAAGGCACTCCGGCAAATGACGGCCTACTGCAAACAGGATGTGGAGCTTCTGGAGAAGGTCTTCGGCGAGATATACAGCTATTCCAAGCCCAAGATCCATGCCGGCGTCCATGCGGGTGGATACAAGCACCACTGCCCTTCCTGCGGCAGCCCGGACACCAAGAGGAACCGAAAGACCACTACAGCCCTTGGAACACCCAAGGTGCAGATGATGTGCAACGAATGCTCTTCTTACTTCACCATCACTGAGAATGTGTACAAGAAGAGTGTTGAGATGGAGGCCGCAGTAATGAAATTAGGGCAAAGAAAATGAAGAAGCGACCAGAGAAGGATGACAGGGTAGCCATACTCCATGCATACCACATGGGCAGGGGCGACTTTGAGGAGGGTAGGGATGCTTCGTTCCCGGACAACGTAATGCTGTCCAACGCCTATGCCTCTGGGTGGGCTGATGCAGCCCTTGGCGAATACCCGGACGATGAGGATGTCGTGAATTCGATCTGGAACGCCGAAAGCGGGCTGAACTAAGCCGTACCTTTAGGGTATGTTCGATAGGCTCATTGACCTCATTACAGGGCTTCTGGAGGGCCTGCAGCCATTCGTGGTGATAAGGGAAACACAAAAGGAAAAAGATGAGTGAGAGTGGTGGCTACCCCGCTGGGATCGTCCATATCGCAGAGGTAGACGGGAAGAAGACCCGTATATACCTGACCATTGAGTCCATCACTGAGGACGGGGCTCCTCGGTGGCGATACGCCCCCGGAGAGGATAACCAGCACGAACTCATCGAAAAGAAAACTCCCGTCCGGGTGATCGAACGGGAGCTTCGCTTCTCTATGGACCTGTCGTCCTACCGAAGGTCTTAGGGGTTGGCGTACATCGCTACACCCGTACACTCCAGCCACAAGCAGTTCGTCTGACCAGAGATACCCGACCCGAACAAGGTCGCGATGCTCTGTGGCGTAGCGAACGTGATGATGATGTCTTGGGGTGCTGCGTTGGGAACAAACGACCCGATAGACGCGCTACTGCTTGTCCCTGTCTGGAAGAACTGCCGGGCGTTATTGGTCCGGGTCCGGTCATTCAGGAACTTGAATGTAGGCGTCTCGGTAGAGTCACTCTTGATCACTGCGTTCTTCAGCACGATCTTTCGCACTCCTGCAATGGGAGTATTGAGCCGCTGCAGGGTGTTGTACGCTGTAGAGTTCCCAAAGCGGGTGCTATACACAGACCCAGAGAGAGTTCCGGCCCGCCAGTTCTCTCCGGCTGGGATAGCTACGCACCCCGGAAGAGCCATGATGTTCTGCCCGGCGAAGTCGATGTCGTACAGCGGAGGGTTGGAAGGAGGCGTAGGGACTGAGTTGACCGTCAGTGTAGCCGTGCCAAATGCAGCCCCTTGAGTGTACCGCACTACAACACTGCCAGCCCCGGATGGCGTGATCAAACCACCCCCGGAGATGGTAGCTGGGCCACTGACGATACTCCATGTACCAGACAGTGGCATCAGGCCACCGAACTGATCCAGCACAGTAGCCGCAGCCTGAGAGGTGGTATTGCTCAGGATGGTCGTGGGATTGAGCGTCACCGTCACCGTGGTAGGCGTAGACGGAGCCTGAGCGGATACAGTAAGCGTAGCCTCTCCAAATGCAGCACCTTGGGTGTAGCGAACAATGATCGATCCAGCTGTGCCACCCGGAGTAACCAGACCATTCTGATCGATCGTGCCGTTGCCGCTGGTAACGCTCCATGTGCCGGCGTTGGTCATCGGCGACCCGTTCTGATCATACACCAGAGCCGTGGCCTGAGACGGAGAGGTTCCGGTAGTTGACGCAGGGTCAAGGGTTACGGTCACCGTAGTAGGCACAGAAGGAGCAGGAGGGGTAGGCGTAGACCCATCCAGATACACTACCGTACCAAAGGCCGGAGGAGCAACGATGATCTCACGGTACGGAGTAGCCGTAGGAGACATGTTGATCGGAGCCAGTGAACCTACTTGATGATTCACTCGGAATGTAGCCAGACCGGTAGTAGGGGCAATGGATTGGTTCCCGGTCCACCAAGCAGAGCTGTTGGCTCCGGTGGTTCCAGCCGAGTCGAACTCAAAGCTGTGGGCTTCAATGGAGTCAACACCACCAATCTTCGGGAATGCGCGGCCAAGTCGGATGTCGTGCAGGATGTTCATGTACCGAAATCCTTTCATGGACCCGATGCGCAGGTGACCACGCTGCACGGCTCCGGTACTCAGGCGGCTGTCTGCGATGAACAAGGCGGGGAGTAGTCCACCACCTACCGCTCCGGATACCACGCCTATGTTCACGGCGAACTGACCACGCAGCACACCCACCACCTGACCACGGAACGAACGGCCGGCAGAGGCTACCATGGTTTCGTTCTTAATGGCCCCGATATTAATGGTGCCACCTTGCTCTGCTCCAGCCAAGGCATACATCTCGAACATCGCTCCACAGGCATCGCTGCTCAGTACGTCGATGTTCATGGTAGCACCCCAGCTTCCCGCCAGTCCAAGACCAGCCTGTACGCACTGGAAGGCGCTGATGTTCCCCATGTAGCTTGGGGTAGCTCCGAAGTACTCGAAGCCGTATGTCCGCATGTTCTCAGCCCATGCAGCGTCGATACCTGTCACCTCTCCGGGCTTCCACTGACGCAGAGCCGTGGAGTAGAACGCATCGTTGATGATGGCAGTAGATGCGTCATGCCGACCGTCGAAGCGCCAGCCGCCCTCAAACCACGTACCCTCCACATAGCCTTGGTTGCCGGCCAGCCCCCAGCTACCGCTCACGAACAGGTGACGCTCAGTGGGAGATCCGAGCCACCGCTCATGCCACGGTGCGAAGCGGGAGTTGTTGGAGTCGTTACCGCTTCCGACCGTAGGGCTGACGAATCCGGTTCCATTTGCCTTGTACCGGCCGGCAGAGAACTCGGCCGGGATGGTCATGTAGTAGTACCCCTTGGGTACGATCACCCCGTTCTGACTGTTCAGGTAGCCGTTGGTGATGTTCTGCCCACCGCCCAAGCCACTCCACACAGCCTCTCCCCAGCAGGCATCGAACCAGCTCAGCTTCATGAACTCCGCGCTGGTAAGCGGCTGGTTTTTGAACATGGGGCCACGGGTGGTCATCCGTGTATAGAAGGTGGGGAACAGAGCCTGCGCCTGAGCGAGGTTCATGTCTTGGTCAAGCTGACGAACACCCTTAGTGTAGTCGAGCCCGTAGGCTGCTTGTAGGTCGATTGTAGCGCGTGGCATCTAAAGTAGGCTTAGAGACCACGAAGATAACTACTTGGAAGCCAGTCTGTTACTCAGTCCGAGCTCTTCGATCGTTTTACTCCCCTTCCACTGGTTGCAGCTCTTGTGAACGATGCGTAGGTTTGAAATATGGTTTAGCTTATGGACGCAAAGGTACTAAGAAGTTTGCTGTTTTGCAAGAACTTAATTGTTCGAGGCGTCGATGATATTCTCGGCCACTACACCAACCACCACCAATGTGCCAGTGATCACGAACACCTTCCCGATCGTGGCCCAAGGACGCAGCTTAGCGTTCTTCTGAAGCAGGTTGAGATTCACGTCAGCCATCTCTTGGATCTGCTCCAGTTGCAGGTCGATGGTCTCGTCCTTTGTAGCAATGAGCTGGTTGGCCCGCATCAGGGCAGCACGGGCCTTACTTGCCTCCTCTCGAGTAGATACGATCTCCCGGGCAGCGTAGCGCTTCTGCTCGCGCTCGGTGATACGGTACGAGGCAATGGCTTTGAAGGACTCGTAGCTACCCAGTACAGAAGTATCCGCAATGGTGATCAGACGGTTCTTCTGTGGGTACAACACCCGCCAGTCCTTGTGTTCTGGCTCACTCTGGGACTGCGACAGCGCTGTCAACGACAGTAGCAAAGTCAGCAGAATTGACGTAACGAATCGCATGGTACAGGGTTTTCTTGGTTGTCGGGCGGTTGTTCAGAAGCGAGTCATTGGCACTTCGCAGGGACTCAAGCTCTTGCATGACCAGAAGAAGACTATCCTCTTGCTCTCTGGCCATGCGCACGATCTTGGCATAGTCCTCACCAAGGTTGTGGTACACGCCAGACAGGTCTTCCGGGCACTTCTTGATCTTGTATCCGATCACGCCACCGGCTATGATAGCCGACAGCCCAACGACCAGAATGGATATGGCTATACTCTTTGGGGTCATCATGGTTCTGCAAAGTTAGCACAAAGCAACAAGCCCCGACATTGCTGCCGAGGCTTGCGCTAACCCTACGTCCTACCGGGGTCCGTCGTGCCAGCGGTGCCCATGCGTCCATGGGGCTACTGACATCCACCTGATGCGGTGTTCTTACGGGAACCGGGTGGAGACATTTGTCCGGATGGCCACCGCTATAGCTTTTGACCGAGATACGCGGATGACCACCACTCCTCAGACGTTAAAGAACGTGCATCAATAGCACGGCCACAAAGGTAAGCAACTCCACGGCGTAGGCGATGCGCCCTCCCCTATGTGACCAGTTGACCCACGGCTCCCATCCTTCGTGATAGTGGTTCCAATTTTTAGCAAAGTTGGCTCGCGCCCAAATCAACGCACCGAAATACATCCCATGTCCGGGCATTGACCCAAGCCACAGCCAAAACCAATCGTACCAATTCGACGGGCTGACGTAGAACGGCGAAAGGCCGCGCAGCCTGTTCAGCGTGTAGCGAAAGACCGCACTGAACAACCCGGCCAACCCAATGGCCAGCCAAGATAACCCAATGACCACGCACAGCAACGCCACCACAGCGGCACGGATCAGCCATTGTTGGACGTGCTTCACAGGCTTACCCAACGTGATCTGTAGATCATCGTCGCACGCGCAATAGATGGCGAATGCGGCGGTCAAGAGGCAGGCGGCTACTATTTCCATCGTCCCGTGTAGTTCATGTATGTGCCGACCCATAGCGTAACAGGTGCGATAAGACCCAACAAGGCCCACGCGCTATCCGTGAAGGCCATAGTAATGGATGCCACGCCGAACGCATGGACCCAAATAGCGGCGGCCCAAGGTGTGCGACCGAAGCCGCTGCGCCGTGTGATGAATTGCCGGAAGGTTTCGCTTGTGTTCATCGGTCTTTGTTTTGGCTCATGGTGTATAACCAAGCGTCGAACGCAGCGTTTGCGCGGCGGTCTTGCTCTACCTGCTTTGCCCACCGTTCACGGGTCCATCCGGGCGTATGTGTCACCTCTTGGCCGTCCTTTGTATCTACAACGAATACGCCACGGTCTGCGAGGGCTTCGCGTAGTTCATCGCTGCGCCTCCAATCCTTCGCTATTCGAGCCTGCTCCCTTTCGTATATGGCGGCATCTACGTTCATCGGTTCTGTGCTTTGGCGGTTAGGCGGGCAACGACACAAAGGTATATACCAGTACCCATTACTGCAAACTTCTTTTCACTTTTTAGGTGTATGAGCCTCTTCCCACAGGTCGTCATACCTCAGGAAGAACTGGTTCCACTTCCTGTGCTCCCTGAGCTCTGTCCCGTAGTTATGCCACTTCATGTGGCAGGAGCCGCACTGCAGAACTATGTTCCTCTCGTCCAAGCGGTACTCTGGGTACTTGCCCTTGGGGAGCAGGTGGGAGAAGTTGATGGCCCTTCCCTCTGGGATATGGACACCGCAGGTCAGGCACTTGGCATTCCCGTCGGCAGCATCCCAGATCCTGCGGAATACCTCCTTCTCGCCAGTTGGCTTGCGCTTGGTTGACAGTGTAGAGGCTTTCTTGATCTTCCCCTCGCCCAGCAGCCTCTCGATGGAAGTAGCCCCCTTGGGAACTCGTTCCTTCTTCTTGGCTCTGAGCGGGGCCTTGCGCTTGAGGGTGCTTCGCTTCATGGCTGATAGTGCTTGATCGGTACAGGAAGTAGCGGACGATTGTTGGCGAGCCATTTCCACGCGGATGTCCACAGTGGAGGGTTGTAGTATCCGCGCTTGGGCCTTATGGTCACGTTCGGATACCTTGTCCGAATTACCGCAGCAGCCACCTCCTCCTCTGTTAGTGGGCGAACACCGTCATCGGTCTTCACCTTGACATACGTACGCAGCATGTACTCGACGTCATTACTGCATCGATCCAGCTCTTGCAACATTTCTTCAGTGGTCATGGCCTCTGTCCGCATTTGAGCAGTTCGATCTCTTGCTTGAGCTGGTCTATCTTGTGCTTGTAGTGAGCCTCAAGCCACAGTATAGCGTGGGCTGCGTCCATGTCAGCCGCAGTGGTCCACAGTAGTTCATCCTTGGGTGTGCTGATGAACCTGTTGTACTCAATGCTTCCGCAGACCTTCACGATCTGAATGATCTGGTATGCGTGGTACCCATCCTCTCGGAACTCAATGTCCAGTACGCTTGGCTTCTCGTTGCTCATTTCCTTGGGTCTTTACCAGCCAGCATGGATACATACCACAGGGCCTTCTCGTAGTCTTCCTTCCCGTTCTTCATCTCTGCCCGGAACAAGTATTTCAGGGCATTCATGCGAAGGAACCCACGGAACTCCTCTTCCGTGAACTTGGCTTTGAAGATGTCTATCAGCTCCATGCCGCCTGACTTGTAGTGGTCTGGGTTGATCTTGTCGTTGCTCATTGTGCTTGTAGTTTTTTCTTCAGGCTGCCCTTGAACAGTTTTGCTGCTGCCGCACCTATCTCCTTGAGAGCCTCTCGGCTCATAACAATCTCTCCGGCAGCTTCACGTTCAATATCCGCTGTCATGGCTGCGATCACATCCCGGGTGTGCTCCAGAGACGTATCTGACGGCATCTTGTCCAGAACGTGCGCAAGGCGCATTTCGGTAACCCACTCATCTGCAATGGCCTTGGCGTCGAGAAGCACTTTTAGCTTCTCTGGGTCTACTGCCCGAGGCGTCTTGGTCTCTCGGAACTCGTCACGCTTGTGCTTGGCCACGATGCGTTCTCCGTTATTCAGTCGAACCTCTGTCAGCGGACGAAGAACAACCCCCTCGCTGATCTTATCGCCCCCGCACCCGTTCCGCATAGCTTGCACTGACGGACGGTCACGCTCTGCGTTCAGGGCTTCGATGTCTGTAGGCACCTTGGTGTAGAACACGAACTCAAATCCAAGCGACTCTGAGAGGTTGTGAGCGTTCGGGATAGCAAGCCATACATCGCCCACCTTGACATCGAATGCGATGAAGCGTAGCTTGTCGCCGTACGTCGCTTTCATCCCCTGCTGTTTGCCGCCGTATGCCTCTCCGAATACAGTAACCTTGGTAGTCGGGAACTTCTGCGAGAACAACTCTTCCAGCTCGCCCTTGTCGAACAGCGCGACGAAGTTCTCGTACTTTTCTCCACCAGAGAAGAAGCGAATGCCTCCGTTGTCGGGGTCCCATCCTACGTGAGCAGATGTACCATGGATCTTCTCCATGGCCCACACTTCCTTGAACATAAGGATTGTGGTGTCCTTGTACAGGTTGTTGATGTGTGCGTATCCCATTACTGTGCTTGTTTTTATTGGTTCTGCTGCCACACCATTGCAATCATCAGGGCCCTGTAGTACAGATCCCACTGATGCGGCGTGGATGGCTCTTGTATTCCTCCGATGTCAACACCCTTCATGGCGAGGATGTACTGACGAATGAGTTCTGGTCCGTTCATAGTTGCTCAAATGGCCAAGGTGAGTTCTGTGTCTGGTCTCCGTCTTTCACTGGCTTGAGCACCAGAACGGTGTACTCTTCCTTGATGGTCCCCACTTTGTACTGTCTGGCGATGTTGTCCTGCACGCAGTCAAACCCATCCCCCTCCAGAACCCCAGCATGTACCAGAGCGTCCAAAGGTAGCTTTGTAGCCGATACCGCAGAGTCGCAGTCCAGTGGCTGCTTGCAGTAGTGTCTGGCAGACCACAGGATGCATGGCCTTGGAGCCTTGGGCGGGTCCATCTCCTTGATCAGCTTGACCACGAAGTCACGCTTGACCTTGTACTTACTTGGACCCATCCTCAGCAACCCATCCGGGCCGTTGGTGGCAGGGAACTTCATGGGGAACCTGAAAATCAGTGTCCCGTCCTCCAGTTGCTTGTAGCTTGGCTTGTTGGTGATCATTCCCAGTCTTTGATTATCCGTGAAACTTGCCTCTTCAGCGTGTTGTACCTCTTGGCGTCTATCAGATGCAGAACTATGTGGGGGTGGTACTTCGCCATCCTCTTGAGCTTGGTCTTGCTCTGTGGATCCATGTACCCCTTCACCTCGTGGTAGCTGACACTGTCATCATTGGCGGTAACACGGAAGTCCGGCAGGTAGCTTCTGGTGCCCCTGCGGATGGCTTCGAACCAGAATGTCTCTGGCTCGTGTTCCCACTTCTTGATCTCGCCCAAACCCTTGAGCCACTCCAAGTACCGGGCGTAGTTCGCCTCCCAGCGAGAGCGGTAGTACTTGCGGATACCGCCGATCACCCGCCAGCCGGCAGAGGTGTTGCTCTTCTTCTTCCTTGGTACTGGAGGCAGTGTCTTCATCGCTTGATCTTGTTACCGCATCCGGGGCAGTAATTGAACCATTCAACAGACTCATTTGAACAGCCTGAACATATGTATCCGTCATATCTGCCACCAATGTCTTCCACCTCTTCCACCACCCGCAGCTTGCCGTCGGTGATCAGGCGTTCGTAATGGTCGCGGACTGCAATGCCGCCCAGCTCTGGCGATGAGGACACCTTATACGCATCCCATGCAATGTTCCCTGCATCACCATCGCTCAACAGGGGCTTACGTTCGTTACTCATGGTCATCAGGTGTTATGGGCCATCCGATGTATGCTATAACGAGAATTGATAATCCGGCCCCGAATTGCCCTCCCTTCGGACAGCATTCGGTTTCATTGGTTGCTGCGTCGATGCACAGGATGATGCTTATCACAATCAGTCCTGTCATCAGTATGCGCTGAAGCTGTCGTTCGTGCTTGCTCATTTGCTTATGGCTTCAGATAGGTCGATGTTCCCGAGGTACTTGTAGCTATTGGGGTTGCTGTGGTACTCTTCTGAGTCGATCCACAATGGTTCCCGGTATGAATTTTCGTAATTGGACTCATGGACCTTAACGCCACCCCAATAGTATGTATCATCAGGCCCAGTGCTATTGAGCTGGTGAAAGGTGATCAGCACCTTGTATCCATCGATCTGGAAAATGTCTCCGATGCGGGGCTCAGGGCGCTTGACCTTGACCTCAAATCCATTGCGCTCAAGAAGGCGCTTTGCTGCTGTGATGTCTTTCTTGCTTGTCATTTGTCTGGTTTTAGGTTCGGCGTCTTCAGTCCATCGTCATTGATGTCAGGCAGCTCTACCAGTGCTTGAATGATGCGAGAGGCGAGCCTCATGCTGACCCTCTTCTGCTCGAGGAGTCTGATGATCATACTGATCTGGGCTTCGGTTATCTCAGCATCCATTGGTGGGTCAAAGCTACTAACTTCTTTTTACAAATGCAACAGGACACCTTGGTTTGTCTGCTGGTAGCCCACAGGCATCGCAGGCATACACTGCTTCATTGGGCCACTGTGGTCTACCATGGGTGCCCTTCTCCATGACCCTTCTTGCTCCGAAGTCAACGTAGGACTTGTAAAGGCCGAATCCGTGACAGTAGACACACTTATTCGATCCTCGTTTGGGCTGGGTCTTTGTGCGGGTCATAGGGCTTGCGTTGTTTCTTCAATAGCTTCTTTGCCTTGAGCTTGGCGTCGACCTCATTCATGGCTCCTTCCAGTGTCGTGGCCAGAAGAACGATCCTATCCAAGTCCTTGGCAACCTTGGTCCCATCCTTCATCACATCGAGGATCTTCTTGGACTTCCATGCTTCAAAGTGGCCATCGGCGTCAGACTGCCAGATGTTGTACTCCCGGTAGGTTGTGATGTGTTTCATCGCTTGGTTTTTTCAAGGCTTGCTATTGCTACCCACAAATTTCCAACCCTTGTCACGATGTCGCACAGATCCTGAAATCGCTCTCCGGCAATGGGGAGGTCTTGATCTGGCCACCATTCATCCATGTGGTTGAACATGTCGTTGTCGATGGATGTCCCATGGCTCGGGCTATCAATGTCATTACTCGTGGCCAAGTAGTCAAGCTCTCGCTTGATAGCTTCAATGACGCGCTTTTGGAAGTCTGTTGGTTTGCTCATGGTTCAGGGATGTATTCACGGATTGTTTTCTCGGGGTAGCCGTAGGCGATCAGGGCTATTGCCACCAGCTCCAATGCGTGCTCGGCACCGGGGTCCTGCATTGGGTGCTCAATGACAACCCTGTGGTGGTATTCGGATGGGAGGGCCGGCTTGAGACCATCGTCTCCGGTTGGTTCGATGGTAATCTTCATGGCAGCTGGGTGATGATGTAGAACAGGATTGCAGCCAGCGCAGGAGGAATGAGGCTGACGCTCCAGCCACCCCTTGGATACGGCATGGCCATGATCAGCGCAGCGCTTACAAGCTGGGCCATGAACACGAGTGTACAAAGCAGCGCCAGCGCCCATAGGATGATCTTCAGAATGAGTAGTGCCATTGACTTACAGTTGTTTGATGGTTAGTTTGCTTGTATCGATGTCGCACTCTTGGACGAGTGCTTGCACTCCCGGTTGGTTCAGTATCCGGTCCAGAGGTGATTCAATGGGCGGGGCGTCAATGAGAACAAGGGGTATCCCGGCAAAGGTGCTTTCATCGCCATCGCCCTCCCATACAGGCTTAGGCTCTTTTTCTACCGGGCTTGGCGGTAGGCTTGGGAGCAACTCAATGCCAAGCGCTTCGAACTTGTTCTCCGGCAGCAGGAAGTCAGCGATGTCATCCCCGGAAGGAGCCCCGATGGCCTCGAGGATATCCGAGACGTGGCAAGAGGCCAGCATGGGCTCGATATTCAGCGCCCGGACAGACCACTCTTCGAACATCCCAGAGTCCGGGAAGATGACCACATCCCTGCCGGCCAAGCACATGGACCTCTCTACGTTCAGAGACTGAGCACCCCCTGTGGCCAGCCATACATGGGACTGATACAGGCAGGAGCAGATCAGGGCTGTCTTCTCGCTTTCCACCAGCGCTACTGGCTTGTCTGGGTACTCGTTCAGCAGGTGTGTTCCGAAGTACACCTGAGCGCACCCGATGTCCTCCATGGACTGCTTGGTGACAATGGAGTGGATCCAGTTGGCCCTGACGTCCTTCCTGCGTTTACCTGTTTCCGGGTCGTACTGGATGACCTTGCCAGAGCGGTGTTTGCCGTCCAGTCCGATCTGCCAGAAAACCGTAGCACCATGCAGATCGGGGTGGTTCCTACCCATGGGGTATGTACCGCAGCCATACCCCTGGAATGCTTGCGTGGCCGTTACTTCATCCAGATGTGTCCGAAGCCAGTTCAGTAGGTTGTTGTCAAAGTGCTTCTTGTTCGTGTACTCCACGAACTCTTCTGGACAGCGCCAGTCTGTTCTACGTGGCGGTGGTGTTGGTATGTGCATGATCTCAGTGTCTTGTACTACGGCGCCATCAGCGATCCACTGCTTGGCAGAGTAGTAGTATCCGCAGTTGTTCTCTCTGTCGCATGACCCTACGTGCTCTGGCAGTAGTTCGCCAGTGTGCCTGTCCAGATACCTCCTATACACGCCCCTGTGACCACAGGATGGACACACTTCCTTCTTCACCTTGTGGGCGAGGACGAATCGTGCATTGGGGTTTCTGAGGGCTCCACTCATGGCTTTGGCGACTCAGGAAGTGGCATCCAATGGGTGACCATCGATCCAGCGCCTTCGAATACTCCGAACCAGTAGCCATCGCCGACCACTTCGCCGTACTCGGGGCAGGTCGCCCACCACTCCTCTCTTCCCCCAACCTCTCTTCGCTCGGCAATAATGGGGGTCGTGTCGTATTGTATTAGCGCCAGCACCAAGGTCATTGGCGGGGGCATCCTGTCCTTGACGCTTATCCAGTTGCTCATTGCTCGCTTCTGTCTTGTGTTGAGTATCCCATGTTGAATCCAGCGTGTGTGATGCGCTGTGTTGGCCCGTGTAGCAGGAGCGTCTCTGCGAAGAACGGACCCTTTCGGTTCTTCACTGCTTCGATGCGGATCAGCTTCTCTTCTCCCGGAGGGCCATCGGTTGCTTCTGGCGTCAGGATAACGACCGTGTGTGCATCGTGCCCGATCTGCCCAGAGTGCTTCAGGTGGTCAAGCCCCTTCTTGCTGGCGTTGTGATCTCGGGCCAGCACAGACAGGGCAACTGTTGCAACCCCCGTGGCCTTGGTTACAGCTGTCAGGGTTTCGGAAGCGTGTGAGACCTTGTCGATCTTGGATGACACAGCCTTGTCCTTGCTGCCGATGCGCTGGATGTAATCAACGAACACCACCTCGCACCCATATGTGGCCACGAAGTCATTGTACAGGCCGTGCAGTTCCTCTGCCGATACGAATGCCGGGTCGACCACATGTATCCTCTCGTACAGATCCTTATTGGCCACCATGTAGTTGTACAGGATCTGGCGCTCTCCATCAGACATTGTGTTATCCTCGATCCTCTCGTGAGGAACGCCGCACTCCATTGCTGCAGCCCTGTACGTCAACTCATCTGTAGACATCTCGATGCTGATCACCCCCACATGGGATCCTTGCTTGGCGATGGACAGAACCATGTTTACCATGAGGGCGGTGTTGTGAGTCACAATGAAGTCGTCGGTGACGTACAAGTGGTCCGGAGAGTCGACAGCGATGCACTGGCACTCCTTCTCACCGACATACTCTACCGACTTAATGGACCTGTGATTGTGAACCTGCGTCCCGCGCCACCTCGCAAGGTGTTTCTCGGACGATACGGGGATGATTCCGCTCGGGAACTGAATGCTCATCCTGTATGACACCCGGCCCGTCAGTCGCTGACCCTTGTATGTGTACTTTGGTATCCTTGGCTTAATGGACACGATTCCGCCAAGAGACCTGCACAAGAATGCAACATCCCTTGACAGCTGCTCGGACGAAGTGGTGTATTCTATTCGCTGACCGCGCTGGCACACACTCCCATCTGTGTCAAACAGCCCCCTGACAAGCTCAATCCTATCATCGACGGCAGCCATGAGATACCGCTTGGGTATGAACTTTTCCCAAGACCTGCACTCGCCAAGACCGAGCTCATTCATCGCCATCTTTGTGTACGATGGAGATGTAGTTCTTATTTTTCTGATTATGTAGCAGGTTATCCCGTCACTGGCTACATTCATTTTATCCCCGTCGTGAAGGAGTGATGACACCCTGCTCTGAATATCTGGCTCAGGGTTATGGAGCTTAATAGATACTCGCATAGATGCATCGCCAATCAAGACGCCAAGAACATACGGATGAATGGGTAGCATGTTGCCCTGATGCTGCCATTGCACAAGCGGGGTGTGTGGTATTGCGTGGTTACATGCATTACTACGACTCTCTCTCTTCAACGAATGCCTGATCTGGTTGAGCGTGCGGACCCTCCCGTGACCAAGCCTCTTCCTGTCATTCATAGTGCTGGTGAGCCACAGATGATCATCGGTACACTCTGTACTGCAACCATCGGTAGTGGTGACCTTGTAGACCGGCATAACGCCCTGCGGGAAAATGCCAACCACCCTTGTGGTGCCGCCCGATGCCGAGGTGATGACATCCCCCGCCTTCAGAGACCCCATGGTGACAAACCCACTTGGCGTGAGGATCTTTGCGTCAAGGGGCTGCGCCTTCCCTGACCCAGAGTCGCCGCCGATCACCGTGTAGCTGCCCTTACGTATCTTCCAGTAGTCATCCAGCCTCCCAAGCCCCGGACGCCACACTGTATCGTGTCCAGACCTCTCAATAGCCCGCTGCATGGACTCCACCAAGGTCTCGGACTTCTTGCCCACCACCTCGTGGTGAGACATGACGAACTCGTTGATCTTGTGCATCGCACCAGCGAGGCCGTTCTTGATCGCCTCTGGCTTCTGGAGGTACTCTGTCAGGTCTCCGAGCTGCTTCTGCGCCATCAGCTGACCAAGCCCGTTGATCAGGTGCTTGGCATTCGCCAGTGGCGGAAGCTGCTCAATGGCAGCAAGGGTGTTCTCGGCATCATCCCTTGTCATCACCCCTGACGAAGTGAGGTCCAGATGAAGGGTCTGGTGCGTTACAGTCATCCCGGCGAAATGCAGCCTCTGGAACGACTTGAACACAGCAAGGGTGTCCTCGTGAGCAAAGTGGTGCGACGTGGCCTCTGTAGCGATAACGCGGGCCGTAGCCCTGTCGTACATCCCCCTGAGAAGACCAAGCTCGTACGGCCTTGTATCTACAACTGCTTTTGGCTTTGGTTTCTGTGCTGTCATGCTATACTACTCTGAATGCTCCGTCTCGCTTCAACTTCTCGATCAGCCTCCTCTCTTCCTCGGTGTAGTTGACGGGCACAATATAGCCACCGGGGTCGTCTCCAGACTTGCGCCTTGGCAGAACGGCTTTCTTGCCCCCTCTGGTCCATGCATCGCTGATGCTCTCCGTCATGTTGCTCTCGGTTATCTCAGGGAACCTCGGAGCAATGCCAAGCGTCTCACACGCGGCACGATATATGGAGTTTGACATCAGCTCTGACTTTGCCCTTATCGTAAAGACCTTGACCGCATACACGGCAGTCGAGTGATCTCTACCACCAATGGTAGACCCAACAAAGTCCAATGGCAATCCATAGTGCTTTCGCAGGATGAACATGCAGCAGTGCCTTGCGGTAATAATGTCGGAGAACCTCTCTACACCATGTATGGCCTCTGCTATGATCCACAGTCCGTTTTCCTGCGCTGCTTTGATTACCGCGTCGACAACGGTGTTGGCTATTTCGCCGGCCTTGGTCTGGTCTACGCCGCCGGGCCCAAGGGGAGAGTACACCTCTTCTACACCAAGCCCATTACACAGCTCCTTGTAGATCCTTTGCTCTGGGCTCCGTGCGGCGTCCTTTCGCCTAACCTTGCTCATCATCTTCCTTAGGACGGTGGACGACTGTATGTTCATCGCCTTTGCTATGGCCACATTCTTGAACCCGTAGTGGTTGTGCAGCACATAGCATATCGCGGCCCTCACTGCTGGAAGGGCTGGGTTGCCGATCGGGAAGCGTACAATATCCTTGGTGGAGTAGATCCCCCTCTTCTCAAGGATAGAGATACACTTGGCGATCACCCTCTCGATGCTCTTGTTTGGCGAGTATGCTCTCATTTGCTCTGAAGTTTGGCGCTCGCGTTCATTGCTTGGATGCATGGCTTCGGCACATTCCTTATTCGTGTTCATGGCTTTGCTTGTTTTACCCACCCCCAGTCCACATCCCTCCGTGCATGAATAGACACCCTCATGGTCTTTGACCACCTGAGGTATGCTGCTTCGCTATGGTATGGTGGGCGTTGCGGGGGGTATGTGGTTCGCTTGATCTTCAGTCGAGTTGATTCCATTTGCTTTCGTTTGTAGTCGTTTGCTTTACGGACTTGCGTTTATTTGGTAGATGGTGGCAATGCGAATTACCATCACCAGAATTGATTGACCCACGCATGGCCCGGTGCATCATCATCGCTGTCGCTGTCATCCACGGAGACCGTACCCACCACTCGCTTGCATTCTGGGCAGTAGGCTTCATCCCCATCGTGGACAAGTTCGCCCTCTTCGCAGTCTGTTCGTATCACAAGATCACCACCGCACTCGTCGCAGTTGTCGTGCGGCCACTCTTTTTCAAGTTTGCTCATGTTCGTCGTTGTTAATTGTAAGCCAATGACCCCAATACCTGAAGAGAAAAGAACGGGGGCCAACTACGGCTTGTCGCCATTGCAGAGCCAACGGCGTCAAGCAATGTCCGTTATAAGCAAGCCGCTACGTTCCTGCTCCGAATGAAAGTTCCCCATTGTTCAGCCATAGCTTTTGCCACCCCACTAAAAGTTTTTGAGCTTTCCTTTTGGCTTATGTTTACAAATTGGTATTTCTGTCCTCGTTTCTTACCTCCTGTATTGCTCGGCAAATACGGATTATAGTTGCTTTTAATATCGGTCGGCTTTAATAGTGGCAAATTTTTCAACCACAATAAAGTTCGCTTACTAAATTCGTGTCCATATTCGTAGGGCTGTATCGCTTGGCTTTGCTTTGGTAATCCTATTACTTTTAAAGGTGTTGGATTCTCAACTGCAATATATTCAATTGGTGCGTTCAGTAACTCCAAAAACAAAGCCTTTGCTTCCATTGCTTTTGCATATCTATCTTGGCACAAATTACCTGCCGTTGGATACATCCATCTTGCTCCAGCCCTACTCATATAAGTGCAAGGTGGGTGTGCAATCATCATATCATATTTGCCACTATAAGCCTCTTTTACTGCATCTCCTACAATATGCCATTCGGGTTTTCCACCACTACATTCTTGTAGGTCGCAACTATAAGCCTCAAATCCTAATTCTCGGAAAGCTCTACAAACTTCTTGGCTCTCCTCACAAGCTATTAATATTTTCATTTCAATTTAAGTTTATCGTTAATAATCCGCAGCCAGCTTATAACAGCACCTATACGCAATTTTCCCACCGCACAAAGCCGACACACAACTGCGTATAGCTGCAAACCGTTAGACGTGATGCCTACCCTCCTTAGCCTCCTGCTCAAGGCCCTTGATCCGCATGGACAACGCCACCAGAACATCCTTAGCCGCATCTATCCTGTTCTTCAGGGCCGAGTACTCTACCTTGGTGTCGATGACGTTCATACGAAGGGCGTGAGAGTCCGCTTCGTTCTCCACGATATCAGCGGCCTTGGCGGTAGACATCTTTGGATAGGTGGCTTGAAGCATCAGCTTCTGCTTGACCAAGTGCGTCTCGTATGCATCCTTGGCAAGGAGCATCTTCTGCTCAGCCACGGTCATGTGGGCAGATAGCGTGTACTTCACCGCAGATATCTTGGTCTGCAGTTCCGTGAGACGGTCAGGGGGCGTCACTGCCCCCTGACTTTCCCTCACGAGCTCATCGAGCTCAAACCTCAACTTCAGGCTACCCTCCATACCCGGATGTGTTTGACACCGTCCTTGTTCTCCTCTGCGGTCTTGAACGCACGCTCCGGGCAGAACTTCCTGCGCCAGATGTAGATGCACGACCTTGACGAGGTGACGCTCTTGCGCACCGGGTAAAGGAACGACTCACCTACATTGATAGATGCAAGCGCTTCAGAGTACTGACTGCGCGGCCTTCCGCGCACGGTCCTTACCGGTAGCGGGATCGATGTCTCTACGACGACCTTGTTGTTCTTGTCCGACATGTTGTTATTTGGCCTTGGTGCAGACGACGGTGTCAGAGCCAGCGAGGTAAGTCGCCGGCCCGATCAGCTCGCCATCATCATTCGCGATACTGGCCCCGGTGCGGTAGGCAGCCTGAGCCAGCTCTTCTACTTGCTTGAGCTTCTTGTGTAGCTCCTTGTGTACAGCAACGCCAGAGTAGTTCCAACGGCCCGGACCAGACTTCGTGGTCATCAGCAGGCCCATCTTCACAACCCCCTCCTTGCCGTACTTCTTCACCTCTTCGACGGCATCCTCCTTGACCATGTCAATGCACTCGTCAAGAGCTTTCTTGATGTTGTACAGGTGAGCATAGGTGTCCGCCGCATCAGCGTGTCCATTGACCACGGACAGTGACAGGTCTTGTATGTGCTTGACTACGTCCATGGTGTTACAGGCATTCGGCTGCGTAGCCAATCATCGTGAAGACAGCAATGAAGTACAGCGCCAGCGCCACGGGCTGCAGTGCGCCCTTGTCCTCTGTCTTCCTAAGGATGAAAATCCCAGCAGATGCCAGAATAACAATAAGGCCCATGGCAAGTGATGCAGCAAGAAACTGCTTAATCAGGCAATCCCAGTTCATGTTGTTGCTTGTGTTTCAGGGTAAATGAAGTGGCTAATCAAAAGGGCAAATCGTCCTCGTCAGGAGGATCCACAATGGACTTCTGCACGGGTGCGGGCGCGGCAGTGGTCGGGGCAGGTGCAGGTGCTGCAGCTGGCTTGCCAGCGTACTTGTCGTGCAGGGCAATGGCAGAGCCAAGAAGGGGCTCCCAGTTGGTCTGAGCAGCGCCTGATTCAATGATGCTCTTGATGAACGCTTGCACCATGATGCTCTTCTCCTTCTCAGGCGTCCAGTGGCCTGCATGGCCAGTAGATGTAGAGCTACCGCTGACCCCTCCCTCACCAAAGGCAGGGTTCTTGATCTTCTTGGCGGTGTGCCAAGGGCCTTTCTTGCCTTGGTGCGTCTTCTTGATCTCGTAGAAGGCCATCTCTCCCTCGCGCCAAGGGGGAGTGTCTTGCTTCTGGGTGTTGACACTGATGTTGTCGCCGTTGTCCATGGTCACCCACCATCCGTACAACATACCGTTGGGGCCATCGAAAGGATTACCAGCCTTGACCGACTTTACTACTGCTTGCTTCATTGGTTTGTTGATTTGCTTGTTTGTTCGTCCTTGTCGGTTACTTCGTACCAGTGGTGGAAGTTCGGGAACAGGCGGTTGTTCATCTGACAGATCTTGTACGCCTTGTCCTCATTCTTCAGAGTAGCCCCCTCGCCACTTGCATCGGGGTTACGCTTGTCTCGCCAGTACAGCTGCAGCCAAGGGTTGGCCTGCGTTTTCGTCATTGTCGTGCTTGTGTCAGTTTTTGTTTCGCTTTTTCCATTCGCTCAATGTGGCCGAGGTCGCCGTGGTACACCTTGCCACACAGTATCCTGCGGTACCTACTTGCGCCCACCTTCAGGGAGGGTTCGACCGCCCACAGTGTTGCAAGCGGCTGGGGACCCAGCCCATCCCTGAGCTGCTTGATCCTTGCCAGTAGAATTGGGTCGTGATTCTTCGTTGCCATGATGGCCACAAAGGTACGAAAGATTTCGCAGTCATGGTCAATCTACACCCACCTTATCGATCATGAACAGCAGCAGCATGGGGTACAGCATCTGTGTCACCCAGCACATGCCCACGACCAACAGCAGGAACACCAGCCTCAGGAACAGGTTAACGAGCTTCGTTCCTGTCATGCTACTTGATGCGGGTTAGTTCAATGGAGCCATCGAGCTTTGTCTTGCAGCTGAACTTGCGGCCGTTGTTGTTCCTGCGGGCCCAGAGGTTTGCCTGAGCGGCCATGGTGATGCGATCGACCTTGATCGACTCGCCTACCATCAGTTCGTTGTATGGGTAGGAGAATGGCCGGCCCACCTTCTTGCGCTTGGTCACCGACAGCTGCTTCGGCTGCTCACTGATGGTGAATGACCGGCGCACTGCCTGAATAGCTGCGATACGCTCATCGAGGGACTTAATGTACCGCTCCTTCTCCTTCTGGTCAGTGGATACATAGTACCCATTGCTCGATGCGATCAGGTTGGGCACGATCTGGTTCACACGAAGCTCGTGGATCATCTTGCGGATTCTCGGCCCTTTCATCTTGCGACCGAGCTTCTTTACCGCCTTCGATATCTTCTTGGCGGTGATGGCCATCTGCTGGCCGGTGGCAGAGGATAGCATATTCACCACTACTGGCGCAATGCGCTGCTCTTCCTTGCTCAGCGACTTGGTGTACTCTTCAAATCCAGTGATCATGTTGCTTGTTGTTGTTTGGCTTGCTCACTCTTCTTCTACTTCTGTTTCTTCGTCGTTGACCAGTTCTCCGGGGCTGCTGTAAATGGTGCCCCACACCCAGTCCACATCTTCCTCATTTTGGAAGTATGCTGCGATGGATGATCCATCCCGCTCGGCCGCTATTTCCTTAGCCCGCTTCATGCTCGTCGCCCTGACGACCGTCTCCACCGGCACGGTCATGTAGACCCTGACCCGGTAATTCTTCATCCGGCTCATGGCTTGGGATATTTGGCGAGGATGGCGCTGGCCTTGTCTACTGAAAGTTGATGAACCATGTATCCGCGATCCATTGATCCGATGATCTCCTTTAGCACCTCCCGCAACTCATCCCGCTCATCTGTCATTGCTGCCAACTTTTGAGCAAAGATGACTGCGTGCGCCTCAGCTATTTCTGCCCGATTGATAGCCTCGTCCCGTTCATCGGCGATGCGCTGTGAATGTTCGCGGATGGCTTGTGCATATCCTTTTCGCCATGCAACATATCTATCTGTTTGACCAGCCGCCTCAAATGCCAGTTCCTCGGCGTTTAGTTTAGTGCTCATAGGTTGTACTTTTTGACGAGCTCGATGGCGCGGGCGTTCATGTCATTGGGCATGAATGGGTCCTTACTTGCTTGGACCACGAAATCGGCAAGCTCTTCCTCCTTGGTCTTGGGGATTGGCGGCAGATTGGGCACATATGCCCTGTCTACAGCATCCCAGAAATCAACACCCTCTGGTGACGTGCTCCACACAAACGCACTTGCAATAGCTTGTCTGATGTCTCGCACAGAGGTATCCAAGTATCTGACCTGTGTATTATTGATGGCACGATTAGCATACTCCGGTGGCAGGGTGTCCTCGAACCACTGCCGAATTGTCTTTGTCTCTTGTTTCATGGTTATTGTCTTTTCGTTTTCGCTCCTCCGCTGAGACGACCCCTTGATGTGACTAAGCTGTTGTTCTTCTGTTCCTCAGTTGCTTGTGCTCATCGTGAGCTTGTTCATTCGATTCATTACAGCCTCCACCTCAGCAAGCGTAGCAGTGGCACATCCGAACGACACGGTCTTGTTCGCGTGGTCGAACTTGGCATCGTATCCACCTACAACGATGGGCTGGTGTTGGCTCTTACCGGCGGCAGCAATGATATTGGTGATGGCGTCCTCGAATGTCAGGTCGCCCGGGCATTTGTATACGGTACACATACTGCTCGGGCTATCGAACAACATGCCTACGATTTCGTTGAAGCCTTCACCCTTGAGACCAATGCCCCTGTGACCAACCCCGGCAATGTCCATCAGTGTGCAGATCTTGAGCATCTGCTCATTGGTGCCTTGGAAGCAGCCTTTCTTGAACTGCATTTTGGGCGAGCCGTTCAACACATCGAGCACTTTCTGCACAGTGTCCTTATCGAACCGCACCCCCTTGACATTAACGCTGTGAGCCGACACATCTACAATCTCACCAGCAATGGTGATATCAGGGTTGTTCTTCTTCTTCTCTTCGATCAGGCCCTCCAGCCCCAAAAGGAACTGACCCTGCGACAGCTCCTTCTCCCATGCCGCCGCCGGGCCGTTGAAGTCATTGATCAGGCCCCGGGACTCACCTGAGCACATCCACACTGCATGGGAATTCGGCATTGGACTTTTGCGGACTGAATTGTGGGCCCGCACCCCACCCTCGTCGGCCATCTTGCAGATCATGCGAATGAAATCCATGCCGCCCTTGGCATACATGCCGGGCTCGAGTTTGAAGGTTGTCTTTTCCATTGTTGTTGGTTGTTGTTTGGTTTCAGTTGCTACGAGTTCGAGACGGTCTTCAAATGCAGTGTGTGGGCACTCCACACCATCCCACAGTACATCGTGACCGGGGCTGGACATCGTTGTATTCTCTCGGCAGATTGTTCCCATAGAGCCTATTGGCGCATATAAATACGTGCTCCGCAGGTGGTTCTCGATAAGCCTAACCCTGTCTCCTTTTTTGAACTTGCTCATGATACTTGGTATTGTTTTACAGAGTGAGCGTCGATCCACTGCATGATGGTGTCATAGGCAACGCCATTGATGTCGTAGCCAGCACCGGTCATCACATAGGACAACTTGTCCTGCTTGGGTGCAGCAACGTGGTTGGTGTACCGCGTAATGCCGTTGAAGATGCCCCACAGTGTGTAGCCCTCGTCATTGATCTCCTGCATGACGCAGTCCTTGACCTTGACAAGGGTCGCCTCTTTCCGTGGGGACAGCTTCTCATCCACCCCTACGTCCCACGCCTTGGTTGCAATGCCGCCAAGGACAGCCCGCATAATTTCTTCGCTGAGCTTGGTGTCGGCCATGCGCTTGTAGTTATCAACCAGCTTCTGTTCATTCTTCATGGCCACTCGCATTTCCTTCATGGCCTCGTCGATGAGCGTCTTGGCATTGGCTGTGTGCAGGAAGCGTGTCATGTCACCGCTCTTGTAGGCGAGATGGAACGTGTTCTCGCAGATGACCACGGTATTGGTGGAGCCAAAGGAGATAGCCGTTGTGCCGTCGTGTGAGTTCAGCGCTGTGATGTACCGCTTGACAGCCGACTTACCGATATACTCGTCAGGCAGCTCTGCCTGTAGGTATACCTTGCGCCCGCCCCGCAACTGACCGCCTCGCTTGGCCTCAAGACCAATGCCCTCGCAGGCGTCGATGATGGTCTCGGCGAGAGAGGCGTTCTGCATGACCGTATACCGTGGCCCCACTGTGCCGAGCCACTGGTTGTTGTCGTTGCGGAACAGGCCATAGCTGTCGGTAGACTGTCCATCGGGCCCACGCAGGGGTAATTTGTTTACCGACCAGTTCAGGCCAGTAGACTCCAGAAGCTCGAACGTGCTGAGAAACTTATCCATGCTTGTTTTGTGGTTTGAGAGAGACAGGTTGCAAAGATAATGCTTATGCTCATAACTTGCAACCGTAAAGTTATGAACATAGTTAATCCTCTGTGTCTGAGCTGGTTAGTGCTTGATGATGTTAATGTCCTTGGCCCTGCGTGACACACCACGACACAGCCCACACTCTACACAGGCGGTCTTGTATCCAGCCTCCTTGGATGCTGGGCAGCTTATTTCACCCTGCAATAAGGGGTTAGTAGACTGACGAACACGGAATGTACGCCAGCCCATGTGCTTGGCTGTGTGATACTCGTCATCAGTATCGACGCTGGCCATGAAGTATTGCTTGGCCCACTGGTAGTCCGGTTCCTTCCATCGGTGCGTATACCCAGTCCAGTTAGCTGCAACAGAGCAGACGGCACGAACAGTACGTTCGCCCATCAGAACAGGTTCGCCATAGGAGCCGAACCGTACGAACTTACCCAAGAATAGTTCCAGATGGTCAGTAATGTCATCGGTGACAACATCCGGATACTTCTTCATGGTAGTAAAGAGCCCCATTTGAGCAGGGCCCTTGCGTACATAGCAGTCAGCGTCATTGGCTTGGGAGTGCCTGCAGTTGCCACACACACTGTAGTCATCACCAGCCCGCTTGGCATCCATCCACCCAAGTGGAAGCATGTATGACTGGATAACACTACCGGTCTTGGTGTTGTTGCTGCCTGACTTGAACCCAAGGAACTTGACCATGACGGGCCTGCCATCGAAGCCGGTGGTCAGGAAGCCTATGCTATTTGGTTTGCTCATGTCGTCATGTTGTCGAGCCATCCAGCAAATACGGCCACGGCCCTGTAGTCGTCCCTCCACAGGTTCCACTCATGCGGCTGCGGGTCAATGCCACGATTAAGTATCAGCTCGTCAATGACCACAATCGCTGCCTCTTGTGGTGACTCCGCATAGGAGTGTGCGACATAGGTGTCGAATGAACGCGGATCTTCTTCATCGAAGAACCGAACTATCACCGTATACTTCATGTCGTCTTCACAGGGTTCGGGCCGAGTTGTTTCCTTGTTGCTCATGGTCTCCACTTATCAAATGGTACGTTGTCGATGGTTTGTTTTGCCATGTCAACCACCGTAGTGACATATTCCTCTTCCCCGCACCAAGGTGCCACCCCCACGCCTGTTTCTTCGTCGAGATTACCCCTGAAGACCTCGCGCAGAATGATAGCCATCAGGTATGATTCGTCATCCCATCGCTGTTTACGGCGAATTGCCCTGTGTAGCTTTTCTCGCAGTGGTCCTCCACCTCCCCAGTGAGAGTAGATGAAGATGCTGTTGCTGTCTGCGAACTTGACTTCGATGTTTGTTCGTGCTCCCATCTTGTTACTTGCTTAGTTGTTTTCGTTTGTGTTTGCGAGCTTGCCGAGCATTTCCTCTGACCATCCTTGGTCGCGAAGAACACTCCTTGCTTCTTTGATGTCGGCATCGGTTGCGCCGCCGGCCTCTTCCAATTGGATGAGCAGGTTGTCGAGGTGGCGCACTAAGTCCAAGTACCCATTCCATCGGTACGTGATCTCTCGGGCAACCTCTGCATACATTGGATAAATATTGCTATCCATGGTCGCAACGGTCATGTAGTTGGGTCCGATGGCAAGCAGGATGCGCTTGCCGCCTTTGGATACTACGTGACTAAGCCTTTCCTTGTTGATCTTCATGGCGCTTGTGTTAGTACCTCCTCGGGCACAGCCAAGGCCCAATGAGGTGGTTGATGTGTTGTTCTGCATTGCGTAGCCATGCAGTGGCTGCTCCGTATAGGATGCGGATGGTGTAAATCATGCTGGTTGTGCTTGTGCCGCTGCCTGCGCCTGCGCAATGCATTCATCTATGTCGTAGAAGCCGTGACACGAATCCACCGTATCTCCATCCTTGTCCTTGACCACGTAGTAATACACATCGCCACGTAGGTATTGGTCAAGGGTTTCGATCTCTCCGCGAAGAATGCCCTCTACCCTCTTGCGGATGTTGGATGTCACAGCACGTACGCGGTACTCGTCACGCACCTTCTGCTTATCCACCCATATCTCGCCGATCTGCCCGCTGTCCCATGGGCAGGAGAACGGCTTGGTACTGATGGTGATGCCGCTGTGGTCGTACATGTACACAGGCAAGGATATGCAGTCCTTGGGCTTACATGCTTCCAAGTGAGACACGCTGCTATGGTTGCTGTCGCCGAAGCTGTATCTGCGATGCGCCATGGCAAAATGCCCAAGGTTGTCCCATGTGCGTGGGTCATCGGCATCTTGGTCGTAGAAGATGTCGATCTTCTGCCCGTCTGGCAGATCGATGGTCTTGACCGGCTTGTTCATCTTATTTCAGATTGAAATAGTGGTTGGCTACCAAGAGGACTGGTAGCGGTAGCCCCACTCTGTATTGTTCTCGAGGTCCAGCTCAACAAGGCGGTCATAGGTTTTCTGAACGTCGTGCAAATACCATTGGTCGTAGCCCGTGCTGCCGAAGAAAAAGCCTGATTGTGCCGGCAGCAATTCAGCCACCTCTTCGGCATTGCGAATGACCTTGCCATCCCTGTAGTTGTACACCTTCTCGCCAGCTTCGTTGAACGTGTATCCGTCCTCCATCTTACCATCTTCAACGATGGCAATGTCGATGACCTGCTTGCACAGTTCACGCAGCCTGATGAGGTCTTCGGCGCTCACCCAATACTCCTTGCAGTCGTCCTCCCCGTCCTGCACGTTCTCAACGAACCACTTGTGGATCTGGTTGGCCTTGCGCCAGTACATCGCCTCTTCCACGATGTGGCTGATGCGGTCCGGGTTCACGCCCGGATACTTCTTGTTCTTCTTCTTGACGGTGACAGTGAAGTTGTCATCGCCCTTGTGCTCCCAACGCTTGACGTAGAGCTTGCGGCTAAGATACATGTCGAGTCCCATGGTGTTCTCAGTTGCAGGGGTACAGCAGGCGGGTTTCCGGCAGCAGGGGCTTGATGAGTTCGGCGGCTACTTGGACGTCCTTGGGCTTGACCACCAAGTAGCGATGTACGCAGAACACGTTGCTACTTTGTCCGGACGTATGCTTGTACTTGATGCCGGCAGATGAAAGGGCTTGAGCAGCCATTGCAAGCTCGCGCTCACATACGGTGGTCGGGCATGGGCTGTCACTCCACATGCCTGTATCATTCGCCCCGCATACAGCATAAGCTGGTTCTTCGTACCCGCGCCACCCATCGGTGCTCACCCATGTCTTGCCTGTGATCCACATGTCGCCTTTCGTGGTCGTTGGGCGCTTGTACCCATTGGTGCGAATGGTCATCACTTGGTTTACATCTACAGGGATGCCGTTGATGTGGGGTTTGCCTCGCTCGGTCCAGGCGCTCACACCCGGCAGCATGGACAGGTACTTGCGCGTGGTCTTGGAGTTCCACCCACACAAGGTGACACACACGCCGTATCCCTTGTCGGGTCGCCAAGCAATGACATTGCCGAACAGGGCCAATTGATGGCCGTCGGTTGCAAGGTTGCCAGCAGATGCCTTGCGGCCATTGACGAACGCATCAATGACCTTGTTGTGTCTCCACTTGTTATACATGGTCGTGTTGTTGTTTTTGGTTCTTGCTTGTTCTCATTTTGCGGGGTATTGCTTGTTGAACTCAGTGATGGCCTCCATGATGTCTTCGTACTTGGCGGTGTTGCCGTCGTCGAACACCACAACGCGGTCGACGTCATTGAACTTGGCGCTATGTCCACCGAATGTCAGACCGTGGTCTATCGACGCTTTCATGTAGTCGATCTCTGTGCGAGTCACACGATAGCATCCGATGCTCATGCCACCGTCGTCCATATTGACGCGATGGCCGGCAATTTTCAGCTTCTTTTCGGTTGGCGGCAGCTTCAAGGAGTCATACATCTTGCCGAAGCTGATGCGATCCTCTGGCTTTTCTCCTTCTCCGGCATCGACGAACACAACAGACCCCACGTGTTTGGTAATGGTTACCAGTGCCACTGGGCTGCGGCCGGTGCAATCCCAGAGCCACCCACGATTCTTGCACGCATCCCGCAACAGATTCAGTTCAGCGTCATTGAGGTTGGCGCACCATTTGCCTGTTTGTGGCCCGTTCCATGGACGAGCAACACTTCCACCGTGCCGAAGCCATGCCCAGCTGGGTGCTCCGATAGTGAAGTCTGCGGTATCTCTTTGCGGGTCATTAAATATCTCCCAGCTGTCAGTTGGCCCGAGCACCCAGCACTCATCCGTCTTGTGCTTTCCGTTCTTCAGCTGGGTGTTATGCGTGATGATCATTCCGGGATATAGCCCGAGGTCATTGAGTTCCTTGACTTCGTCTTGATTCAGTTTGCGTGCCATTGTTCTACTCGTTTTGAGGGTTTGTTCACGTTGATGATAGCCGTCTTTTCTTTATTGGTGACGGTGGACCAAGTTGTGCCACAGCACAGGCAGGCGAAGTCACGGATGGTATGTGTGCCATACACTTCATCACTACCCAGCTGCGCTGGTTTGGGTATGTCGCAGCAGTTATTCATCTTGCTTGGTTTTTGCTGGTTTCCTGTCAAGGAACACCTTGAGTGTTCGGTCGTCGTCCTGTACGGACAGGAATACGTGGCCCTTCTTGCCTTCGGGGGCATGGAAGACCAGGCTTCGTCCGTCCTCGTCGATCACCTCGAAGCGGGTGATCTTGGTGTCATCGAATGTCAGCGTTGCCATTACTTGATCGGGAATTGTTTGTTGAGCTTTTTGACGATCTCTGCGCCGTGCTTCTTGTAGATGTACTTGGCTTGCCAAGCCCACGCAGCACCCCTCGCAGCACCCCTCGCAGCATCCCTCGCAGCATCCCTCGCAGCATCCCCCGCAGCAGCCCACGCAGAACCCCTCGCAGCACCCCTCGCAGCATCCCACGCAGAACCCCTCGCAGCAGCCCTCGCAGCACCCCTCGCAGCATCCCTCGCAGCAGCCCACGCAGCAGCCCCCGCAGCATCCCCCGCAGCACTTAATTCCCTACGCGTGGCCTTGTTATTTGCGAATCGCTCAGCCACACGAACGGCGTTGCGGCTGCGCTCGTCGGTCAGCAGGCTCCACACCTTTCGCCCATTTGGCAGCGGTGTATG
>Ga0255182_1000125_pt1 | contig 74846 bp, 60 predicted proteins | sample Atl_UVDOM_RepA_8_FD_188420 | JGI IMG/M metagenome (GOLD analysis project Ga0255182, IMG submission 188420) | Freshwater microbial communities from Altamaha River, Georgia, United States - Atl_UVDOM_RepA_8d | ecosystem: Environmental > Aquatic > Freshwater > River | place: USA: Georgia...
CAGGGAGGGTTCCCGGCCCTGCTGCCGCTGCCAACGGCAAGGCGCCGCGCGCGGTGGCACCGGGACTACGTCGAGGCCATCGTGCAGCGGGATGTGCGGTCGATGGCTCGCATCGCTTCGCTTGATGCATTGCCCCGGTTGCTGGAACTGGTCGCCGGGCAGACTGCACGCACGCTGAACATCAGCGACCTCTCGGGCCCCTTCGGGCTCAGCCGCCCCACGATCCGCGAGTACGTCACGCTGCTGGAGCGGCTCTTCCTGGTGGAAGAGCTGCCCGCCTGGCACACCAACCGCATCAGCAGGCTGGTCAAGGGCCCGAAGGTCCACATCGCCGACACCGGCCTCGGATGTGCGCTGCTCGGACTCTCCGCCGAAGCCTTGTGGGCGGATCGCGATGCCTTCGGCCAGATGCTCGAAACGTTCGTCTACCTCGAACTTCGTCGGCAGACGTCGGGCCATGATGAACCGATCGGCTTCAGCCACTTCCGGCATCGTGACGGCGCGGAAGTCGACATCGTGGTCGAGCACGGCGCGGGACGCATCAGCGGCGTCGAGGTGAAGGCTTCGTCGACCGTGCGCGCGTCGGACTTCAACGGCCTGAAGGCGCTGCGAGAGGCCTGCGGCAAGCGATTCGGCTGCGGGGTGGTGGCCTATGACGGCGAACTCACCGTCGGCTTCGGTGACGGCATGTTCGCGGTGCCACTCTCGGCATTGTGGGCTTGACGGCGCGACTCCTCTGAGGGAGCTGGAACCCCGATTCCGAGGCGCCAGAGGGGTGGCTCGCTCCCTCAGGGAATCGGAAGCCAACTCGGCTGTTCGAAACCCGTTTCGCTCGGACTACATCCCAACTCGCCGGGCGCCGCCCGGTTGGCCGGAGCCCGATGGGCACGCGCATGGCTCCATGGCCGGCCGGGCGCCGGGCGGGTTCGCTGCATTGGCCGTTGCGCGACGAATCCGCGGCGGGTGGGCGGCGAATCCGCAGTCGTTGAACCACGGTTCCCACGACACCCTCCGCAACCCGTTGTTCCACCCGTGGATGCGCCACTGGCTGCTGGCGGCCGGGCTCTACAACCTCGTCTGGGGCGCCGCCGTGGTCCTCCTTCCCGACGAGCCGCTGCGGCTCTTCGGAGTGGAACCCCTGACGGGAACCGGGCGCGCGATCTGGCAGTGCCTCGGGATGGTGATCGGCGTCTACGGCATCGGCTACCTGGCGGCAAGCCTCGACCCGTTGCGGCACTGGCCGATCGTCCTCGTGGGCTTCCTCGGGAAGATCTTCGGGCCGATCGGGTTCGTCTGGTGCGCGGCGCGCGGCGAGATCGACTGGCGATTCGGTCTCACGATCCCGACCAATGACCTGCTGTGGTGGATTCCCTTTGCGCTGATGCTCCGCGCCTCGTGGACGCATGCCGTGGCCTCGCCGGCCTCCACCCGCGGCGTGGGGTCCACGCTCTGCATCGCCCGGGACGCGCAGGGGCGCACCCTCTCCGAGCTGAGCCAGGGTCACGATCTGTTGCTGGTGGCGGTGCGCCATTTCGGATGCACGTTCTGCCGCGAGGATCTGGATGAACTCGGGGAGCGCCGCGAGGCACTCGAGCGAGCGGGGCTTCGGCTGGCGGTGCTCCACCGCGGCACCCATGACGAGGCCGCGCCGTTCCTGGAGCGTGCCGGGCTCCGGGACGTGCCGGCGATCCCGGATCCGGAGGGCGCCGTGGCCCGGTCGCTCGGCCTACCGCACGGGACCTTCCTTCAGCTCTTGGGCCCCCGCAACTGGATGCGCGCCACGCGCTCCCTGCTGCGCGGCCATGGCGTGGGATTCCCGGTCGGGGATCCGTTCCTGCTCCCGGGGGCGTTCCTGATTCGCGACGGCAGGGTCCGAAAGCACGTCGTCGGGGACCACGCCGGCGCCCGAATCGACTTCGGGGCCCTGCTTGGCGCCGAGCCACTTGCCGGAACCGCGGCCCCCGCGCATACTTGAGGGCCGTGACGGCCTCCCCGCCAACCCGACTGCCGCATCCGGCGCCCACGCGCCTGGTGATGCCGTCGACCCTGGCCACCGTGGCCGCCATGCTGCTGGCGATCGCCGCCTTGGCCTCCATCGAGGCCCCGTCCTCGGGCGGATCCCTGGCCGCGGCGTTGGCGTGGGTGGAGGCGGGAGAGATCGCCGCCTGCCCGTCCGCAGTTGCCGCGCGCACCGAGCCCGACCACGTTCGGCCCACGCTCGACGAGTGCTGGGGCGACCGCGTGGCGCTGGCCCGTCGCGCCCGGGTCATGGTGCGCCACACCTCGATGCCGCCGCCCACGCGGGCCTGAGCGCATCGCCCTTCCCCCAACGACCACGTCCCACGCCGGCCGGTGCCCTCGAGCATCGCCCGAGCGTCCCGCCCGAGGCGCCCGTCGCCTCCCGCCACCCAAGCACCCCACAGGCCACCCCATGTCCAGCAACCAGCTCCTCAAGGGCATCCCCGTTCTCGATTGGCTCGTCCGCAGCACGCTCGGCACGCAGAACCAGCGCCTGGTCAAGCGCTACCTCCGCCAGGTGGAACTCGTCAATCGGCTCGAGCCGGAGATGCGCCGACTGACCGACCCGCAGCTTGCGGCCAAGACCGAGGAGTTCCGACGCCGCATCTCGGCCGGCGAGAAGGCCGTGGACCTGCGCCCCGAGATCTTCGCCGTGGCGCGCGAGGCCATGGACCGCGCCGTGGGCATCCGCAACATCCTGAACCCCGACCTTCCCGCCGAGCAGCGCTTCGACCCGTCTCGGCTGCCGGCGGCGGCCCGGACCCTGTACGACGACGCCGTGGCCCGCGCCGCGGCCATGCCGGCGGCTGAGCCGACGGGTGCCCTCCGAGGCTGCAGCGGTCCCACGCCATCGTGGATGCTGGTCGATCTCGATCCGGCCCTGTACGAGGCCGTCCGGGAGCTCTACCCCGAGAGCCGCCCGCCCTTCCGCGCCCGTCCCTTCGACGTGCAGATCATCGGCGGGGTGGTGCTCAGCGAGGGCCAGATCGCCGAGATGAAGACCGGCGAAGGCAAGACCATCGTCGGTCCGCTCGCGTGCTACCTCGCCGCGGTGGAGCGGCACCAGGTGCACGTGGTGACCGTGAACGACTACCTGGTGCAGCGCGACCGCGACTGGACCTTCCCGTTCTTCCGGGCGCTCGGGCTCACGGTGGGCGCCATCCACCCGATGCACATGCAGGGCCCCGACGAGAAGCGCGACGCCTACGCCTGCGACGTGGTCTACGGCACGACGTCGGAGTTCGGCTTCGACTACCTGCGCGACAACATGAAGACGCGCCCCGAGGACCAGGTGCAGCGCTCGCGCGACTTCGCCATCGTCGACGAGGTGGACTCGATCCTGATCGACGAGGCGCGCACGCCGCTCATCATCAGCGGCATGGCCCACGCGAGCAAGCCCCGGTACGAGCTGGCCGACCGCCTGGCCGCCGCGCTGGTGGCCAAGCAGGCGCCCTGGGACGCCGCCAACGAGGAGGTGCGCGCGTGCCAGGCCCGGTGCGCCGGGCTCGAGGGCGACATCCGCAACACCCGCGACAAGTCCGCCGTGCCCGGGCTGCGCGCCGCGCTCAAGGAGGCCCAGTCGCAGCTCAAGCAGCTCGAGCGCACGCGCGACCGCAACCCGCAGTACTACGAGGTCGAGCACGACAAGAAGCGCGCCACCCTCACGAGCGACGGCATCGCCGAGGCGCAGCGCGAGGCGCGCATCGGCAGCTTCTACGTGGGCGAGAACGTGGACATGCCCCACCTCCTGGAGCAGGCGGTGCGTGCCCGCACCGTGTACATGCGCGACCGCGACTACGTGGTGGCCGCCGACGACACCGGGCAGCCCTCGGTGGTCATCGTGGACCAGAACACGGGCCGCAAGATGATCGGGCGGCAGTGGTCCGACGGCCTGCACCAGGCGGTCGAGGCGAAGGAAGGCGTCCCCATCAAGGAGGAGACGCAGACCATGGCCACGATCACCATCCAGAACTACTTCAAGCTCTACAAGCGGCTGGCCGGCATGACCGGCACGGCCGACACCGAGGCCACGGAGTTCCACGAGATCTACCGCCTGGGCGTGGTCAGCATCCCGACCAACCGGCCGGTGGTCCGCGAGGACCGCAATGACCTCGTGCACCTGAGCCAGAAGGACAAGTGGGCCGCCATCGTCGACGAGATCAAGCGCTTCCATGACGCGGGCCGCCCCGTGCTGGTGGGCACGACCAGCGTCGAGAAGAGCGAGACCCTCAGCCGGATGCTCAAGCAGCGGCACGGCATCCCGCACGAGGTGCTGAACGCCAAGCAGCACGAGCGCGAGGCCGACATCGTGGCCGGCGCGGGCCGGCTGGGCGCGGTGATGATCGCGACCAACATGGCCGGCCGCGGCACCGACATCAAGCTGGGCAAGTGCGACGCGGCCGCCCTGGTGGAGCACTGGAAGCGACGCGACCTCTGCCCGAAGGAGGCGGACGCCTCGTGGGGCGAGGAGCGGCTGGTGCAGGCGATGCGCCGGCACATGGCCCGCCGCTTCCTGCGGCGCGACGAGCGGCCGCTGCCCGCGGCGGAGCTGGACGCCATGTCCGACGAGGACGTGCGCCTGGCGCTGCTGCGCCACTGGGCGCTCGAGCTGGTGCCCGGGATCGACGCCCGCAAGGTGGCCACCGCCACCGCCGCCGACCTCGAGGACACGCTGGACGGGCTGGGCAACTTCATGCTGCACCGGCTGCGCCTCTTTGCGTCCGTCGAGGAGATGGGCGGCCTGCACATCATCGGCACCGAGCGGCACGAGAGCCGGCGCATCGACAACCAGCTCCGCGGGCGCGCCGGCCGCCAGGGCGACAACGGGTCGAGCCGGTTCTTCCTGGCGCTCGACGACGACCTGATGAAGATGTTCGCCGGCAAGGCCACCCTCGCGCTGCTCTCGCGGCTCGGGATGAAGGAGGGCGACGCCATCGAGGCGCCCATGCTCACCCGGGCCGTCGAGAAGGCGCAGCGCAAGGTCGAGGAGCGGAACTTCCAGTCGCGCAAGACCATCCTCGAGTACGACGAGCCGATGGAGTACCAGCGCCGGAAGTTCTACGGCATGCGCCAGCCGGTGCTCGAGCACCGCGGCGTGCGCGCGATCGCGCTGGAGTACATCGAGGACTCGGCGCGCGACGCCGCGCACCGCTTCCTCGGGCCGGACCACGCGGCGAAGGCGATCGTCGACTGGGTGCGGCAGCACTACAACGTCACCCTCGAGCCCGAGCGGTTCGTGGGACGCGACGCGGACCGCGTCAAGCGGATGATCGACGTCGAGGCGCTCGAGGAGGCCTCGGTGACCATCGGCAACACCGTCGGCGAGTACATGGAGGCCGACATCGATCCGTCGGAGTGGAACGTCGAGGAGCTCCAGGCCTGGGCCCGCACGAACTTCGGCGCCGAGCTGCCGGAGGACCTGGTGCGCGCCGGCGATCCCGAGCCCGTCAAGCGCCTCATCGAGGAGGCCGCGGCCCGGCGCTTCGGCACCATCGACAACTCGCCGGTGGAGGCGTTCCTGGTGCGCAACTACGGCGCCGAGGAACTGGCGCGATGGGCGACCGCCAAGTTCGGCGCGCCGATCGAGGCGTCCATGTTCGCCGACTGCAAGACCGCCGAAGACGCCGGCGAGCGGCTGGCCGCCCGCGCGCGAGAGATCTTCCACGAGCGCGAGCTGCGGTACCCGATCGAGTTCGCGATCGAGAGCACCTCGGCCCGCCTGCAGGCGGCGCAGCAGGATCCGGCGGCGCAGGCCGACCCGGCGGTGCTTCGCGAGGCGTCGATCGCGGCGCTGGGCGAGTTCTGCGACTGGGCCCGCGCGCGCTACGGCGTCGCGTGGGGCCCGGAGGCGCTCCCTTCGCAGAACCCGGCCGACCTGGCCCGGCTCCTCCTCGAGGAGGCCGCCAAGGTGGACGATGCGGCGATCGCCCGCCGCGTCCAGGCGTGCCTGGCCGACGGCCGCGACCCGGACGCGGTGGCCGCGTGGTTCGCACGCGAGTGCCGGCTGACGCTCTCGGAGTGGGAGCGCGAGCAGTGCGCGAAGGACCCGCAGGCCTTCACGGAGCGGCGGCTGCGGACCTTCATGCGTCAGGAGCTCGAGCAATTCGAGCGCTGGGTGCTTCTGCAGATCTACGACGAATGCTGGAAGAACAACCTGCACGCCATGGACCAGCTGCGCGACTCGATCGGCTTCCGTGGCATCGCGCAGAAGGACCCCCGCATCGAGTTCAAGAAGGGCGCGGCCGAGGCCTTCAACGAGATGCTCGAGCAGGTCCGCGAGCGGGCGAGCGACATCCTCCTGAAGGGCCGGCTGCAGCCCCGCGCACCGCGACCGGCGGCACCGGTGCTGGCGGCGGCGGCATCCGCCGATCCGGCGCCGACCGCCGACCAGGCGGCGCAGGTGGCCCAGGCCGAGCGGGCCGGGACCCCGGAGGAACCGGTGCGTGCGGAGTTGTCCCAGACGGCCATGAAGGCGGTGGGCCGCAACGAGCCCTGCCCGTGCGGCAGCGGCAAGAAGTACAAGGCCTGCCACGGGGCGAAGGGCTGACGGGCGAGCCGGTTTGCGCTATACTCTTTCCCTTCCAGCCGGCCTCGGTAGCTCAGCTGGTAGAGCAGCTGACTCTTAATCAGCGGGTCCAAGGTTCGAATCCTTGCCGAGGCACCTGTCGCGCCCCGTCTCCGGACGGGGCGCGGCGCTTTTGCGCGCAGCGGCGCCACGCGCGGTCATCGCCGCAGGAGCGATTGCAGGATGGGGATTCCCGCCGCGGTCAAGAGGCCGATCACCAGGAGCACCACCACGGTGATTCGCAGCCGCCGCCGCGCCCGAGCCGCCGGCCCGTCCGCGACTTCACCTCCGAGGAACGCGTAGCACTTCGGGCACACGTCCGCCTCGCTCCAGACCGGGGTGCCGCAGTCGGGGCACCGGGCATCCGACGCCGGAACATCCTCGCCGAAACGGTCGAGGTCGTCCTCGGAGGGGCCTTCGTCAGGGTCAATGCGCCGGGGCACGGGACAAAGGTACCGCCCGCCTGCTCGGCACCCGCACCGGGGACCGGCCCGTGGCCCCTTGCGTCGACCATTGGTTTGGGTATCATTTCCCGTCCGCACGTGGCCCCACCGGTCCCGTGCGGGCCCGAAGGGGCGGTAGCTCAATTGGTTAGAGTACCGGCTTGTCACGCCGGTGGTTGCGGGTTCGATTCCCGTCCGCCTCGCTTCAGTTCACGGCCCCGTCGAAGGACGGGGCCGTGGGCGTTTTGGGGTGGCCGCGTGGCGCTCGTGCAGCCGGACCTCCCTTCCCGCCCTCCGATCACGCCTCCGCCCACGTCGCCCCGCGGCCGGTGCTCACCTCGAGCGGGACGCGCAGTTCCATGGCGTGCGCCATCCGGTCGCGGACGAAGGCGTCCAGCGCATCCGCACCCGCCTCGGGGACCTCGAACACCAGCTCGTCGTGGATCTGCAGCAGCATGCGCGCCCCCGGGACGGCGGCGGGCAGGTCGCGGTGGATGGCCAGCATCGCCAATTTGATCAGGTCCGCCGCGCTCCCCTGCACCACCGTGTTGATGGCGATGCGCTCGCCGAGCGCGCGCTCGGCCGGGTTGCGGCTCTCCACCTGCGGCACCGCGCGTCGGCGACCGAGGATGGTGGCCACGTGGCCGTGCTCGCGCGCCTCGCGGACGCAGCGCGACAGGAATGCCTCGATCCCGGCGAAGCGACGCTTGTAGTCCTCGATGATGCGCCGGGCGCGGTCGGTTCCGGTGCCGCCGCCGAGGCGTCGCGCCAGGCCCCACGGCGTGATGCCGTAGATGATGCCGAAGTTGACCATCTTGGCGGCGCTGCGCTGCTCGTCGGTGACCTCGGCCAGCGGCACGTCGCACACCTCCGCGGCCACGGCGCGATGGATGTCGGCGCCGGACTCGAACGCGGCGATCAGGGAGGGATCGCCGGAGAGGTGCGCCAGCACGCGCAGCTCGATCTGCGAGTAGTCCGCGGAAAGAAGCACATGGCCCGGCTCCGCCACGAACGCACGGCGGATGTCCCGGCCCACTTCCGTCCGGATCGGGATGTTCTGCAGGTTCGGGTCGCTCGAACTCAGGCGGCCGGTCGCGGTGACCGTCTGGTGGAAGCTGGCGTGGATGCGTCCCGTTCGTGGGTCGATGGCCTCGCGAAGCGCCACCAGGTACGTGCCCACCAGCTTGGAGAGCTGGCGATACTCGAGGATCCGAGCGGGAATCGGGGAGTCGACCTCCGGGTCCATGGCCAGCCGCTCGAGCACCTCGACGTCGGTGGAGGCTCCGGTCTTGGTGCGCTTGACGACCTTGATGCCGAGCCCGGGACGCGCCGCGTCGGGCGCGTTGAAGAGCACCTCGGCCAGCTGCTTCGGGCTGTCGACGTTGAAGGGATGGGGCGCCGCGGCCTCGATGTCCGCCTTGTGCCGCGCGATGCGAACCTCCAGCGCGCGGCGCTGGCGCTCGAGCTCCTCGGCGTCCACCCGGATGCCGTTGAACTCCATCTCCGCCAGGACCCCGACGAGCGGCACCTCGACCTCGCGATAGAGTCGGCCGAGCCCCATGGCGTCGAGCCGGGCCTCCAGCACCTCGGCCAGGCGCAGCGCCACGTCGGCGTCCTCGGCCGCGTACGGAACGGCAAGCGCCAGGTCGACTTCGTCGAAGCGGCGCTGGTGGCGTCCCACGCCGATCAGGTCGGTGATGGGGATCGGCCGAAGGCCGAGCTCGGCCTCGGCGAGCGCGTCCATCCGGTGGGTCCCGCGGGTGGCGTCGACCACGTAACTCGCCACCATGCTGTCGCCTGCCAAGCCGTGCACGGCGATCCCGGCCGCGCGGAGCGCGACCAGGTCGAACTTGGCGTTGTGCGCGGTCTTCGGGACCGACGGATCCCCGAGGATCCCGCGCAGGAGCGGCACGGCCGTGGCCTGGTCCAGGTGCGCACCGGGCGTGGGCGACCGCAGCGGCACGTACACGGCGTGCCCACCGCGGAACGACATGCTGACCCCGCAGAGATCCGCAGACACCGGGGACAGCGAGCTGGTCTCGACGTCGAAGGCCAACCGGCCGCCGGCCGCCGCGGCCGCGCGCGCCTGGTCGATCCACTCCTCGAGCGAGGCGCGATCGGTGATCGATCGGTAGTCCCCGCGCGCGAACGCCTGCATCGCGGGTCCGTCGACCGCGGGGGCGGCGAACTGCTCCTGCGGCGGGGGGTTGAACAGGCCGAACTCCTCCGGCGGCTCCGCCGGCCGGGCGGCGGTCGGGCGCACGGTGCCCGCCTTCGGGCCGCCGGTCGCGGGTCGGGCGGACTCCGTGACCCCCAGCCAGGCCCGCAGGTCCTGCTGGTGACGATTGAAGCCGAGGCGATGCACCTCGTCGAGGACCGGCCCGGGATCGACGCGCGACGGATCGACCCGGGCGTCCTCGAGCGCGAACGCCACGTCGACGTCGTCCTTCAGGGTGACCAACGCTCGCGAGAGCGGCAGCACGTCGCGCTGCGCGGCGATCGCCTCGCCGGTCTTCCCCTTGACGCGGTCGAGGTTCGCCAGGAGCGCATCCAGCGACCCGAACTCGGTGATGAGCTTGGCCGCGGTCTTGGTGCCGACCCCGCGCACGCCCGGCACGTTGTCGACGGGGTCGCCCATGAGGGCCAGCATGTCGACCACCTGCTCGGGCCGCACGCCCTTGGACTCGAACAGCTGCTCGACGCCGAGCACCGTGTCGGTCTGCGGGTCGAACAGGTGCACCATCGGGTCCACGAGCTGCCCGAGGTCCTTGTCGCGGCTCACGATCCGGATCTCCAGGTCCGGCCGATCGCGGCGCAACCGGCGCACGACCGTGGCGATGGTGTCGTCGGCCTCGACGCCCTCCACCGCGAGCACCGGGATGCGCATCTGCCCAAGCAGCGACACGCAGCGCTCCACCTGCGGATCGAGGTCCTCCGGCGGAGGCTTGCGGTTGGCCTTGTACTGCGGGTAGATCCGGGAGCGGAACGTGCCTTGGTCTCCGGATGCATCGATCACGACCGCGAGGTAGTCGGGACGGTCGCCGCGCAGGACCTTGAGGATCATCCCCAGGAAGCCGAACGTCATGTTGGTCGGCTCGCCCGTCACCGGGCTCTTCATCCCCGGGCGGATGGCGTGGTAGGCGCGGAAGAACTGCGCGTGACCGTCGACGAGGTAGAGCGTGGGCATCGGTCAGCCGTCGCCGTGGAGGGCCGCCAGGCGCGAGGCGCATGCGGGGCCGGGAGCGGCGCCGCGCCGCGCCATCACCGTCTGCGCGACGTCCATGAACTTGCGCAGGAGGAACCGGCGCTCGCCGTCGTCGGTGACCCACGCGAAACGGGCCACCGCCCCGGAGATCGCGGAACCCGATGCCCACATGACGCCCGTCCCGATGGAGGACCCGGTCATGATGCGCGTGCCGATGGCGAGCTTGGCGTGGTCGCCGACGATGCACCCCATGAACTGCCGGCCGGTGCGCTCGAGGCCGGACTCGGGGCGCAGGCGCATCGCCACCTCGCCGTAGGTGTTGAGGAGGTTCGAGTTGACGGTGCCGGCGCCCAGGTTCACCCATTCGCCGAGCAACGCGTCGCCGAGGTGACCGTCGTGGGCCTTGTTGGTGCACGCCTGGAAGATCACCGAGCCCACCTCGCCGGCGATGCGGCACTGGGGGCCGAACGCCGAGCGCGGCTTGACGAGGGTGCGCTCGGCCACGATGCAGCGTTCCCCGATGAATGCCGGGCCGTTGATGACCGCGCCGTGGCGGATCTCGGCGCCGGGCCCAACCAGGATCTCGCCGGCGGAGGTGTCGAACACGACGCCGATCCCGATGCGCGCCGTCGGGTGCAGGTGCACCTTCCCGCCACCCGCCACGGACCCCGCCGCCGGCGCCGGCACCGCGTCCCATCCGGCCGCGACGACCGCGGCATCGCCATGGATCGCGTCGGTGAAGCGCCGGTCGTGAAGGAAGTCCCACGGCCGGGACCAGAGGTGCGCCGCGTCCGCCACGGTGCCGGGGTGCCCGGCGCACGACTCCGCGGGATCCTTGCCCGAGCGCACCGCGGCCACGAACGCTTCGAGCGCGGCACCGGAGAGGCGGGCCGCGACGATGCTCCCCTCGGCCGAACGCAGCACGCTGCCGTGCGGCAACGGCAGCACGTGATCCGCGATCCACCGGGCGCCGGCATGGAGCCGACCATTCACGAGCAACGCGCCGTCGACGCCGACGTTCGCCGGGACGCCCGAGCGTTCCGCGGCGAGCTCGGCTGCGGCGTCCGGAACCACCACACCCTGCACCGCGCCCAGCAGGCGGCAGCGCTCCAGGACCGACAGTCCCCCGGAGCGCTGCTCGTAGCTGGCTCGGAGGTCAGAGAGTGGTCCCAGGTCGCCCTGGCCGTCGTCGAAGGGCACCAGCACGGGGTCCATGGGCCGGAGCGTAGCGGTGCGGGGATTCAGGCGCGACCGGGCCCGAAGCGCGGACCCGCGGTGGCGAAATCCCACGCACCGAGCGTGGCGTGCAGTCCGCGGGCCGGCACCAGCCCAAGAAGCGCGGCGTACCCGGCGCCAAGGAGGAGCCGCCCCAGCGCACCGCCGGCACCGGACGCACCCCAGAGCGGCGCCGGATCCGCGTAGGCCGAGCGGAGCCCGGCCACGGCCAGGAAGGCGACGCCGGCCACCACCGCGCACACCAGGGCCGCGAAGGCGATCGTGGCCGTGTTGCGCCGGTAGAGCAGGCCGCGCAGCTCAAGCACCGCCCACGCGCCCGCAGTGCATCCGAGCATCCAGGGCCCGAAGACCGGAACCGCCTGCTGCACGCCGTCGGCGGACACCGACAGGCCCGGGGACGCGGCGTCGAGCAACGCGCCGGTGGCCAACCCGGCCAGGAGCGCCGACTCGCGCGAGGCATACATCGCCACGAACCCGAGGAGCACCGGCCACAGCGCAGGCGACGTGCGGCCGATCGCCAGCGCCGGCATGAACGCCACGTCGATCGCCATGACGACCGCCAGCACCGGAAGGAAGATCCACCACCTCATGGCGTGCCTCCCGGGCCGGATACCTTCACCACCACCCGGCCCAGACGCGCCGGATCGACGTCCATCCGCACGTCGATCCTCCGCCTGAGTGGGTTGGAGTCAAGCGTGCCCACGCGCTCCACGGTCCCCACGCGCATGCCCCGCGCCGCCGCGGGCCACGTGGCGTCCTCCAGGAGCACCGGGTCGCCCGCGCGGATGTCGTCCCGGGACTCGAGCTCGCCGATCAGCAGGCCGTCCCGCACGGCCCGCAATTGCACCAGCACCGTGGGGCGAGCTGCGGCTGCCCCATCCGGTGCCGGCGCCACGATGGCGTCCAGGCGGCCGATGCGGGCGTCGTCCAGCGGCACCACCAACGACCGGGCATCCTCACCGCCGGCGGCCACCCGGCCCACCAACCGGTTGCCCCCGACCACCACCGGGTCCCCGGCGACGACGCCCTGCGATGCGCCCAGGTCGATCCGGAACAACCCGGCCGGGCGCCCGACGCCCCGCGCGATGACGGACGCCAGCCGCGGTCGCCAGCCGTCCTGGCGACCAGGACGGAAGCCGGTGAGTTCCGCCAGCTCGGTCTCCACCTCGCGCAGCCGCAGGAGCGCGGCGTCGCGTTCGCCTTGCACCCGGTCGCGCGCCTCGAGCGCCTCCTGCAGTTGCTCCGGAAGCGCCGCGTACGGCACCTGCGGAGGGCGAACCGCGTCGCGCAGCGCCGAGAGCGGCGCGGTGATCGGCCACAGCGGGATCCACAGGACGGCGGCCACGGCGCGCGACCACGGCGCCTGCGCCGACTGCGGCAGCGCCGCCAGGAGGGCGGCCCCGAGCACGGCCCCGGCGATCAGTCGATGGGCAGGCGGCACGCGCATGGCTCACCCCGCCACCCCAGGGCGGCATCACACGGCGTCGGCGTCCGACTCCAGCGTGTCCTTGAAGAGGTCGAGGTTCTCGAGGTAGTTGCTCGTTCCGCGGGCCACGCAGGTGAGCGGGTCATCGGCGATGCGCACGTCGAGGCCGGTGGCGCGGTGGAACACCTTGTCGATGCCGCGGAGCAGCGCGCCACCGCCCGCGAGCGTGATGCCGTTGTCGACGAGGTCGGCGGCCAGCTCGGGCTTGGCGCGCTCGAGGACGCGCACCACCGCCTCGGCGATCAGGTTGACCGGCTCGGAGAGGGCCTCGCGGATCTCCTGGCTGGTGACCTCGACCTTGCGGGGGAGGCCGCTCTTCATGTCGCGGCCGCGCACGTCCATCTTCATCTCCGGCCCGGTGGAAGCGGCCGAACCGATCTCGATCTTGATGCGCTCGGCGGTCTGCTCGCCGATCAGCAGCGAATGCGCGCGCTTCATGTGGTTCACGATCGCGTCGTCGAAGTCGTCGCCGGCCACGCGGAGGCTCTCGCACTCGGCGATCGCGGCGAGCGAGATGATGGCGATCTCGCTGGTGCCGCCGCCGATGTCGATGATCATGCTGGCGGTGGCGTCGGCCACCGGCAGGCCGGCGCCGATCGCGGCGGCCATGGGCTCGTGCACCAGGTACACGCGCCGCGCGCCGGCGCGCTGGGCGCTCTCGAGCACCGCCTGCTTCTCGACGCTGGTGATCCCGGACGGGATGGCGATGACCACGCGCGGCCCGAAGATGCGGGTGCTCTTGCCGTTCACCTTGCGGATGAAGTAGCCCAGCATCGCCTCGGTGACCGCGAAGTCGCTGATCACGCCGTCCTTCAGCGGACGAATCGCGCTGATCGACCCCGGGGTCTTGCCGAGCATGTCCTTCGCCGCGAAGCCCACGGCCTCACCGTCGTTGAGGACGATGTTCGTGCCCTTGCGGACCGCCACCACCGACGGCTCGTCGAGGACCACGCCCTCGCCGCGCACGCACACCAGGGTGTTGCACGTCCCGAGGTCGATCCCCATGTCGACGCTGAAGAGGCGCGAAAGCCAATCGAATTCGAGTGCCACGCGGGCGCTCCTTCCTGAAGCTGGTTCCGTCGCGGACTCCGCCGCGTCGGGGGCCGTTGCGGCCCATCGCGCGGAGGATAGCGGGAATCACGGACGCCGCGTTGGGCGCATCCGGCGCCGAGCGCGAAGGTGAACCGCGTGGGTTCGCCCCCCGCCCGGGCGAGCGTCAGCGGCCGGAGGCCATGTCGAACGGACCCTGCCCGGTGGCGTCCATGTTCATCAGGGCGACCACGGTCGTGCCCAGGATGGCGATGAGCAGGGCCACGAGCATGAGGCTCGTGTAGACGTTGAGCTGCGGCTTCGCGCGCTTGACGTCAGAGGTGGCGGGGGTGGCGGCCATGGCGATCTCTCCGGGGAAAGGCGACGGGGATCACTCGCCCTTGCGGGCGATGGCGCGCTGGCCGGCGCGGACCTCGCCGCGCGTCTCGATGTCCTCGAGCTCGACCACGCCGACGGCGCGGTTGACGTCGACCTGCACGATGCGCAGGTTGCCCATGAAGTCGGAGCCGTCGGCGATGGTCATCACCCAGCCCTCCTTGATGCCGTCGCGGCTGCCGGCGTTGATCTCGGCGAGGATCGCGTCGGGCTCGCGCTTGACGTCGATGACGGTGGCGCTGAGCGAACGGTCCGCCACCACCGGGAGGGCGGCGTCGGACGTGGCGCCCGCACGCGGGGCCATCGAGCCGTGCAGGGCCGCGTAGCGCTGCACTTCGGCCATGGCGCGTTCCTTGTCGTCGCTCACGCGCTGCAGCTGCTCCTGCAGCTGGCGGCGCGCGGCGGTCTCGCTGTCGAGGTCGCCCTGCAGGCGTGCCAGCGAATCCTGGAGCTCCATGCGGGCCTTCTCGGCGGCAAGGTACTGCGTTCGCGCGGACTCGATGTCCTGCCGCATGGCGTCGATCAGCTTGGTCTGCAGCGTGTCGTTGGCGCTGGCCGCGTTGAGCTGGCCCTTGAGGTCAGCCACCTCGAGGCGGACGCGCTCGGCCTCGCGCTCGCTCTGGGCGCGGAGCTGAGTCTCCTTGTCGGCGGCCATCGTGGCGGCGCGCAGTTGCGCCTCCAGGCCGGCGGACTTCGCCTGCAGCGCGGCGATGCTGGCGCTGTAGGCGTCCTTGGCGACCGAAGCCTCGGCCTCGCGGGCCTTCATGGCGCTCTTGGCGTCCACCGCCTCCTTCTTGTAGACGGCCTGGTTGGTGCTGGACACGGCGGCCAACGGCACCAGGGCGGCAACGAGGAGGGCGACGAGGACGACGAGGATCTTGGTGAGAATGTGCACGGGGGTGCCTCGAGTGACCCCGACGCACGGCGCCATGCCGCGATCGGGGGAATTCAACTGTTCGGATGTCGATCGCCAAACTCAGGAGGCGCGGGTACACGACCCCACGCCTGTTATCAGTAATACACGGAACCTATACGCACTGTCAACGGCCTGCGGTTGCCAGCAGGAGCGCCCGGGCCGCGGACAACTGCACCGCAGGGTCCTTGTCGAGCAGCATGGGCTCGATTTCCGGAACCACGCCCTCGCCCCCGGCCGTGCCGAGGGCCAGCACCGCCTGCGATCGAACCGGGGTTTCCCGGTCTCGCAGGAGGGTCCGGGCGAACTTGACGACCGCCGGACGGTCGGTCGGGCTGATCTGGGCCAAGGCCAAGGCGCACCCGATCCGGACTTCCGTCGGTCGGGCGGAGATGCCAGTGCCGTCGACCAGCCGCATCAGGATCGCGCGGGATGCCTCGTCGTTGAGGCGGGCCACCTGTTGGGCGGCCAGGGCCGTGAACTCCGACTGTTCGGTGGGGGCGAAGAGCGCCGCACGGATGGGTTCGAGCGCGTCGGTCTCCCCGAGCCGGGCGAGCGCCTCGGACGCCTGCAGCTCGACGATCCGGACCCGCGCCGGGTTGACGCCCCGCATGCCCTTGCCCAGCGAATCCCGGATCAGGCCGACCGCACTCTTGTTCCCAAGCTCGCCGAGGACCAGGTATGCGTTCGAGCGGACCTCGGGATCATCCGACCGCACCATGTCCGCCAATGGGGTTGGGTCAACCGGACGACCGAGCCGACCGAGCGCGCAGATGGCCGCCGCGCGGACCGAGGGGCTCTCGTCGACCAGGAGCGGCTGGACGCGGTCCGCCAGGTCGGCAAGGCCCGATCGACCGACCGCCATCGCCGCCACGAAGCGCACGCCTCGGTTGGGATCCGAGAGGAGCGGGGTCACCACCGAGCGGAGATCATCGGGCGATGCGGTCAGCGCCTCGACGGCGTTGGCGCGGAAGATCGGCACCGGCGACGCGCATGCCTGACGCAGGAGCGCCACCGCGGACTCGTGGGTGTTGCCGCTCGACTCCACCGGAAGCGGCGCCGCCACGGGCCGGCCCGTCTCGGCGAGCTTGGCCTCGCCGGTGGGCTGGATGCTCTGGCTGCGGCTCGACCACGGCTGGTCGCCCGTGCCCTGCCCCGACTCGCATGCGGTCGCCAGGAACGCGAGCGCGACCGTTGCCCCGGAGCGGCCGAACCTTCGGAATGCGGGAACCAGCACGATGGTGGCGCAGGTCAGCATGAGTGCGGTCGATGCTACTTCCCCCACGCGGGCAAAGGGTGGAATGCGCGCGTCCAGGGGGGAGTCGGCAAGAAGCCAGCCGGTGGACCGCATCGGCGGCGGCGACGCCACGAGCCGGCCCGAGGAGTCGATGGCCGCGCACGCCCCGGTGTTGGCGACCCGAACCATGGGGGTGCGGTTCTCGATGCACCGGAATCTCGACAGCTGCAGGTGCTGCAGCCGTCCGGCGTCGTACCAACCGAACCACCCGTCGTTGCTGATGCAGACCATCACGTCCGCGGCGCGACGCGTGCCGTCCGCGCCGGCGTCGAAGCAGAGCGCGCGACACGTCCAGGTCATGGCGTCCTCGAAGCAGATGGGCACCGCCAGGCGCGCGGTGCCGCCGGGCCACCGCACCTCGAAGCGCGTCGGCCGGGTGCCGGCATCCAGATCGAAGGTCATTCCCTGCGCGCCGAAGGCCAGGAGCGTGCGCTCCAGCCAGTCCCAGTTCGAGATGTACGGCATGGTCTCGCCGAAGGGCGCGAGGAACATCTTGTCGTACCGCGGGTACGGGGGATGCGGGGAATCCACCAGGTAGGCGCTGTTGAACTGGCGGTCCCATCGATAGGTCTTGTCGTCGGGGGCCAGCCCGAGGAAGACGGGGCTGCCGACCAGCACCGGGACGCCGAGGCGATCGCGCAGCAGCGTGACCGATCGCAGGAATCGATCGCCCGGGAACCAGCCGTTGGACTCCTGGAGTTCGATGGTGGCGGGCTCGAGCCCGTACCCGGGGAGCGTGGTCTCGGGCCACGCGGCGAGGTCGATCCGGTTGCCGCGCGAGACGACGTCGAGCGACGCCTCGAGGGTCAGCTCGACGAACGAGGGGACATCGCGGATCTGCGCCGCCGGGCTCCACGCCACCTTGTTGCTGGTTGCCAGGTTGGTCTGGACGGCCAACACGGATGGCCCGGGCTCCGTCGGCGCCTCGGAGAGCCGCCACGCGCCGTAGCCGAGCGCGAAGCCCACCGTTGCCGCGGCGACCGCCGGTCCGATCCACCGTTGACCTGCCGCAGGGCGTGCGGCCGCGGCGGGCAGCGCGTCGACCATGGCCCCGGCCACGGTGAGCGCGACCACCGAGGCGAACAGTTCGCCCACGAGGTCGGCCCCCTGCACCGCCAGCGGCCACTCGATGAGCGGGTGCCCCCAACGAAACCACGGGTAGCCGTCGAACAGCACCATGGCGCGAAACGCCTCCGAGGCACCGAGGGCCACGGGCAGCAGCACCGCCCACGGCACCCACCGCGGCAGCGTGCGCGCGCAGGCCGCCAGGCACGCGAGGCCCAGCAGGTCATGAAGGCTGCAGTAGACGGCGAGCGCGGGGGTCCCCGCCACCGTCACCTGCACGAGCCACGCGTGCAGCACGAGCCACTTGACGAAGAGCGCCGCTCCTGCGGCCAGCGCCGCTCGCCAGCCGAACGCGGCGCGCGCGGCCGGCCCCGAGCACCGGACGGCGAGCGCCATCGGCGCTGCGGCCACGGCGGCCAACGGCCACCACCCCACGGGTTCGAAGGCGCACGTGAACAGGATTGCCGAGCACGCCACCCATCCCGCGCACCGCCACGGCGAGCATGCCCCGACGGCGGTGGTCACGGTTCACTTCCCTGCGTAGTCGATGATGCGGCCGATCTCGGTGCGCAACGCGGAGCGGTGCACGATGCGGTCGACGAAACCGGCCTTCACCAGGAACTCCGCGGTCTGGAAGCCGTCGGGCAGGTCCTGGCGGATGGTCTGCTTGATGACGCGCGGGCCGGCGAAGCCGATGAGTGCGCGGGGTTCGGCGAAGATCACGTCGCCGAGCATCGCGTAGCTGGCGGTGACCCCGCCCGTGGTCGGGTCGGCGAGCACCGAGATGTACAGGCCTCCGGCGTCGTCGAAGCGCGCGAGCGCGGCACTGGTCTTGGCCATCTGCATCAGCGAGAAGCCCGACTCCTGCATGCGCGCGCCGCCGGAGCAGCTGATGATCACGAGCGGCAGGTTGTGGTCGGTGGCGTGCTCGATGCAGCGGGTGAGCTTCTCGCCGACCACGCTTCCCATGGAGCCCGCCATGAAGGTGAAGTCCATGACGCCGATCACCACCTTGCGGCCCTTCACGAAGCCCGTGCCGGTCTGCACGCCGTCGTTCTCGCCGCTCTTGGCCTGGGTCTCGCGAATGCGGTCGATGTACGGCTTCTGGTCGACGAAGCGCAGCGGATCCATGGGCGCCATGTCGGCGTCCATGGGCTCGAACGTGCCCGGGTCGAGCAGCTGCTCGACCCGGCGGCGCGCCGAGATCCGCATGTGGTGGTCGCACTTGGGGCAGACCATCAGGTTTGCCTCGAGGCTCTTGCGGAAGATCGACTCTCCGCACTGCGGGCACTGCGTCCAGAGGCCGTCTGGAACGGCCTTCTTGGTCTCGGGCTGCGCTTCGGTCCAGGTGGTCGGTTCGGGCACTCCGTCGCTCCTTGGGAGGCACGAGTGTACGGGGCGGCGCGATCACTCGCCGATCATGGCCGCGGCGCCCGGCGGGAGCACGTGGCGCGTGCACCACGCCCTTCCCTCCACCCGTGACCACGTGGCGGTGCCGTCGCCGCGCGCCAGCGCATCGCGCACCGTGGCCAGCGCGAACGAGTGGACGACCAGCCCGACCCGGGAGGACCCGTTGGACTCCAGCACGGCGGCGAACGCGTCCAGGATCCGGGCCCGGGCCTCGGACAACGGTTCACCTTCCGGAGGGATGGCGGTCAGCGGCGACTCGCTCCACTCCGCGTAGCGGCGCTCGAACCGGTTCTCGAAGTCCTCGGTCCGCAGCCCCTCCAGGAGCCCGAGATCCGGGTCGCGCAGGTCACGAACGGCACGGACCCGGCACGCGAAACGGCTGGCCACCACGCGGGCGCTCTCGGTGGCGGCCTCGTCGGGGGCGTGCACGAGGACGTCGGGACCTTCCGCCATGAGGGAAACTCGCGCCCGCAGTTCCCGCAGCGATCCCTCGGTGGCCGGCAGGTCGGTGGCGCCACGAAGGCGGCGCTCGGCGTCCCACTCGGTCTCGGCGGGACGCATCAGCCAGAGGTGGACCGACCCGGTCACCCGCCCGCACCCCGGATGTCCCGGATGGCGGCCGCGCGGTCCGCCGCTCCGAAGATGGCGCTGGCCGCCACCAGCACGTCGCAGCCGGCATCGCGGCAGGACGCGGCGTTCGCGGGCGAGACCCCGCCATCGATCATCAGGCGCTGCCCGGGCCGCATGCGGGCACGGATCGTGGGTGCCTTGCGGAGCACGCCGGCGATGAACGATTGCCCCGCGTACCCGGGGTGGACGCTCATCAGCATGACGGTCTCCACGTGCTCGAGCGCGTCGAAGCACGCCTCGGCCGGGGTGTCCGGGTTGATCACGACGCCGGCGGACATTCCCGCCGCGCGGATCGCGGCGGCCATGGCGGCCGGGTCACGCGCGACCTCGGCGTGGAACTGCAGGTGATCGGCGCCCGCCGCGGCGAACGGCCGGACCCAGTGCATCGGATCGGTGACCATCAGGTGGACGTCGATGAACGCATCCGGTGCGGCGTGGCGGACGGCCGCACAGACCACCGGTCCCATGGAGAGGTTGGGAACGAAGTGCCCGTCCATCACGTCCACGTGCAGCGCATCGCCGCCGGCGCGCAGGGCATCGCGGCACTCGTCACCGAGGCGTGCGAAGTCGGCGGAGAGAATGGACGGAAGCACCAGGCACCCCGTCCGCGTGCGGAAGGGGTTGGCGCGCGCGGCCGCCGGAGCGGTCACTTCGCGCCCTTGGACCGGCGCTCCTCGTACTGGTCGAGGGCCTTCTTGAAGCTGTCCTTCGAGGCGGGAGGCGCGGCCATCCACGCGTCGTACTGCATGTCCGCGGCGGTCGACCAGTCTCCACGGGCGGCGGCCACCGCGGCGACGGCGCTCATGACGGAGGGATCGTCCGATCCTCCGGCGATCTCCATCAGGCGATCGGCGGCGCTCTTGGCCGCGTCGAGGTCGCGCGCCTTCACGTCGGTGGCGGTCGCGAGGTAGTTGGTGGCCTCGAGCAGCGCGAAACGATCGTCCTTCACCTGGTCGAGCAGCTTGGCGATGGCGGCCTTCGCGCCGGCGGCATCGTTCGCCTGGTCCTTGAGCATGCGCCAGTACTCGAAGCCGATGTCGATGAGCGTGGCCGGGTCCTCGGCGATCGCCTTCTCGTAGAGCGACTGCGCCTGGCGGTAGTCGCGCAGCTTGGCGACGCGACGGGCCTCGGCCAGCGTGTCGTTGATGCGGGAGAACAGCTCGGGGTCGTAGCGGTTGGCGACGGTCAGGCGCACCGCCCGGTCGAACTGCGGGTCCATCGGGTGACCGAAGAAGACCACCTTGCCCTTGCGGTTCACGACGAAGGCGCAGGGGATGCCCGACTGCTCCGCGGCCTTCATCCACTTGGTCTTCATGTGCTGGTCGTCCTTCTTCTGGACGGCCACGCAGTAGGACATGGTGGACCCCATCTGCTTGACGAAGGGCCGCACCTTCTCGGGCGTCTCGTCGCTGATGCCGACGATCACGAGCCCCTTGGGGGCGAGTTCCTTGTGCAGCTTGTTCAGGTGCGGGATCGACTGCTTGCAGGGGCCGCACCAGGTGGCCCAGAACTCCACGACGTAGACCTTGTCGGAATCGAGGGCCTGGATCGCGTCGCCCTGGATGAACTCCAGGTGCTCACCGAAGCCCGCCGGGGCGGCGGAGCCGATCTTGAGCTTCTCCTCCTCCTGCGCGTAGGCGGAGGTGACGATGGCGATCGCGGCGATGGCGGAACCGATGAGGTGACGCATGGGTGCTCTCCGGGTCAGGGGACGGCACCACTATAGGCGATGGCGAGCGTGCCCCCATGGCCGAATGGAGCGGCGATGGCCGTCACGCGGGGTCGAGCGCGGCCACCGAGTCGAAGCGCTTGCCCTCGAGCATCTCGAGGCTGGCGCCGCCGCCGGTCGAGACATGCGTCAGCCGCTCGGCAAGTCCGGCGGCGTCCAGGGCCGCGGCCGTGTCACCGCCGCCGGCGATCGTCACCGCTCCGGCCGCCGTCGCCTCGGACACCGCCTCCGCGACCGCGCGGGTGCCGACGTCGAACGGCGCCGTCTCGAACGCGCCCATCGGCCCGTTCCACACCACCTGCCGCGCGGAGCGGCAGGCCTCGGCGAACAGTTCGCGCGACCGGGGACCGATGTCAAGTCCCATCCAGCCGTCCGGAATCGCGCCGACGCACTCCATGGTGGAGGTGCCCGCGGCCAGCGCGCGCCCGCACACGTGGTCGACCGGAAGGAGGATCGAACGACCGCGCGAGCGTGCGTCGTGGAGGATCTGGCGGGCGCGGTCCACCATGTTGGGCTCGACCAGGCTGCTGCCGGTGCCCACGCCCTCGGCGCGGAGGAACGTGTAGGCCATGGCCCCGCCGACCATGATCACGTCCACCTTGTCCAACAGGTTGGCGAGCGCCTGCAGCTTGTCGCTGACCTTGGCACCGCCGACGATGGCGACGAACGGACGCTGCGGGTGATCCAGCGCCTGGCCCAGGAACCGCAGCTCGCGGTCGAGGAGGCGGCCCGCCACGGCCGGGCATCCGCGCGCGGCCATGGCTCGCGGCAGCGCGACCATCGAGGCGTCGTTGCGGTGCGACGCGCCGAAGGCGTCGTTCACGTAGACCTGCCCGTAGTCGGCCAATCGATCGGCGAAGGCCGGGTCGCCCTTCTTCTCGCCCTTCTCGAACCGCAGGTTCTCGAGCAGCAGCACCTCGCCCGGCCGCAGGGCGGCGACCGCCGCCTGCGACGCGGCATCGGTGGGCACCTGTCCGGCGAAGCGCACCGTGGCCGTGCCGGCCAGCAATTCCGCCAAGCGTCGGTGCACCGGCGCAAGGCTCTCGGCGGCCTCGTAGCCGGTGCCGGCCGGACGGCCAAAGTGGCTGGCGACCACCACCGCGGCCCCGCGCTCGAGCAGCGCCCGGATGGTGGGCAACGCACCGCGGATGCGCCGGTCGTCGGTGATGGCGCCGCGGTCGTCGGTGGGGACGTTGAAGTCGGCGCGCACGAAGACCGTCTTGCCGGCGGGATCCACCTGATCGACGGTGCGGCGGGGGGAGAGCGGCTCGCAGGCGGCTTCGGACATACTGCGAGTGTACGACGATGCACGTGCCCGCCCCATCGCACCGCCCCGCCTCGCGCACCCTCCTGGTGCTCGGCCCGACCGCGGGCGGCAAGACCGCGCTGGCGGTGGAGCTCGCGCTGCGCATGCCGGGCGGAGGCGAGTGCATCAGCGCCGACTCCATGCAGGTGTATCGAGGCATGGACATCGGCACGGCGAAGCCCACGCAGGCCGAGCGCCGCGGCGTCGCGCACCACATGATCGACGTGGCCGACCCGCACGGGGGCGCGTTCACCGCCGCCGACTGGCTGGATGGCGCGCGCGCGGCCATCGCGGACGTGCAGGGCCGGGGCCGGCACGCGGTGGTGGTCGGCGGCACCAACCTCTACGTGAAGATGCTGCTGGAGGGCATGTTCGAGGGCCCCGCCCCTGACCCGGCGCTGCGCGCCCGTCTCGAGGCGCTGCCCACCGAGATGCTGCGGCGCGACCTCGAGCAGGCCGACCCGACGACCGCGGCCCGCATCCACCCCAACGACCGCCGGCGAACGGTGCGCGCGCTGGAGGTGTGGATGGCCACCGGCACGCCGATCAGCGCGCTTCAGCGGCAGTGGTCCGATGCCCCCAAGGGGCTGCCGCCGGGCTGGGACGTGGTGGGGCTGGAGTGGCCGGTTGACGCGATCAACCAGCGCATCAACGCGCGCGTGCGCGGCATGATCGAGGCCGGTCTCGAGGCCGAGGTCATGCGCCTCATCGCCAAGGGACCGCTCAACCGGCAGGCGGTGGAGGCCGTGGGATATCGCGAGGTCCTGAGACACTTCGCGCACGAGTGCTCGATCGAGGAGGCGGCGGAGGCGATCCGGGTGCGCACGCGCCAGTACGCGCGCCAGCAGCGCACTTGGCTGCGTCGGTTCCGAGCGATTCCGGGTGCCGTGTGGCTCGAAGGCCCGAACGAATCCGCGGCGTCGGCCGCCGCACGGGTTATTGGCGCCCTGTTCGGCGCGTGAGGGGTCTCCTCATATAAGTACCCCCCCTCCGCCGATGGTGGCGGTGCGGCGCCCCGCCGCTCCCGAGCATGGCCAAGCGAACCACCAAGCCCTCCGCCACCCCTGCCGACCGAGGCGATGCCCCGGCCGCCAAGGGCTCCTACAAGCTCGTGATCGTCGAGAGCCCCGCAAAGGCCAAGACCATCACCAAGTACCTCGGCTCCGGCTTCAAGGTCGAGGCCTCGAAGGGCCACATCCGCGACCTGCCCAAGCGCGCACCGAAGGGAAGCAAGCAGCCGGTGCCGGGCGTCGACCTCGACCACGGCTTCGAGCCCACCTACGAGGTGAGCGAGGACCGCAAGGCGCAGGTGACCGCCCTCAAGAAGCTCGCCAAGGGCGCCAGCGAGATCTGGTTCGCGACCGACCTTGACCGCGAGGGCGAGGCAATCGCGTGGCACCTGGCCGAGCTCCTGGGCGTCGACCCGCGCAAGGCCAAGCGCGTCGAGTTCGACGAGATCACCCGCAGCGCCATCCTCAAGGCGTTCGAGCAGCCGCGAGCGATCGACCTCGATCGCGTGAACGCACAGCAGGCGCGCCGCATCCTCGACCGCATCGTGGGCTACATGGTCAGCCCGGTGCTCTGGAAGAAGGTGGCGGGCGGGCTGAGCGCGGGGCGCGTGCAGAGCGTGGCGCTCAAACTGGTGGTCGACCGCGAGCGCGAGATCCGCGCGTTCCAGCCCGACGAGTACTGGAAGGTCGAGGCCGCGATGACGCCAGATCCGTCGAAGGGCCCAGCCCTCGCGAAGGAGTGGGCGGGATTCATGGCGCGACGCGACGAGCGCGGCAAGGGTCCGACCGTCAAGGAGCAGGCGCACTGGCTCGCGGAACGTGACGGCATCGAGTGCGAGTTGGTGCAGGTGGGCGGGAAGCCGCTCGACCTGGGGCGCGAGGTGCCGAAGTACGAGGACCTGCCGGGCTTCGGGACGCCGAAGTGCACCACGCCCGTGCCGGACTGGGTGCTCCGCAAGGTCGAGGAGGACAAGGCGAACAAGACGCCGATCCCGCAGGAACCCGGTTGGTACGACGCGGGCGAGGCTCTCGCCGCCCGGGTGCGCGCCGTCTCCGAGGCCGTGGGCCTCGAGGGCGTGCGCGTGGAACTGCTGCAAGCCGCCGCCACGTCGGACACCCGCAACGAGGTGGAGCCCGTCGGGCACTCACGATGGAGGCGCCGCGTGGTCGGCACCATCGGCGCGGGTGTCCGGTACCGCGTGAAGAGCATTGACCGCACCGCGACGAGCAGCAAGCCTCGCGCCCCCTTCATCACGAGCACGCTGCAGTCGAGCGCGAGCTACGCGCTCGGGTTCGGAACGGACCGCACCATGCGCGTGGCGCAGATGCTCTACCAGGGCGTCAACGTGCCCGGCGAGGGCCCGGTGGGGCTGATCACCTACATGCGAACCGACAGCACGAACCTGAGCGGCGAGGCGCTCGGCGCCGTGCGGTCGTTCATCGACGAGAAGTACGGCGCGAGGTACCTGCCCGAGAAGCCCCGTTTCTACGGATCGAGCAACAAGAGCGCGCAGGAGGCCCACGAGGCCATCCGCCCGACCAACGTGCGCCGCACCCCCGAGAGCCTCCGCGGCGCGCTCGAGGACGAGCAGTGGCGCCTCTACAACCTGATCTGGCAGCGCTTCGTGGCATGCCAGATGACCGACGCGCAGTACGACTCGACGAGCGTGCTGCTCGAGCGCAGCGACCTTGCCACCGGCGCCGTCTTCAAGGCCAGCGGCCGCGTCCAGACCTTCGACGGCTACACCGTGACGGGGATTCGCGGCGAAGGCGACGACCAAGAGCTTCCGGCCATGAAGGAGGGCCAGGAGATGGCGCCCTTCTGGCTGGCGCCGCAGCAGAAGTTCACCAGCCCCCCGGGACGCTTCAACGAGGCGAGCTTGGTGCGCGAGCTCGAGAAGCAGGGCATCGGGCGCCCCTCGACCTACGCCTCGATCATCAACACCATCGAGGAGCGCAAGTACGTCGAGCAGTCGAGCCGCGCCTTCCATGCCACCGACATCGGGATGGCCGTGTGCGCGTTCCTGGAGGAGCCCTTCAAGGGCGGCTTCATGGACGTGGGCTACACGCGGCGGATCGAGGAGGAGTTCGACGAGATCGCCGAGGGCAAGCGGGAGTGGCACGCGATGCTCGGCGACTTCTATGCGCCGTTCAAGAGCGTGGTGGCGGGCCTCATGAAGCTCGACCACGTGAAGGCCGAGACCGAGCCGTCGCCCTATGCGTGCCCCATCTGCGGTCGCCGGTGCGAGTACCGGCTGGGGAAGGCCGGGCGGTTCCTTTCATGCAGCGGCTTCGCCGAGAAGGTGGAGGTGAAGCAGCCGCCCACCAAGACCGGCAAGCCGCGCAAGCCGAAGTTCGAGCCGGCATGCAGCTACGCGGCCCCGGTGAACCGCCAGGGCAAGCCGATGCTCCCCGAGAAGGTGGACATCCGCTGCCCCGTGGACGGCGCGCCGATGATCCTGCGCACGGGCCGCTTCGGGGACTTCCTGACGAGCGTCAACCGCGAGACCGAGTTCGTCCTCAACATCGACCGCAAGGGGGGCATCAAGTTCCCCTCGCCGAAGCCGTTCCTCACCGACCTGCCCTGCCCCAAGTGCGGCACGATGATGAACCTGCGCACTGGCAAGCGCGGGCCGTGGCTGGGCTGCAGCGCGTTCCCCAAGTGCCGCGGCCGCGAGAGCTGGGCGAAGATCCCGGTGGAGAAGCAGCAGGAGCTCGAGAAGGCGCTGGCCATCCACGAGGCCAACCAGCCACGGTTCGAGATCACCGCGCTCGACGGCACGCCCCTCAAGGAGGGAACACCCGTCGCCGCGCTCGTGATCCCCGGCGAGGAGGCGCAGCTGCGCTACCACGCCGACTGGGAACGAGAGCAGCGCGCCAAGGGCGCGACGGGCTGATCCCGCCGCGCCGCCCGCGGCGTCAGTTCGCGGCCGACCGCTTCGGGCTGCCGCCGGGGTACCCCACGAGCATCACCACGAAGCAGCCGAGCGCCATCCACATCGGCACCGAGAAGAGCTTCGTGAAGTCCATCTCGCCGCCGGCCTTCGCCCACGGGGCGACGACCGAGCCGGCGAACCAGCTGCCGACGATGATCCCGAGGCCCACGATCACCAGGTTGAAGAGGTTCTGGGCGGTGGCGCGGACGTCCGGGGTGGTGTTCTCGTCGACGATCATGAACGCGACGAAGACGAAGCACCCGAAGCACAGCCCGTGCAGCGCCAGGCCCGCCATCACCATGGGTGCGCTGTCGCCCAGGTAGGCGAAGATCGCCATGCGCAGCGCGTAGGCGGCCAGGCCGATCAGGAGCAGCGACTTGCGGCTGAGCACCGCGGCCAGCGCGGGAATGGCCAGCAGCACCACGATCTCGGACATCTGGCCGATGGTCATCAGGCCGCCTCCGCCCACGCCGAGGATGCCGTTCACCCACTTCACGAAGCCGTCGGCGGCCGGGTTGCCCTGGAGCTTCGAGAGGAACCCCGCGGTGTGCACGAAGTGGAACTGGTGGATCATGCTCACCGGCACCGCGATCGCGAAGAGCAGCAGGAGCGGCTGCAGCTTGATCTCGGCGAGCGCCTCGCGGACGGCCGACGCCTCGCGCGGCTTCGACGAAGGCGGCGTGTGCGGCAGCGTGAGGCAGTAGACGCCCATCGCCGCGCCGAGGATGGCGCTCACCTTGAACGCGACGGCGCGGCCGGCGTTCTGCGCCGCATCGACCTCCGCGGCCGAGGCGCCCTCGGGCGTGTGCCAGCGCAGCAGGATGTGGCCGACCAGGATGCCGACCGCGATCCACCCCACGGTGCCCCACATGCGCACCGGCGCGAAGTCGCGGTCGCGGTCGGGAACGTGCGTGAGCGCCAGCGAATTGGTGAGGGCCAGGGTCGGCGCGTAGATCAGCCCGTACAGCGCCGAGATGGCGACGAACGGCCAGAAGGATGCCGTCTCGGCGAGGAACCAGACGAGCGCGGCGCCCACGAAGTGGCTCAGGGCCAGCATCCGCTCGGTGGCGAACCGGCGGTCCGCGAGCTGGCCGGCGATGAACGGCCCGAGGATGGCGCCGGCGGCGCCCGCGGCGAACACCGCGCTGACCTCGCCGTCGGTGAACTTGCGGTGCCCGGAGATGAACGGGTAGAGGATCGGCAGCCACGCGCCCCAGATCGCGTACTGCAGGAACATCATGATGGAGAGGCGGGTTCGGACGTAGAGGGTGCCGGGTGTGCCGGCCGCGGTCGCGTTCACCATGGATGGGGATCGTAACTTCGGCCAAGGGACGCGCAGGAACCGCCCCCGGACCCCCCGGGCTACACTTTCCGACCTATGCAGGCCCGCAGGAAGACCCGTCAGGTGTGGATCGGCGACGACGTGACCGGCCGCAAGGCCATCGGCGGCGACGCGCCGATCCTGGTGCAGACCATGACCGCCGGCTACACGCACGACGTCGACGCGTGCGTGGCCGAGATCGAGCGCTACCGCCAGGCGGGCGCCGACGTGGTGCGCGTGGCCGTGCCGGAGCGCAAGGACACCGAGGCGCTCAAGGAGATCCTCAAGCAGGTCAAGGTGCCGATCGTCGCCGACGTGCACTTCCACTACCAGCGCGCGCTCGAGGCCGTGGAGGCCGGCATCCACAAGATCCGGCTGAACCCGGGCAACATCAACGACCGCGACCAGGTCAACAAGGTGATCGACGCCTGCAAGGAGCGGAGGATCCCGATCCGGATCGGCGTGAACGAGGGATCGATCATCGAGCGCAAGGACAAGCAGAAGCGCATGGAGGAGCTCGGCAAGTACTTCGCCGGGCACAAGTCCGGGCACCTGCTCGCCCTCATGATCGCCAAGCTCGAGGAGTACCTCGAGATCTTCCACGCGCGCGACTTCCACGACATCGTGATCAGCGCCAAGAGCATGGACCCGGCGCTGGTGATCGACATCTACACCGAGATCGCCAACCGGTTCGACTACCCGCTGCACCTGGGCGTCACGCACGCCGGGCCGAAGTCCACCGGCGCCATCCGCAGCGTCGCGGCGCTGAGCACGCTGATCGCCAACGGCATCGGCGACACGCTGCGCATCAGCTACGCGAGCGACCACATCGACGAGGTGAAGGACGGGCTCGAGATCCTCTACTGCCTCGGCAAGCGCGAGCGAAAGGGCGTCGAGCTGATCGCCTGCCCCACCTGCGGCCGCATCCAGGTGGATCTCTTCACCCTGGTGAAGGAGGTCGAGGTGAAGCTCGCCGCGGAGATCGAGCTGCCGATCAAGGTGGCCGTCATGGGCTGCATCGTCAACGGCCCCGGCGAGGCCGAGGGCGCGGACGTGGCCGTGTTCGCCGGCGACCGACGCGGCATCATCTACGTGCAGGGCCAGCGCGTCGCCAACGTCCCCGAGGAGGAGATCCTCGATCGGCTGCTGAAGGAGTGCAAGGACTTCGAGGCGAAGGTGAAGCGCGGCGAGGCGAAGCTCGGCGACAAGGTGGTCGACATCGTGCCGCCGGACCCGATCGGCGAGCTCGGCTCGGGCGCGCAGAAGATCAACGCGGGGCTCGTCGAGAAGGTCACGGTGCGCGCCACCTGAGCGCGACGCGGCCGCGGCGTGCCCGCGCAGGCATGGACCATGGGTGGGGTGGCTGAGCGGTTGAAGGCACTCGACTTGAAATCGAGCAGACCCGCAAGGGTCTCAGGGGTTCGAATCCTCTCCCCACCGTTTTCTTGATTCGTCATTCGGCGCGCGGCGTGCGGGCGGGCCAGAAGCCCTCGACCAGCGTCGGCACGGCGCGCACCGTCGTGCGGGTGGTGATGAAGAGCGTCTTGCCGTCGGGGCCGCCGAAGGCGCAGTTGGACGGGCCATCGGGGACCTCAAGGAACCCGCGCGGGCTGCCGTCCGGGCCGACCACGGCGATTCGGTCGTGGCCGGGGAGCGCGATCCACGCGTTGCCTTGCACGTCGATGGCCAGGCCGTCCGCGCCGCCTGAGCCGTCGGCCGCGGCCGCGAAGGCCAGCGAGGTCTCTTCGCCCGGCCCAAGCTTGCCCGGCACAGCGGGAACGCGGAACGCACGCGGGCGCGCATAGTCGGCGATCCACAGCGTGCCGCTGCCGCCCCCGGCGGGCGACCAACGAATGCCGTTGGGGCGCGTGGCGCCGACCGGGGAATGGACGGGCTCGCCGGTGGCCGGGATGCACCACACGCCCGCCCACTCCGGATGCTTGCGGTCGCCCATGTTGGTGACCCAGAGGCATCCATCGCGGTCGAACGTCAGGTCATTGAGGCCGGTGCGCGCGGCGTCGCCCGTGAGCGCCCGCGGCGCGAGCGTCACCGCCCCGCCCTCGCCGGGCACGAGCGTGACGACCGTACCGGCCCGCATCTGGCAGCCGACGAGCGTGCCGTCCGCGGACCACGCGAGCCCGGAGAGGCCTTTGGTGTCGGCGGCGATCCTGGTTCTCGTCCAAGCTCCTGGGACCCGCTCCAGGCGAAAGACCTCGCTGGTGGCCAAGTCGCAGAAGGTGATGTCGCCGCGCGCATCGGCCGCGGGACCCTCGGCGAAGCGCAGCCCGTCGACGAGAACGGTCACCGCGGCCTCCGGCGCCACCAGGCTGGCGACGCCGGGCGCCGCAGCCTGGACCAACAGCACCGCCGACATGCATGCCGCACAGACGATCATGGAGCCTCCGTGGCGAGCGGCGACTGGCCGCGCATCACCCGATCCCAGGCATTCGCGTCCACGAGCGCGCGCACGAACGCGTCGTATCCCTCGGCGAACCGGTCGAAGTCGGGTTCAAGGTAGACCGTCACGAGCCAGATTCCCGTCTTGGCGGTGGAGGCGAGGCGCTTGCCGCGCGAGTCCAGCGCGTCGCTCGCGCGGATCCGCTCGCCGATCCGGCCGTCCACGGCGTCGGCGAGCATCCGCTCGAGCCCCGCGCGGTGCCGTCCGTCCTCTCCGTCGCGCAGGAAGTGCACGAGCGCCCAGACCTGCGCGTAGTACGACAGCTGCGCATCGCGGCTGACTGCCAGGAACGACTGCGGCGTGCCCTCGAGCACCTCGCGAATCGGCGTCAGGCGGCCCTTGCGCGCGGTCGAGCGCAGCTCGGCGTATCGCTCGGGGTTGCGCCACGGAAGGAACGTGGGTTCCGGCGCACCGACCGGCTGGCGGAACCCTTCCATGTAGCAGGCGATCCCCTCCTCGAGCCACACGGGCAGCGACTGGCGGAACGTGGTCTGCGTGTACTGGTGCCACCCCTCGTGGGCCGCGATCGCCAACGTGTCCCGAGGGCCGATGTCGTAGAGCACCGCCTCGCCACCCGTGGTGAACCCGCCTCGGCCCATGCGCAGGTAGGGGGCGGCCTCCGAGCCGAGGCGATGCTCGGTGTAGCGCGACCATTCGTCGCGGTTGCCGAACACGCACGATTCCAAGGGCGCACCCGGCGCGGGGAGCGGGACGAGCCCATGGCGGTAGTTGCGCAGCGCCGCCTCGTAGAAGGCCGGAAGCGACGCGGTGAACGCCGCATTGCGCAGGGACGAGCGGATCACCCAGTGCTCGGAGCGGAGCTCGAGGCCGCTGACCGATGTCCACCTCCATGGCCGACTCGAGTACCCGGCGGCCGGGGCCACCAACGCCTCGGGCAGCGCGCCCCGCGCCGCACCGGCCGACGGCATCGACGATCGCGGTGCGCATCCGATGCCGAGCGCCGCGAGCACCACGACCGCCGCGACGGCGACCAGTGACCGACGGATGTCCGGGACCGGAGACACGGGTTCAGCCTAGCACCGCGGCGCGCCGTGGCCCACGCGCGACCGGATGAGGCCGTCACCCCCCGCCCAGCGCGTCCAGGGCACGCCGGGCGGCCTCCCGGTCGGCGGAGGCCTCCTCGAGCAGGCGGCGCGTCTCCGCCACGAGCTCGGGCTTGGCCTTCGCCAGATATCCGGGATTGCCGAGCTTTGCCTCGAATCCGGAGATGACCTTGGTCTTGTCGGCCACCACCCTCTCGAGCCGGATGCGCTCGGACCCCGCGTCGACCTGATCGACGAGGTTCACCAAGAACAGTTCCTCGCCCTCGAACGCCAGCGGCACTGCCCCGGCCGGCCGGCCGGCGCCCGTCGGCTGCACCGCCTCGAGACCCGCCAGGGCCTCGACCACGCCGCCTGCATCGGCCACGAGGGTCTGGACCGCCGTCGGCGCCAAGAGCGTGATCCGTCGCTTGGGCGGCACCTGCCGCGCCCCGCGCAGGGTGCGGATGGCCTCGACCAACGCCTGCACCCGCGCAAATGCGGCCACCGCGCCGGCATCCACGGCACGATCCTCGACCACCGGCCACGACGCATCGGCACAGTTGGCCGAACGCGGCAGCGGCACGCCGAGGACCCCGGCCTGGCCCGTCGCCGCCACCGCGCCCCAGAGTCGTTCGGTGATGAACGGCATGGCGGGATGCAGCAGGCGCAGCGACGCATCGAGCACGGTACGGAGCACCTGCTGCTGCGCCGGGTCGGCGCGGACGGTCGGCTTGATGGCCTCGAGGTACCAGTCGCACACCTCGCGCCACACGAAGTCGTACGACGCCTCGGCCACCTCGTTGAAGCGATAGGAGCGAATGCCGCGGTCATACGCGGCGAGCGCGTGCGCCAGGCGCGCGATGATCCAGCGATCGACGAGCGGCCGCGAGGCGAGGTCCACGGCGTGACCGGCACCGTCGGTCGACAGGCTGCCCAGCGCGAACCGCGTGGCGTTCCAGATCTTGTTCGCGAAGTTGCGGCCGGTGTCGAAACGGGCGCTGGTGTTGCGCGCCAGCGGTGCATCGGGCCCCGGGGTGGCCTGGCCGGTGGCCGCGCCGTACGCGCTCGTGATGCGCTTGGAGGGATCCGACGGACTCGCCTGCACCGGCTCCGCCACCGTGTACCCGGCGGCGTCGGTCATGGTCCGCGGCGTGAACGCCTGGCCGCTCCATGGATCGACCATGTCCACCGGCATGCGCACGTCCTGCGTGTCGGTGGTCATCTGCACCAGCGTGAACCGCATGGCGTCGGCGCCGTGCGTATGGATGATGTCCCGGGGATCGACGCCGTTGCCGAGGGACTTCGACATCTTCTGCCCGAACCCGTCCTGGACCATGGCATGGATGAAGACGTGGCGGAACGGCAGTCGGCCGCCCAGGAAGTGCCGGTTGAACATCACCATGCGGCTGACCCAGAGGGTGATGATCTCGCGGGCCGTGGACAGCACGGCGCTCGGGTTCCACGCCTCGAGCGCGCCCTGCATCCCGAACCGGGAGGGATCGGGCCAGCCCAGGGTCGAGAGCGGCCAGAGGGCCGAGCTGAACCAGGTGTCGAGGACGTCCTCGTCCTGCATGAAGCCGGCAGCCTCGAGCGCAGGCACCGCCTCGGCGTCGAGCCGCTCGGGCACGCAGACGAAGCGGTCGTACGTCCCGTCGGGACGGCGCCGGACGGCCTCGGCGCAGCCCAGCGCGGACCATCGACCCGCGGTCGCGACCAGCTCGCCGCGCGCGGCGTCGACCGCCGCACGGTCGGCCACGTCATCCGCCGGCACCTCTCGGCTCCAGACCGGGATGCGATGCCCCCACCACAGCTGGCGGCTGATGCACCAGTCACGCAGGTTCTCGTGCCACTGCTGGAACGTTCGCGCGTAGCGGGACGGGAAGAAGGTCAGGCCTCCGTCTCCCGGAGCCGTTGCACCCGGAGCGACCGCGCCAGCGGGCGGGGCCCCGTCGCGCTGCGCCGGATCCATCGCGCGCAGCGCGGCACCGCGCAGCCGGTCGTCGGTGACGCGCACGTACCACTGCTCGGACAGGTATGGCTCGACCGGGACGTGGCTTCGGTAGCTGTGGCCCACCGAGTGCCGGTACGGCTTCACGGCCTCCAGGAGCCCGTTGGCACGGAACCACTCGACGATGCGGGTGCGGGCCTCCTCTCGGGAAAGGCCCACGAACGCGCGCGCCCGCTCGGACACGTCTTCCCAGCCGTGGGACGCCGAGATCGACCCGTCGGGGGCCATCACGTTGATCGCGGCCAGGCCGTGCCGCTTGCCGATCTCCCAGTCGTTCGGGTCATGCGCCGGGGTCACCTTGAGGAACCCGGTGGCGAAGGCGGCCTTCGCGTCCGACGGATCGCCGCCGTGCTCGACCGGCATGACCACGTAGTCGTCCTCGACCACCGGGATGACGCGTCCGACGATCGGCAATCGCAGCATCGCGCCGCGCAACGCGGCCGCGCGCGGGTCGCGCGGGTTGACGGCCACCGCCGTGTCGCCGAGCATCGTCTCGGGGCGAGTGGTCGCGACGGTGACGTGGCCGGAGCCGTCGGCCAGCGGATACCGCAGGTACCAGAAGTGGCCGTCCACCTCGTGCATCTCGACCTCGTCGTCGGCGAGGGCCGTGCGCGTGACCGGATCCCAGTTGACGAGGCGCTTGCCTCGATAGATCAACCCATCGACGAACAGGCGGAAGAACGCCTCGCGCACCGCCGCGGTGCACACCGGGTCCATGGTGAAGCGCACGCGCCGGTAGTCGCACGAGCACCCCATCGCCTCGAGCTGGGAGAGGATGGTCGACTCGTACTCGTCCTTCCACTCCTGCACCTTGGCGACGAACGCCGTGCGCGTGAAGTCGGTGCGCCGCTTGCCCTGCTGCAGGAGCCGCCGCTCCACCACGGTCTGCGTGGCGATCCCGGCGTGGTCGGTGCCGGGCATCCACATGGCGTTGCGCCCGGTCATCCGCGCATGGCGAACGAGCACGTCCTGCAGCGTGTTGTTGAGCGCGTGACCGAGGTGCAGCGCCGCCGTCACGTTGGGCGGGGGGATGAAGATCGAGTATGGCTCGCCGGGCCCGGCGGGCTCGGCGTGGAAGCAGCCCGACGCGCGCCACCTCTCCCACGCGAAGGCCTCGGCGGCGGACGGGGAGTAGGCTTTCTCGAGCGGAAACCGGTCGTCGGCGGCCGGCGTCGCGGGCTGGGCGGTGGACATGGGACACGGAGTCTACGAGAGCACCCTTCATCGATTCGCCCGCGTCGCCATGACGGCGCTGGTGGCGGCGTGCGTCGCGTGCGATCGCTCGGCTCCTCCGCCTGCCGCGCCACCTCCCGACGCGAAGGCCGTGGATGCCGCGGTCCGGGCGGTCGAGCAGTTCCTCATGAGCGACCGTGCCGCGGATGCCGTGGCCGTGGCCCGGCGCCTGGCCGAGCAGGCGCCGGGACTGATGCGCGCGCACGAGCTGCTCGCGCGCGCGCTCCTGGCGGAATCGCTCGACCCGCGCACCCCCGCCCCACGCCGCCGCGAACTGGTGGTGGCGGCCGCGGATGCCTACCGGGACGCCACCGCGGTGGATCCCGCCAATGCCGCCTTGGCGCACGCGGCGGGCGTGGCCTGCGATGCCGCGCGGTTGGAGGATCGGGCCGCCGGGCACTACGAGACGGCGCACCGGCTCGACCCCGACAACCCGCAGTACGCGCTGTACCTGGGGCTGGCACGGGCGCGACAGGGTCGCCCCACGGAAGCGCGCGAACTGCTCGAGGCCGCGGAACGCGCCATGCCGGGCGCCGTGGACCCGAAGGCGGCGCTCGCGGACCTGCTGGCACGCGAAGGACGGCTCGAGGAGGCGATCGCCACGCTTGCGCGGGCGCGCGCCATCGACCCCGGGTCGGAAGGCCTGCGCCTGGCGGACGCCCGCCTTCGCCGCCGCGCGGGACGGCCGATGGAGGCGCTCGAGTTGCTGGTGCCGCTCGATCCCCCGGTGCGTCGCCGCCCGGGCTACGCCGACGAGATCGCCGAGTCGTATGCCGCCCTGGAGCGATGGCGCGAGGCGGCGGAGGCACTCGACGAGGCCGCGGTCTTCGCGCCCGGAGACGCCGATCGCGCACTGCGCGCCGCACGCATGTGGATGCGGGCGGGCGACCCCATCAAGGCCACCGTGTGGGCGGACGCGGCGTCGCTCGCCGGAGCCGACGCCGACGCCGTGGACGATGCGCTGCGGATGACCGCGCCCTGAACGCCGTGTCGGTCAGCGCAGCCAGCGGCCGCCATCGAGGCGAACGACCGTTCCCGTGACGTACGTGAGGTCGCGACAGAGCGCCACCGCCAGGTGCGCCGCATCGACGGCGGTCCCGGGACGACCGAGGGGGATGCGTGACTCGTACGCGCGCCGCTCCGCATCGGGAGCATCGTCGGGCCACGCGACCACGCCCGGGGCGATCGCGTTGACGCGCACGGCCGGGGCCATCTCCACCGCCAGCGCCTCCGTCATCGCGTGGATGGCGGCCTTGCTCATCAGGTATGGCGCCCGGGCCTTGCGCGGACGGCCATCGGCGTGGATGTCGCCGAAGAGCACCACGGCGCCGCCCCCGGGCCGTCGCGACCGCGACAGCCGGTCGGCCAGCGATTGCACCAGGAGCAAGGGACCGATGGCGTTGACGCGCATCTCGTGCTCGGCGTCGGCGACGGTGATCGAACCCCATGGCGTGGCCGCGTAGCTCGAGGCCACCACCGCCAGCGCGTCGACCGGACCATCCCCGAAGGCGTCCAGTGCTTCGCTCCAGGTGGCCGGCTCGGCCAGGTCAAGACGATGGACGGATGCCCGCACCCCCAGCCCTTCGCATTCGCGCGCCGCCGCATCCGCCTCGGCACGCGCCGAGAGGCAGGTGAGGTCGACGTCGAAGCCGGCGCGCGCGAACTCGATGGCCACCGCGCGCCCGACCCGACGCGCGGCTCCGATGACGATGGCTCGAGGCATCGATGGATCGTACGGGTGGCGAGGCCGTGTCGCGGGGCCGCACGTAGGATGTCGCCCCCGATGGCCTCCGACGGACTTCCGCCCCATGACCCCAACGGTGGCGATCCCGTCGACCCCCGGGTCATCGAGCGCAGGATCGAGGAGCTCGAGGCCCGGGCCCGCCGCATTCCCGAAGAGCTGGCCCGCCGGGCCGACGAGGCCATCGCCCGGCGGGCACCCGGGCTCGCGCCGTCACGGCTGCGTTCTCGCATGCGCCGGCGGACGGTGGCGTTGCTTGCGATGCTGGGGGTGATGGCCGCGCTGGCATCGATGTGGGCCGTCCTCCGCGAGACCACGCTGCTGCGCGAGGCGATCGAGTCGCAGCTGGCCGACCGGTTCGGCGCCGAGGTCACCATCGAGCGCTGCCGCTGGGACGGTTGGGACCGCGTGGTCGCCGAGGACATCCGCATCGCCGCGCCCGGATGGCCCGCGGACGGTGCCGAGGTCGCGCGGATCCGTCGCGCCGAGGTGGTGTTCGCCCCCATGGCGCTCCTCGGCGGCGAGGTCGAGATCCAGGACATGGAGCTGGACGGCCTGACCATCCGTCTCGTGGAACGTGCCGACGAACCAGGCGACTACAACGTGCTCGCCCTCCGTCCGGCCACCGATGCGCGCGCCACCGGCCGGCAACCGCGCAAGGCGCTGCTTCGCGAGGTGCGCGTCGAGTTCGGCGTCCTCCGGGACGGGCGGTTCGACCGCACCGCGATGCTTGACTTCGAGGCCGCGTTCGAGCATGACGAGCGCGATGCCGACCTGTACCGATTCCGCATGGCCGAGCGCGCCGCCGGTGCGGCACCGCCGGACTCGACGATCCGGCTCTCAGGCACGTGGAATGAGCGCACGCTCGGCTATGAAGCCGCGCTGGAGTCGATCCGCGTGGACGACCGGCTGCTCGGCACCCTGCCCCTCACGGCCCGTCAGTGGGCGCGTCGGGCGGGGCTCGAGGGCACGATCGAGTCGGCCACGATCGCCGGCGACGCCGCGCGCCCCGTGGCACGCGCGCGGGCGGGACTCCGCGACGTGCGGCTGCGCGAACGCGAGGCGGTCCGCGTCCTCCAGTGGGGACGGATGACCGATGCGGGCGTCGAGCCGATCGCAGGGGACATCTCGGTGCACCTGGGCGCCACGGAACTGTCGCTGGACGGGGACGCCATTCGCGTCGCCGCACGCAACGCGGTGCTCCGCGCCGGTGCGGCCGGGGCGGACTCCATCGACGTCCCGGTGGAGGCCGCGTTCGATGCCGACCTTTCCGCGGTGGGCGGGGTGCCGGCGTCGGCCGACCCGAACGACGACTGGGTGGCACGCGCCTTGGCCACGGTGCCGTTCCGGCTCGACCTGCGTGTGTCGGAAGTCGACGCGCGCACCACCGCCGACGGCGCGCGGCGCCGCGTGGAGCTGCCGATCGACGCTGCGCGTGCCGTGGAGCGGTTGGGCATCTCCGAGTGGGTGGCATCGGTGTCGCTGCGCGTCGATCGCGGACCGTTGGCCGCGGTGGACGCTGCGGGCGCGGGCGCCGCTCCGATCCGCGTGACCGGGGAGCTTGACCTGAAGCGCGGCCGGATCGCGCCGCCGGACCTTCCCGTGGTGCTGGAGGATGCCTCCGGGCGCGTCCTGCTGGGGGACGCCGACCTGCGCATCGAGGCGTCCGCCACGACCACGGGCGCCGGTCGCGCTTCGGTGGATGCACGATTCGCCACCGCCTCCGACGACCCCACCTTCGAGCTGCGCGCCACCGTGGACGGCGTGCGCGTCGATGCGGAAACGGTGGCGGGCCTGCCCGCCGCCGCGCGGCGGGTGGTGCGGCAGATGCTCGACGACGAGGCATGGCAGCGCCTGCACGCGGCCGGGCTCGCCGATCGGGCGACCCGGCCCGGCGGCACGCTCGATGCGGACATCGACGTGTCGCGAACATCCGACGGCGACACCCGGATCTCCGGCACCGTCGGCCTGCGTGACATGTGGCTCGGGATCGAGGCCTTCCCGTACCCCTTGTGCGCGACGGGCACCCTGACCTTGAACGGCGAGCGGGTGGAACTTCCGGCCGAGGGGATTGCGCTGCGCACCACGCACGGCGGCAACGGCCGCCTTCGCGGCCACATCGAGCTCCCGGAGGTGGACGGAAGGACGCTCGTGCGTTCGTACCTGACCTTCGCGGTCGACGGCGAGCGCGTGAACCGCACGCTGCTGGCGTGCCTGCCGCCGAGCTTCGAGTCACGCGAGGGGCGTCCCGACGGATGGCCGGGCGCGGTGCTGGCCCCGACCGCCGAGATCATCCTGGGGCTCGGCCTCGAGGGCAGGCTCTCGGCCACCGGGACGGTGCGCACGCGCGCCGACGAGTCCGACGCCGTGGTCACCCGGGTCGAGGTCCTGGAGGGTCGGGTGCGCCCCACGCAGGACCTTGGCCCGTTGCTGCGCCGCGCCGGGTTGGCCTGGCCCGGGCAGATGCCGCTCGACGACGTGCATGGCGTGATCGACGCATCCAGCGAGATGCTGGCGGTGCGCGGAGGCCGAGCCCGGCTCGGGTCGGGGCGACTGACCGTGGAGGCACGGTTCCCGGGCGCCGGCGCCGACGGCTGGCTGGCGATCGACCTCGCCGACTTCCCGTTCGAACGCGACCTGGTGCGCATCGTCGAGGGCGACGCCACCGACGCGGCGGTGCGCGCGTGGGACGCCTACGAGCCGGCCGGCGCCTTCGACGGCGAGGTGCGATGGCTGCGGCGCGGGGATTGGACCTCCACGTGGGCGCGTGCACGGCCGCAGTGGATGCGACTCGCCAGCGGCGTCACCCTGGATGCCACGTGCGGCGACCTGATCTTCCATGACGGCGCCCTGCGCCTCGAGGACTTCGACCTGCGCGGAACCGATGCGGACGGATCGCCGCTGCGCATCGTCGCCGACGGCACCATCGTCGGCCCGGCGCCGTCGTTCTGGGCCGGCGTCGATGACCTGTCGATCGCCAGCCCGCTGGTGAGGGCGGCGGTGCGCGCGACGGGGCTGGCGTCCGCGGAGGACCTGCTGCGCGAGTGGCGCCCCGAGGGCCGCCTCGACTGCGCCGTCTCCATGCCGGGACCGCGCCTCGGCGGCGCGTGGGAGGTCTCGATCGCGCCGCAGTGGATGGTTGCGGACCACAAGGGCCGGCACCTCGAGTTCCTGCGGCTCGATGGCGACGTGGTGGCGGGCCCGGCCGGCGCACGCGCCGACGGGCTGACGCTGGCCATCGACCGGGGCCTGGCCCGCATCGACGGTGAGTACGGCCCCGGGCCGATGGGCGGGAACGTCGGGGTGCTGTCGATCGATGCCTGCGTCGCCGGTCTGTCGCCCGGACTTCGCGCGGTGCTGCCGGCGGTGGCCGTGGACGCGCTCGAGGCCATCCAGTTCGACGGCGGAAGCGCGATCTGGGCCGATCGGCTGCGCATCATGCTGGACTCCCCCGCCGCCGGCGAGGAGCGGGTGACCGTCACCGGTCCGGTCGGGTTCGCCGGTGCCGCGTTCTCCACCGGGGTCCAGTTCAGCGCCGTGGACGGAGAACTCGACTTTGACCTGACGACCACGGGCGGCCGAGCGGCGGGGACGTTGGGGGTTCGATTTCCACGACTGGACGCGCTGGGGCGCTCCGCGTCCGACGTGTCCGGGATGCTCGCGTTCGACGGCGACACCGGGCAGGTCCGCCTGGAGGACCTGGAGGCGAATCTCTACGGCGGGCGGGTGGCCGGTCGCGCCATCCTCGACCCGCGCGATGCGTGGCGGATCGAGCTGGCCTGCGCCAACGTCGGCTTCGGTCGCTTCGTGGCGGCGCCGGGCACCGCCGTGGCGGCGAGGAGCCGTCCGCCGTCGCTGGGGGTCCCCTTCGACGGATCACTGTCCGGCCGCATCGCCATGCGCGGCGCCTTCGGCGACCGTGCGTCGCAGCGCGGCTCCGGTCGCGTGACCGTCAGCGACGCGCGGATGATGGAGTTCCCGCTCGGCATGAGCCTGCTGCAGGTGACGCAGCTGATGCTGCCGTTGAGCGCATCGATGGACAGCGCCCACGCGGAGTTCGACGTCATCGGCGACCGACTGACGCTCGAACGCTTCGACCTGGCCTCAGGCACGCTTCGCCTCGAAGGATCCGGCGAGATCGACCTCGACGACGGCGCGATGTCCCTGCGCATGCGCAACCGCGGCCGGTTCCCGATCATCAGCGACCTGTACGGCGTGGTCACCGACCAAGTGTTCGCGATCGACGTGGGCGGTACCATCGCCGATCCGCAGCCGCGGCTGGCCCCGATGCCGACCCTGCTGCCCCGCACCCCCGCCCCGAACGCGGCACCGGACGCCGCGGGGCCCGCACGGCCGGAGGAGGCCACCAGATGACCGAACAGCGACCCGAACGGCCCGCACACGGCGAGGCGGCGATCCGCGCGGAGATCGATTCCCTGGTGCGGCGCGTGGTCCGCGCCGTGGAGGACACCGAGGGAAGCCCCCACCCGCAACACGTCTCCGCGCGACGCACCGGCCTCGTCCAGGACATGGTCCGTACCGCGCTGAAGTTGGTGGGTGACGGGACCGACCTCGGGCAGGCGAAGGTCATGGAGCGCGCGCTCCGCGAGATGCGCAGCGCCTACCGCGTGTTCAACCGCTACAAGGGGGTGCGGAAGATCTCGATCTTCGGCAGCGCCCGCACGCCGGAGACCCACCCCGATTACCACGCCGCCCGCGAGTTCGGTCGCCTGATGGCCGCCGAGGGCTGGATGGCGATCACGGGCGCGGGAATGGGAATCATGCGCGCCGGGCACGAGGGACCGAGCCGCCAATCGAGCTTCGGGCTCTCCATCCGGCTGCCCTTCGAGACCAACGCCAACGACATCATCAAGGGCGACCCGAAGCTGGTGGACTTCCGCTACTTCTTCACGCGCAAGCTGATGTTCATCAGCCACTCCGACGCCGTGGCGTGCTTCCCGGGCGGCTTCGGCACGATGGACGAGATCTTCGAGACGCTGACCCTGATCCAGACCGGGAAGACCCATCCCATGCCCGTGGTGCTCGTGGAGGGCCATGGTGCGGACGGCCGGCCGCTCGGATACTGGAAGCGGTGGGAATCGGGCGTGGTGGACAACCTCGTGGAGGCCGGGTGGATCTCGCCCGAGGACCGCTCGCTCTACGAGATCGCCTCCGGACCCGCCGATGCCGCGCGACGCGTGCTGCAGTTCTATCGCCGGTACCACTCGAGCCGGTACATCGGGGACACGTTCGTGGTCCGCGTGAAGCGACCGCTCTCGCCGCGCCAGGTCGAGCAGCTGAACGACGAATTCTCGCACCTCGTGAAGTCCGGGTCGGTCGACCAGCACATGGGACCGCTGGAGGGCGAGGACGACCACGTCAGCCTGCCCCGCGTCGCCTTCCACCACACGAAGCGCGGCTTCGGTCACATCCGACGGTTCATCGACCGCATGAACGAGATGCCCGACGAGGTCGACGCGTGACGACCCGCGCGCGGGTGCCGGCCGCGCGCATCGCCGGGGCAGCGCGACGCTCGTTGATCGCGATCGCGACGGGCATGGCATGCACCGCGTGGGCTGGCTGCGCCCCGGAGCGCCAGGCCGGCATGGACCCGCTGCCCGACGGAACGTCCGCCGCGCTCCGGGGAGCCGCACGTTCCACGCTGGCGCCGGGACAGACTGGCCTCGAGGTGGCCACCTGGCAGGTGGCCGACCCGGACGGACGGGTGGCACGCACGTTGGACGCCTTCGCTCACCCGAGCATCGGCGCGTTCGACGCCATGGCCATCGCGCGCAATGGATTGCTGGTGAGGGCGGTCGACGCCGCCCGGCTCGACGAACTCCGAGCGGCGCTCGGCGGCAGCCCGATGGACGTCCGCGCGTGGCTCGGCACCAGTCCGGGATGGCGCGAGGTGGCCTCGGCCCGGACGCCGGGAATGCTGGTCGAGGTGGACGGCGTGGCCAAGGAGCGGCCGGGCACGGCGGTGCGACTGGCCGCGCGCAGTTGGCCGCTGCCGATGGAGGACGGCACGCGGATCGCCGTCGAGCTGGTGCCCCAGCTCGTCCCGGAGGACGCCAGCGCCAGCCTCGCGCGCCACGGGGGGCGCTTGGTCGGGCAGACCATCGGCTCGTCCGTGATCGAGGTCGAACTCGAGCGCGGCACGGCCTGGGTGGTCACCTGCACCGCGGAGGGATACGTGGAGACCGATGCCGATGCCCCCGCGGTGGCTCGCGGCGACGCGCTTCGCCACGGCCCCCCGGACCCGTCCGCCCCCGCGCCCGCACCGTCCGGGAAGGTCGGCTCGCGGATCGTCACGCCCGGCGCGGCGCTCTTTCTTGCCGCGCCTGAACGCCCCGGCGCTCCCGCCCGGCGTACCGTGCTGGTGCTGGTGCCCCACCTCGGAGCCGCCCCGTTTCCAGATCGGGTTGGCGACGGACCGATGATCCCCCCGTGACCGCCCCGCGCAGCCCGATGCCGCACGACCACGTCCCCACTCCGCCCCGGTCCGAAGGCCGCACCCGCACGCGCCGCGGGCGAACCCGTACCCGTGGTCCTCGGGCGATCCCCGGCGTCAAGGTCCTGCCGACCATGATGACGCTGGCAAACCTGGTGTGCGGTTTCGCGGCCATCTACTACTCCGCGCGCGCCGGCGAGGAGGGCGGACCGACGCCGTTCGGATGGCATCCGCTCACGGTGGCGGGAGTGCTCGTCTTCCTCGGCATGGCGTTCGACGCCGTGGACGGTTCGCTCGCCCGCCTCACTCGATCCACCAGCGACCTCGGGGCGCAACTGGATTCGCTGGCCGACGTGGTCACCTTCGGCGTGGCCCCGGCGTTCATGACGCTGCGCCTGGTGAGCCTGTACTACGGTCCGGGCGAGATCATCCTCGGGCCCGACGCCGGCAACTTCTACGCGCGGCTCTGCTGGTCGGTGGCGGCGATCTACATCTGCTGCACCGCCCTCCGCCTGGCGCGATTCAACGTCGAGACCACGAGCGCCGAGGAGGACGACCACCTGTGGTTCAAGGGACTGCCGTCGCCCGGCGCCGGCGGTGCGGTGGCCAGCCTCACGCTGCTGCACCAGCACATGGTGCTCGTGACGTGGAAGGACCAACTTCCCGCCGGGATCGGACGGGCAAGCGCGTTGGTGATCCCTGCGGCCACGCTGCTCTGCGCCTTCGCCATGGTCAGTCGAGTCCGTTACCCCCACTTCGTGAACCGCTACCTCAAGGGACGCAAGTCGCTGCCGGCGGTGGCGGCCATGCTGATGGTGGTGGCGGTCGCCGTGTGGTGGTTCCACGAGGCACTGGCGCTGGCGATGACCGGGTACGCGCTGAGCGGACCGATCGCCCATCTCCTGGGTCGGCGTCGCGCGGGCGATGCCGGCTCCGGTCCGTCGCACGGCGAGGACGCAACACCATGAGCTTGGCACGATCCGTTCCCGACGACCGCGGCCGGTTCGGCCGCTTCGGGGGCCGCTACGTCCCCGAGACCCTGGTTCCTGCCCTCGAGGAGCTGGCGGAGGCCTATCGGGCGGCACGAAGCGATCCCGCGTTCACCGCGGAGCTCGATGCCCTGCTCCGGGACTTCGTCGGGCGCCCGACGGCGTTCGGCGAGGCGGCCCGGCTCACGGCGATCGCCGGCGGAGCGCGCATCTGGCTCAAGCGCGAGGACCTGGCCCACACCGGCGCCCACAAGATCAACAACACCATCGGGCAGGCGCTCCTCGCGCGGCGGATGGGCAAGCGGCGCATCATCGCGGAGACGGGCGCCGGGCAGCATGGCGTGGCCACCGCCACCGCCTGCGCGCACTTCGGGATCCCGTGCGAGATCTACATGGGTGCGGAGGACGTGCGCCGCCAATCGCTCAACGTGTTCCGGATGCGGCTCATGGGCGCCACGGTGAACGAGGTGACCACGGGCAGCCGCACGCTGAAGGACGCCACCAACGAGGCCATGCGCGACTGGATGGGCTCGGTCGGCGACACCCACTACATCCTGGGCAGCGTGGTTGGCCCCGATCCGTTCCCGAGGATCGTGCGCGACTTCCAGAGCGTGATCGGGCGGGAGTGCCGCGCCCAGTGCCTCGAGCGGCTCGGCCGGCTGCCCGACGCGGTGGTGGCATGCGTCGGGGGCGGCTCGAACGCGGCCGGGATCTTCTGGCCGTTCGTGGATGACGCGACCGTGCGATTGGTGGGGGTCGAAGCCGGCGGCCGGGGTCCGGGCGCCGGCCAGCACGCGGCACCGCTCTCGCACGGCTCGCCGGGCGTGCTGCACGGCTCGATGAGCTACGTCCTGCAGGACGAAAGCGGACAGACCGCCGACGTGCACTCCTGCAGCGCGGGCCTCGACTACCCGGGCGTCGGCCCCGAGCACAGCTTCTGGAAGGACAGCGGTCGAGTCGAGTACCGCTCCGCATCCGACGATGAGGCACTCGCGGCGTTCGACCTCCTGGCGCGCACTGAGGGCATCATCCCGGCGCTCGAGACGGCGCACGCGGTGCATGAGGCGGTGCGCCTGGCGGCGACGATGCCCCCGGACGCGGTGGTGGTCGTGAACGTGAGCGGTCGTGGTGACAAGGACGTCAACGAAGTGATCCGGCTCCGCGGCGGCTGACGCGCGGGCCACAGGTGCAAGGAGCGCAACGGATGCGGCAGTGGCTGTCGGTGGTCGTCATCGTCTTGGTTGCCGGGCGCGTCCCGGCGCTCGCTTCCGCTCCTGCCGCAGTGCCCGCCGCGACCGCGCGCGCCGCGGACCTCGCCGCCGAGGTGGCACGCGCCATACGGGAGAGCGGAATCCCGGAGTCCGCCGTGGCGGTGTCCGTGCGTGACGTCGCCGGCGGGAAGATCGTCGCCGATCACCAGGGCGGCACGCCGCGGATCCCCGCCAGCAACATGAAGGTGCTCACCACGGGCGCGGCCCTCCATGTCCTGGGCGCCGACTGGAGGTTTCGTACGCGGCTCCTGCGCGCCGGCGACCGGCTGACGGTGGTCGGCGATGGCGACCCCGGGCTCGGGGACCCCGAGTTCCTCGGGCGGCTCGTGCACACGACGGCGGCCGGGGAACGCCGCCGCGGCATGAACACCGAACAGCTGGTGGACACGTGGGTGGAGGCGGTTCGTCGGTCCGGGACCGCCTCGGTCGCGGAACTGGTGGTCGACGACCGCATCTTCGACCGCGAGTATGCGCATCCGCGTTGGCCAGCCGATCAACTCGACAACTCCTACTGCGCGCGCGTCGCCGGGCTGAACTTCCACGAGAACCTGCTCGACGCCACGCTGCGCAAGGATGGCTCCCGGCCCGTGGCCTCCGCCACCGCCCCCGCGTCCCCGTGGGTGACCTTCGACCCCGGCAAGGCCACCGCCGTGGGCGGTGCGAAGCAGAAGCAGACGGTGGCGATCCTGCGCACCGAATCGCCGTGGTCGTTCCGGCTCTCCGGCAACCTGAAGGACGTCCCCGACCAGCCGGTGCGGATCTGCCTGGCCGACCCGCCGGAGTTCTTCGCACGGTACGTGGCCGAACGCATGAAGTCGGCGGGCGTCGCGGTCGGGTCCTGGCGCACCGCCACGGCCACCGACGGAGCCGCGGCCGGCGACCCGGTGGGACCGTCGATCGAGACGCCGCTCGCCGAGATCGTCCGTCGTTGCAACGAGGAGAGCCACAACATGTACGCCGAGGCGCTGCTCAAGCGGATCGGCGCATCGCGGTCCGGGACGCCCGGATCATGGGCCAACGGCGCAGAGGCGCTGGCCGCCGCGGTGGACGAGCGTCTGGGTGCCGGCATGGCGGCGCGCGCGCTGACGGTCTCGGACGGCAGCGGGCTCTCGCGCGACAACCGCGTCGCCCCGGGCCTGGTCACGGCGTGGCTGCGCTCGCTGGCCGTGGACGAACGCCTGGGACGGGTCTTCCTGGAGGGCATGGCGGTGGGAGGCCGCACCGGCACCGTCCGCAACCGCTTCAAGGGGCTCGACCCCGCCGCGGTGTTCGTGCCGTGCAAGACGGGGTACATCAACGGCGTCAGCTGCCTGTCGGGGTGCGTCGGGCCGGCGGGCGCTCCACCCCGGTACGCCTTCAGCGTGATGTGCAACGACCTGCAGGGGGTGAAGGAAGGCGTGGGCAAGGCGAAGGCCCTGCAGGACCGAATCGTGATGATCCTCGCGGGCGGCCTGTGACGCGGCTCGGGCGCTGGCTCTCGCCCGGGGTGCGGTTCGACGAGTCGCGCGCGACGTGGATGTGCAGGACGTGCGGGTACCCGTGGATCGCCCCGGCCCAGGCGCGGCCCGAGGGCCGCGCCGCGCCGCCGACCGCGCCGCCCGAGTTTCGGTGCCCCGAGTGCGGAAGCGCGGTGGACCCCGCGACGCGGCGCGGACTGCGGTGGTCCCTCCCCGGTGTCTTCACGCAGTGGCTGATGCGCGCGCCGTCCGTGCCGATGCTGGTGGCCGGGCTGGCCGCCGCATGCGGACTCTTCTACGCACGGACCGTGCCGATCGGGTTGTTCGGCCACGAGCTCTTCTCGTTCGCCGCGCTGGGCGGCCTGATCATCCTGTACGCGGCCGGGGCGGTCGTCGCCGCGATCCTCGCGGCCCGGCGCGGGCGGCTTCGCGATGCGGCGCGCCAGCGCGGATGGTGGTTCGTGCCGCTCGCGTGGGCCGTGGCCACGGCGATCGCCTTCACCCCGGCGCCCATCGAGGCGGGGTTCTTGGTGCATCGCGGCGCGCTCGACGCCTTCGTCGCGACGTGGAAGTCCGGCGACATCGAGGCGTTGCGTGCGGGAGGCCCTGCGGGCGGCGTGTACGACCGGCTCGGCGCGGGCCGGATGCACGTGCTGTTCGACGGCGACCGGCCGATGCGCCCGCTCGACGTGTGCCACGGTCGGCTCCGCGAGGCGGTCCCCCTGGCTGAGCATTCCGACCCGAAGTGGGACGGCCTCGTGATCGCGATCCCCGGCACCGGCTTCCTCTTCGAGCTCGGCGGCTACGTCTACCTGCCCGACCTTCCCCCCGGCGACATGCCGCCCGGCACGCTCTCGCCCCTCGGCGACGGCTGGTGGCAGGGCATGGTCTGGCAGGACTGAGCGTTTCCGCCCGAAATGCCGGGTCGGCCGCCGGCCGGGCCTACACTGGCCCCGATGCGGACGGAACCGCACATCGCGACGCAGGATGCGCCGCGCGAGCCCATGCCCGCGTTGGACGACGCGGTCCTCGAGGACGTGAGCCGGATCTGGGGTTTCGACGCCCTGCGCCCGCTGCAGTCCGAGGCCATCGCCGCGGGCATCGCGGGCCGGGACAGCCTGGTCGTGATGCCCACGGGCGGCGGCAAGAGCCTCTGCTACCAGGTGCCGCCGCTCGCGGCCGCCCGGGCGGGCGACACGCGCATCGACGTCTGCGTGAGCCCGCTCATTGCGCTCATGAAGGACCAAGTCGACGGGCTGCGCTCGAACGGCTACCCCGCAGCCGCGCTGCACTCGGGCATGCCGGCCGACGAGCGCGACGCCGTCCGGCGCGCCGTGCGCGCGGGCGACGTGCGGCTCCTCTTCGTGTCACCCGAGCGCCTGCTCGCGCCCGGCTTCGACGCCTGGCTCGGAAGCGTCGGCGTTCGCGCGATCGCCATCGACGAGGCGCACTGCATCAGCCAGTGGGGGCATGACTTCCGGCCCGAGTACCGGCAGCTTGCTCGGCTTCGGACGATGTTCCCCGCCGCCAGCCTGCACGCCTGCACGGCCACCGCGACGCCTCGGGTGCAGCACGACATCGTGGCGCAGCTCGAACTCCGCGACCCGCTAGTGCTCGTCGGCAGCTTTGACCGCCCCAACCTCGTCTACCGGGTGGAGCCGCGCGTCGACGGCCGGCGCCAGCTGCTGGAGGTGCTCGGCCGCCACCGCGGGGACGCGGTGATCGTTTACTGCCTCAGCCGCAAGGAAACCGAGTCCCTCTCGGAGTTCCTGCGCAAGGAGGGTTTTCAGGCAGGCTGCTACCACGCGGGCCTCGCCGCCGAGGAACGCCACCGCGTGCAGGAGGCGTTCACCGAGGAGCGGCTCGACGTCGTGGTCGCGACGGTGGCGTTCGGCATGGGGATCGACCGGAGCAACGTGCGGGCCGTCGTCCACATGACCATGCCCAAGAGCGTCGAGCACTACCAGCAGGAGACCGGGCGCGCGGGCCGGGACGGGCTCGAGAGCGAGTGCGTCCTGTTCCACTCGTACGCGGACGTGGTGAAGTGGCAGTCGATCATCGATGCAAGCGCCGATGAGGCGCGCGCGCGGCTCGGCGAGAACGGCGCCGACGACGCCGCCTTCGAGGCGCTCGACGACTCCGTGGCGCAGGGCCGCACCCACCTCGAGTCGATGCAGCGCATGGCCGGGACCGCCGTCTGCCGCCACCGCTGGATCGTCGAGCACTTCGGCCAGGAGTGGCACCCGCGGCCATCGGGCTGCGGCGCGTGCGACGTGTGCCTCGGGGAGGTCCGGATGATGCCGGACTCGACCACGGTGGCGCGCAAGCTGCTGAGCGCCGTGGTGCGGACCGGTCAACGCTTCGGCGCGGCGTACATCGCGGACGTGGTCCGCGGCGCGGCAACCGAGGAAGTTGCCCGGCGCGGGCACGCGTCGCTGCCGACCTACGGCGTGCTGAGGGGCGAGGACCGCAACGCCCTCATCAACTGCATGTTCCAGCTGGTCGAGCATGGGCTCCTGGCACGCACCGAGGGCGACCACCCCGTGCTGGTGCTGACCCCCGAAGGCCACCGTGCGCTCCGCGGCGAGGTGGAGGTGGCGCTGCGTGCCCCGCCCCGCGGGCGCGGCCGCAAGCACGCCACGGCTCGCGAGGTGCACGGCGCGCACGAGGTGGACACGTCCCTGTTCGAGCGCCTGCGCGCGCTGCGGCGCGAGCTGGCCGCCCAGCGCGGCGTGCCGCCCTACGTCATCTTCAGCGATGCCACGCTCCTGGAGATGGCCGCGCGGCGACCGGCGACGCTCGGGGAGATGGCGGCCGTGCGCGGCGTGGGCGAGCGCAAGCTGGCCGACCTCGGCCCGGCGTTCCTGGTGGCGATCGCCGAGGGCTCCTGACGGTCGTACACTCCCGGGGATGCAAGGCGCCCCGAACGACCCCCTCGCGCTCGCCCTCGAAGACGGCGCCGGTCCCGTGGACATCCGCGGCAGCCGGGTGCTGGTGGTGGACGACAACCTGCAGAACACGGAGCTCGTGCTCGCGTACCTCGAGTCGCTGCCGGTGGAGATCTCCACCGCCGTGGACGGCGTGGATGCCATGCAGCAGGTCGAGCGGGTGCGCCCCGACCTCGTGCTCCTCGACGTCATGATGCCCCGGATGTCGGGGTTCGAGGTCTGCCAGAAGATCAAGTCGAACCCGGAGCTGCGGGACACCGTGGTCATCATGGTCACCGCGCTCCATGAGGTGGGCGACTTCGAGCGGGCCGTCGAGAGCGGCTGCGACGACTTCCTCACCAAGCCGGTCAACAAGCTCGAGCTGGTCACCCGCGTCCGCAGCCTGCTGCGCGTCCGCGTGCTGAAGCGGATGCTCGAGGAACTGCGCCGCGCGCAGCGCTGACCGCCGGCCGACCTCAGCCCTCGACGTCGATCACCTTCAGCGCCACCAGGTCCTGCACGTCAACCAGCCCGACGGGAGCCCCGTCCGGGCCGACCACCGGGATCTCGTCGAGGCGGCGCTCTCGGACCAGCTGCACCGCGTCGCGCACCAGCGCATCGGAGGCAAGCGATGCCGGACGAGCCGTCATGACCTCGCGGATGGGCATGTCGAGGAGCGCGGGGCCCCGCTCGACCATCCGCCGGCGCAGGTCGCCGTCGGTGAAGATGCCGACGAGCCGGCCGGCCGCGTCCACCACCAGGAGCGCGCCCGCCCGCCGGCCCTCGCCGGGGGCGCGCAGCGCCTCGGCCACGGTGGCCTCCTCGCGCACGGTGGCCACGTTGTGGCCCACCCGGAAGCGGAGCACCTCGGTGACGCCGCGCAGGCCCGCGCCGAGCGCCCCGCCCGGGTGGCGGCGACGGAAGTCGTCGGCCCGGAAGTTGCGGCGACGGCTCACGGCCAGCGCCAGCGCATCGCCCATGGCGAGCATGGCGGTGGTGCTCGCCGTCGGGGCCAGGTTCAGCGGGCACGCCTCCACCACGTCACCGATCGCCAGGTGGACGTCGGACAGGCGCGACAGGTGCGACGCGTGGTTGCAGCTGATGCCGATGCGCGCGATGCCGTCGGTGCGCAGGATCGCCGCCAGGTTCACCACCTCCTCGGTGGAGCCGGAGTAGCTCAGGAGCAGCGCGACGTCGCCGGGACGGACGCGCCCGAGGTCGCCGTGCATGGCCTCGCTCGGGTGCGTGAAGTGCGACGGCACCCCGAGGCTCGACAGGGTGGCCGCGATCTTCTGCCCGATCAGCCCGCTCTTGCCCATCCCGGAGACCATCACGTGACCGCCGCACGCCTCCACCATGCCGATCGCCTGGGCCCACCGCCCGGCGTCCTCGCCCGCGGCGCGGTCCGCGGCGCGGCGCACCGCCTCGGCCTCGGCCACCATGGCCTCGCGGAGGAATCCGGGTTCCTGGGCATCGGGCTCGGCGCGCACCGCGGGAACGGTTGGATCGCTCATCGTGGCCATGGTAACGGCGACGCGGCGCGCCCCCGCGGTACGCTGCGAACGTGGCATTGCAGGACGACTACCAGGTTCGACTCGACCGTTTCCAGGGCCCCCTTGACCTGCTCCTCTTCCTGATCCGACGGGCAGAGGTCGACATCGTCGACATCCCCGTGCACCGGATCACCGAGCAGTACTTCCAGTTCCTGCGCCAGCTGCACACCATCGACATCGACGTGGCCGGCGAGTTCCTGGTGATGGCCGCCACGCTGGTCGAGATCAAGAGCCGGACGCTCGCCCCCGCCGAGAAGCTGGCGCAACGCGAGGGCAGCGGTGCCGACGCGCTGGACGAGACCGACCCGCGCTTCGAGCTGGTCAAGCAGCTGATGGCGTACCAGCGCTACCGCACCGCCGCCGACGAACTGGCGCGCCTGCGCACCGAGTTCGCCCAGCGCTGGGCCGTGACCGGACGGGGCGCCACCCTGCCCGAGGAACCCGAGCGAGAGTACGACCTGGACGACGTCCACATGATGGACCTGATCGAGGCGTACGAGCGCATCGTCGCGGGCATCGACCTGAGCCGCGTGGGCGACCACCGCGTCGAGTACGACGACACGCCCATCTCCCTTCACCAGAGCGACCTGGTCGATCGCCTCGAGCGCGCCCCCGAGAAGCGCATGACGCTGCAGGACGTGTTCACGGGCAAGAGCCGGGGCGAGGCCATCGGCCTCTTCCTGGCCATGCTCGAGCTGGCGCGCGAGCAGAAGGTGGGCATCCGGCAGGACCGGATCAACGGCACCATCGAGATCGAGCTGAACCTCGGCTGAGCTCGGGGCCACGGTGCCCACGCCGGGGCCCGGTCCGTCCCGGCCTACAGCAGCACCTTGGCGAGCAGCTCCACGGGGTGGAGGGCCGTGCGGCCCGCGGCGTCGTGGATCTGGTGGCGGCAGCTGGTGCCCGGCGCGCAGATCTCCGCCTCGGGCCGGGCGCGAACCGCGGGCAGCACGCCTTGCGCGGCGATGCGCATGGAGAGGTCGTACCGATCCTCGGTGAACCCGAAGCTCCCGGCCATGCCGCAGCACCCCGTCTGCAGCACCTCCACGTCGTTGCCCAGGAACCGCCGGAGCAGCGCGGCACTCGAGTCGGCACCCCACAGCGCCTTCTGGTGGCAGTGGGCATGCAACGCCACGGGCCCGGAGGCGTGCGCGGGCACCGCCGGGCGAGTCGGGTGGGCCTCCCACCGGCGGTCCAGGAACTCCTCGACCATGAAGCTCCGCGCCGCCAACGAACGCAGCGCGTCGCGATCGACGTCCATGCGCAGCTCCAGCCAGTCGTCGCGGATGGCGCTCATGCAGCTGGGCTCGCATCCCACCACCGCCACCGCGCCCTCGCGCTCGACGGCGGCGAGCAGGCCGCGTGCGGTCCGCGCGCACTCGCGCGACGCCTCGGCGAGCATCCCGGTCGAGATCAGCGAACGACCGCAGCAGCCGAGCTCGGGCAGCACCACCCGGTAGCCGAACGCCTCGAGCAGCTCGACCGCCGCGCGGCCGATGCCCGGCTCGTTGTGCATGGTGAAGCAGTCGGGAAACAGGATCACCGCGGGCGCCCCGGCCGGTGCGCGGCTCCCGCGGCGGCGGTACCACGCGTCGAGCGCCGGACCGTACGGCGGCATCGAGCGGCGCGCATCGATGCCGAGCAGCCAGGCCTGCAACGCGCGCACCGGGGCCAGCCGGTTGGCGGCGTTGGCGAGCGGCCAGAGCCGCGACAGCAGCCGGTTGCTGCCGCGCACGCGCCCGAACACCTTGGCCCGCCACGGGATCCGGCCTCGGCGCGCGAAGCCCTGCGCGGCGTACTCGGCCTTCAGCTTGCTGATGTCCACGTTGGACGGGCACTCGCTCTTGCAGGCCTTGCAGCTCAGGCACAGGCCGAGCGTCTCCTGGACCTCGGGGTGCGACCAGTCCGGCGCACCATCGGCGCCGAGCTGGCCGGTGATCGCCAGTCGCAGGTGGTTCCCGCGGCCGCGCGTCGAGTGCCGCTCGTCCAGCGTGGCTTGGTACGACGGGCACATCGTGACGGTGCCCTGCAGCTTGCGGCACAGCCCGGCGCCGTTGCACATCTCGACCGCGTGGTCGAACCCGCCCTCGGCGCCGTACTCGAAGAAGGTCTCGACCGCCGGGACGTGGGCCGGGCGGCCGCCCGGCGCGATCCGGAGGTCCTCGATCGGCATCGACTCTCGGCCGAAGTCCACCTTGATGCCGGGGTTCATGATCCCGGCCGGATCCCAGATGCGCTTCACCTCGGCGAGCGCCCGGCACACCGGCTCGCCGAAGTACCGGAGCTGGAGCGCCGTCCGCGATCGACCGGAGCCATGTTCGCCGCTCAAGGCACCGCCGTGGCGGACCACCAGGTCGGTGACCTCGCGCCCGATCGCCACCATGCGGTCGCGGTCCGCCGGATCGTTGAGGGCGAGCATCGGCCGGATGTGGAGGCAGCCGACGCTGGCGTGCGCATAGAAGCTGGCCTGCGTCCCATGGCGGGCGAGGATGGCCTTGAACTCGCGGATGAACCCCGGCAATCGCGACGGATCGACCGCCGTGTCCTCGACGAAGCCCAACGGCTTGCGCACGCCGGGGACCCCGTGGAGGAGCGGCTCGCCCGCCTTGCGGAGCTTCCATGCCTCGGCCATCCGCCGGGCGTCGGTGTACTGCTGCATCGGCTGCCCGGGCAGGCGCTCGCGCAGGTCGGCGAGCTTGCGCTCCACCTCCTCCGCGGACTGGCCGAAGTACTCGACGTACATCACCGCACCGAGCGGGGCGCCATCGGGCTTGGGCATCAGCTCCACGTACGCGGCGCACTCGCGGTTGGCGCGCGCGAGGCCGATGATCACGTCATCGATCAACTCCACCGCCGCCGGGCCGGTGGCCAGCATCGCCGCAAGCGCCGCGAGCGCCTCGTCGACCCCGGCGAATCCCATGATCGCCAGTCCCTTCGCCTTGGGAGTGGGCACCAGCTTCACCTCGGCCCCGATCACCGTGCACAGCGTGCCCTCGGAGCCGCACGCGACGTGGGCCAGGTTCACGCGGTCGAACGTGCCGGGCGTCGAGCGCTCGAGCCCGTCCAGGAAGAGGTCGAGGTTGTAGCCGTCGACGTGGCGAAGGATCCGCGGGAACCGCGAGCGGATCTCCTCCCGCAGGGGGACCAGGACGTCGCGCATCCGCTCGGCGATCTCGCGCTGCCTCGGGTCGTGGTCGCACGAACCCTCCGCGAGCCGGTGCACCGAGCCGTCCGCGAGCACGGCGTCCACCGCGTGGAGGTTCTCGACGGTGCGCCCGTACATGATGCTCCGCATGCCCGCGGAGTTGTTGCCGATGGCCCCGCCGATCGCGTTGTGGCTGGACGTCGCGGGATCGGGCGCGAACATCAGCCCCCGCGGCGCCAGGTCCATGTTCAGCCGCTCGATCACCACGCCCGGCTCGACCCACGCGCGCATCGCCGGCTCGTCCACGGACAGCACCCGGCGGCAATGCGCGCCGAGGTCCATCACCACGGCGGCGTTCACCGCTTGGCCGTTCAGGCTCGTGCCGCCGCCGCGGGGAAGCACGGGGACCCCACGTCCCGCGCACCACTGCACCACGCGGATGGCCTCGTCGATGTCAGCCGGAACCACCGCGACGATCGGGTCCACCTGGTAGAAGCTGGCGTCGGTCGCGTAGAGCTTCCTGGCGGCCGGCGTGACTCGCACGTCCCGACAGCCAAGCGAGGCGAGCGCACCGGCGATCCGGGCGCGCGCCTCGCTTTGCTTGGCGTCCAGCTGGGGAAGCGGGATCACTTCTTCGTGCCGAGGGCCTTCTCGACGTCGGCCTTGAGCTTGTCGGCCATGTCGGGGCTGTACCCGATGTGCGTGGCGACGAGCGTGCCGTCGGGGCCAATCACGATGCAGGCCGGGATGCCTTGGAACCCGTAGGCACCGATGAACTCCGCGCCCGGATCGAGCAGCGTGGTCATGGTGAGGTTCTTCTTGGTCCAGAAGTCACGGACGTGCGACTTGAGCTCGTCGCCCTTCTTCTGCTCCCAGACGTTGACGGGGTGGATGACCACCTTGTCGTTGCCCTTCATGTCGTCGGCGAACTTCTGCAGGACCGGGAGCCCCTTCACGCAGGGGCCGCACCACGTGGCCCAGAAGTCCACCACGACCACCTTGCCCTTCATCGCGCCGAGGTCGACCTTCGCGCCGTCGAGCGTCTCGAGCACCGCCGTCGGGGCCTTGTCGCCGATCTTGACCTTCTGCTCGGGCTCCGCCGCCTCGCCCATCTCGGGCATGTCGAACAGCTCCTCGAGCTTGCCCGCGGCCTTGCGGCTGCCGGCGGCGAAGGCGATCGGCGACTTCGGAGCCTCTGCCACCGGGTTGCAGTTGACCTCGAATCCGACCTTGAACTCCGCCGGCAGGCCCTCGGGCGTGAACACCATGGCAACGCGCTTCACGAAGTTGGTCTTCGGATCGATCGAGACCATGCCGTCCGCTCCGGCGGCTCCGAGCAGGACCTCGTGCATGCCGTCCTTCTCGCGGAAGCCCTTGACCGCGACGCCCTCGAGACCAGCCATCGCGAACGCGTCGGCCACGGGACGGCCCGGGAGCGGCTGGCGCAGCGCCAGGTCGGGAGCCGGCAGCGAGAAGCCGGGCAGCAGGTCACCGAGGGTGCTGTGGGCGTTCCCGGAGATGGTCTTGGTCAGGTACTTGTCCGCCGGCTGGTCCGGGACGAAGTACACCGAGTCGCCGACGGCGACGATCTGCAGGGAACCCATCTTGACGTCCATGTCGTTGCCCTTGCCGAACGCCATGTCGATGGTCTCGTTCTGCTCGCCGTCGGGCATGCGCACGGTCACCGTGGCCTTGTCCACGATCGACTCGGCCGCCTGGTACGCCTTCTGGGACGCGTTCAGGGCGGCGGTGCCCTTCTCGACGGCGGCGGCATCGCGATCGGCATCGGTCCAGCCCTCGGAGGGGCTCTTCACCGCGCTGGTGGGCATCCGGATGGGCGCCGGCATGTCGGCGCCTTGGGCGCACACCGGGGCGGCGAGGACGATGGCGAGGCCGGCTGCGGCGGCCGTGAGATGGATCGGCATGAGTGCTCCTGGGTCGAGTCGCGCCGCGGTCACGGCCGCGATGCGCGCTCGGTCATCGAGAGTGTACGCCCGCCGCACGGGCCCGTTCGGCAAGCACGGGCGCCAATTCGCCGAGCGGGTCGAGGACGAATGGCCGTTCGCCCATCCTCGGATGCGGCACGGTGAGCCCGGGGGCGTCGATGGACCTCGTGCCGCCCGGGCAGGCCTCGCCCCACGCCAGGATGTCGAGGTCAAGCGTCCGCGGACCGTGGCGCGACTCCCGTGAACGGTCGCGGCCACGCTCCGCCTCGATGGCCAGCAGCACCCCGAGCATCCCCCGCGGCGACCGCGCCGTGGCAACCTCGGCCACCGCATTGAGGTACGGCCCCTGCCCCGGCGGGCCGACCGGTGCCGTCTCGAACACGGACGATCGCCTCAGCAGCCGAAGGCCGGGTGCGCGGTCCATGGCGGTGAAGGCGTACTCGAGGTGTGCCGCACGGTCGCCCACGTTCGACCCGAGGGCGACGTACGCCAGCACCTCGCCCACGGGCACCACCTCCGGGTCGATCGGCGCCGGTACGGGTTCGCTCATCGCTGCTCCCAGATCAGCGTGCCGTCGACGCCGAGCACCATCCACCGCGCCATCTGCAGCGCGCTCTTGGCGGCGCGGTCCCGTACCACCTCGCGCCCGCCGGGAAAGACGAAGCGTCGCATCCGGCCTTCGCCGGAGCGCCCGTCGTGGACGCCGATCCATACGGTGCCGACCGGCTTCCCCTCGGATGCGCCGCCCGGCCCCGCGATGCCGCTGATGGCGATCGCCACGTCGGCGCCGGCCCGTTCGCAGGCGCCGCGGGCCATCGCCCCGACCACCTGCGCACTCACCGCGCCGTGCGCGGACAGCAGCGCCGTCGGCACGCCGAGGTCCCGGTGCTTGGCCGCGTTCGCGTACGTGATCCATCCACCCATGAAGACGTCGCTCGAACCGGCCACCGCGGTGAGCATCGACCCGACGAGGCCGCCGGTGCAGCTCTCGGCGACCGCCAGCGTGCGGCGCTGCGCCCGACAGGCGTCAAGCAGCGATGACGCCAACGTGGCGTCGTCGGTGCCGAACGACCATGGATCGGCGATCGCCGCGCAGGCCCGGACCTCGTCCGCCGCCCGTTCGGCCGCGTCGGCTCCGCGGGCGACCACCTGGATCGTCACCACCGAGCCGCTGGCCGTGGTGCCGACGGACGGCTCGCGGCCGCGCGACATGCGTTCGCCGAGGCGCTCGGCGAGCGCGCTCTCGCCGATGCCGTACGTGCCGATCCCGCGCCGGACGATCGCGGGCGCCGCGCCGGATCGCAGCGCCCCAAGCACTCCGGACTCGAGCATCGGCAGCATCTCCCGCGGCGGGCCGGGCAGGCACCACACCCGGCACCCGCCGACCACGGCGGACAGCCCAGGGGCGGTTCCCTCCCGGTTGCGCACGATCCGGGCGGACCGCGGGCGCAGCGACTGCCGCAGGTTGATCCCGGCCATCGGACGCCCGCGCCCGGCGAACCACGCCTCCAGGTCCGCCCGCGCCTGGGCGTCCTCCACCTGCGGCGCGCCGTCGTCGAGGATCACGTTCAACGCGTCGCGGGTCAGGTCGTCGTCGGTCGGCCCCAGCCCGCCGGTCGACACGAGCACGTCGTGGCGCGCGGCCAGCGCGCGCATCGCCTCGACGATCGCGTCCAGGTCGTCCGCCACCGTGCGGTGCTCCGCCACCTCGACGCCGGCGTCGCGCAGCGCCAAGGCGATCGCGCGCGAGTTGGTGTCGAGCGAGGTCCCCAGCACCAGTTCGTCGCCGACGGAGAGCAACGCGGCCCGGAGCGGCATCATGGCGCGTCGACCCTGCCCTCGGCGATCGCGAGCACCGCTCGCATGTTGCGCTCGATGCCGGCGGCGAGCAGCCGGCGCATGGCGTCCGCCGGCGAGTCCATGGAGGGCCACAGCGCCTCCTTCGACCACTGCCCGCGCAGCCACCCGTTGCGCACCCGGGCGCGCCCGTCGCGGGACTCCAGCGACACCTCCTCGCCGCCGGGGCCGGGGATCGGGGGAATCGCGTCGAAGCGTTCGAGCATGGCGCGCAACCTCGGGTCGGCGGCATCGGCCGCCAGCAGCACCGATCCATCGCGCGGGTAGTCGGGATGCGCCGCGATCGCCGCCCACGCCCGGCGCGACAGGTCACGGCAATCGATCGCCATGGCCACGAAGAGCGGCGCGACGAACGACCGGACGTTGGGATCGGGATCGGCGATCGACGTGGCCAGCTTCCACGGATCCACCCGGTCGACGAATCGCGCACCGTCGCTCGCGTGGACCGCGCGGCTGGCGGGAAGCCGCCGCAGGCCGTGCTCGCGGGGGCCGTCCGGCGAACCCGGCGGCAATTGCCAGAGCAACTGGCCCGGGCGGGAGAGCGCGAACTCCATGAAGCGGCGCGCGGTCTGCGGGTGCGGCGCGCCGCGCAGCATGGCGATCGGGTCGGGATCGACCGCCGTCATGCCCACGGGATCCATGTAGCCCACTCGCCCGGGCGAGCCGCCGTCGGCGACGACCTGCTGCTGGAACCGCCCGTAGAAGTCGATGCACAGCGCCTCGGCGGCTTCGCCCTGCGCCACCTCGATGGGTGCGCGCGTGGCGCTTGCCGAGACCGATCGCGCGTTGGCCGCCGCACGGCGGAGGATCGCCCAGCCCCGCTCCCATCCCTCGCGGAGGAGGATCGTCTCCATCGCGGTGGCCACGCTGCCCGACTGGGCGGGGTTGACCAACGCCACCTCGCCTCGGAGTCGCGGATCGGCGAGCGATGCCCAGCCGCGCGGTGCCGCCACCCCCAGCCGATCGAGTCGCTCGGCGTTGTAGACAATGCCGAACGCGCTGAGTGCCGCGCCGAACCAGTACCCCTCCGGGTCATGGAGGGGCCTTCCGGCGATGTCGTTGTCGCCGTAGACCGCGCGCAGCCACTCGGGCTCGAAGGCCACCGGTTCGAGCACCGTCGCCGCGCGTCGCTCACCGGCGACCTCCACGGTGACGGGCTTTCGGAGCTGGTCGTACTCGTAGGTACCGCCGCCGAAGAGGAGGTCCGCGCTGCCGCCCACCGGCGAGCCGTTGCGGAGCGCCGCCACGGTGCTCGCCTCGAGCATCTTGCGGATCTCGCTGGTGCCGCCGGGCGTGCTCCACACCACGGTGGCGGGTTCGCCGAACCGCTCCGCGTGCCAGCGCGAGAACGCCTCGCCGAACTCCTGGCGGATCTGCTCGTTGTGCGGCGTGACGATGATCACCATAGCGGCGCCGGGCGGCGGCACCGCGGCCTCGCGCCGCGCCACGACCGGCACCGTGACGAGCACCGCGAGCACCGCGGCGAGGAACGCGCCGAGCGACCAGCCCTTCACGACCCCACCCCCAAGCCGGCGGCCAACTCACGGCGCAGCGCGTCGGCCGCGCGCCGCACGGCATCGACCCACTGCCGATCGGCCGGGTCGAACGCGTAGATCACGGAGCGGCTGGCGGTCACCAGCGCGCCGCGACCATCCGGGCGAAAGCATGGCAACACGTCGTCGATTCCCCCGCCCTGCGCGCCGTACCCCGGCACCAGGAACATCTGCCGCGGCATGCGGCCCCGCAGCGCGGCGGCATCGGCGGGCTTGGTGGCGCCCACCACCGCCCCGAGCGCGCTGAATCCGCTCGTGCCGCAGCGCTCGGCGCCGCAGGCGGCGACCAGATCGGCCACCGCCTCGGCCACGGTCCGGCCATCGGCGAGGCGAAGCGACTGCACGGCGTCCCCCGAGGGGTTCGAGGTGCGCACCAATGCGAACGCGCCGTGGCCCGCGCCGAGGAACGGCAGCAATGAGTCCGCGCCGAGGTAGGCGCTGACGGTGGTCCATCCGGCGGCCATCGGGCCGCGCGCCGATGCCGCGTAGTGGTCGGCGCTGATGCCGATGTCGCCGCGCTTGAAGTCAAGGATCACCTCGAGGTCGCCCGCGGACCGCGCCGCGGCCAGCACCCGGGCCAAGGCCGCCGCGCCGTCGGCACCGTGACGCTCGAAACACGCGGCCTGCACCTTCACCGCGGCGGCGGAGCCGCGCACGGCCTCGATGACGCCGATGCTGAAGGCCTCGATGGCCGCCGCGGCGGCGGCATCGCCGCCCGACGGCCGGAGCGCGGCCGGAAGGCGCTCGACCACCGGGTCGAGCCCGACGCACGCGGGGGCACCGACGGCATCGATCCGTCGAAGGAGGCGGTCGGCGGGATGCTCAGGTTCGGCGGGCGCCATCGGAACGGGGATCGTAGGGGAGCCGCGGCAACCCTACACTCGCCCTCATGGAGGAGCCCCGCCCCGTCCACCTCGACCTCGACCGCGAGCGCGGCCTGGAGGTCGAGTGGTCCGACGGGGCCCGGAGCTTCTACCCGGTGGCGCACCTGCGCCGATCGAGCCCGAGCGCCGACGCCAAGGCACTCCGTGAGGAGATGGCGCGCAATCCGCTGACCGTGCTGCCGCCATCCAAGGGCGGCGGAGGCCCGCTGCGCGCGCTCGACGCGCAGCTCGTGGGCAACTACGCCATCCGCATCACCTTCAGCGACGGGCACTCGACCGGCATCTACAGCTGGGGGTACCTGCGCTCCATCGATCCCGGGGCAGCCCGGTGACCGAGGCGCCCGACGTCGACATGCGGCCGGAGCCGACGATGCGCCCCCCGACCACGGCGGGCATACCCCATCCGCGTGCGTTCGGGCTCGTCCTGCGCACCGGCGACCGTGGACTCAGCCGCACCGTGGAACACGTCAGCAACACGGAGTACGTCCGGTGGATCGACCGTGCGGCGGAGCTTCACGCCGATGCCCTGGGTCACACCCGGGCCGCGATGGCCGAACTGGGGCACATGTGGTTCGTCGCGCGTCACGAGGTCGACTACCGCGCCGAGGCCTTCCCGGGCGAGGAACTCCACGTCTTCACGTGGGTCCGGTCGATCGCGGGGCCGGTCTCGTGGCGCGAGACCGTGGTGCTGCGCCCGGGCGATGGCCGGCTCGTATGCGCCGCAGCCACTCGGTGGGCATGGGTGAACCTCGCCTCACGGCGGCCCGTGCGCGTGCCGCTCGCGATCGCGGAGGCGCTCGACCCCATGGAGCGCCGCTGATGCACCTGGCCATGGTGGTCGATGAATCGAGGCTGGCCACGGACGGTCCGGCCATCCAACGCACCGCGGTGGCGATGGCCTCCGCGGGCGCGCGCATCCATCGCGTGATTCCGACCTTCCGCGAGGAGCCTCCGCTGGCGCGCCTGCTGCCGGCGTCGGGGTTCGAGTTCGGCAGTTCGCGGCTGTTCTGGCCCTCGCGCCTCGGCGCGCTCAGTTCGGCGCTCGAGGAGGATCGACCCGACGCGTTCATCGCCTTCGGCGCGCGTGCCTTCGCGGCCGCGGCGCAGCTGGCCGAGGACCTCGATGCGGCACTGGTGGCGATGCCGGCCACGTCGCGCGAGCTGGAGGCGATGCCGCTTCGCGCCCATCGGCACCGGCTTGACCTCCTGTGCGTTCCGACCGCGCCCCTGGCCGTTCGGGCCGGACAGATCGTGGACGAGTCGTTGGTGACGGTGCTGCCGCTCGGTGTCGCGATCCCGTCGCGCCCCGATGCCGCGGCGCCGGCCAGCCTGGCGATCGCCGGCAGCGGTCGCGATGAGGGTGCGTACCGCGCACTCTTCGGCGGGTTGTCCTCCGTGGCACCGCACGTCCCCGAGCTGCAGGTGGCGATCGAGCTCCCGCCGGGCCACGACCCCCACCTGTGGACCCTGGCGCGCGAACTCGGCGTGCAACGCCTCCTGAACGGCGTCTCGTCGCTGGAGTCCATCCGCCCGCTGGTGCTGGCGTGCGGAACGCTTGCCCTACCGGAGGCGGTCGGCGGCACGCGCACCCTGGTGCTGGAGGCGATGGCACTCGGGCGCACCGTGGTCACCATGGACGACCCGATGGCGGACCACCTGATCGACGGCGTCACCGCGCTCGTGGCCGCGGAGCGCGAGTCCCGGATCTGGGGCGCGCTGCTGGCCGAGGCCCTGCGCGACGGCGAGGTGGCCCGACGGGTGCGGGCCGAGGGTGCGGTGCGTTCCGCGGCGCGGTTCGGCTCGGCGATCTGCGCCCGGCACCTGGCGGACGCCTGCTCGATGGCGGTGACCGGCGGCGCGATCCCGTTCCCCGGCCCCGACGCGGATTCCTGAACCCCCGCCGAACCCGGCTTGCGGTTCAATGCCCGGATGCTTCCGCTGCACCGCCGCGTCTCCGCGCTCGCCTTGACCGCCGTGGCCGGCGCTGCCCTGTCCGTGGCCGGCGCCTGGCGCACGCCGCCGTCCGCGGCGATCAACCCCCTGACCGACTTCGCTCGCGATGCGGGCGGCGCCGCTCGCGAAGGCCAGTCGCTGCGTCAGGAACCCAGCCCGCGCGTCCAGCGCATCGCGATCCTCCCCGACCGCACCACCGGCCGCGACTGGGGCCTGCCGTACCTCGATGCCGCGGTCGAGGACCTCAACATCGTGCGTCCGGACGCGGTGTTCAACGTCGGTGACATGATCCAGGGCTACACCACCGATCCCGCGCGATGGGAACGCGAGGCGACGGAGTACCTCGCGCGGGTGGGGCGCATCGGCGCGAACTTCTACCCGACGGCGGGCAACCACGACGTGATCTCGGGCACGCGGACAGCCGGCGACGAGGCCTTCGCGACGATGTACCGCAAGCGCTTCGGCCCGCTCTGGTACTCGGTGGAACTGGAGCTCGCCACGGTGCTCGTCCTTTTCAGCGACGAAGCCCTCGACGGCCGCACCATGCGCGTCGGCGACGAGCAGTTGGCGTGGCTTGCCTCCGCGCTCGAGCGCGCCAAGGAACGGGGCGTCGCGATCATCGCCCTCATGCACCGCCCGCTCTGGCGCTACCGACAGGTGGAATGGGAGACGCGCGTGCAGCCGCTCCTCGAACAAGCCGGCGTCGATGCCGTGATCGCGGGCCACTTCCACTCCATGCAGCGCGACCCGGACGTCGGCGGGGTCCAATACCACATCCTGGGCACCTGCGGCGGGATGATCGACCAGCCGCCGCTGGCGGGGCAGCTGCAGCACCTGACCTTCGTCGACCTCGTGGCCGACGGACAGGTGCGCGTGTGGCACCAGCCGGTCGGTCTGGTCCTCCCGCATGACTTCGTCCTTCGCGCCGACCAGGACGTGGTCCATGCGTTGCGTGAACCGCGGCCGGCGGTCCGGGTGGCCGGCAGCGTTCCCGACCCCGGCACCCTTCGCGAACCGACGCGCACCACCGTGACCATCGAGGCGCGCAACCCCACCGAGCGGCCGATCACGGTGACCTTCGACCCGCCCGGGCTGGTGCGCACGGCGGCGGGCGCCACCGCGTGGTGGACGCGCGGCCGGTCCGGCACGGGCGCCTTCGGTGCCGGCGCGAACGGCTGGACGAGCCACACGCTCGCGGACACCCACAACGAGCACACCATGGCGACGGCCTCGGCCGTGGTCGCGCCCGGAGCACTCGAGCTCGAGGTTCCGCCCAAGGGCGACTCCCGCGCCGAGCTGACCCTGACGGTGATGCCCGCCCGCGGCGCAGTGCTGCCGCCGCAACTGGAGCTGTACGCGACGTTCGTCGACTCGCGGGGCCGGACCGTGCCCGTCTACCTGCCGTCGCGAGTGCCGGTGGCCCGCGTGGTGCCGGCCGCGGCGTCGCGCGCGGCGGCCGTGCCGTTTCCGGCGGTCGCATGGAACTATTCGCCGTACGACACGCGCGAGGCCAACCCCGAGATCCGGTGCTGGCGCGAGGCCGATGCGCTGGCGATCGAGGTGCACGCGCCCGACGCCGCGGCCACGGGTGCACCGCAGTGGTCGGCGCCCGACCCGGCGCGACGGAGGGATCCGGCCGCCGACGCCGTCCGCGCGATCGTCCGAACTCGCGATGCTTCGGGCCGTGAGTTCAGCGAAGAGTTCCTGTACGAGCCCTTCACCACCGGCTGCGAGCTGCCGACGGGCGCCAAGGCAACGGTCACCGCGGACCCGTCCGGCCCGTGGACCGCCCGGCTCGTCCTGCCGCTCAACGGACGCGCGCCCGCCGGGATTCAGGTGGGCGTCGCCGACAACGATCGCACCTACCACACCCAGTGGCGTTGGCTGGCCCCGGGCGGCGCGGACGGATGGTGGCCGGTCGCGGCGAGCGCCGCGGGAACCGCCCCTTGACGGCCGGCGGATGGTTCGGGGACACTGCCGACGGTCGCGGCCGCGCGTGTGCGCACCGCACCGGACGACGCCCGGCCGAACACCGAGCCCCATTCACGGAGAGATTCACAATGAAGACCCTCGCCACGCTGACCGCCGCCGCCCTGGTGCTGACCCTTGCCGCCTGCGACGGTGGCACCCCCGCCACCAAGCCCGTCCAGAAGAACACCAACCCGGCGGCCGCCGGCAGCATCAAGAGCCCCTCTCAGGAGCTCAAGGAGCGCATGTCCTCGACCGAAGGCTCCGCCGCATCGGCCGCCGACTCCGGCACCAAGAAGTGATCCCCCGGCGACCCGCGAGGTCGCCCGACTCAGGACACCATGAGCTCGCGGAGGATCGCCAGACCCTCCGCGAGCTTCGCTTTTGGCGCGGCGAAGCTCAGCCGGAAGTGCGTGTCGCGCGAGGAGAACACCCCGCCCGGGATCACGAGCACCCGGTTCGCGATCGCCTTCTCGACGAACTGCTGGCCCGAGAGCCCCAACCGCTCCGGCACCGCCACGAACGCGTAGAACGCGCCGGAGGGCCGAGCCAACTCGGTCACGCCGGCGAATGCGTCCACCACCAGCTGGCGGCGCGACTCGTACTCGGCGAGCACCGGCGACAGGTCGACGCCGAAGCTCGGCACGACGCCCCACTGCGCCATGCTCGGCGCGCAGACGTAGGTGTACTGCTGGAACTTGGCGATCTCCTGCACGATCCACGACGGTCCCGCCACGTACCCGAGGCGCCAGCCGGTGCATCCGTAGGTCTTGCCGAATCCCCGGATGAGCAGGCACTCGTCCGACCACCGGGCCGGGCTCGGGCAGATGCCATCCTCGCGCGCCTCGGAGAAGCAGAACTCGTCGTAGATCTCGTCGCTGATCAGCAGGACGCCGCGCCGGCGGCAGAGGTCCACCACGTCGCGGAACTCCGCACCCGAGAGCACGGTCCCGCACGGGTTGCTCGGGCTGCACACCAACACGAACTTGGTGCGCGGCGTCAGGCACCGCTCGATCCGCTCCGCCGTCATCCGGAAATCGGGATACGTGTCGCAGCGCACCGGCACCGCGCCCGTGATCTTCCCCAGCTGCGGGTACATCACGAAGTAGGGATCCGGGATCACGAACTCGTCGCCCGGGTCCAGGAGCGCCATCGCGGCAAGCAGCAGTGCGCCGCTCGTGCCGCTGGTCACCGCCAAGGACCGCGCGCCTCCGTCCGGCCCCCACCCCACGGTGGAGCCGAGGTGCGCCCAGCATGCGTCGATCAACTCCGGGATGCCCTGCGTCACCGTGTACGCGTTGCGGTCGGCGTCGATGGCGGCCTTGGCCGCGTCCTTCATCACCTGCGGCACCGGGAAATCCGGCTGCCCGATCGAGAGGTTGATCGGGTCCTTCATCTTGGCCGCCAGGTCGAACACGCGGCGGATGCCGGACGCGTCGATCGAGCGTGCACGAGAGGACACCAGGCGGGACAGCGAGGCGCCGTCCGCGGCAGCGTGGGATGACGCGGTCATGGGATTACTTCTTGCCGGCGGCCTTCGCGGCCGGGGCGGCCTTCGCGGCGGGCGCGGCCTTGGCGCCCTTCGCCTTCGGGTCCGCGGCTCCCTCGGCCTCGGCCTTCTTGGGCTTCTTGCCCGCGGAGACCTTGATGCTGCGGACCTTCACCAGGCCCAGCGCGCCCTTGGCGGCGTCGAAGCGGTCTTCCTCGGTCAGCTTCGCGATGCGCTCGGCGCGGGTCAGCACGTTGCGGTGCTGGTTGAGGGCGCCGGACTTGGTCTTGAGGCTGCGATGAAGGCTCATGGTGGTGGGTCGGTCTTGCTGAAGGTGCGGGATGCGCCCACGGGGGCGATCACTTGAACAGTTCGGGGAACGCGTCGCTGAAGTCGGTGGAGTTGCGCGGCGATGCCTTGCGGTACTTCTGCCCGACGGTCTTGATCTTCGCCTCAAGCGCCTTGATCTCCGGCGACGAACGCTGCGATGGTTCGCGGTAGCCGGGGAGCACGATCACCTTGCGGAGCAGCGCATTATTGTCGGGAACGAGGTACGCATCAAGCCCGTTCTGGCGGCAGAACTCGACCATCTCCGGTGCTCGCTCGCTGGATGGGTGCGCCAGCACGAAGTAGCGCATGCCCTTGACGCGAGGATCGCCGCCATTATCAGTCACGGCGGCCGGCGGTGCCGGCGACGTTCCTCGGCCCGGAATCGCAGGGCCGGACGCCTTCGACGCCACCGCATCGGATGGGGTGGCGGTGGCCGCCGCGTCCACCGGAGCCGCTTCCGCGGACACCGACGGCGCCGGACCCGCACCCAACGATTGGCCCCGCTTGACCCCGATGCCGTACGCGATCGCGATGGCGATGATGACTCCGACCGCGATCGCCGCGGCGCGCCCGAGGGACACCTCGAACGCCTCCGGAAGCCCGGGTGCCTGCCCGTGACGCACGGTCGAACCCGCCCCGGGCGCCGGGCGCGCGGGGCTTCCCGGCGCCGACCCGGGCCGGCGCATCAATTCGTACAGGGCTGGACTGCCTCGACGAGCCATCGGCGCAGTGTAGTGGCCCGGACTCAGGCGGGGAGCGCCGCGGCCCACGCCTCGGCCGAGGCCAACGCCCCGCCGCGCGCGTCGGACCACCCGCGGGCGTCGACCACCGGCAGGCCGCCGAAGTCGCTCACGGACAGCGCCACGCGAAACGCCATGAGGTCGAGCCGCCCGCGCTCGCCCGCCTCGACCGGACCGCGATGCCCGGCCCGCGTGAGATCGACCACCCGCACGGCGCGCAATCGCGGCCCACACGCCGCCACGCGAACCACCGGATCGTGCCCCGATGCCAGCTCCATGGCCGGGTCAAGGCAGACGCCGCCCGTGAAGCCGGCCACTCCGATCCCGCCGAGCCACGCCACCGCGACGCCGACCCGGGACGCGCCGGCATCGATTGCCGCGACGGCCTCGGCGCGATGTCGACGCGCCACCTCGTCGGACGGTTCGTCGCCGGGATCCATGCACACCGGGACCCGGCCAAGCTCCGCGGCCCAATCACACGCGGCGAGCGCGGCGTGCACCGCGCGGTCCACGTGCTCCGGATCGCGCAGGTGCGACGGCGGAATCCACGCATCCACCCCCGACGCCACGAGCTCAAGCCGGCCCAGCAATGCACGAACCTCCCGACGCGCGCTCGCCGACAGCTCGCGCGGACGCATGCCCGGCTGGGTGGCGCTCAGCTGCACCGCACGGAACCCGGCCGTCGAGCACCACGCGAACGACGCCGCGGGCTCGCCGAGCGGCTCCGCCGTCACCGAGAGCGACCACTGCCTTCGTCCGCCGTCCATGGCGTCGATCGTATGACCTACGCTTGCGCAGTGCAGCGACCGGATGCGAGCCAGCCCCCGATCCCCTTCGCCCTGCCCCGCCGCAGCCCGGCCCGGCGGGCGCGCGCCGCGCGGCTGTTGGCGGCGCTCGACGCGGCGTACCCGCACGCGCACTGCCGGCTCGACTGGACCCAACCGCACGAGCTGCTCGTGGCCACCATCCTCAGCGCACAGGCGACCGACGAGAGCGTGAACTCCGCCACCGGGGCGCTGTTCGCCCGGTTCCCGACGCCGGCCCACTACGCGGCCGCCGGCCCGGACGACATCGCCCCGTTCATCCGCACCATCGGGCTCTGGCGCAACAAGGCGCGCGCCGTGCACGAATCGATGACCGCGCTCGTGCGGGACCACGGCGGCGAGGTCCCGCGCGACATGGACGCGTTGCTCGCGCTGCGCGGCGTGGCGCGCAAGACCGCCAACGTCGTCTTGGGCAACTGCTTCGGGATCCAGGCCGGCGTGGTGGTGGACACCCATGTCGGCCGGTTGGCCAAGCGCATGGGGCTCAGCGCGCATGACGATCCGGCCAAGGTGGAGCGAGACCTGATGGCGCTCTTCCCGCGCGAGCGCTGGTGCGACCTGAGCCACCTGCTCATCTTCCACGGCCGCGCGTCGTGCCGGGCCCGCGGCGCTCGGTGCGCCGAGGACCCGATCTGTCGGGAGTTCTGCGCAGAGGCGCGCGGCAGCGTCACTTCACCTCGCCGCGGCCCTCGAACTTCGGGGCCTCGCCGACGGCCACGGGCTTGACCAGCACGAAGCCGCCGTGCAGGGTGACCACGGCCGCGCCGCCGCCGATCCGCTCGGGATAGATGAAGAGCGGCGGACCCTCGAACCGGAAGCGATGCACCGCGTCGACCCGCGCCGCCTCGAGCTGCACCGGCTTGAACGGCTTGCCGTCGGCGTCGACGCCCTTCTCCGCGGGCGCCATCACCGCATCGGTCCGTCGCACGACGTCGAGGCCGTCCTCGTGGCCGATCCAGAGGTCGCCGTCGACGAGCGCGATGGCGAGGATCGCCGGCTTGTCGGCAGCCGAGTAACGCTCGACGGTGCCGTCGTGACGGATCTCCACCTCACGGCACACCTCGGTCGCCCCCTCCTTCGTTCGGATCATCCTTGCGCTCCCCCACGCCGCGGACACCTCCACGTCGTTGGTCGTGACCACGTCGGTCGTACGGTCGCTCAACTCGGGCTCGGAGCCGATCCGCCAGAGCCAGAAGCCCTCGCGGCCTCCCGCCAGGATCCGGCGGCCGTCGGTCACGGCCACCTCGAGCAGCCCGGGCGCCCGCTCGACGTTGTAGAAAGTGTCGCCGTCACGGCGATCCTCGGCACGGTGCCGGTACATGGCGCGGCCGAATGATCCGGCCACCGCGTAATGGTTGGGACGGATCAGGGCGATGTCGCGGCCGCCGCGCAGCGGGATCTCCTCGGGCTCCACCAGTTGGACGCCGTCGATGCGCCACGTGTAGATCATCCGGTCGGTGGTGGCGAACACGCGGTCCCCCAGCACGCGGATGCGTCGGACGAAGGCCGGCACGGCGCGATGCGCGGTCTCCGTGAAGGCGGGCCCCATCAGCCCGACCGATGCCCCGTTGCTGCCCTGCAGCAGGAAGGCGAACCCGCCCGATGGCCCGACGCCGGCCGGGAGCGGCTGCAGATCCGTCGCCGCCCCGAGGTACCGCCCGTCCTCCAGCGCCATGATGCGCCGTCCGACGGTGGTCACGGGGCCGGCGGGCGTCCCCACGACGTGGCCCGCCGCCTGACCCTCCAGGAACTTCCGGCGATCCGAGAGGCGCACGACGCCGTCCTCGCCGGACGCGTAGATCTCGTCTCCGACCATCGACACGAGACGCGGTTCCATCCCGAGGTCGGCGGCAGTGATGGTGGCCAGCACCTGCGGGTCCGCGGGGTCCGAGACGTCGATCTCGACCACCGCCGTGCGATCGCACACGGCGGCCACCGAGTCGCCGTGCGCCACCATGTCCACCACCGCACCACCCTGCCCGAACGGGACGGCGTCGACGCTGCCGAGGGTGCGCCCCGTGGTCACGTCCACCAGCAGCACGCGATGCGCGAAGGACTGCACCCACCGGTTGCCGTCGACCAAGGTGACGTGGTGCGTCCCGCCCGCGTGCTGCACCACCTGCAATTCGCGCGACCGACGGTCGGTGCGGTCCTCCTTGATGTACTGCGGGGTGCAGCCCGAGGCCGCGATCGCCAGGGCGGCAAGCACCCCGAGGACGGACGGCCGGCACGGGAGCCTGCCTGCGGAAGGAGTCGACATGCGTTGAAGGGTATCCGCACCGTGCTACCGTGGAGATGCAATGGACCGACTGCAGCAACTGCTCGCGATGCTCGAGAAGGAACCGGGAGATGCCTTCTGCCTGTACGGCGTCGCCCAGGAACACGCCCGCGCCGACCGGCACGACGAGGCACTGGGGTGGTACGACCGCACCATCGCGGCGGACCCCGGGTACTGCTACGCGTACTTTCACAAGGCGCGCTCGCTCGAAGCGCTCGGGCGTGTGCCGGAGGCCATCGCCACCCTGCGGGCGGGTGCCGCGGAGGCGGACCGCTGCGGCGACCGTCACGCGCGCTCGGAGATCGGCGGCTACCTCGACGAACTGGAGTGACCATGGCACGGACCAGGGCAGCCACGAAACGCATTGACGCCGTGCGAGCCACGCCTCGCGACCCGAACCTCGTGGAGGTGCGCGTGGCCGCGCGCACCGTGGCCACGCTGCCCCGGTCGCGCGCCGACGAACTGGGGCTGCGCGAGGGCGCGGCATGGACGCCCGCGCTTGCGGCGCGCGTGGGCCATGCCGGCGCCGTCGAGCTTGCACGTGAGGCGGCACTCCGGTTCCTGGCCAAGCGCGCGTGGAGCGCCTCGGGCCTCGCCGAGCGCGTGGCGCGCGCGGGGCATGACCTCGAGGCGGCGCGCGATGCCGTGGGCGCCCTGCTCGCCGACGGTTGGCTGGACGACCGGGCCTACGCCACCGACCGCGCCGAGCGCCTGCAACGCCGCGGGTCGCGCTCCGAAGACGCCCTGCAGGCGGCGCTCGAGGCCGACGGCGTGGCACCGCGGCTGGCCCGCGCCGTCGCGCGCGAGTCCGCTCCGGGTCCGGCGGAGCTTCGCGCCGAGGCGCGCGCCGCCCGCGCCGCGGGCGAGCGCGCCGGTCGCGTCGCCGCACGCCTGGCACGGCGCGGCTTCGACGCCGATACCATCCGGGACGCGCTTGAACGCGCGGGATACGACGTCGACGAATGAACGCAGCCGCCGCCATCGCCGCCCCCCTTGCCGTCGCGCTCCTCGCGCTCGCCGGATGCCAGAACCCCGGCATCTCGATCGTGGGAGCGGAAGCCGGGGCGCTTCCGGACATCCACGCGGACCAGACGCCCGAGCTTCCCCGCGAGGGCGACGCCGTGGCCCTCGATGGCTCCCCGGTGACCGCCATGCCCGCGCCGCAGACCACCACGCTCGACCGCAGCGGATGGCCGACGCGCGAGGTTCACCAGCCCCGTGGCCAGGTGGAGGTGCAACCCACCTACTACCGGCTGTACGAGGGCAACGCCGCCGATCCGCGCGCCAACGGTTCGTATCCCACCGTGAACACCGCGCTCGCGACCGGCGGTGGACGCCCGACGGCGCTGCAGGACATGGCGGCGGCGCCCGTGGTGGGCATCTTCTGGCTGGCGATCACGCCGGGACAGGTGATCGCGTTGCCGCCGTGGACCGTTCGGCGCCAACCCACGGGCGACGGGGTCGAGTGGCTCCCGGCCACGCCCGAGGTCCCGCCTGCGCCGAGTGCGCCGAACACCCCACCCGCGCCTTCCGCGCCGGAGCCCTGACGTGCAGTCCCTCGACGCCCGCGGCCTTCCCATCGGCTACCCCTTCAATGCGGACTGGGAGATCACGCCCCGCGACTTCGCCTCGCGACGTGCGGCAGGCGAGCGGATCGTGCTGCTCGATTGCCGCACCGCGTCCGAGCGCGACCTGGCGCGGATCGAGGGCGCGGTGCACGTCCCGATGCACGACCTGAGCGCGCGCATCGAGGAGCTGCGCGCCCACGAGACCGACCCCGTGGTGGTGCACTGCCACCACGGCGCGCGCAGCCTGCAGGTCACGGCCGCGCTCCGCCAGGCCGGATTCGACGACGTGCGCAGCCTGGCGGGCGGCATCCACCTCTGGTCGATGGACGTCGATCCGTCGGTCCCCGTGTACTGAGCCGTGCTGCGCCACCGACTGCTCACCGGCTCCGCGCTGATCGTCGCCTTGGTGGCGCTGCTCTGGGGCGACGCGGCCAGCGATGGCCGGGTCCTTCCGGTGGCGGCCATCGCGGTGATGGCGCCCCTCCTCGGGCGTGAACTCGCGGGCATGCTCCGCGGCTGCGGCATCGCCGCGCCGACGGCGCTGACGGTGGCGGCGGCGATCGTCGGCGTGGCCTCCGTGGGCTGGGCCGCCACGCTGGATGACCCGCGCCGCGCACTCGCGGTGCCGGTGATCGCCGCATGGGGCACGCTGGCCGTGGCGCTTGCCGTCCATGCACGCGGTCGCAGCGCGGTCGGCACGATGGCGGCCACCGGCGGCACCATGCTCTCGTTCACGTGGATCGGGCTCATGCTCGGGGCATGGCTGATGGTCCGGCGCGAGGTGGGCCCATGGGTGCTCGTTGGCGCGGTGATGACGGTGAAGTCGAGCGACATCGGCGCGTACTTCACGGGCATGTCGATCGGCCGGCGCAAGCTGATCCCCTGGCTCAGCCCGGGCAAGAGCTGGGAAGGACTCTTCGGCGGCGTGGCCACCGCGGCGGCGACCGGGGGCCTGCTCTCGTGGTGGAGCGCCTCGCTGCCTGACCCCGGCGACCACGTGAGTCCCGCGCTCGGCGCGGCCACGGGCGCGGTGCTGGGCCTCGTCGGCCCGCTGGGAGACCTTGCCGAGAGCCTGCTCAAGCGGGATGCCGGGGTGAAGGACTCCGGCGCGCTCCTTCCGGGCATGGGAGGTGCCTTCGACGTGTTCGACAGCCCGCTCTTGGCGGGCCCGGTGGTATGGCTCGCGCTGCACGCGCGGGCCTAGCACGCGAGCGGGTACAGTGGAAGGCCGCACCCATCGGTCGCGGCCACCCACACCATGAGCCTCATCGCCAGCCTTCGCGCCCTTCATGCCGTGGACAGCCAGGTCCGCGGCATCCGCACCAGGTTCGAGAATGCGGAGGGAGACCTCGCACGGCACCAGAAGCAGCTCGACGCGCTGGCCGTGCGACGCGCCGAGCACGAGAAGCAGATGCGGCAGCTCCAGGCGGCCGTGGCGAACATGGAACTCGAGGACAAGGCGTTCCAGGAGCGCATCGCCGCCCTGCGCGCCGAGCTCAACGGTTCCGCCAACCCGCGCCAGTACAACGCCCTGCGCGACGAACTCAAGCTGATCGAGGGCAAGCGCGACGAGCTCGCCGAGCGCATCCTGGCCCAGGGCGAGAACCAGGAACGGCTGCGCGCCGAGATGAGCGCGGCCGATGCCCCCATCGCCGACCGCACGCGGCTGCGCGACCTGGCGAAGGCCGCGCTCGACGAGGCGCGTGCCGAGCTCGGGGGCCGGCTCGCCGAGCTGGAGGCACAGCGCGAGCGTGCCGCCGGACTGCTGCGACCCGAGTTCCGCGAAGCCTTCGACGAGGCCGCCGAGGCGAACGACGGCGAGGCCCTGGCCGAGGTGCAGGTGATCAGCGTGCGCCACCGCGAGTTCTCGTGCGGCGGGTGCAACGCCGAACTCCCGCTCGACCGCTACAGCAAGGTGGCGGCGCAGCGCGACGATCTCGTCACGTGCATCACCTGCGGGCGGATCCTGTACATGGACGTGATCCCCGAGCGGCCGGGCGCCAAGAAGACCAAGGCCGAGGCGAAGGAAGCCGCCATCGACCCGGACGGCCTGGGATGAACGCGCCGGAGCTGGACCCGATCACCCGGGCCGCCCTCGAGGAGCAGGCCCAGCGGCTGCGGGAGACATGGACCCGCACCCGCGACGCGGTCCGCGCGGCGCCCGCGGCCTCCTCCGCCTATGCGCGACTCGCCGACCTGGCCGCGGCCTACGCCGGCATGGCCACCCGCGTCGGCCGCGCCGACCGCGCGCGCGACCTCGTGGGCGATGCCTTGGCGGCGCTGCGCACCGCGTGCATGGCCGACCGGAGCGACCCCGCGCGGCACGTCGCGTTCGCCCGGACGCTCGAACTCGCCGCGGCCTGCGAGGCGGGCCGAAACGAGCCGAACGCCGCCTTCGACGCCCTGCGCGCCGCAATCGCCACCGTCGGCCGTTTCGCGCCCACGCTGCGCGACCCGGACGCGGATCCGCTGCTGCGCCTGGCCATCGGCACCACCCTGCTTCGCTCGATGTCCGCCGCCGGCCGCATGGTGGCCGACCCGAAGCAGCGCCTCGACGGACTGAAGCAGGAGTGGGAGGAGTCGCGCCGATGGGCCCGCACCGCCCGTGGCGCGGCCGACCATCCGGTGGCCGTGGAGGCCGCGGTGACCGCCGCGTTCGCGCTCGCGGTCGAGGAATACGAGGACTCCGCGGGCGACTGCCTGGAGCGCTGCGAGCGGCTTCGCCCGCACATCGACGCCCTGACCCGCACCCGCGGCGACGATGCGGTGGTGCGCATGCACCGGGTGGCATTCACCCGGCTCACCGCGGATGCGTGGATGCGCCTGGGCGACCTGGGCGAGGCCGGCGTCCTCTTGACCGAGGCCGGTCGGCACCTGGACGCCGCGGCGGCGCGGCCCGACCACGACGCGCGCGCGGTCGCGGAGCAGCGCCGGCGGCTCGACGCCCAGCGCGCCGAACTCGACGAACGACGCGCGCGGGGCACGGGAACGCGCCGAACCTCGGCCGCCTCGTAGTCTTCCGGCATGGCGGCCCTCCCCGACCCGATCCTGCGCACCACGCTCGCGGGCACGGTCCTCGCGACCCCCGTGATCGCGGCCGCCGGCACCGCCGGCTACGTCGACGAACTCGCCGACGCGCTCGACCACGGGGGTCGCGAGGACCGTGCCCGCGAGCGTGGTGC